>Ga0070665_100000034_pt1 | contig 324289 bp, 312 predicted proteins | sample KBSS13metaG_FD_65862 | JGI IMG/M metagenome (GOLD analysis project Ga0070665, IMG submission 65862) | Switchgrass rhizosphere microbial communities from Kellogg Biological Station, Michigan, USA - KBS S1-3 metaG | ecosystem: Host-associated > Plants > Roots > Rhizosphere > Soil ... | reverse complement strand
TCACCCTTAATCTTTTTAATGTAATAACGGCCTGCATCAATTTCAGGCGTTACATGTTCAACAATAACCCTTTGCAAGCCTTGTTTAGTCATCAGGAAGAAGTTAGGTCCGGTTAAAAAATTGGTCGTTGATATAAATTTATCATATAATTACCCGAAGTGCAAATAAATGGGCATTTAATCGGCACTCCGGGTAATACTTTGCGCTTATTAGCTGATAACCAGCTGCGTAAAGTTTTTCCTCAACTTCAGTTGAATGGATTTATCTGCTGAGATCACAAAATCCTTCACATCATTATTATCAGCTATCACACGTGTCGGTTTAAATGGCAAACCGATAATATTCAGATGATAATTTTCATAGCGTGGCGTATACAAGCCTTCCATACTTTGCTGTATGGTCATCTTATTTTCCTTTCCTCTAACCACAAATTTCTTTTCGAGATAGATATCCTGTTCATAGGCAAAAGTTTCGCCGTAATCTTCAAAAATAAACGAGTTCACTTCGGTATCACTGAAATAAACATTCATCTTCACTTCGTCTATCTCTTTCTCTCCTACATACTGCATTACTGGGTATTCCGGAATGATAGAACCTGCTTTTACAAAGATCGGTATGATATCCAATGGCGTAGGTACCACTATTTCTTTACCGCCATCAATCAGTTCGTGGCTCCAGAAATCATACCATTTGCCTTTTGGCAGGTATACGGTACGGGTCTTTTGTCCTGGTTCTAAAACAGGGCATATCAATATCTTATCACCATACGTAAACTCATCCTGGCGGTATTGATTACCTTCTTCATGCTGTTCCTGCAATACTACCGGCCTGATGATCGGGAAACCATAACGGTGATGCTCCCAGAATGCCGAATACAGATATGGCATCAAGCGGTAACGCAACTCAATGAATTTACGATTGATAGCAGTAAACGGCTCGCCAAAGCTCCACGGCTCACGCTCCTTGGTATCACCCGCAGAGTGCGCACGCATAAACGGAGAGAACACCCCCATCTGAATCCAGCGTGTAAACAGCTCACCATCAGGCTCTCCGCTAAAACCGCCTATATCTGTGCCACAGAACGATATCCCGGACATGGATAACCGCTGAATCTGGATGTTACCTAACTTCAAATGTTCCCATGATGCCACATTATCCCCTGTCCATACAGACGAATAACGCTGCACGCCCGAATAGCCCGCACGGGTAATGGTAAACGGACGTTTATTCTTCATCAGCTTGCGCAAACCTTCATAAGTTGCACGAACCATTTGCATACCATAAACATTGTGAGCCTTACGGTGCGATCCGCGATGGCCGTCATATTGGTGACGAACATCATCAGGAAAAGTACCGTTGCCGAACACGGCAGGCTCGTTCATATCATTCCAAACACCAGCTACGCCTAATTGTACCAGTTCATCGAATAATCCACCCCACCATTCTCTTACCTCGGGATTCGTGAAATCAGGGAATTGGCAGCGCCCCGGCCATACGTGGCCTTCCATAAAATAGTCGTCACAACGACGGCAGAAATATTTCTTTTCCTTTCCTTCTTTAAATACCGAATAATTATCATCCACGCGGATACCCGGGTCGATGATCACTACCGTTTTAAAGCCCTGGTCGGCTAATTCCTTGATCATTTTTTTCGGATCAGGGAAATATTTGCGGTTCCATGTAAAACAACGGTAACCATCCATGTAATCGATATCCAGGTAGATACCGTCGCAAGGTATTTTTTGCTCGCGGAAGGTTTTGGTCACCATCCGCACTTTTGATTCAGGATAATAACTCCAGCGGCACTGGTGATAACCCAAAGCCCAAAGTGGAGGCATAGGATGCGTACCGGTAATTACGTGATAACGTTTCACCACGTCCATCATGTGCGGACCGTGGATATAGTAATATTGCAACTCACCGCCTTCTGCCCAGAAACTTGTTTTAGTAGGGTCTTCCGCGCCAAAGTCAAATTCAGCTTTAAAGGTATTATCGAAGAATATCCCGTGGGCAATTCCTTGGTTCAAGCTGATGTAGAAAGGGATAGCACGATACAAAGGATCCTGATTCCACGCAAATGAATAAGCGTCTGTATTCCAGTTCTTTAAACGTTTTCCTCTCAAGTTTAACTCCGTAGCCTTATCGCCTAATCCAAAGAAGCTTTCTTCAGCCTGGCATTCCTTGGTACAGTAAACATAGTACCCGCCAAACTTGATATTTTCTTCCCAGTGCATCTGTACAGCATCGGTACTGGTTACATTATTCTGGTTATCGGAAAATGATATAAAGAAGTCCTTTTTGCGGACGTGGCAGTTAACAATATTGGTGTAAACAATGTATTCAGTTTCTTCTTCGCGTAAGCCGAACAGCGATACCTTGTTTTCCAATTTTGGCACCGCATAAGAAAATTCATCCAGGAAAACGCTGTGAGGGGCCAGCCTTACTCTTATGATCTCGTCAGTAACTACGGTAACTTCTACTCTTGCGTCGCCGTCAGTAAAAAAGAACTTATTTCCTTTTTGAACGGCACCAGTCGGCGCGCCCAAATATTTTTTAACAATTGGTTTTATTCCTGCAGCCGGATTATTGACGTGGTGAAATTCATCATCCTCTTCAATCTGTTTTGCGGGTAGTAGTTCGGGGTTTAACGTATTTTTTTCTTCCATTAATATTTATCGTCTCTTCTGCAAATATGTTAGTTGTGTTATTTATACGCAATATAATAATCGACGTTAATAAACAAAGTACTAAAATTTTATTTAAGTGTTAACCTGACAAATTACTCGTCATGCTCATTCACTCTGAGGGCCAGTAATGCTGCCAGTATCATCATGCAGCCACCAATTTCAACGGCAAGCAGGCGGTTATTGTTTAGCAAATGTGCCATTATCCATCCAAAAAATAACGATGCAATGATCTCGGGTAGTACAATAAAGAAATTAAATATGCCCATATAGATACCCACTTTATTCTCCGGCAAACAACCGCCAAGCATGGCATAAGGCATTGAAAGAATACTTGCCCAGGCTATGCCCACACCTGTCATCGACACAAAAAGCATATTTGGGGTGTGAATAAATGCGACAGATATTAGCCCGGCAGCACCGCAAAGCAGGCAGATCATATGCGTGTATTTCCGACCAATTTTTGTTGCTATTAAAGGCAAAAAGAAAGCAAATACGAAAGTCACGACGTTGTAGTATCCAAGAGTTAACCCTGCAAACTCGATCCCTTTGGTATACAAATCGTCCTTTTCGCTTAAAGCACCAAACACATTCCTGGCAACTGCGGGCGAATAGTAAAACCACATCAGGAACAGACCGGGCCAGGTAAAAAACTGCATGATGGCTAGTTTTCTCATTCTTTTAGGCATAGTGCGAATAGCGTGAATAATTTCGCCCGCGCCACCTCCAAAGCCTTTCTTTTCCTCTCGCTTTTTCTGACGTTCGGTAATATCTGCAGGTGGATATTCTGTACTGGTGATGATGGTATACAATACAGCGGTAATAAACGCCACCGCACCGATATAAAACGAATATCTTACCGTTGCCGGGATGTGTGAGCCATCTATTAAGTTATTGGATACATGGAACCAATTGGCCATCATCCACGGTAATATGGAAGCTATAACTGACCCCAAACCAATAAACACACTTTGCATAGAGAACCCTCTTGTGCGCTGGTCATCGGGTAGCTTATCTGTAATAAATGCCCTGAATGGCTCCATACTTACATTGATAGAAGTATCCAGTATCCATAGCACTCCGGCAGCCATCCATAAGGTTGATGATTGCGGCATTAAGAAAAGACAAATAGTACTCAGGATAGCCCCCACCAAAAAATACGGGCGTCTGCGCCCCAATGTTTTATGCCAGGTATGATCGCTGAAATAACCAATAATGGGTTGAACAATAAGTCCCGTTAAAGGCGCTGCCAGGAATAAGAACGGGATTTTATCCGGCTTGGCACCAAGGTATTCGTAAATGGCGCTCATATTGGCCATTTGCAATGCCCAGCCAAACTGGATACCCAGGAAACCAAAGCTCATGTTCCATATCTGCCAAAAGCTTAGCCGTGGTTTATGGGTCATACTTACTGTCGTCATTTAGTGATTGGTTAATATTGGTTGATCGTCGATTAGTTCATTTATCTGAACCGGAATTTACAGAATTTAAGAATGACCAGAATTTTGTAAATTCATTAATTCTGTAAATTCTGATTCAGACATTATTAAAATTGCAATAACAGCCCGCTCATTGCCGCCAGGTTTACACCTACTCCTTCAGCAATATTATCGGTTGTGAACTTTAACCCGCTTAATAAATCTGTAAATTCAGCTTTCCCGCTTATTTGCAATTTGGCGAGCAGGTCGGCAGGAAGTTGTATTTGTATCCTGCGTTCGTCACGGTTAAAATTGGTTATCACTAATATACGTTGTTTATCGGTATAACGAAGGAAGATGTACAATCTCGGGTCAAAGCCCGGTTGATGCTCGTTTGCCACCATCAATTCCCAAAACTCGCCGGTGTGTAGCGCTTCATTGTCGCGAACAACATTCAGCAACTTGCTGTAAAATTCTCTCAACCGTTTTTGATCGTCGGATAATTGTCCGCCATCCCAATTACCGTTATTCAGCCACTTCTGGTGTTCAGGTACGCCCCAGTAATCAAATATGCTGGTGCGGCCGTCATTACTGCTAAAGCCTTCCGCACCTGAGGCGGGCTCCCCCACCTCCTGACCGAAATAAATCATTACCGGTCCGCGGTGTAATGTCGCTGTTATGATCATTCCCGGCACAGCCAACCACGGGTTTCCTGCAAAATCCGGACATGCAATACGCTGCTCGTCGTGGTTTTCCATAAAACGGAGCATATGCACATCGATAAATTTGCAGTCATTATTCCAAACAAAATTAATGTCCCATGTTGATGCACCGAATTCATTGCGGGTTAAGCGTTTAACAGAGTCATACAAGCCAACTTTATCATATAAATAATCAAACTTCCCTGTATAGATATAATCATGATACTTGCCACGGTCATAAGCCTCGCCAATAAAGATCAGTTCAGGATAATTGGTTTTTATTTGGGGAATGATCCAGCCCCAAAACTCAAAAGGAACCATCTCTACCATATCGCAACGGAAACCGTCGATACCTTTTGCGGCCCAGAATTTCAGGATATCCAGCATTTTATTCCAAAGCGGCGGGATTGGGTCAAAATGTTTTTGCCAGTCGTTCTGGTAATCAACACCATAATTCAATTTAACCGTCTCGAACCAATCATTGATAGACGGCCACGCGCTGAATACATCGTTACCGGTTGCTTTTGCAGGATTTTCATCGAACTTGCCATCCTTCAGCGGACTAGCAAACTCATCACCTCCGGGATTATAGCCTTGCGGAACAACAAACGCTTGTCCGGGCGTATAGTAAAAATCATTCTTTGGGTCGAACGCTTTGCTTTTATCATCATCCTGACCAAAGTCACGCGCCTCTGCAGGTTTAGCGTCCGAGCCATAAGTACGCGCCACATGGTTAGGCACAAAATCCATGATTACCTTTAAGCCATTTTGATGCGATCTAGCGATCAATGCTTCGTATTCCTTCATCCGGTTTGGCACATCAACCGCCAAATCTGGATCGACATCATAATAATCCTTCACCGCATAAGGGGAACCAGCACGCCCTTTTACTACATCGGGATCATCAGGTTTGATACCGGATTTTGAATAATCCGTCATTGTGGCATGCTCTATTACCCCTGTGTACCAAACGTGGGTAAAACCCATCTTCCTTATTTCCTGCAGGGCTTTATCGTTGATATCATTGAACTTGCCAACCCCATTTTCTTCTATAGAGCCATAGAATTTATTGGTCTGATTGGTGTTCCCAAACAAGCGTGGCAGGAGTTGGTAGATGGTGAGTTTGTTATCTGAAGATTGATCCATAGTATTAGCCCTCTTGCGACATTTTTGGTGAAGGGGGGTAAAGTGTCACGGTTGTTACCTTTACTTTTCTGGTCACTTTAAATAATAATTCGTCGTTAGCTTTTACTATTTGATCTTGACCATATATTACAACCGTTAGTTCATTACCTGACAGATTTTTTACCCGTACGCCTGCATTGTCAACCTTTACATTTAACAATGTTCCCCGGAAACCAACATGGAAGGAAAAAGACGTCCATTTTTCCGGCAGAAAAGGTTGGAAAGATAATTTCCCCTCCTTCACACGCATACCACCGAAGCCTTCTACTACCGACATCCAGGTACCCGCCATTGAAGTAATATGGCAGCCATCTTCGGTGTCATTGTTATAATCATCCAGGTCCAAACGTGCGGTACGCAGATAAAACTCGTAAGCACGGGCCTCATCACCTAATTTGGCAGCAATAATCGCATGTACACACGGTGATAGCGAAGATTCATGCACGGTACGTGGCTCATAAAAATTGTAATTACGGTTAATAGTATCGATGTCGTAATTCTCTTCAAAAAAGTAAAGGCCCTGCAAGACATCTGCCTGTTTTATGTAGCAGGAGCGCAGAATCCTATCCCAACTCCATTTTTGATTGAGCGGACGTTCGCCGACAGGCAGATCTCTTACCAAGGTCTGATCTTTATCCAAATAGCCATCCTGTTGCAGAAACACTCGCAGTCTTTCACTGTACGGAAAATACATTTTCGAGATAATATCGAAGAATTTTGATATTTCCTTGTTCTCATCGAAGTTTATTTTGCTAACTAAAGCTTTGTATTTCTCGGGATTTTCAAATTTAACTTTCATCGCTACATCCACTGCATATTTCATACACCACGTGGCGATAGTATTGGTATACCAATTATTATTGACATTATTCTCGTACTCATTCGGACCGGTTACACCCAACATCACGTACTGTCTTCTTTCTTCCGACCAGTTTACCCGCTGCGCCCAGAACCGTGCTATCGCGATCAGAACTTCCAGTCCATAATCCACCAAGTATTGCTCGTCGCCTGTATAGCGTACATAATTGAATATCGCGTGAGCGATAGCCCCATTACGATGTATTTCTTCAAAAGTGATCTCCCATTCGTTGTGGCATTCGGTACCGTCCATGGTTACCATTGGATACAATGCAGCGCCATCCTTAAAGCCTAATAGTTTGGCATTGTCAATTGCTTTACCTAATTGCTTGTAGCGATATAAAAGCAAATTACGTGTCACTTTCGGGTCGGCAGTAGCCAGGTAGAACGGTACGCAATAGGCTTCAGTATCCCAATAAGTTGAGCCACCATATTTCTCGCCCGTAAACCCTTTCGGGCCGATATTCAACCGGTCATCCTCGCCGGTATAAGTTTGGTTTAGCTGGAAAATATTAAAGCGTATCCCCTGTTGTGCTGATGCATCACCTTCGATAATAATATCGTTGTGCTGCCATTTTTTATCCCATGCGGCAGCTTGCTCTGCCAGCATTTTCTCAAAGCCTTTTGCGCTGATGGCATTCAGAGTTTTCTCCAGTTCAGCCACCAAAGTATCTGCCGGGTAATTCTGCGAAGAAAGATTGGCTGCATATTTAGTCAAAATGATAGCCTGAGCTTGTACTGCATCCAGTTTGATCTCAGTCGCCACATATTTTTCCTTTTCAACGCTTTGGGTCGATCCATTTTGTGAAATGGTAAACTTCTGCCCGGTTGTAACTTCAAAGCCTGTCTTTTTGGTGCGCAGTTGCACATAGCCACCGTCATTCCAACTGCCTTTGGTCACCTCGTCCCAAAACTTTTCATCATAGTTGGAATCTTTGTTTTTGATGTCGCCATCTATAAAAGGAATCATTGTAACCGGACCGCTGAAATTTATAGGAGTAATTGTATAGCGAATAACACCTGTCTCATCATCGGCCATACTGCAAAAACGGATGGCTTCTACATCCACCTCTTTGCCTTGAGTAGTCTTCGCGCGGAAAGTACGTTTGAGGTAACCTTCCTTCATATTCAACTCGCGTCTGAAATTGCTTACTTCGGATTTGGCCAGGTCCAATTGTTCGCCGTCGATATTAACGTCAATGCCGATCCAGTTAGCTGCGTTTAATACTTTGGCAAAATATTCGGGGTAGCCGTTCTTCCACCAACCTACGCGGGTTTTATCGGGGTAATATACGCCGGCAACATAGTTTCCCTGCAGCGTTTCGCCGCTGTAGGCTTCCTCAAAATTTGCCCGCTGCCCCATGCGACCGTTACCCAAACTAAACAGGCTTTCGGATATTAAATTGTATTTCGGCTCAAACCCCTCTTCTATGATCTTCCACTCATCAACTTTGATATAGTTTTTCATTTGTGTCTTATGTTACCGTCATTGCGAGGAACGAAGCAATCCCCGACTTTGCATGTTCGCCCTGTATAGTTTGGGATTGCTTCGTCGCTCACTCCTCGCAATGACGAGGATTATAATTCTTTCAATTTCTCCAATGTCATTTTATCCAACCCACTCACTACCAGATCCGCTTCGGTAAGCACCTGTGGCGATCCTATTCCAACAGCTTTCATACCTCCATTATGTGCCGCTTCTATTCCTGCAATGGCATCCTCAAATACCACGCAGTTTTCAGTGGGGATACCTAATTCTTCAGCACCTTTTAAGAACACTTCCGGATCAGGTTTGGGTTTGCTTACTTTATTGCCGTCGATTATCGCATTAAAAAAATGAGCGATACCTACTTTGTTCAATATGGTCTCTGAGTTTTTGCTGGCTGATCCTAAGGCCGTTTTCAGTCCTGCGTCGATACAAGTTTGCAGAAATTCCGCTGCACCGGGCAATATTTCATCCGGTGTCATTTTGTTGATCATTTCTACATACCAGGTATTTTTGCGGGTAGCCAGTTCTTCTTTTTCTGCTTCGGTTTTGGTAACGCCTCCCCATTGCAGGATGAGGTCAAGGGAGGCCATACGGCTTACGCCTTTCAGATTTTCGTTTTGTTCTTCGGTTATATCAAAACCGAGTTCATTTGCCAGTCGTTTCCAGGCCTTGTAATGGTAAACCGCCGTATCGACGATCACCCCGTCAAGGTCAAAAATGCATGCTTTTATAGTAGCCATTTTGTTTAGATCATCCGCAGAAGCCTGCGGGTGCAGTTATTTAATTAGTGTGTGTTATTGGGTATCAGTTCCAACACAAAAGTAGCCTTGGCTGGAATGGTTAATTTAGATATTTCAATTATCTGGTCTGTGATTACATTTCGTGCCTTTAACGTCCCATTGAGCCGCTCCACATAGCGCCCGGTTGAAACCGCTTGCTCTTTATCGCGACTATTATAAACTACCATCACCGTTTTCAAATCATCATACCTGAAGTACAAATAAACGCCATCTTCGGGCACATACTGCATCAATTTTCCGGTTTGCAGGGCAGTGGTATTCTTGCGGTAGTTGGCCAGTGTGCGTACATAGTTAAAGGCATCATTTTCCTTTTCGTTGCGCCCTTCGGCTTTGAATTTGTTCACTTTATCATCGGCCCACCCCCCTGGGAAATCCTCGCGCACCAGGCCATCCGGATTAGAGAAATTTTTCATCAGTATCTCGTCCCCATAATACATCTGCGGAACGCCACGCAGCGTCATCAGCATTGCCATACCAGATTTGTACTTAGTGATATCCTCACCTACTACCGAGAAGAAACGGCTCATATCGTGATTATCAAGGAAGATGGTATTCTTTGTCGGGTCTTTATATAAAAAATCCTGCGCCAGAACAGAGTATAAGCGGTTCACACCATCTGTCCAGCCCTCATTGCCGTTCAGCGCTTCATAAATGGCTTCTTTTAATACACCGTCCGTTATTCCAGGCAAATGCGTGTCCAATCCCCGGTTTACCGTATTGCCTTCGGTAAAAAACGCCTGGTTAGGTACCGACCATACCAGCGTCTCCCCGAAAATAGACAAGTTAGGGAATTGCTTCCTAACCTCTTTGGCCCAATCGGCCATAAATTGAGGATCGTTATAGGGATAAGTGTCTAATCTAAACCCATCTACACCCGAATATTCCACCCACCAGATATGGTTTTGGGTTAAAAATCTTTGAACAAAAGGATTATTCTGATTCATATCGGCCATTCTGCGGTCGAACCAACCATCCAGCATTTGTTTGCGGTCGGCTTCTGAAGCATGCGGATCCATCACGGCTGCGTCGCGGAAGTTCGATTTGGTAAATTCCGGCCAGCGGTGCACCCAGTCGCGCATTGGCATATCGCGTAAGGTGTAACCTTCGGTACCGGCATGATTATGCACCAGGTCCATAACCACTTTCAAGCCTATTTTATGGCATTTCTCTACAAACTCTTTATACAACTCATTGGTGCCGTAACGCGGATCTATCTTATAATAATCAGTTACTGCATAGCCATGATAAGACGCTTTGGGCTCGTCATTCTCAACAACCGGCGTGAGCCAGATAGCGGTAACGCCTAAATCCTTTAAATAATCGAGGTGATTGATGATTCCTTGTATATCTCCCCCATGACGACTAAACATCGAATCGCGGTGTATCCCCTTTTCGCGCATATTCGGGAATGAATCAGTACGCGGGTCTCCATCAGAAAAACGGTCGGGCATAATCAGGTAGATCAGATCCTTATTCGTCACACCTTGTGCTCTGCCATTAGAACGGTCACGCTTTTTAAGCTCGTATTGATACGTTAAAGTCTTGGCTTTTGCCCTGGTGAAATTTATCGGGAACGTTCCCGGAGACGCGGAAGAAGAAATGTGCAGGTCGATGAACAAATAATTGGGATTATCCACCTTGTGTACCTTAACCACTTGTACACCATGATAATGCAGTTCAACACCTCGGTAAGCAATGTCTTTGCCATGCACAATAAGTTGCAGATCGGGATTGCTCATGCCTGTCCACCAAAACATAGGTTCAACGCGTTCCAGGGCGGGTACTTGTGCAGACACGTGGTAAATCATAAAGAAACAGCAAATAGTAAGAAACAATTGTTTTCTCATAATCAGGCTCTTTAAATAACAAGGTACAAGACACCTGGTTACTGCGTCTCAAATTTAATATAAAATAGTTTGCTTGCCGGAAAAAGTGAAAATGATTGACGAAAGGATATTATTTAGGTACGTGCCCTATTTCGCTGTAGAAAATATAACCGATTCCGAAAAAGCCGATCAGCATAAAACCCAGGAAGAGATACAGCAATGCCTTATTGTAATAGGCATAGTAATCAAATGCCATTTCAAATGTCTTTTTATAGAAGAAGATGCTAAAGAACCCATGATAGAGAAGCAGAATAAAAAAGAATCGCTCAAAGACAAATTCTTTAGGATGAGGATCAAAGTAATGAAAAAGAAAGAATTCTGAAGAAAAGATTACCACCATGCTAAAAGATACGTCATGATAATTTTTCCGGTAATTTGATACTGCCGGTATCGCTTTTACTATTTTAAATGCGCTAACCTGTGGGTATAGCAGTATTTTCAGCAATAAGTTAGTTCTTCGTGCGGGGTTGACAGGTTCGGTTCTTTCCATGGTCAACACTAAAATACGATTTTAAATGAAAAAGGCGCAGGCTAAATATCATGCCGAATTTATTTATGCACCCCATCAGAAAAGTGTGAGATAGGCATTTCTGCTACTTGCAAATTGTAGACCAGGCAAGCGGGAATGTCCTGTGGGATGACCGAAATAAATTCGGCATGACATGGTTTTCTTTTAGTTTTATTTACACCAGCACATTACCCCCATCTACCACAACCACCTGTCCCGTAGTATAATTTCCCTTCATCAGGAAAATGTAGGCTTCTGCGATATCTTCAGCTTCTCCAACCCTGCCTGTCAGCAATTTGCTTCCTACTTCGTTGTACATGGCTTCGCGCTCGGCTTCCGGAATGTTGTTCCACAGATCAGTTTTAACCATTCCGGCACACACCGCATTTACACGGATTGGTGCAAGATCGATTGCTAAACCTTTGGTCAATGATTCAACCGCCCCACCTATACTTGCCGCTACCGACCAGCCTTTCCACGGACGGATACCCACAATGCCATTCGTTAAAATGATCGAGCCACCTTTTCGAATATTCGGACTGCCATGTTTAGCCGCCATTAATGCCCCCCAATAACGTACGTTAAAGAATTTACGCGAATCTTCAATGTTCACATCGGTTGGATTGCCTATCTGTAAGGTCTCCCCTGCTGAGAATACCAGGTGATCAAACTCGCCGATCTTTTTGAATAATGCTTCTACCTGCTGCTCATCGGATACATCAACTGCATAACCCTGAGTATTTTCAGGCAATACGCCCAATGCTTTATCCACGCTGCTTTGCCTGCTGGACACTACTACAAGGGCGGCACCCTCGGAGGCCGCTGCCTTTGCTGTGGCTAAGCCAAAGCCAGATGTTCCGCCTATTAAAACTATTCGTTTACCATTTAAACTGCTTTTTGCAAATGTTCCTTTGTCTTTCATGATCTGTTATTTTTTGACAGGACAAAGTTCCCCAACAACTACGAGGGCGCATTTAACAAATGGTAAAAAAGGATCTAGCGCATATTTTTCCTGATACGGCTTAAGGACTGTTGGGTGACACCCAGGTAAGAGGCAATATCGCTTAACGATACGCGCAAAGCAATATCAGGCTGGCGCATCAAAAAATTACGGTATCGGGTAGCAGCGTCCTCACCCAGATAGGAATTACGCACATTTATTTTCTCCAGCAGGGATTGAGTCGTAATTCCTGTGATCAGTTCCTTCAGATATGGAAGCTTTTCATACAGATCGAACAAACTCTTCTTTTTCAGTACAACCAGTTCGGCATCACAGGCTGCCTCTATGCCTTCAGGTGCAGGGATATTATTATTAAAGCTATTCAGGATACTGCAAAATTGGTTTTCCTTCAGGAAGAAATAGGTCATCTTGTTTCCCTTATCATTTTGGGCAACAATACGCAGCACACCCTTGCAGATAAAAAACATCTCCCGGCAAATATGGCCCTCTTCAAACAGCACTTCTCCTTCTATTACTTTTCGAAAAGTTACTTCACTCCTGATAAGCTCGGCATCAGCGTCGGGGATATTCTTAAACAGGCGCAGGAAATTGATGAAGGAATCGATCATGCGATAAAGCTATCGATAATCCTGATAAAACGGTTTTTCATTTTTATCTTCGTATACCAATCTGCAAATCATCATGAAAGCGATCTCTATTATCTCTATCCCGGTTACCGACCAGGAAGCGGCCAAACAATTCTACCTGAAACTGGGCTTTAATTTATTGGTCGAAGCGCCCTTCGAGACGCAAAAGTGGGTTCAAATGGCATTGCCCGGTCAGGAAGCTGTTTCTATTACTTTAGTTACCTGGTTCCCTCAACTGAAGCCGGGCAGCATAACAGGTTTTGTGATCCATATAGACAATATGAATGAGGAAATAAAAGCACTAAACGCCAAAGGAATTGAAGTAGGCCAGGCTGACCAAACGCCGTGGGGTAAGTTTGCCACCGTAAAAGATCCGGATGGGAACTCGTGGAGTTTGCATGAGGAATAAGAACACGATTAAATGGATTTTATAGATTACCATGATGCTAAGCATTTAAACATGAATCATGGTAATCTTTCAAATCCGGAAAATCGTGTTCACCACTTATCCAACCCCAACAGCTTCCTCCCCAACGGACTCAATTCAGCAACCGGATTTTTCTTTTCACGTTCCATCGGGTCACCGGGGAAAGCGTAACCTTGCATGGCTTCGCGGCTTTGCCAGCTGTTGATGCGCCATTGGCGGAGTTCTTCATTTTCTTCCTGGGCGGGCATCATGGCGATGTATTGTGCTATACGTACTTTGTTGCCACTGGTATTGGCGCGAATGCCATGTGGTTCCAGGCTGTTGAATATTAACAGATCGCCGGCTTCTAATTTCACCTTCTCTATATTGAATCCAGTTGTGTCGGGCTTATAATGATCGCGGTCTTCTGGTTGGGTTAATTTCCAGGTGTCATAGGTACGGTATAGTTCGGGAATACACTGAAAGCCGCCCATATTCTCGTCAGTTTGATCGGCCAATGCCAATACGCCCTGCACATTCTGTGGCTTGGTTTCAGGATCGTAATCCCAATGGATAAAGCCTTTGTACTCAAAACCCGGTCTTAGCGGAAAGTTCAGATTGGCTCGGTCAATGGTAACCCATAGCTTGTCGGTGCCCCATACATCAGCAAAAGCATCATGTACTTTTTGAGTCTGGCGGTTATCCCACATGTACTGGTGGTTATATATCTCAACCATACCAGTGTTGTTCAGTTCAGTCATCTGCATTTGCGCATTGGGGCGTTTGTACCAGGTTTCGATATCGTTGGCATCTTTTCCTTCATATTCCCATAAATAATCGGCCATGCGTTTGGCCTGTTCTTTTGGCACTGCGTTTTTTATCACTACATAGCCGTTGTCAATCCAGAATTTCCAGTCATCTTCGCTTAACACGCGCAATGGCTTGCCGTTGCTACGGTCGTTCAATCTAAGCTGGCTTGATTTTGCGGTCGACGGGTTGCCGGGAATTTCTTTATGCGCATTTTCTGGGGTCATGGTTGGCGTCATTGTGGGAGCCATTGTCTTATTTTCCATAATCTGTTTATCTCTTGGTTTACAAATCAAAAGTAGACCGTTTATTAAAGGCTTTTCTCCTTTGCAATAACCAATGTTTGCTCTGTATTGACATAATTGTTATTTTTATATCGAATTAACGGGCAATACAAAATGAATGAGATCCAGTTAGAGAAGGTTGAATTTGAGCCGGGGAAATCGTTTAAGCTGTTTTCGCCCCGTTTACGCAATACTTTCCTCTGGCATTATCATCCGGAGATCGAGCTGGTATATGTTGAGGCTGATGCTGGCATAAGGCACGTAGGTTCGCATATTTCAGGCTATACGCAAAGCGACCTGGTCTTTATCGGCAGTAATATTCCGCACCTTAACTTTGATTACCGCCTGCGCAGCGATTATCACCAGGTGGTAATACAGCTTCGGGAAGATTTCCTGGGATCAGCAATAAATCTTGCTCCCGAGTTCTCAACTATCCAGCAGCTATTTAAAAAAGCTTCATCAGGCGTTGCTTTTGGCGCAGATACCAAGGCACTGGTCGTAGAAAAGCTAAAGCGACTCGATCAATTTAATTCCTTTCAGCAGTTAATGGGTCTCATTGAAATATTTCAAATCCTTGCCAATGCCAAAGATTTTGAATTGCTGAATGATGACGACATGAGCATCCAGTTCTTTTTAAAGGATAAGATTAGGATGGGCGCTATTTATGAATACATTGATGCCAACTATAACCGCAAACCGGATGTGAATGTGGTCGCCGAAAAAGTGCATCTGACAACGCCCGCCTTCTGCCGGTATTTTAAGCGGCAAACCAATATGACGTTTACCGATTTCGTGAATCAATACCGCATAGATATGGCCAAAAACCACCTGATGCAGGACAGAAATATCACCGAAACATGCTACGCCGTAGGCTTTGAGAGCCTTTCGTACTTTAACAAGCTGTTTAACAAAATTGTAGGCCAAAACCCATCAGACTTCAAAAAAAGCTGGAGTTCGAGGGGTAGTTAATTGGCTGACTATGTTGATTGAGTTAGTAAGGCACCCAACCACTACAACCTTTACAACTACTACAACCAATACAACCATTCACAAAAAAACATAACCCTTTTCAAATCAGCTGCGTATAACACCGTGTCGGAACCAAAATCACAATCCGGCAATTGTTAGTCAGCGAAAATGAAAAAAATATTTTACCTCCTATCTGTCGTTTCAGTAACCCTTCTTGCATCATGTGCAAAAGACAAGTCAGTTGCCCCTGAGACCAAAACTCAAACCAGCACCACTGCTGTTACCCCTGGCGGCGGCTCTTTAGCTCCCGGCAATACCGCAAGCACCGATACTGTAGTGAACGTTACAGGCTATGTAAAACTTGAACTAAAGAAAGATCCGATCAACAAGGATAACATGGTTATATACTTTACTCCGCTATCAAAAGCAAGCTATGTACCGGGCGAAGATGCACCATTTTTCCAGGGCTTTGGCGGCGAAAATATAACCAGTATATCAAGTGATGGCATTCCGCTGGCCGTAAACGAACTTCCGTTAAAGCAACGTGGTGACTGTATCAAATTAGGTGTATTTGGTAAAACAACACAGACATATCAATTAAGCTTATTAGAAAGTGATTCAATTCCGCCAAGGTACCATGTTTGGCTGATGGACAATATGAAAAAAGACTCGCTGGATCTATCCGTTCACGCCACCTACTATTTCGACTTGAATGTTGCTGATACTACCAGCTTTGGTAAAAACAGGTTCGCAGTAAAAGTTCGTCCACAATAAGAACACAATAGAACACGATTTAAAGATTTTAAAGATTGCCATGATTTTAAGAGTCATGGCATTTTTTTTGCAATCCTGTTAATCCTTCAAATCGTTTAAATCGTGTTCAACCGTCGTCAGCATTTCACAGTCTTTTTCTTTTTACCCAGGTTTCCCCGGCTTTCTGCTTTCCTAATATATTCAATAGCATCGGGCACTTTGCAGTTCGTCCCTTCCTTTTCTACCATCACCGCGCCGATAGTTTTTGCTGTCGCGATAACATCGTCCAGCAATGGAGTAACGTAAGTACCTAAAGCGATCACGAATACGTTCATAGTCGAGCGCACACGATTGGGGGAAGTATGAATGGTTTTGGCTACCCTTTCGAGAAGTCGTTTTAACTCAGGTATATCTAAGTCATTATCTGGTTTGAGCGATATAATATTGCTCAAAGTCGACCATCCACAGGCAGCAATATATTCCTCTGGTGAATCTATCCATTCTAAAGCCAGTTCGAAGCCGTTTTTACTTCCTGTTGCTACCCAGGGCACGGTATATTCACTGATATTGGTTGAAACGGCTTGTTTTACCCAGGTTTGCAGATCAGCCCTGGTCATTTTCTCATCATCAGCAATCAGTCCGGCCAGATACATAGCGTCGGCATTGCCGGTTGCATATAAGTCTTTGGCTAACTGGTAATCCATCTTCACCTTTTTCTGTATCGGCTTCATATACTCGATCTTGACGCCGAAGAAAGGTTCTTTCACACCATGTTTCAGTAATATCTTTTTGATGCTGTCGCTGCCATGAGCCTTCAGGTCATCCATTATTTCCTGTACTGTCATATGCGTTTTTGTGATGAGTTGTGTGAAGTAAATTTAAGAAAACACAATGCAAGATTCATATCAATTGAGCCTAAAATCGCACTTTAAAAAATCCTTCAAATCTCATCTGAATAAATCTTAAAATCGTGTCGTGTTTTACTTATCTTGGTCAAGGCTAATCCAACCTGATGAAACTCTTTAAAGCCTTATTATCCGTAGCTGTTACTTTAGTATTGGTTTGGGCATTGCAGACCAAATTTGGCGACATACCCCCTATCGGTGATTTCCTGAACCCTGTTTCTGGTTTCTGGCAAAATGCGGAAAGCAAAAACCTCAAACCTGATGAGGAACTGCACCTGGAAGGATTGCAAGGCAAAGTAACCATACGTTTCGATGAACACCGCATCCCCCACATTTTTGCTGAGAATGATCATGATCTTTATTACGCTCAGGGATATCTAACCGCCCGCGACCGTCTTTGGCAAATGGATATACAAACCCGCAGTGCAGCCGGTAGGCTTTCAGAGATTGTCGGACCAAAAGCATTGGATGTAGACCGCTATCATCGCCGTATGGGTATGACCTACGGTGCCGAAAACACACTAAAAGGTATCATGAAAGATCCGGTGATGAAAACAGTCATAGAGGCTTATACCGATGGCGTCAATAGCTATATCCATCACCTCAGCAAACGCAATTACCCTATCGAGTTTAAACTGCTTGGTTATGCGCCCGAAGAATGGAAGCCTATCAATTGCGCTTATTTACTTAAGCTGATGTCTGAAACATTGGCGGGCGGGACGGACCAGTTTGCGATGACCAACAACCTGAAAAGGTTTGGCGCAAAGGATGTGAATGATCTTTTCCCTGATTATCCTTTTCATGAAGACCCGATCATCCCGGTTGGCACGCAATGGAATTTTAAACCTTTGCCTATTCCAAAGCAATCAAAGGATTTCATTGCTTTAATGACGGATACGATTAAACCAAAAGAGCGTGTACCGGGTATTGGCAGCAATAACTGGGCGATTGCCGGAAGTAAGTCAGCTTCTGGCTATCCCATACTGGCTAACGATCCGCATTTGAATTTGACTTTTCCATCAATCTGGTATCAATTGCAGATGAGCTCACCTACCGTAAACGTCTATGGGGTCTCGTTGCCCGGAGCACCATGCATTGTGATCGGCTATAATCAAAAGATCAGTTGGGGAGTCACTAATGTCGATGCTGACGTGCTGGACTGGTACCAGGTAAAATTTAAGGATAACAGCAAAAACGAATACTGGTACAACAATAAATGGAACAGAACCAGCAAACGCGTTGAAGTCATCAATGTGCTTGGGCAAAAACCTGTTTATGATACGGTGATCTATACGCATCACGGACCGGTGGTCTACGACAATGCTTCACAAAAGCCAAAAGATGATCACGAAAACATTCCCGTTGGCGATGCCTTGCGCTGGATCGCTCATGATGAATCGGACGAGTTTATGACCTTTTACCTGCTTAACCGGGGAAAGAATTACGATGATTACCGCAAGGCGCTTACTTATTATACCGCTCCTGCCCAAAACTTCATTTTTGCCAGTAATGATACGGATATAGCCATTACGCCTAACGGTAAAATTCCGCTAAAATTCAGGGACCAGGGGAAATTTGTTATGGACGGTAGTGATCCGGCAAATGACTGGCAGGGCTGGATACCTTACGATCAAAACCCGACTGTGAAAAATCCGCCAAGAGGATTTGTAAGCTCGGCTAACCAATCATCAACCGATCAAACCTATCCTTACTATATCAACTGGCATTTTGAGCTATATGACCGCGGTAAACGTATCAATGACAGACTGAAAGTAATGCAAAATGCTACCGTAGACAGCATACGACTGATGCAGATGGACAATTACAGTATGCGCGCTCAGGATGTATTGCCTGCAATGCTTCGATACATTGACACATCCAAATTACATCCAGATCAGCTTAAAGCATTTCAGATTGTAAAGAAATGGGATAAGCATTTCGCAGCAAATTCTGTTGGCGCTTCCATTTTTAATACGTGGTGGCTAAAGTTTAATGACTTGGTTTGGGACGAATTCAAAGATGATAAAGTATTACTCAACATCCCCTCGTTTGACCGTACTGAAAAACTGCTGTTGACTGAGCCTAATTCTAAATGGTTCGATAAAAAAAGCACGCCAGCAAAAGAAACTTGTACCGATATTGTGAATCAGGCTTTTACTTCATCAGTAGATAACTTACTAAAGAATCTTGGTCAACCTGGCCAAAAATGGGAATGGGGTAACGTAAAAGAAACCCATGTTAATCATTTGGCTAATTTACCTGGATTTGGCACAGGTCAATTTTATACCGGTGGCACAGGTGCGGTTATCAATGCCTTGCGCGGGGGTAATGGACCATCATGGCGCATGGTGGTGCAAATGGGGCCGCAGGTAAAGGGATATGGCGTGTTTCCGGGTGGAGAATCGGGCAACCCGGGCAGTTTTTATTATGAGGATATGTTCACCACCTGGCGTGATGGCAAATTGAATGAACTATTGTTTTTGCAATCGCCGGATGAAAAATCAGATCGTATCAAATCAACCTTAACTTTAAACAATAAATAACATGCTATTCCTCATCATACTCATTTTATCTTTCATCAGCAGTTACCTCCTGCCCTGGTGGGCTGCGGCTTTGATTGCATTTTTAGCTGCATGGTTTATGGGCAAAACGTCTGGCCAAACCTTCTGGTCAGGTTTTGGGGCGATATTTGTTTTGTGGGTGATATTGGCGCTGATGAAAAGCCTACCCAATGATAATGTATTGGCAGGCAGGGTTATCCAGCTATTTCCTTTGCCACATCAATGGATATTACTGCTATTAATCACTGCTTTGATAGGCGGATTGGTCGGCGGACTGGCAGCCTTATCAGGGTTTTTAACTAAAAAAGCTTTCTCAAAGTAAAACGCCCGGCATAACCGGGCGCTCTTCTCGTTAAATTGGTTTTTATAAACTTGCGAGTGTCTCCTTTAAATGCTTTACAGCTACAGTATTGCTTTTACCTGTTTCGAAGATGTCTTGTGCACTCGTTCCTTCGCCATAATATTCATGGTTAGAATTTTTGTCGATGGACAGGCTCGAACCATTTACGGCAATCCCGGCAAATAAACCACGGCTGCGTGAGTAAGAATATACTTCAGCTTCCAACTTATAGTCGGTATTGGCCGATGCTGCACGGCCAACCGGTCCGGCAGTTGCTGCCAGGTCGCCACCAATGGTTACATCGCCGTTTTTCACTTTCGCCAAAGCTCCTTTATGTTTAAAAACCAATATCAGGTCGACTGACTGAACGCCAATCTGTGCGCCTATGCTGCCGCCTGTAATGGTAACAAACACCGGGTCACTCCATCTGCCATCAGGAAGTTTTACTATAGCAACGCCTTTGCCACGTTTAGCGCCAACTACCAAACCTGCATTAATGGTTTTGGGAATAATGACTATGCCTTCATATTTGGCTATCAGTTTATGAGCGAACCCCTCTTTCATGGCGCCAAAATCCTTTAGAACGTTGGATGCGCTGTGTAAACGTTCGGTTTGTTTGTCACCATTAGCTGGTGTGGCCGAGGTCATTACAATAATGAAACTCAGCAAGATCGGAGCAATTAAAAAACTTAACTTTTTCATAGGTGTGATGATTTGATGTTATAATAATGTCAAACCATCATAAACTACTTCTTGTTTCACTAAGCCCTCATAAATCAATCAGATACGTTCGATCTTGCAGATAAAACAGCAAGCCTGCGAGTTGCGCGCATGCAGGTAAGCTACATTCGGATTCGTGTCAAATATTTCTGCTATCATTTCGTCAACATCACCATCGCCAACCATTTTGGTAAGCGCCATCATTTGCTGATCGTTGTAACCGATCAGGGTAAGCGGGAAGCTTTTCTTATTGGCTTTAATCTCGGGCGGAAAGCGATAGATATCGGAGTACTCTTCGACATCGTCAGCATTGATAAACAACGGTCCGGATTGATTATAGACGTTATCAATGTCAAACGGCGTATGTGTAAATAGTAAGCGTTTATCAACTCCCTTTTCAAATGGCTTTAAGGATATCCTGCAGGGCCCTGCTCCTGTTGCCAGTTGCTCGATCACTTCATGACCAAAATCATCTTTTCTTGTTTCGCGAATGTGCTGTACATAGTTTTTAGACAGCGGCACAATTTTAAAATTACTCATAGTATTTGTGTTTTGATACTCCAAAGTTCTGGCTATCCTTACCCATTTAAAACCCGGAACTTGCGGACTTACAGATGTGCAGATATGCAAATGTGCGGATGTGCAGATTATTAAAAAAAGGCATTTACATATCTGCACATCTACTTATCTGCATATTTGCACATCCTCACATTTGCACATCCACTCATCTGCACATTCGCTTATCTTTGCACGATGATTCGCCCCGATAAGCAGCAAATATTTTCCATCAACAACCAACATCAATTTTCAGAAACTGCTTTACAGTTATTTCGCTTCCAGGCTCAAAATTGCGCGGTTTACCGGGAATTTATCATTAATCTGAAAGTGGATATTGATGCGGTTGACACCATTGAGAAGATACCATTCCTGCCCATCAGTTTTTTTAAATCGCACGAAGTATTAAGCAGTTCAGACAAAGTACAGGTTACCTTTACCAGTTCGGGGACTACAGGTATGATCAATAGCCGTCACCTGGTTACCGATGTTGGCTGGTACGAAGAAAGTTTCCGTCGTGCATTCGATCTGTTTTATGGCGATATTCGGGATTATTGCGTGTTGGCGCTGCTGCCTTCTTATCTTGAACGCGAGGGTTCTTCTTTGATATACATGGCCGAAGATCTTGTAAAACGCTCAGAAAATCCGGATAGTGGTTTTTATTTATATAACCATCGCGATCTGTTTGCGCAGTTAAAGAATCAACAGAAGAATAAAAAGCCAACATTGCTAATCGGCGTGACATTTGCATTGCTTGATTTTGTTGAACAATATTCAATCAATTTTCCTGAATTGATAGTGATGGAAACAGGCGGCATGAAAGGACGGCGTAAAGAAATGATCCGCGAAGAATTACATCAAACGCTTTGCAAGGGTTTTGGCGTCAGTGCTATCCGCTCTGAATATGGCATGACGGAGCTGCTTTCTCAGGCTTATTCCAATGGCAGTGGCATATTCCATTGTCCGCCCTGGATGAAGACCATTACCCGCGACACAAATGACCCTATGACCTTGCTCGACAACGACAAAACCGGTGGTATTAACGTGATCGATCTGGCGAATATCAACTCCTGCTCATTCATCGCAACACAAGATTTAGGAAGAATTTACCAGGATGAATCGTTTGAGGTTTTGGGCCGGTTTGATAATTCTGATATACGGGGATGCAACTTACTTGTTTCCTAATTCGTGCCATTCGAAACAATTCGTAAAATTCGTGCTCTTAATATTTAACTAACAGATATTTATTATTTTTGGCCTGCATCAATAAAAAGCATAAAATGATCGACAAATTTTTAAACGACCAGCAAGACCCGAAAGCAGTAGAGAAAGTTTATACCCGGCTGGTCGACCTGCTTACCACAGGCGAAGAAATTATTTATATAGCAACTCAAAAGAAGCCCCTTGTAAATATATTGCCCGATTGCGTGGCACTGACCAACAAACGCGTGTTGTTTTTCACCCCGGCAAACCTGGGCCTTTCTATCAAATTCATTGACTTTGTTTGGAAAGATATTGTTGATGTGTTGATAAAGGAAGAGATCATCGGCGCTATTTTCACCATCAGAACCACCAATGGTGGCGAAATGGGTGTTGATTACCTGCCTAAAATTCAGGCTCGTAAGCTATACCAATATGCCCAGCAACGCAAGGAAGATGAGCGTGAAGCCCGCCGCCTGCGCGACCTGGAAGAAAAACGCGCTGAATCAGGTTCAATCAATTTTGGAGAACATGCTAATGCACAAGCCCAGCCTGCAGCTCCGGCACCAATCCCAGAACCTGCGCCTGCACCAGTTATAGCTGCACCTCCCGTACAGGAAGCACCAAAACAGGACGAATTAACTGAAAAGCTTAAAAAACTAAGGACTTTGTTCGAGAACGGTCTGATCTCGCAGGAAGAATATAATGCGAAGAAGCTGGAACTGCTGAGCGATTTTTAATCGTTAGCTATTCAGTTTGTTCGAGATATTTTTGATTGCATCGTCCAGGTTCTTAAGCTCGCTTTGAAGGTATTGTTCAGACTCGACAAAATTCTCGTACTTATTATCTCCCTGGTTGATCATCTGCATAATGCCCATCAAATTGGACGCATGCCTGCGCACTTCGTGCGAATTGATAAAAGCGATCTCGTTCTTCTTTGATTCAAACAGCAACTTTTCATAGTATTTTTTACGGTGTATGTTGTAATACAACAAGGCACCGGCTATGATTAACAGCACCGCTACACTTATAATAAATATAAGCCATAGCCGCTCACGTTTGAAGGTCTCCGTTCGGAGTGCGTATGAGTTCTGAACCTGGTCTATGCTGATCTGTGAGGAAATTGACCCGACATTAATCAATTGTTTCAATTGTGTGATGGACTGCAATAAAGCCATTTTATAAGCAATAGACGCTCCATTTGGATTCGTCTTTTGATCCTCAATATCGCCTAATAACTTATACAGATATAGATTTAATTCAGCATGATTTTTATCCCTGCTGTTAGCGATCAGTCTTTGAACCACAGACTTCGCAGAATCTAATTGTCCCGACTGGAAATAAGCATCGGCCAGGGCATTTTCATCCACTAAATCAAAGTGGTAGGCCGTATCTCTTCGTAAATTAGTAATTGACGAGATAACTTCGGGGTATTTTTTCTGCAGCATGCCCACGTAGTAATCGGTTCTTTTTTGGAAAGTATACAGTCCTGTGCCCTCTTTTGCTTCGTGTAGAATCTTGTTATATTTCTTTAAAGAATCCAGATTTTTTTGCTGGTAATAAACTTCGGCCATGTTAACATTGACGCTGTTCTTCATGCGTTGAAGCTTCACCTGGTTCGAGGTGATCAGTGACTGAGCTTCGTTGAGGGAAGCCAGCGCATTGCTGAACATTTTGTTCCGGTAATATATATCGGAAAGGTTAACGTCTATCACAATCTGTAAATAGGCATCATTAACAATAGTCGCTTCCTTCTTTGCCGCCCTGAAATCTGATATTGCTTCTATTTCGTTACCCTGCTCATTTTGCAAAAATGCCATATGCGTAAAGCAGGCATACAGTAAATAATGGTCTTCTGTCTGATCAGCTTTTTCTATCGCTTTCAGAAATAAATTTTGCGCTGCGGGATATTCTTTTATCCTGTATTTGCATACCCCCTCTATAAATAGCACCAAACCTTCGCTGCCGGGTTCATTGGCTGATTTTAAGGTTTGAATCGCGTGAGCTTTGGCATTCTCCAGATCGTTTAAAGGCATATCGCCAAAAGCAAAACGGAGATAAAGTATCAACTCCCGCTTTTTTACGGCTGCATCTTTATTCTTTAATATAGAGGTGAGGCTATCATCTTTTATCTCTGCCTGAACAAGGAACCCACTTATCAAAAACAAAAAGATGAATACACAAACCAGTCGCACTTTAATCATAGGATGGGCTAATACTTTTTAAATGAGCCGGGGAAAATTAGTTTAAAAACTTCATTATCAGCAAAAAATTGTTCACGAAAATAATAAAGGCAGAAAATTTACGTCCTCTGCCTTGTACTTATATTTAAAGTTTTCGGTTACGTTGCTATGATCAATATATCCCCACAGCATTTTGTTGTTTGCTCAATTCCTTTATAAAATTCGCCTGTGATCTGGCAACAAATTTTTTGTAGCCGTCCGGATCAATAAAAACGCGCGGCCCTTCTTTAGGATAACGCTTTAGTTTTTCCAGCATATCAAAGTATCCCCCATGTGCGCCCAGGAATACATCGCAGGGCAATCGCCGTAACTCCGCAAACGTATGCTCAAAATCCTGAACAATGCCGGGATAACTTACAGCATGACCGCGAGTGACAACAAAATGATATTCCGACCAGAACCCTGTCCCGCCAACAATGACAATATTTCGTAGCGTTCCTGCCGGTTCGCCCGGAAGATGGGCCCGCATCGTCCATGTTGTACACCCGCGAGTGTGACCGGCCGTTTTATGGGCGATAAGAGTTATACCTCCAAGGGTCACCTTATCCCCGTCACGAAGAACACGATCGACATGTGCAGCAGGATATCCCGGAACATTGGTTGATGGAGCCAAAAAGTCGGTCTTAGCACCCGATTCAACTACACTCGCATCACCATCCATTACCATATTCTTAGTGTGTGTCTCACGAATTATCTGCGCTGCGCCTCCCATGTGGTCGTCATGTGCCTGGCAATTAAGCAGTATCTTGATATCCTTCCAATAAAAACCCAGTTTTTCTACACTGGCTTTTATCTGTGGCGGTGATGTAGTAAGATTTGCATTGACGAGAATATTACCTTTCGGAGTAACAACGAGATAGCTGGCAAGATCCTGGCTTCCCACGTAATAAAGGTTATCCGCGATTTGAAATGGGGCGATTGGTGTTGTCCAGGATGGATCTACCTGAGCAATAACTGGACTGGTGAATATCGATAACAGGCAGAAAAGGACAAAGCGCATAACCTTAAATAGAATAATTACTTATGCAATATCAGCTTTATTCCGCTAAGGTCGTGAAGGAATTTATTATTTGATTTTTATGTCGATAATTGCCATTGGCACGTATTTGACTGCCGGCCTACCAATCAATATCCAATCAACCTTTCATCAAAACTAAAAGGAACTTTGTCAATTATCTTTACTGATCCGGCTTTTACATGCATGGGGTTCATCAGATAATTAAACTCTTGCGCTACAATAGCTGAAGGCACTTTTAATAGCAGATATTCGTTTTTCTGAAGAAATGAATTACCGATCTGTTTCAGAATGTTCGGTTCAGGATATTCATTCCAATTATCCGGCAGTAATTTGATGTCTATTTCAAAAAAATCGTCCGGGACATCAATTGTCAGCATCACATAACCAGCCGGGATATTTGTGGGAGATAAATGAACAAGCGATTCCAAAATCGCCAGTGATCGTGAGGACGCTAAATAAACCATGGCCCTCCCTTCGCTGTTCCATCGCCCGCCGTATAATCGCGCACCGCTCCCGCTTAAATCGTCAGCATACCGTGCGTTGGCAATACGATACAATGTCATCAGGCAAAAATACCATGCTCAATGCGGCCCAGCTCCTTAAATACGATATCGAAACCCACAGAAGTATCTAAAAGAGACACCGGCGTTTCGCCTTTGAAAACATGAAGCGGAGTTTTCATCCAGGTTTTAAATTTATCAAGGGAGCCAAATACATCTTCGCCGCGCGTATATAAGCGTGCCAACTCAACAGCCTTTTCGGCATATTCAGTTTTGATAATGGCATCATCATCGTAGCGTTGCAAAGTGCGTTCAGAAATGTGCATAATATCAGCCAACTCCTGTAACGTAAGAGATATCTTTTTAGCTAACGATAAAAGCAAGTTTTTTTTAAGGCCGTTCCGGGTAAGCTGCAAAATGTCAAAATCAGTAGCAGACTGGAATTGCCTGGCATTACCGGCAAAAAGGCCACTAAACAAACTGTTCTTGCTTTGAGTAATGTAAACAGCCATAGGCTCATTTACATAATTATCCGCATGATGCTTTATCTTGTACGACATTTATCCAAAAATAAATACTTTTTGTCGCATTTCCAAAATTATTCAGCAATTATTAAAAAATAATTCTTTTTACCTTTTTGCGCTACAATAAATTTACCTCCTATTAAATGCTCAACGCTGTAGGTATCATCCACAGAGCCAACTTTGGCTTTATTAATAGCTACACCGCCGCCTTGTACCATCTTCTTTGCCTCACCCTTTGATGGAAAAACTGCTGTTTTACCCCCAAGCAAATCGACAATATTAATACCCGATGAAAGTTCATCCAATGAAATATTAAAATTAGGCACGCCTTCAAATAAACCCAACACTTCATCCCCGGATAGTTCATTCAAAAACTCGATGCCGGTATTACCAAATAAGAATTCGGACGATTGAATAGCCTTATCATATTCCTTTTCACCGTGGGTACGGATAGTAATATCCTTTGCCAACGCCTTTTGTAACGCCCTTTGATGCGGTGCCGCATTGTGTTCGGTTTCTATAGTTTCTATAGTTTCTTTCTCGAATAAAGTAAAAATCCTGATATATGCTTTAGCATCCTCATCCGTAGTATTCAACCAGAATTGATAAAACTTATATGGCGATGTCTTAGCCGGATCGAGCCAGATATTGCCGCCTTCAGTTTTGCCAAATTTGGTTCCGTCTGATTTCTTGATCAGTTGCGTGGTTAAGGCAAATGCTTCTCCCCCATCTTTACGGCGGATCAACTCAGTACCGGTAACTATATTACCCCATTGGTCGGAGCCGCCCATTTGCAAAGCGCAATTATTATTCTTCCACAGGTAATAAAAATCGTAGCCCTGAACCAACTGGTAAGTAAACTCAGTAAACGACATACCTGTATCGCCGCTGATACGGTTCTTCACCGAATCTTTGGCCATCATGTAATTTACGGTGATATGCTTGCCAACGTCGCGGATAAAGTTCAGAAAGGTATACCCTTTAAACCAATCGTAGTTATTTACCATCTGAGCACTATTGGCATTATCGTTAAAGTCGAGAAACTTTTCTAACTGTTTTTGAATACCTGCCAGGTTATGCTGCAAAACATCTTCTGATAACAAATTACGTTCGGCAGATTTACCCGACGGATCTCCCACCATGCCGGTAGCGCCGCCAACCAGCGCAAAGGGCTTGTGGCCAGCCCGTTGAAAATGGATCAGCGTCATGATCTGAGCCAGGCTACCTACATGCAGCGAGTCGGCTGTTGGGTCGAACCCGATATAGCCCGACACCATACCCTTATTCAGTAATTCCTCAGTTCCGGGCATTATATCATGCAGCATGCCGCGCCAGCGTAGTTCTTCAACAAAATTCATCGTGTTCGTATTATCCGATATTTATAGGACTGCAAAGATAACAGAATAGCCGAAAATCTCTTTTTTTACGTTTACCTTAAACAATAGTCAAAGAATTTGCGTATTTTAAGCAGACTTCAAACTTGATTGAGAGTGAATATTTATGAATTTTCTATCGCATTACTACTTCGACAGGGACACCACCAACTGTTACCATACCTTAGGTACGGTACTGCCCGACCTGGTGAAAAATGCGGATAAGAACATCATCATTCACCCTGAAAAACTTCAGCACCCCGACAAAAACATTAACGATATTATATTAGGCTGGCAAAAACACCTGGAAGTCGACCGCTTTTTTCATTCCTCCGGATTTTTTACAGCCCGCTCCCACGCTTTAAAGAATCTGCTGGCGCCAGCTATAGGAGGTTCGCCCGTGAAACCATTTTTTCTGGGCCACATTGCATTGGAGATCATATTAGATAATCTGCTGATCACTACAGGCAAAATTTCTACCGATGATTTTTATGATCATTTAAACTCCTGCGATACAACGGTTATAAAGGAATTTCTCAATTTCTCGGGTTTAAAGGATACTGATCGCTTCTTTAAATTTTTCGAGGAATTTAAAAGAAGCCGCTATTTAGAAACCTATGCCCAAAACGACAAGGTAACATACGCGCTAAAACGTATCTGCATGCGTGTTTGGAAAGATCCATTCACACCTGAACAGGAGGAAAAGATGACAACTCTGATCACCGCTTATCGAAATGCCATGCTGGTGGATTTTATCGACATTTTCAATTATATACAGGAGCTTTTATCTCGTGATTAATAATTCAACCAGGCCTCAACCTTTTACTGAATGCCTGCTGACATTGGGCAGTTTTAAATTGCCATAATCCATGATTTCAGTTAAAAACTGAAACCAGTAACAGCGATGATAGGCAATATCCTTCCAAAAAGCCAACAAAAGCGCCTAAAAACCAGCATTTAAGAGTAAAATATTTTTTATTACTCAAAAATATATCCGTACCTTTGCAGTCCCAATTGTATTGGGAAAAGGAGAAAATTTATTTTGGCAAAAAAACAAGAAGCAGAAAAAGAATTAAAAGCAAAGGAAGCTGAGCTAGATGTAGTTACAGCAGCCCAGGAAAAAGAAAGTATTGAATCAGAGGCTGATTCATTATCGATCGAAGAGATCAAATCAAAAATCACATCATCAAACGAAGATTTCGATTGGGATGCTGATGACAAAAAATTTGGCAATTACAATGATGCCGAGCGTGAAAAATTAGAGAAATTGTATGACGGAACTTTCAGTTCAATCAACAAAGGCGAAATTATCACCGGTACAGTTGTAAATGTTAACAGCAAAGACGTGGTATTGAACATCGGCTTTAAATCTGATGGTTTGGTATCCCTGTCTGAATTCCGTGATACACCTGATCTGAAAATCGGTGACACTGTTGAAGTTTTTGTTGAATCGCAGGAAGATGCTAACGGTCAGTTGGTGCTTTCACGCAAACGTGCAAAAACACAGAAATCATGGGAAAGAATTAATTCCGCATTGGATAATGACGAGATTATCACCGGCTTTGTTAAGAGCAGAACCAAAGGTGGTTTGATTGTAGATATAATGGGCGTTGAAGCCTTCTTACCAGGTTCACAGATCGACATTAAACCTATCAGGGATTATGACGTGTATGTGGGCAAAACAATGGAATTCAAAGTTGTTAAGATCAACCACGAGTTTAAAAACGTAGTGGTATCGCACAAAGTGCTGATCGAAGACGATTTGGAAAACCAAAAAACCGAAATTGTGGCCAAACTTGAAAAAGGCCAGGTATTGGAAGGTACAGTTAAAAACATTACCGACTTCGGTGTATTCATCGACCTTGGTGGTGTTGACGGCTTACTGCACATTACAGATATTTCATGGGGTCGTATCGAGCATCCAAGAGAAGTATTGTCACTTGATCAGAAGATCAACGTGGTTGTACTTGACTTTGATGATGAGAAAAAACGTATCGCCCTTGGCTTGAAACAACTGACCCCTCACCCTTGGCAGTCGCTTGACGAAGCTATCGTTGTAGGTTCAAAAGTTAAAGGCAAAATCGTTACTGTTGCTGATTATGGCGCATTCTTAGAGATCATCCCTGGTGTTGAAGGTTTGATCCACGTATCAGAAATGTCATGGTCACAAAACCTGCGTAACCCTCAGGAATTCCTGAAAGTTGGTGACGAGGTTGAAGCACAGGTATTAACCCTTGACCGTGACGACCGCAAAATGTCATTAGGTGTTAAACAATTAACCCCTGATCCATGGCAGCATGCTGCTGAGAAATATGCTATAGGCACTCAGCACGTTGCAACAGTTAAAAACATGACCAACTTCGGCGTGTTTGTTGAACTGGAAGACGGCATTGATGGCTTGATCCACATCTCTGACCTTTCATGGTCTAAGAAAGTTAACCACCCTAACGAATTCACTAAAGTTGGTGAAAAACTGAATGTGGTTGTACTTGAACTTGATGTTGAGAACCGCAAGCTGAGCTTAGGTCACAAACAATTGGAAGAAAACCCTTGGGATACTTTCGAAACTATCTTCACTATCGACTCAGTGCATGAAGGTACCGTGTTGAAAGTAACCGACAAAGGCGCTATTGTTGCTTTACCTTATGGTGTTGAAGGCTTCGCTCCTATCAAACACACCGTTAGGGAAGATGGCAAGAGCTTAAAAGCTGATGACGTTGCTGAATTCAAGATCATTGAATTTAACAAAGACAACAAACGTATCGTTATTTCACACTCACGTATATGGGAAGAGCAACGCGCTGAAGCCCGTGTACAAGAATTTGAAAGCCGTAAAAAAGAAGCGAAAGCTGCTAACACTGCGGTGAAGAAAGTGAAAGATTCGGTTGAAAAATCAACTTTAGGTGATCTTAGCGTATTGGCTCAACTGAAAGAACAGATGGAAGGTGCTGAAAGCAAAGCTAAAAAGGCCAAGAAATCTGAAGAAGAAGCAAAATAAGCTTTAAATAAATTAAATCCTTTAAGCCCTGTTTGCATTGCAGACAGGGCTTTTTTGTGTAATTAAAAATCCTAAATTTAAATCTCAAATATGAAAGACGAGATTTTAAGAGATTATTTTGACAAGCTGATACCAGTCGATATTCTTTATAAAGATGTAGAAGGCAGCGAAGCTAAAACATCATATGATGTTATTTCAGTGTATATAGATCAAATAAAAGATGGAAGTCAATATATTGTTACTAAGGATCATTTACTCAAACTTTGCAATGATGCACTATCAGGCAATCTTAAGATGTCACATCTAACCACAATAGCTTTTGCCTTAGTGTTTTCAGATTATTTTGCCTGGAATTCAGATGAAGATGATGTTGTTGAGACGGTTATTTTTGATTGGGATAATCCAGAGATAAACTTTCCGATAAATTTTGATAATTTAAAAAAATGGAAAACATACCTTGAAACAGGTATCTACAAATTAAAGGCATAAAATATTGATATTACTTTTACGATATGAGAAACGCAGTTACCCCGGAAGAACGTAATCCTAAAACATTAGCTTTTATGGTTATCGTCGCCCTTATCATAACCGTATTAATGCGTGGTGTAAATGCCCGTTTTGACATACCGCACGTTTTATACCTCCTTATCGCAGCCATTAGCGGACTGGTGAGCATCATCAGTTATGTAGGCTTTATCTATTGCAAAATGTTTAAGCCAACAGGATCCAAGATGTTCACGGATATGCTGATCATCATTGTTCTGGGCGTAATGGTTTATTTTACGGTGACGTTTTGTGTTAGCGTACTATCTAATTTGTAAGTCTGCCAACTATATTTTTCTAATGAGCGGCGAAACTGATATCCATACCTTGTTAAAAAATATGACACCTGTAGTAAATGAGGGTGAATATGTTTTTTGCACAATAGATAATCCGGGAAAGCTAAGTCAGGATGATATAATAGGTCTGTTTAGAGAAAAAGAAAGCTTTACTATTATCCTGAATAAAAAAATAGCCGATCAACTCAACTTAAGGTATAATTATATAGCTGCCTGGATAACGCTGACAATTCACTCCTCGCTTGATGCCGTGGGTCTTACTGCTGCATTTTCAAAGGCATTGGCCGATGCATCCATTAGTTGCAATGTGGTTGCGGCTTACTATCACGATCATATTTTTGTTGATATAAATGACGCTGGTAAGGCATTACATGTACTAAGGCAATTAGCTGAAGATTTTGAATAAAAAAGCCGGCAGTAAAACCGGCTAAATATCATAATCCCGCCCCGATTTCGGTGTCTCCACCGGCATCAATTACTTCAATGTCGGAAACTTCGCCGGATCGAAAATACTTTTATCAGCAGCCGTTTTTTCTACATCCTGCCATTTGCGCGGTGCATCGATAGATAACAAGGTGCATTTGTCTTTCCCAATCACGACGTCATCCTCAATACGCACACCGATATCCCAATACTTTTTATCGCATTTGCTGCCTGCAGGGATATAGATGCCAGGCTCAACGGTGATAATCATATTTTCCTTCAGGTTTCCGTTATACTCTCCTTTATCATGCACATCCAAGCCCATGTGATGAGACACACCATGAGGATAGTAAGTTCTTAGTTCTTCTTTTTTAGTGATGATACCCAGCTTCATTAGGCCCTTCGCTAACACCTCTTGAGTTTTATCTTCCAACTGCCTGTATGGAACTCCCTCTTTACAAAGCTTAAATACTTCCTCCTGTGCATCATAAACTATTTGATAAATAGCTTTTTGCTCTTCGGTAAACTTGCCATTGGCTGGTACGGTACGTGTTACGTCAGCTGAATAGCCATGATATTCGGCACCCACGTCCATCAGTACCAATTGGTTTTTAACTTCGGTCACATTATTCTCCTCGTAATGCAGGATACAACCATTGGCGCCCGCTCCTACTATTGGCGGATAGCCTTCATCTTCTGCCCCATATTTTTTATGCACATAATCGAATATACCCTGCAATTCGCGCTCAGACATATTTGGTTTTATAGCGCGCATTACTTCCGCGTGAGCAATACTGGATATTTCAACAGCTTTTTTAACCAGTTCTACTTCTTCAGGCTGCTTTACGCCACGCAGTTGTTTCATGTCATCGCTGTACGCCACCAGGCCACCAAACTGTGTATTGAATTTCACTTTTAAATCAGCCAGGCTAGCAGAATCTGGTTTACTGATGAATCCTTGCAGCAGTTGATTATTCTTATAAGCAGGTTGCTCAAACTTCGGCTTGAAATAGTCCATAATACGCTGCAGATTTTTAGGCGTACCATATTGAATAATGGTAGTCAAAGTACTCAAAACTTCCCTGCTGATTTCAGGAAGAGCCGCTTTTTCTTTGAATGCATCATACAGACCCTTCATATTCCCTTCATCTTCCGGAATGCCATCATATAAAACTGTACTGAACTTTTTCAGATCGACAGGAGATTTGGCAAACTCTTCACTGTTATAAACTTTACTGAAACCAAGCTTGGATTTTACACCTTCAACACCCAATCGTTTTCCGGTCCACTGTTCTTGCTGCGGGTCGCGGCTTTGAACATAGAATAGTTCGTTATAATCACCATCCTGCGCGTGTTGGGTTTCTTTAAATATGAACAAAACCGCACTTGTTTCCTTATATCCCGAGAAATAATACAGATCAGGATTAGCATGATAAGCGTAATTGACATCCTGGGAGAATACACGCTCAGGATAAGCGAAAATAACAGCTACCGAATTATCGGGCATCATCTTCCTCAAGGCATCACGCCTGCCGGCATGAAATTCTTTAGTCAGGTAATCTGTTGGCAAACTTTCTGTTACGGTTTGTGAAAAGCTGTTTATTGAAACTGTACAGGCAAGTACAGCTGCAAATAAGGTTTTATATATCTTCATGATTTGCGGATAAGTACAGCCAATTTAGCGATTATATAAATGATATTTCTCTGGCCTCGATAAAAGGTGAATTTGCCATATCTTCAAAACCTGATAACTGATCACCGGTTAACTAATAACTGTATTGCCAACTAATCACCAAAATTCTTACCTTTGCCCAAATCCAACCAAAGATGCAAAACCCTACGCTGCTCGACGGTCAGAAATTTCAGATTACCATACAACGTCTATGTCGTCAGTTGATCGAAAACCACGACGATTTTTCTAATTCAGTATTAATAGGTATACAACCGCGGGGCATTTATTTAGCCAAACGCGTAGCTGAAGAACTACGAAAAATATTACCCGGAAAAACCATTTTACAAGGCGACCTGGATATCACTTTCTACCGTGACGATTTTCGCCGCCGCGAACAACTAATGCCCAATCAAACCAAAATTGACTTTATAATAGAAGGCAAAAAGGCAATCATGATGGATGACGTGTTGTGGACGGGGCGTACCATTCGTGCTGCAATGGATGCTATGCTTGCTTTTGGCCGACCAGAAAAAATAGAATTGCTAACACTGGTGGATCGCCGTTACTCAAGGCATATACCAGTTTCGGCAGATTATGTTGGTATAGAGGTCGATTCTATCGCTTCGCAAAAAGTGGTTGTGAGCTGGAAAGAAACGGATGGAGAAGACAAAGTGGTTTTATTATCCGATTCGAAGTGATTTAGGTTTTAATAGATATGTTATAAAAGCGTCATTGCGAGGAACGAAGCAATGATGACAAAGAATAAAGAACTACACCAATGGGACTCAGCACAAGACATTTACTTGGAATAAAGGACTTGAACCGCGCAGATATCGAACTGATATTTGAAACAGCGGATACTTTTAAATCGGTTTTGAACCGGCCAATCAAAAAAGTTCCTTCACTGCGCGACGTTACCATTGCCAATATCTTCTTTGAAAATTCTACCCGTACACGTCTTTCATTTGAGCTGGCTGAGAAAAGGTTATCTGCTGATGTGGTGAATTTTGCGGCGTCTTCCTCCTCAGTAAGCAAAGGCGAAACGCTGATCGATACAGTAAACAACATCCTGGCCATGAAGGTTGATATGGTGGTGATGCGTCATCCCTACGCAGGTGCCGGTATTTTCCTGTCAAAACACGTTAAAGCACAGATAGTAAATGCAGGAGATGGTGCTCATGAACACCCTACACAAGCCTTACTGGATGCATTTTCTATCAGAGAAAGATACGGCAGTGTGGAAGGTAAAAAGATAGCCATTGTGGGTGACATCCTGCATTCGCGTGTGGCACTCTCAAACATCCTTTGCCTGAAACAATTAGGTGCCGAAGTAATGGTTTGTGGACCGACTACCCTGATCCCTAAATATATCGGAGCTTTAGGCGTAAAAGTAGAGCACGACCTGATCAAAGCTTTAAACTGGTGCGATGTGGCAAACATGCTGCGTATACAGTTAGAGCGCCAGGACATTAAATATTTCCCTTCATTACGCGAATACAGTATGTTGTATGGCTTGAATAAACAAATACTGGATTCACTGGATAAAGAGATCACCATTATGCACCCCGGACCAATTAACCGCGGCGTGGAGATCACCAGCGACGTAGCCGATAGCAAACAATCTATTATACTCGACCAGGTGGAAAATGGGGTCGCCATCCGCATGGCTGCGCTTTATTTGCTGGCCGGGCAGACGCAATAATTTCCTACGAATCCTGTTCAATTCTTTTGCTTATATAAATAATTGAAAGCATTGATAAAAATCTCATTCAAGCAGCTCATTATCGTGATCTTGTGCTTGCTTTCTATTTCTGTATCGGCGCAAAGCCTGCAGCAGCGTAAAAACGATTCGGTATTCACACTGGTTTATAAGTATTTTAATGAGCGTCAGGCGGAACCAATGTACGAACTGGGAGGAGAAGGTTTCAAAAAACAGCTGAGTCCCGAAACATTCAAATATGTAGCCACCCAGCAGCTTTTTCCGCTTGGGCCTATCCGGCAATCCTCATTGATGAGTTTCCAGGACAATAAACTGAGTACTTATAAGTTGGATTTTGATTCCGGAAGTTTGCAACTTTTGCTGGCGTTAGATAAGGATGATAAGCTCGACTTGCTCCTGTTCAAACCCTATAAGGAAACAGCAGCTGATAAACTCAAACCCGTCCACACCTCCAACCTGATGCGGACGCTGACCGACAAAAAGGTTGACTCAATAGCAAGAAATTATATTCAAAAAGGAAATACTGTCGGTCTAAGTATCGGGATCATCCATAATGGCGTAGTACATACCTATAACTATGGCGAAACCGCTGCCGGGAATAACCAGCTACCGGAAACAAGTTCAATTTATGAGATAGGATCTATTACCAAAACATTTACAGCTACTTTATTGGCTTACTATGCTAATGAAGGCAAGCTAAAGTTAACAGATCCCATCACCAAATACCTGCCTGATTCCGTTTCTACTAACAAAGAGTTGCAGGGCATCACACTTGAAATGCTGAGTAATCATACTTCCGGCCTATCGCGTCTGCCCGACAATTTCGAGTTTCATTCCAGCGACCCGTATGATCCTTATAAAGATTATACAAAAAAGCACCTTTACGAGTATCTAAAAACCTGCAAGCTGGGCAGTAAACCCGGGGAGAGTTATGTTTACTCAAATTTTGGAGTTGGCTTACTAGGGAGCATTTTGGAGCAAGTTAGTGGGAAAACATTCGAAGAAATGGTGAAGGAGATAATTTGTACTCCGCTTGGAATGCAAAATACCGAACAGCATCTAACTATCACTCAGCGACAACACTTTGTCACCGTTTATAATGAGGACGGCAAAGCCACTTCCCCCTGGACATTCCAGGTACTTGCCGCCTGCGGTGCATTAAGGTCGACTTTGGATGATATGCTGTTATATCTTAAAGCCAACATGGCCCCTACCCAAACCAGACTATCAAAAGCAATCGAATTAACGCATCAGATAACTTTCAATAAGGATATTGAACTAGGCCTGGGCTGGCATATCATTGTGGTTGACGGCGTTCAATATTACTTCCACGACGGGCAGACTTTCGGCTGCAGCAGCTTTATGGCGTTTAATGTTGAAAAGAAATTGGGGATTGTGGTATTATCCAATTCGGCTATCAGCACAAATGATTTGGGAGTGAGTTTGCTGAAGAAGTTTCAGTAAAAAGAGAACGTCATTATAAAACCATAACGACGTTCTTCTAATCTTTAATCTCTAATCACTAACTCTTCGTCACCTCAGCAGCTTTTTTACCAGCATCTGTTCTTACAGGTGAGCCATTTCTTATTTCTTCTGATGCTGCTTTTACAATTTGATCACCAGCCTTAATCTCACCATGGACTTCGACATTATCTCCCGATTCCAGTCCTTTTTGCACATCAACCCATTCTGCACGGTTGTTTACTATCTTGATTACAAACACCCTTTCAGTAGATGTAACCACGGCAGTTTTTGGCACAATGTAGGCGCTGTCCCTTGCCGGGATCGGAACACTCACATCCGCATACATATTGGGCAATAGCCTGTTATCTTTATTGATCACATCCACTTCCAAACGTTCTGATCTCAGTTTCTGATCCAACGCACCTGCCAAACGCTTCACCGGGGCAGTAAACTTTTCACCCCGTAAAGCTTTCACGTTAAAAGTAACCTCACTGCCGTCATGCAAACCACCGGTATAGTTTTCCGGTACAGATATAACCAGACGCAGACGCTTATGATCTTCAATGACAAACAATGGCAAGTTTCCGCTACCTCCCGCAGGACCAACATAGGCACCCAAATTGATGTTACGAACCGTGATCACACCATCAAAGGGTGCCCGTATCTGCAAATAATCCAGGTTGGCTGTTATTACGCGATAGGCCGATTTAGCCGCTTCAACATTCGCTGAATCTGAACGCATTTTTGCCTCAGCCTGTTCAAGGTCATTCAGCGATACCGTACCCGGAGTTTTGCTGGTGCTATAAAGCCTGTCGTAAGTTGCTTTGCTGGCGAATAATACCGCCTTGTTCTGCTGTATCCTTGACTTAGCTTCTTCCAACTGTGAATTGATCTCAGGCGCCTCTAAAGTAGCCAGTATCTGTCCCTTATGTACCTGTGAGCCAATATCAACCAAAAGCGTTTTTACATAGCTATTGATCTTGGCATACAGGTCGACCTGCAAAAATGGCTGTAGCTCACCCGGCACGGTAATACTTGAACTCAGCTTGCCTTTCGCAGCCGGAATAAGTGCTACGGTTGGGGTATCCAGTGCATTCTCTGCGTCAACGGTCTGTTGCTGCTCTTCTTTTTCTTTTTTGTTAGGACCGCAAGAGCTAAACAGGCCAACACCTGCTACTAAACAGGCAAGAATAATAAGTGATTTATTTTTTAGGGTTTTCATGATGATGCAAAGGGACATAGAATTTACTTTCTTTATCTTCAGGGTCTAACGATACAGATTCGGTAGTGGTGTTGCCTTGTATCCAGGCAAAAGCCAGCGGTAATACGATCAGCGCAGCAAATGTTGAGGCCAGCAGACCACCTATCACAGCGCGACCCAGTGGAGAGGTTTGATCACCACCTTCACCTAAGCCTGATGCCATTGGCAACATACCTACCACCATCGCCAAGCTGGTCATTAAGATCGGCCTGATACGCAAAGCTACAGCTTCACGCGCCGATTTTAATGCGTCTCCATTATGCTTGCGCAACTCTTCGGCATTAGTTACTAATAGCACCGCGTTGGAAATGGATACACCTACAGACATGATCATACCCATGTAGGATTGCAGGTTTAGCGTCGCCCCGGTTATTTTCACCAGGAACAGTGCGCCGCCAATTACCGCCGGAACTGTACACAATACGGCAAGTGATACTTTGAACGACTGGAAGTTAGCCGCAAGCATCAGGAATATTACCAGGATAGCTACGATCAAACCCGATTGCAAGCTATCCAACGTTTCAGTCAGCGTTTGGGCCATACCGCGTAACTCTACTGTCAAACCGCGAGGCGGTTGCCCTAAATCTTTCAGCGCTTTGTTAACGTCGGTGGTTGCAGTTCCTAAATCCTGTTTATTAATATTGGCCGTTACCGAAAGCGTTGGCACGGCGCCGATATCGTCATTCTCGCCGTTTGTCGTGTCCGTTTTTATCTCAGCCACATCGCCCAAAACTGGTCTTGGTTGGTTGGCAACGATAGGCAACGCACGGATATCATTCAGGCTCGACATTTTATATTCCGGCACTTCCACTTGTACCAGGTAGCTTAGCCCTACCCTTTCGTCTATCCAGTTGTTCTTTTCTGTAAAACGGGATGAAGAGGTAGACGCCGTCAGCGTACGAGATATATCGTTAATGCTCACCCCCAATTCCGCTGCACGGACACGGTCGATATTTATACTGATTGACGGGTATTTATAAGATTGCGCTATCTGTACATCACGCAGGTAAGGAACAGACTGTAACTTTTTAACAACCTTTAAAGCATATTGCTGGTTTTGCTTCTTATTCTTTCCGGTAAGCGCTACTTCTATCGGTGTAGACGATCCCTGGCTCAGAATCTTATCAGTCAGCTCTATCGGTTCAAAAGATATCTTCACATCCGGCAAAGCTTTTTTCATCTCAGCCCTGATGCGTTCTTTCAATTCGTCCAGGTTTACCTTGTAGTTTTCATTTAAGCTCACCTGCATTACTGCTTCCTGCGGTCCAGCCATAAACAGGTATATCGGGTTGGTTGAGAATGATGACGGGTGCTGTCCCACCATGCTCGAAGTGATCTCAATATTATTTTTGCCTACCAGTTTCTCCAGGATATGCAGCGTCTGGATAGTAAAATCTTCCGTACGCTCCATCCTGGTACCATCCGGTCCGCGTAAACGTAGTTGGAACGAGCCCGAATTCACCTTCGGTAATACATCCCTACCGATGATACTAAACAATACACCCGCAAAACCCACCGCTGTAACTACATAAAATACAACCACCAGCTTACGGTTGGGCATCAGGAATTTATCCATTATACCCATATACCATTCCCGGAAACGTTCAAAACGGGTTACCTTTCCGCCACCATGATGTTCCAGGGTATGTTTAACAGCCTCCTCTTTTAATTTCCATTGTTCTTCCTCATCTTGTTCATCATGTTTAGCAGCATAATTTTTATCTTCATGCTCATTCTTCATCAGCCAATTCGCCATGATAGGCACAAAGGTCTGAGCTAACATATAAGAAGTGATCATGGAGAATGCAATGGCCAACGACAGTGGCAGGAACAATGCACCTGGTATGCCCTTCATAGTGATAGCGGGCGCAAATACCGCCAGGATACAAAACAAGATCAGCAATTTTGGAAAGGCTATTTCCTTACAGGCGTCCCAAATGGCAAGCGCCTTGGGTTTACCCATATCAAAATGCTGGTGAATATTTTCTATAGTTACCGTCGATTCGTCAACCAAAATACCAATGGCCAGCGAAAGCCCGCTCAGTGTCATGATATTGATGGTTTGATGGAACAGCGACAGGAAGAATATACCGGAGATCACGCAGGTAGGTATCGTCAGGATCACGATCAAAGCACCACGCCTGTCACCCAAAAACAGCAATACCATTAAGCCTGTCAGGATCGCACCGATGGCCCCTTCTTCAGCCAAACTCTTTACCGCGTTAATTACGTAAACCGATTGGTCAAACACGAATGACAGCTTTACATCCGGTGGAAGCAAAGCCTGGAATCGGGGAATTGCTTTCTTCAGATTCTGCACCACTTCCCACGTAGAAGCATCGGCTGATTTGGTAATAGGCAGGTAAACTGAGCGTTTCCCATTAATCAAAGCATAACCATTCGTGATATCCGCGGCGTCTTCCACCGTTGCTATATCGCGCATAAAAACGGTTTGCACACCATTTTTCAAGAGTGGTATATCACCAAATTCAGGCACTTTCTTTATGGTTGTGTTGGCTGGAGTCAGGTAGTTATAATTACCTACACGCACGTTACCGGCAGGTGTATTCTGGTTATTATCGCGCAACGCCTGAACGATCTGATCTGGCGTTAGATTATGAGCACGTAATGACGCAGGATCGACCTTGATAACTATCGTACGCTGGTTACCGCCAAAAGGCGCCGGGGCAACGAGTCCGGGGATAGACGTAAATGCCGACCGCACATAAACCAGCGCATAATCCAGCAATTCGTTGTTACTCCGGGTGGGACTGCTTAATACCAATTGTCCCACAGGAAGCGTCGAAGCGTCAAACCGGAGAATGAACGGCGGCTGCGAGCCCTGCGGGAAGCCGGCCTGGGCCCTGTTGGTATAGGCCGTCACCTCCGCTGCGGCCTGGGCCATATTAGTGCCCTCGTAAAATGTAACTTTTATTAGTGTTAATCCCTGTATATTTTTTGTTTCGATGTTTTTAACACCGGATACGAAGAGCAAGAGGTTCACATATTGTTTACCGAAATACGCCTCCATCTGGTCAGGAGTAAAACCACCGTAAGGGTGAGACACATAGATCACCGGTAGATTAAGATCGGGGAAGATGTCGATCTTGATGGTGCGGACAGCATTTATCCCGAAAAAGAATAGGCCTGCCACGATTACCAGGATGGTGATCGGTTTTTGCAGTGCGCCTTTAATCATTCCCATTTATTTGTGTTTTGTTTTAGATTAAAAATTATTGATGAATAACCCGAAATCGCCCGTCGCTGCCGCCTTATATAATAGCGCCTGCCATACATTGTTATAAGCAATGTCTTTATCCACTTCGGCACGATTCAGTGTATACAATGCCTGCGTGAAGTCGACAATGTTGGCCAGGCCATTCTTATATAAAGTATATTTCTGTACGTAAGCGTCGCTAGCTGCTTTCACTTCTACTGGCACCTCATGGTAATTCTTCAATGCGTTGGATATCCTGGTATCGGCAAGTAACTGCTGATCGCGCAATTGCTGGCTAACCAGGTTGTACTCATGCTGATATTGCTCAGAAGTAAATCGCTGTGACTGTACATTATAATGTACCCTGAAAGGATTGGTGATATTCCACACAAAGCCTATCCCAAATAAATAATTGTACCGTGTTGGGTCAACCCCGCTACCATAACTGCTGGTGTAGGCGCTTTGATCGGTACCATAAGCTGAGTTAAATCCTGATCCTCTACCCTGGTATACACCAAAAAAACTAAAGGTAGGATAGGCTAATGTTTTGAGATATTTGGCCTGCTCATCGCTCACACCAATACGGTCGCGGTAATATTTCAGGATTGGATGGTTATCCAGGTTAACGGTTGATTGCTGATCAACATTATTAGGCGCCTTGGTTACAAACACGCTGTCCAATACAAAATTCTGAGGCGTAATTCCCAAATAGTTCGATAGCTGATTGCTTTGATCCTGCACTGTCTGCTGTGCATTGGTTAAAGCAATACGCGCATTGGAAACTTCGGCGTTTGCAAGTGCTGAGTCTACTCCGGGATTCAGGCCATTTTTTACCCTGGCTACGACTACCTTTTGCAGATCGAGACTGCGGTCAAGGTTGTCTTGCTGCGCCTTTGCTAATTGCTGTGCAGCAAGCAGGTTAAGATAAGAGGTTGCCACGCGTACCTGGTGTTGAAATTGTTCCTGCGAAAGATCGTTTTCATTCAGCCCGACAATTGTTTTTTGTACTTTAACTTTTTCGCGGGCACGACCGAATGCGAAAAAGTCCCAGTTTACGTTAGCTAAATAAAGAGCACCGAATGCGGCGTTCCAATTTTGATTGGGTAATGCCGGACCAGATGATGCTACGCTTAAACCGCGGTAACCATAAGAAGGTCCGTTTTGACCATTGATTGTTCCGTAATCCTGCTGAGCCGATAAGTTCACATCGGGCAGGTATTCGGATTTTGTTTCTTTAAGGAAAGCTTTTGAAGCATTCAGTTGGCTGGCTTTAGCTTTGATGGAGGCGTAATTGCTGAGCGCTAATTGCTCCGCATCCTTCATCGTTAACACTTTTTCCTGACCGTATGCCTGAATGACGCTAAAAAAGCCTAAGAAAACATAGAGGAAATGCTTAAAAGGCATGTTGACCATAGACGTGTAAATTTGACACGACAAAATTAGATATTAAGTCCTATATGAAAAAAATGAATTAATTTTGTTACAATCATTAAAAATACTAATAATGAACATAGCATTACATCATTTTCGGTTAGTTGATACGATTTCGAAGGAGGGGACACTAACCAAAGCCGCTAAAACACTGCATCTTACGCAATCCGCATTGAGTCATCAGCTTAGGGAATTGGAACGTGAGCTGGATGTACAGATATTCGACCGCCAAGGGAAAAGGTTACATTTATCTGACCAGGGATACCGTTTCCTGCGTACCTCTGAGAAAATATTAGCCGAAATTAAAGCACTCGAAGAGGATATTACCAACTACAAAATGGGCCGCACAGGTAAGCTTACTATCAGTATGCAATGTTATACGGCTTATCATTGGCTACCGGGAATCATTAAATATTACAAAAAACGCTGGCCGGATATCAATATACAGATACTGTCTGAAGCGACCCGTCGACCATTAGAATATTTAATGAATGGCGATCTGGATATCGGCATCATCCGTACGCAGATGGTAAATACCCGTATCCGTTACGAACCTATTTTTGAAGATCAGTTAATGGCCGTTCTTTCAAAAGATCATCCTTTAGCTCAAAAGGACATCATAGAAATATGTGATTTCCAGGACGAGGAGCTTATTCTTCCACTATATGACCCATCTTACCAGGACACCCCGGTAATTGAGTCGTTGATTGAGGCACAGCATGTCAGACCCAAAACATTACATCGTATACATTATACTGATGCAACCATCGAAATGGTGAACGCCGGCTTAGGCATTAGTGTAATGGCTGATTGGATCGTTGAACCTTACCTGAAGGACCGGAATATAGTAGTAAAGCCGTTGCACCATGGGGTAGCTAAACGTGCCTGGTTTGCCGCGACGTGTAAGCAAACGCCCGCTATCCAAAATTTCCTGGAATGCCTAAAAATGTATTTCGCTGGTGTTGATCTGAATGCTGACGAAACGGTTTTACAGGAATACACCGGTACCATGCAGGCAATTGCGCCTCTTACACGGTACAATGCTATACAGGATATAAAGAACTATCAGTACTGATGCATTTAAAAGGTTTTGGAGTAATTGTCTTTCTATGCTTAAGCATAGGGTTGCTTGGACAGGCTCCAAAGCGCCCCTTTCCACAGCATGTAACTTATGCGAAAGGCAGCATCAAGCCGAATCATATTTCCCAGGATCGGCTGGATAAGCTGACGCTGAATTTTTATGAGCAATGGAAGAAACGTTATATCAAATCTGGCTGTCATCCGGGTGAATATTTTGTTTGGTTTGAACGAAAAGGTGATAAACAATGCGTATCTGAAGGTCAGGGTTATGGGATGATCATCACTGTTTTAATGGCTGGTGTTGATCAGTCTGCTAAAATAACTTACGATGGTCTTTATCAATATTATAAAAGTCATTCGGCGAATCATCCGGATCTGATGGCCTGGGCGCAAACCCAAAACTGCCGCGACCTTGACAAAAGCACTGCAACCGATGGTGATATGGATATTGCTTATTCTCTTCTATTGGCCGATAAACAATGGGGAAGTAAAGGCAAAATCAATTACCTGCAGGAGGCACAGAAGATGATCGCTTCCATTATGCATTATGAGATCAATCCTCATACCTATTCTATATTATTGAGTGACGCGATCGAGTATGATAGTAAGGATTACTACGATACCCGTACATCTGATTTCATGCCGTCGAATTTCAAAGCCTTTGAAAACGCAATGCATGATGAACGATGGAAAAAGGTGATCGATAACAATTACAAGTTGTTCAACTATATGCAGGACACTTACAGTCCCGATGCAGGATTGGTGCCTGATTTTATCCGGCATATCAATAAAAAAGCTGAACCAGCAGGGGCTAATTATCTTGAGTCGCCTTATGATGGTAATTATAACTATAATGCCTGTCGTGTTCCATGGCGCATTGCGACGGATTACCTGCTGACCGGCGACAAGCGCGCCAAAACATTTAATGACCGCATCAACAAATGGGTACGCGAAACCACCCAAAATAAACCCGATAACCTCTCAGCCGGATACACTCTTGCCGGCAACGATATTAAACACCGCTACTTTGAGGCATTGAGTTTCATAGGTCCGTTCACTGTCTCTGCTATGACTGATAAGAAGAATCAGCAATGGCTGAATGCTGAATGGGATTACCTTGTGAATTTTAAACTGAAAGATTACGACTATTATGACAACAGCATCAAGCTATTAAATATGATTATTCTGTCAGGGAATTATTGGCAGTAGGGCTGAAAGCAGAAAGGCCAAAGCTTAAAGCTATTAATAACCCAACTACTTAACTCAATCAGCCAATCAGCTTTCTCGCTGTTTCCATTCCACTGGTAAGCGCTGCTTCTACAGTTCCCATAGCTGGCCCATCATACAAATATTCTCCGGCGAAATAGATGGTATGATCTATCGGTGTATTTAACACTTTACGGGCTTGGGCAGATTCCAGCGTATCATAAGCATACGACCCTAATGTGAACGGATCGGTTGTCCAGTTCACTACATGCGAGGCTACCAGGTCATTTTTTAATCTGTCTAAATCGATGTTAAATATTCGTGATATAGATTGCAAACCTTCTTCCAATAATTCACCGTTACTCATGTCCTTCTTCCTCTCAGCAGGCGGGCCACCCAGCCAACCTGTCAATAAAGTTGACGGCGACGGATGCTGTGTCCACCAGGTGGGAATTGCTTCGCCTGATAAGATAAAACCCATATCGCTTAAATCGGTGCCAGTTACTGATTGATCTTCCCAAAATGCAGTTTTGAACTGTAGTAGTACTTTCACCACAGCCCCAAAACCAATCTGATCAATAGCTTCTTTACACATGCCAACAGAAGGGCTGATCGTTATCGATGCTTGCTCCGACTCCTCTGCTTTTAAAACACCCAACGGCAAGGCAATAATTAATTGCTTTGCTTTAAAACTTTCATTATCAGATGTAATTACTTCTACCTGTCCATGTGTCCAGTGGATGTGTTTCGCGATGGTATTCAGATAGAATTCAGCGCCATTCCCTTTGCTTGCCTTTACAAGATAATTGATCATCACCCCATACCCGCCTATTACCCGGTGCTGTTCGTCATCATCTTCACTTTGCCACTCCCGCCTTAATGCAAAGGCGCTGGCTTTAAAAGGATCGGCAGTATCATATCCCGAAACAAAACGGGTTACCCATGCTCTTAATGTTGTATATTTTTCGTCGCGAAATTCTTGTTGTAAAAAATCTCCGATGCTGATATCTGTCTCTAACTTATTGAGTTTTTCCATCAATAAATCCCAGTGTTCAAATTGCCCAGCATTCTTTGAGAACTTACCGTCCCGGCTGTGCCACATTTCGCCTGATGCCGGTATGGCTTCAATGTTCGCTTCTTTAAGGAGTTGTAAAGTTACAGGCAGATTGCCATGAATAAACTCCGCGCCCAATTCTGTGTGCAGGTCGTCATCTAAGGTATGCATTCTTCCACCAACACGGTCGCGGGCTTCCAGAACCGTTACCTGTTTTCCGGCTCTGGACAATTCATATGCAGCCATCAAACCCGCTGCCCCGGCGCCTATAATAATTACATCTGCGTTTTTCATAATTGACAATGCAAAGTAAGGTGATTTGCGTTAAAAGTGCGTTGTCATTCTAAGCCTGTCGAAGAATATGGCGCAGAGGCCATACCCACCATGCTTCCCTTCGACGAGGCTCAGGACAGGCTTGTGCCTCAGCATGACACCCAATAAAAAGCAAATGTATTCTACTTTTTTGCGCTATTATTTCTCAGCACGATCACCGGTAAATGCTGATCCCATTGCGGTTTAAACCCTTTTTGATTCAACAGTCCACGACCATGAGTTGAGAAGTTACCGAGAATGATGTCCTCGTTGCCGTCCTGGTCGATGTCTCCTATTTCCATAGTTAACCAGCGGCCATATTGATCGATTGGTAATTCATGAACTGTAAACTGATTAGGCTTGGTTTGCTCCAGGTAAGTAAATCCGGCTGCGGGATGAGATTTAAAATCGGCAAAGAAGGCGATAGTAGCTATATCCAGGTCGCCGTCATGATCAAAGTCAGAAGCGATTGCTTTTGTAGCGCCGTCGATATGATAAAAATAGGTTTGCTTAAATTTCCAGTCGCCCTGGTTGGTGAAAATATAAACGCCGTGATATGGCTTAAGCACTTTCGAGAAGTCACTATTGTCTCCGCAGGTATATAATATATCAGGTTTACCATCATGGTTAAAGTCAACCAGTTGGAAGCTACTCGAACCATAAACCGCCGGAAAGTGCAATACATTTTTAGTGATAAAGCCTCCTTTATGGTCGTTCAGGAACATCCAGATACCTTCGTCAGCTTGCGCGAACAGGCACATTACATCAGGCCAACCATCGTTGTCAAAATCACCGGTTATTAACTGTTCCCCGCCTGGTAAGCCTCTTATTACGGTCTTCTTAAAAGAATGATCGGGTCTTTGCTGCAATAAGAATAGTCCGCCGCGTTCATGACCAAAGCCACATACCACATAATCCATCAAACCGTCTTTATTAAAATCAGCAGCAACCGATTGAACTGCTCTTGGCAAACTGTCGGCAAATACTTTCTGCACTTTGCTTTTGGCGCTCAGATCGATCTGCACAACCTGTCCTTTTTCAATATCCAACGGTGGCAGCATGCCAATACAGGTTAATATTGCCTCATTTGCCTTTTCCGGGAAGATGGCTCCTGTAACCGCCGTAGGCATTTTTTGAATTAATTTCGATCTTAGATTCTTATCCCATTGATAAAAATTCCCTATTGCATCGCCGCTGTAAAACTGGTGATCATTGCTATTATAAGTTAAAAGAGTGGTCATGGCTATAGGCGCTTTAGTATCCTCTACCGGCTTAACCAAACTAAATACCGACCAATCTTTTAATGCGGCAGTTACGGGTTTAGAGATCACTAAATTAACCGGGGCGCTATGCTGATAATAAGCAAAAATCTTTTGCCACTCCACAATATTTAAAACCGATTTTCTATCGGTAAAATATTGGCCCATATAATTGTGCACATTAAGCCGTTTTGCCATTGCTGGTAAAACTCCGCTCACCCAGCTGGCACTATCTATCAATGCAGGATCAGGTAATTGGTGACAACTGACGCAGTATTTTTTTGCAAGCTCCTTACCGTCAGCCATATCGCGTTTAAGCCTGCCTTCAGGAGAGTTATCGGTGCAACTGTAAGTGACAAAAATAATTCCGGTAAAAGCTGATATAATCAGGAAACAAAGTTTATTTGAAGATAGTCTGAATTTTGCGGGCATTTGGTTTAAGGATTATAATGGTCAACGCACAACCACCTAAAGGCAATATTACCTCTAAACAGGGGCTTCTTTTTTCTTATTGATTGTAATAATTTTGATACCTAAAAATATAGTCGATAAAACTCACAGCTCCTCGCTCCCTTTAAATCACATACGACAACGGGCGATTATGCGGTTGCTTGATCAAATAAATATCCCTGGCTTTGATTCATTAACATCAAACCTATTCTTTTAGTTCTATTTAGTTGAAAGCATTAGATATATAACCGGAATATGTAGACGAAACACCGGTTGTAGCGGACGAGCGCCGGGGAAGATTAACAAAAAAAGCCTATATAATTTCTCATACAGGCTTTTTTTGCACATCGAATAATTTATTTCTTATTATGATTTTCTAATATGATCAATGGAAGTTTAGTATTCCAGAATGGTCTTAGCATAGGGTCGATCGACATCCCGACCGCATAATTGCCCAGCACGATATCAGGGCGCCCTTTTGCCTTGCTGATCGTATCCATCGTCATCCAGCGACCATACTGGCCTACTGGTATTGCATGAGGTTTAAAGCTGAGTGCCTTATCCTGTTCAAAATAAATAAATCCCTCTCCTGGTTTATTCTTCAGATCGGCGAAAAATGCGGTAGTGGCAATATCAATATCACCGTCACCATCAAAGTCGGTTGCAATGGCTTTAGTGCAGCCATTTATAGGGTAAAAATAGCTTTGCTTAAAACTCCAGTCACCCTGGTTGGTGTAAATATACAATCCGTGATATGGTTTAAATATCCGGGAATCATGGAAATTATAGCCACAAGTATAAACCAGGTCAAGTTTGCCATCATGATTGATGTCGATCAATTGAAAACTGGTCGATCCATAAACCGGCGGGAAACGTAACAGGTTTTTTGAAGTGAAGCCGCCTTTTTGATCATTTAAAAACAGCCACAGGCCTTCATCTCCCGAGCCAAACAATACCATTAAATCGGGCCAGCCATCATTGTTAAAATCACCAACACGTGCCTGTACCGCGCCGGCCTTATCGATGATGCTACTTTGAGTATAAGAATGATCTGCTTTTTGAGTCAGCAAATAAACTGCACCCTTCTTCTTCCCTTGCGAACAAGTAACCCAGTCACCCAGGCCGTCTTTATTAAAATCACCCGCCACTGTTTGTACAGGGCGCGAGATCTCGCTAGCTATTACAGTCGGAACAGTGATCTCCGCCTTATCATTCAGGCGCACTTTAACCAACTTACCGTTAGGAAAATCCATTGGTTTATACTCACCAATACAAGTAACAAGGGCCTCTTTGCCCCCTTTGTCATCATTAACAAAATTAATGTCAACACCAGGAGAAGGAAGCTGAGCTACATTGCGGGACTTTAAACTTTCGTCCCACTCGTTCAGCTTTGTTGTTAATAAATCGCTGCTGTATATTTTATGGGTGGACTGATCTACTGTTACCATTGAAGTATAACTGATAAGACTGCCTTCAGCTGGCTTGCGTACGGTAAATCCTGCCCAGTCATTTAACAATGGTGTTGGCGCGGTTGCAACAGGCAAATCTTTTGGCGCTGCTTTTTGATAGTAGTCCTGTATTCTTTGCCAGTTGTCAAGCGATATACCACCCGTATCCTTTGGCCCTTTGAAGTAAGAAGTCCCATAAACAGAAACTTTCAAATAATTAGCCATACCCGGCAGTGTATGGAATCTCCATACGTCCTTGTTTAAAGCATCAGCGGGTACTTCGGCATGGCATTTTACACAATACATAGCTACCAGGCTTTTGCCATCTGCTATTGTGTCGCCTGTTGGCTTAAAGTTATCGCCCGAATCTTTTTTATTGTCTTTACAACCATTAAAAAGTATTGTTCCTGAAATCAAAAAAACAAATGATAACAGGTAGATAATAGATAATCCGGTTTTGGTTAATCTCATAATTGGTTAGTAACGTAATTAGTATTATTTAGTCAGTTTTAGTTTTTGCCAGATGTACTCGCCTACCTGCTTGCCCTGCTCTGCTCCCATCAGCGAACTGTTTTTGAAGTGGATACCGCCATAGAAACGGCTCATCGCTTCCTCTTCAGCTGCTTTATTGAATGAATCGAAGTGCCTCTGTAAGCCGATGTATTTCAAATCGCTCGTATCCTGGAAGGCATAGTTGTCACCAAACACATGGGTCAGCACTACTGCCGATGCTGCACTGATCGTGCTGTGCCCTGCCGTATATTCCGGGAATGGTGGCGTTTGCAGCAGCGGAAGCCAATTATGATCTATCTTCTCATTGATCACCGTTACCGGCCTTGCTGTGCTGAACTTATATTTCACCTGCCAGCAGGTGATAAATGACTCGAACAGGGCTACTGAGGTCAGTGCATAAGCCTGTGCGGTTTTTATCGCATCGGCATGGCTTTGTTTACAAGCTATCGAAGTGATGCCCATCCAGTGTCCTCCCGGGGTGATCTTTTTATCAGCAAACATCATATGACCATTGTGCTGCACTACAAAAGGGTTATCATCCCAGTAGCTGGCTATGGTTTTCTGCTCTTTGGTCAATGCTTTGTTTTGCTCGTAGGCTTCTACCGCCTGTTTAAAGAAAGCGCTGTTTTTATCATCACTGTAAGCCGGTGGTGCTGGTGCAGGGAACATGCCTGATGAGTCAAGCAACAAAGTATGCATTTCTCCCCAGCAGTATTCTACTCCATCCATATAATCCGGTGGGGTCGGCCGCCATTTACCCGGATCATCGCTGCCCAGGTATTTAGGTTTGCCGCGGGTTTGCGGGTAATGATCTACATTAGCTCTTTTCAGGATCATAGTACCTACTTTTTCGCCAAACTCTACTGAGCGGTTATAGGTTTCTTCATCCAGGTTATCCTTAAAGCGGGCATATACTTTGTCCTCGTACCTTTTCAGGGTATCTATTGAGAAGGTCACTTTATGGGCCACGGTAAAGAATGCTTTGGTTGCGGCCAATGCATAGTTATACTTCTTGCCTGCTTCTGGTTCCGGAGGTGCTCCGAAGCCTCTGAGTTGCGCCGTGATCGAGTTATACTTCGGATCAGCATATCGGACGGCTTCATAAGCCGCCAGCGAGGTGTAGCCGTAAATGCGGGCTGCTACCGGCGGGGTAAACACATCATAGATGATCACATTCGTCAGCTGGGCCTCGTTCTCATGCAGCACTGCTGCATCGTCGATTGGGCCGCTGGATGATTTTTGTTTACAGGATGTGGCTAATATTACAAAAGCGGCACAAAAAGATAATATTTTTAGAGTTCTCATAATCAATTTTATTTCACCGGGATATTCCTGGTATGACCGGAGTTATCCGTAATAGTAACAAAGGCCATTGTATCATCAATATTCATAAATCTGCCGGATTGCGACAGGAACGAATCGCCATAGTAAAACTCTTGTTTGCTGACCTTTCCGTTTTTATACTTGATCATAGCAAACATATCCATTGGTTGAAGCTTAACTATGTGAGTATTGCGCTTCATCTCGAATATTTTCATCACATCCCTGTTTTGACTGGCGGCGAGCAGGTAATTTCCATGCGCTCCGGCTATCTTAGCCAAAGCCTTACCATTACCCGGAATATAAATACCCGATTGCAGGATGCTTAAAGGTTTGAAGTTGCCCTTTCCATCACCCTTCAGCATCAAACCATTAAATGCATCGTAACGGCCCGTTGTAAGTTCGGTTCCGTAGTCATTGCCATTTGCTACCACGTCCAGGTTACCGTCGCCATCAAAATCATCTACACACATGCCGCAAAGCTCCGATAGCTGCGCCTGGGTAGGCAGATCTATCATCGTAAACTTGCCATTCCCATCATTTCGGAGGTAAACCGATTGTAAGGTATTCGCTTTAAGCCGTAGTGCGCCTTTACGCATTTCCGGAGTCAGCACTTCGTCCATTGTTGCGGTGGCAAACGACTTATAGTTCTGGAACTTCACACGCATGCCTATCATCTGCTTCACAATGTCATCGCGTGTATGTACCGGAAACTCTTTCATCTTTCCATCCTGGTCTTTCAGATATACCGAAGGGAACGCGTCATAACTGCCATTGTTGTCAAAATCTTTTGCTGTTATATAAACAGGATACTGATCGCTTGCCTTAAAGAAGGTGTTCAGGCCTGTATTGCCAATTATGTAATCCGTCCTGCCGTTATGTTCAAAATCGCCGGCCGCAATAGTATTCCACCAGCCTAATTTATCGCTGATACCTGTATTAGCAGTCACATTTTTAAATACCCCATGATCATTTTTCAGGAACATTACCGGCATCCATTCTCCAACCGTTACCAGGTCGGGCCAGCCGTCATTATCAAAATCGGTAAAAACAGCGTCACAGATAAGGCCTGCATCTTTCAGATCCTTAGCTGCCGATGAAGTGACATCAGTAAACTTCGGATGCCCGTCTTTACTATCGTTCCTGAAAATAAAGCTTGAGACAGGTTTCGGATAATTCCACGGATCAACCCTACCTGATACGAACAGATCGAGTTTCCCATCCTTATTGTAGTCAACAGCGCGGACACATAGCTTACTGGTCGTGTTATGAGGCAGTGCGTCGGTTGCTTCCGCAAAGTTTCCTTTACCATCGTTTATATACAGCCTGTCCTGATAATAAGGAGATCCGGGCTGATTGGAATAGCCGCCGCTGGCTATATATAAATCGAGTTTACCATCGCCGTTGGCATCAAAAAGCAATAAACCTTCATCTTTAACCCGCTCGGTAGGTTTTGCAGGTGTCGACAATAAATTGCGCTGAATAAACTTCCCATCAGCCTGCTGCAAGAATAATTGCGCCGGATATTTTGACGTTCCCCCTACTATAATATCATCTAAGCCATTGCCGTCCACATCACCTACAGCCAGACCCGGAGAGTATTCTGATAGTTTATGCGGCAATAGTTTCTGCACATTAAAGTCGATATAATCAACGTCCTGGTTCTTATAATTTACACCCAGCATCTTTGTTACCTCGCGGAACAAAGATTGCTTATCTATTTCAGGTTGTTTAAATGAATAAGGATCGCGGGCATTGGCTATATCCGCTTTCAACACCTGGTCGGCCTTTACATTTTGAAAGGTTTGTTTCTTGCCATTTTGCCAGCGTATTACTACCGAATCAAGGGTAGTAACCTTGCCGAGACCAAAATGCGCCATATTTTGAATGGTTGATAAGTAACCCCTGTACGGTGTGTTCTCATATACCTGGTGTTTGCCCTTATCGTAATAAATATCGGCCCATGCACCAATTCCACCGATGTTATTAGGGCCGCCTTTAAACGTAACATGCAGATAATGACTATCGTTCGGGTCTTTTTCCCTCATTGTATTTTTATAGATCATAGCCTCATCATCAATATTGTTGATGATGACATCCATATCTCCATCATTATCCAGGTCGGCATAAACCGCTCCATTTGAGAACGTAGGAACATTAAAGCCCCAAGCATCTGTTACATCGTCAAACTGCAGTTTGCCGGAATTTTTGAATGCGAAATTTGGGATCTTCACAATCGGAATCTGATCGAGTATCTGCTTCTTGGTCGCGATAAAATAAGACTGCGCCCTGAAATTCATAAAATCATGATCCGTCACGTCCCTCGGATATCCGTTTGTAATGATCAAATCCCGGTAACCATCATTGTCAAAATCTGTAAGCATAGGCCCCCAGCTCCAGTCAGTCTGCGAGACATTGGCTAAAAATGCTATTTCACTAAAGGCAGGAGCACCAATGCTATCATTTTGCCCGACCCTGGGTCCCTGGTTCAATTGCAGGGTATTGCGTGGGTATTGATACTGGTGCCCGTAATAATCAAAGTTTTGAAATTGCTGATAACTGTCAGCACTCATAAACATTTTCTTCCGGTAGTTATCCGGTGGGTTCATATCGAGTTCGAATACATCTGCAAGCCCATCATTATTAATATCTTCTATATCCTGCCCCATGGCACTAGTCGATGTGTGCTTAAAATACTCTTTGGACTTATCGGTAAATGTACCATCGTGATTATTGATGTAAAGTATATTGTCAGGTAAAAAGTCATTGGTCACATAGATATCCTTCCACCCATCCCGGTTAATATCGACTGTGGTGGTAGCGTGACCAAATCCCTCTATCTTTATTCCCGCCTGCATAGATACGTCATGGAATACTCCATGTTTTAGCACAGGGTCCCAGTCATTCCGGAACAGCCGCCCCGAACTCCGTGCAGTACCATCTTTAATAACAGGTCTGAACTGGCTGGTATTATCCGTAGGGTCAACCTCATTAACGGTAAGATACATATCGAGGTCGCCGTCATTATCATAATCGAAGAATGATGCCATTGTCGAATACACTTCAGCATTCAAACCATATTCCCTGGCCATTTCCTTAAAATGAGGCACTCCGTTTTTATCTATGCCCTGGTTAACATATAGCAGATTACGTCTTTTAGCAGAATCATTTAATAAAGTATTGCACACATAAATATCCAATAATCCATCATTATTAATGTCAACAACAGCTACGCCCCTGCCCCATCCACCTTTTCCACCAACGCCCGCTTCTGCAGTCACATCGTCAAACTTCATATCTCCTTTGTTCAGGTATAGCTTATTGGACGTGGCATTACCAACAAAATAGATATCCTGCAAACCGTCATTGTTAAAATCACCTACTCCTACGCCTCCGCCATTGTAAATATTTAGTTTATCCAGTGGGTTTATAGTATCATTTTCAACGATCTTGTTATTGAAAGTTACACCCGAATGAGAAGAAGGGATTTGTTCAAACAGGGTTTTCTTTTTGCAGGAAAATAATAAAACGGGGACGGAAAAAATCAGGAGATAGCGGATGATATTCATTGTAGCAAGTTGTGCATTAGCACGCTTCTAGGGTTTATTAAGATAAATTAATTCCGGGGTTGTTTTCATCCGACAAAGGGGAAAAAACCTCAAGCTAATTTATAAAAAAAGGGCAGTGATACATATCACCACCCCTTTTATTTTTATGAACCTAACTATTAATAGCCAGGGTTCTGTTTTAATTTGCCAGCCTCAATATCAATCTGATTAAGAGGTATTGGCCAAAGCTCATTTTTCGCAGCTGTAAATGAAGATCCGTTTAATACCGGGTTTGATATACGGGTATCTAACTTAATGTAAGCGTTCAGTGTGTTAGCCATAAAGCTGGCACCTGCAGGGCCGCCATATACAGCATCCTGACGTTGTAAGTCGAAGAAGCGGTGACCTTCCATACCAAACTCAAGTTTTTCTTCCATTATAGTTGCTTCCAATGCATACGCTTTACCATTTGCAGCAAACTGGCCAGTATACAAACCTATTTTGTAGTTTGCAGCAGGTGTATTTGTAAAACCACCTTCTGGATTGGCATTATTAATGTAGGTATGTACCCAATATGCAGGATTTTGCATACGAGCACGCACAACGTTAACATCAGCTTCGGCAGCAGCGAAGTTACCAGCGTCGATGTAGCATTCTGCACGCCACAGGTAAATTGCAGCAAAACGAATCAGGTTGTAGTTATCAGCAGTACCCTGGTTTTGTGCCCAACCTGCTGCGTTATCAACTGTAGAGCCGATATCTTTGTGGTTAAACACGTTTTTGGTTGGATTGTAAGGAACAATGTCACCGCGAGACCATGTTTCACCACCGCAAAGTCCCCAATCACGATAAGGGATACCGCGACGACCTAAAGTCCAGTCAATACGAGGATCTAACGCATCTGATGGCGGGGTAAAAGGATCTGTTGCGGTTAAACCATGGTCATTCGCGAGGTTAACCAAATTATAATTTGGTGCATTAACTGTTGATGTTGAAGTAGTTTTATTATCAGAATTAAACGAAGCTACTGATATGGATGTAGTACCCAACAATGGCAATCCTGTAACAGGGTCAACTTTAAATGAGTTAGCCAGGCTATATGATGGCTGATAAAATCCGCAGCATCCGGTATAAGTACCTGCAGGGAAATTCAAATCATCACCTTCATTTGAGTTTTGACCACCAGAACCGTCATTTGCAGTCATCTGACAAGCAAACACACTCTCAGGACCATTTCTTTTGACAGCGTCAAAGTTATCCTGATATGCACCTAAAGCATATTTAGCACCCTGAGAAGTTGTACCGTTTGTGATCAAATCAGTCAAAAGCGGCAGAGCAGTAGAATACTGGTGATCAAAAACTAATGCTTTGGCCAGGAAAGCTTCGGCTGCATAATAATTAGCACGACCAGCTTGTGGCTGAGTTTTAGGAAGATCAGCCATTGCTGCAGTAAAATCAGCCTCAATCTTATCCCAAATCGGGCCTGGGTTGCCTACATTGTAGTTACCTGCAGAATAAGTGATGGTTTCATCAACGTAAGGAACATTTCTCCACATTTTTGCCAGTTCAAAGTGATAAACACCACGTAAAAACCTTGCCTCAGCTATTACCTCTTTAGCATAATCAGCACTTACCGAGCCGTCTTTAACCAGCGGGATCTCACGGATCACGTCATTACAACGTTGGATTGCATTCAAACAAGACGCCCATTTTTCGCTAAGGTACTCATTTGATGCATCCACACTGTGATTTTCCAGCGGAACCGCGGTCGGCTGGTCAGTTGTGTTTGAACCTTTGTAAGCATCATCTGATGCTATACCGCCATACACCCAGTTATCTATTGATGATTCCCATGAGGTACCGCCGGTAGTTGTATAACCGTCCAACATGGAATATGCTCCTATGAGCAACCCATCAACACCAGCCTTATTGGCAAGTACCGACGGTAATAATGTACCCACTGGCTCTTTGTTAAGCAATTTCTTACACGAATAAGTCAATGTGAGAAAAGCTATAGAACCCAGGGCAATGAATTTACTATAAGATCTTTTCATAACTCTAAATTTTAAAATATATGATCAATTAAAATGTCAAATTAACACCTAGAATATACTGTTTTTGGTTGTTTGGATATGAACCATAGTCGATACCGAATGCTGCGCTTTGATTTACGCCACTTCCGTTATTAGATAAAGACGGAACCAATTCAGGATCTAAACCAGTGTATTTGGTAATTGTAAATAAGTTAGTAGCTTGTACGTAAACGTGCAGCTTATCGATACCAACACGTTTTAACACGCTTGGATCAAATGTATAACCTACTGAAGCGACACGACATTTTAAGAATGCACCAGATTCAACATAGTAAGAGCTGATTGTACTTGAACCCATAGCTTGTGCAAACGAAGCTGCCGGCAAAGTTGCGCTTGGGTTGGTTACAACACCATTTGAAACGATAGCTGCTTTGTTGTACATGTCTAAGCTCTTGCCACCCTGGAAGGTGCTGTAGAAATCAGTCCAGTATTTAACATAGTTGAAATCTTTGTTACCGTGAGAACCATACAATACCATAGTGAAGTCAAACCTTTTGAATGAAGCATTCAGGTTTACGCCATAAGTAAAGTCAGGATTTGGGTTACCAATCCAGGTACGGTCGTCAGGTGTTATCTTTCCGTCACCGTTCACATCTTTGTAGATAAATGAACCTGGGGCTGCACCTGAGTAACCTGGTAAGCTGGATACTTGTGATGCATTTTGATAGATACCTGCTGTTTGATATCCAAAGAACTCACCAATAGGATGGCCAATTTGGTTTCTTACGATATCGTTGTCACGTGAGTAACCGAAATCGAAATAACCTGGCGATGGGATACTGGTAATTTTGTTTTTGTAAGTGGTGATATTTGCTCCGATGCTAAATGAGAAATCATTACCTACTTTAGCATGGTAAGTAGCAGAGATGTCCAGACCAGTGTTCTGTACGTCGCCAACGTTTACTGATGGCACAGTTGCTCCACCTAAAGTTGCAGGCAATGGTAATGGGAATAACAAACCACTGATTGATTTTTTATACCATTCAGCAGTAATTTCTAAGTGATTAAACAAAGACGCATCGAAACCAAGGTTTGATATCTTGTCAGTTTCCCAGGTTACCTTAGGGTTACCGATTTGACTGTTGTAGAAACCTTGTGTAATAGAATTAAGACCACCGCCTATGCCGTAGTAAGAAGCCCCGGTACCTGAGCCAAAGGTTGAATATGCATTACCACCACCGATGTTGTTATTGTTACCTGCTTCACCGTAGCTTCCGCGTATCTTCAGATCATTTATCCAGCTAACATTTTTCAGGAAGTTTTCCTGAGAGATGCGCCATGCCAAAGATACAGAAGGGAAAGTACCCCACTGATATCCTGGGTAAAAGATTGAGAAACCGTCACGACGGATAGTAGCACCAAGAATATACCTGTCATTATAAGTATAATCTAAACGGCCGAAGAATGATTCTGTAGCAGTTGGCTGATAAATAGTACTGGTTGGTGCAGTAACAGGAGTACCATATTGTAATTGAACGTAGTTAGGGTCTAAAGAAAAGTATCCCTGACCGTATGCACTAAACGCTCTGCCATGCGATTCACGTTGTTCGTAACCTGCAAAAACCTGTACATTATGTTTTCCGAAAACTTGCTTATAAGTAATAGTGTTTGTCCAGTTATAATTACTGCTCATTTGCTCATTTTCTGAGCTATTATTTGGAGACGTATGAGACTCGAAGTTCTCATAAGTGTTATAACCTATTTGCCACCAGTATTGATTATACAAGTTGCCACCAAACGAGGTTCTGGCTGTAAAATGTTTCAAGAAATCAACTTCACCATAGATATTACCCTGTACGGTTACAAAATGGGCATTGTTGGTAGCATTTCTGTCAAGCAGAGCAAACGGGTTGCTGCCGTTACCTAATGGTTCACCGTTAGGTCCGTCAAAACCACCACCATAATTACCTTGTACGTCATAAACCGGGATAATAGGCATTTCACGGAAGATATAAGCGATAGGTCCGCCTTCTTGTTGCTGGGTTCCGTTATAACCACCGTTATTTTCCCTGTAGGTCACATAACCATTTTCACCAAAACGGATATGATTGTTAGCAGTTGAAAAAACTGTATTAACACGACCTTGATATCTCTTTTCGTAGTTATTTAATAATGTACCTTGTTGATTTAAATAGTTTAAAGAGAACAGGTAGGTGCTTTTATCGCTACCACCGCTTCCTGTTACGGTGTGCTGCATTTCTGGTGCAGGGGTAAATACTGAATGGAACCAATCGGTACCCTGACCTGTTGCAAACTTCTGAACCAGGAAGTCATTTTGTGGATTCGCAGCATCAAAGTGATAATATTGCAATATTGCAGGATCGCTAGTAACACCAGCAGCGCCAAAAGTAGTTTGACCGGCAGGTGCAGCAGGGCCATGGTAACCGTAAGTAGGTATAATGACATTACTTGCTGTAAGTGTTCCATTATCTGCATTGGTCTTATTAGAAGGGTCCGGGTACAAAACCTGGGTACCAGAGTCATTGGCTCTGAATGCCATAACAGCTTGTTGTGCCGGGCTCATAATGTTGTAAACATTACCACTCAGTGGTCTTTGTGTACCGTACCATCCATCATAGCTGATACTAGCTTTACCGGCTTTTCCTTTCTTTGTGGTTACAACGATAACACCATTACCACCCGCAACACCGTAGATAGCAGCCGCACCAGCATCCTTCAACACGCTAATGCTTTCGATGTCATTTGGGTTAACGCTTGACATATCAGTTGCCTGCACACCATCGATAACATATAATGGGTTAACGTTACCAAAACCGTTAACACCACGAACGAATACTGTACTTTGTGCGCCAGGAGCACCTGAGTTGATTACAGTAACACCCGCTGCCTGACCTTGTAGTAATTGTTCAGAGCTTGTAGCCGGTATTTTCTTTGCGTCAGCAATGTTTACAGTAGCAACCGAACCGGAAATGTCCTTTTTGAGCTGGGTTTGGTAACCTGTTACCACCACCTCATTTAAGGTGCTGTTGGTTACGGCCAGTTCAATGGTACCTAACGATGCCCCTGTAACTGTAACTGATTTTGCCTGGTAGCCAATGTAGGATATTACCAGCACGTCGCCGTTGTTTGCATTTAATGCAAAGGCTCCGTTAACGTCTGTAACAACACCTACGTTTGTACCTTTAATTTTTACGGTAGCACCTATTACCGGCTGCTTATCATCACTTCCGATGACTTTACCCGTAATCCTTGTTTGGGCTGTAACTACCAATGAGGAGAGCGCGCATAATACTATTATGCACAGCGTCCTTCCTTTTAGAAGTAAACTTTTAAACATGAGATTGAGATTTAGTTGATTAATTTATTGATTTAGTTGATAATTGATAAATTCTTGCCTGAACCGGCATTACCGGTTTATTGACTGGGATCAAAAAGATTTATGCGATGCCCTCTAAAGCAGTTTGAGAGACAAGGGGCAATACACATAATAGAAATAAGTAAAAGTTTTATCATTTAATATTTGATAATAAAAAAAACAATCACTGTCCTTGCTTCAATGCGTCCGGGCACCATTTTTGGGCCGGAACATTAAAAAATCATTATGTTATAATTATATCAGGTTATGCAGGCTAAACCGTATTTCGGAAAAACCTAATTGGTACTGCATCTAATTTAAATAGAGTGTATTGTATACACAAGGACAATTTGAAGATTTATAAATTAATTATTTTTTTACGATTTAATTACATACCCCAAATAAAAAATTAAACTTTATTTGAAAATAACTCAACAATATTGGCATATTATTGCCAAAATGACAATGTAAAAAACCTGTTATATTGTTATGCGAAATTGCAAAAATCGATAATTCCGCTTTTTAATCTCATGAAGGCTTCGCATCTGTTCAGTTTTTTATCAGAATCACAGACAATCTGAGCCATTTTTGCCGGGCAAAATATGTTAAAAAAACATCATAATTATGTATCAAAGTATCAGTTAGTTAGTGGCGAAAATAAACGTTGATCGTACAGTTATTAAAACCATAAAATATAAAAAAAAACTGCCTCCATATTGTTTAAACAAAAAAAATGGCCGCAATTGTTTAAACAACTGCGGCCGGAACATCCATTTTATTTACCTTATATTTCTCTTAAATTTTTGTTTAAAACGGGCAAAATAATACCATCAAATTTCTATTTATTCCACTGCACAGAAGCACTGTGAACATCGTCTGAATTGGTACCTATCTGAACAACAAATTGCCCCGGTTCCCAATCATATTTCAGGTTGGTATTGTAAAATTTCAGGTCGTTGGTTGTGATATCAAAAGATACCTCTTTTTGCTCTCCTGCTTTAAGTGTAATCTTCTTAAAATGCTTCAGTTCTTTAACCGAGCGACTGATACTTGCAACAGGGTCGGCCACATATAATTGCACTACTTCCTCACCATCCATACTACCTGTATTACTTACGGTTACGGTAGCTTTCAACGTTTCGTTGCCTTTCAAAGTAGTCTTGCTCAGTTTTACATCACTATATTTAAAGGTGGTGTAACTTAAACCATAGCCAAAAGGAAATAACGGTGCATTGGATACGTCGATATAATCTGATTTGAATTTGGCATTACCTTTATCATCAAATGGACGGCCCGTATTTTTGTGCGCATAATATATAGGTACCTGACCCACATTTTTCGGGAAGGTTGCAGTGATCTTACCTGATGGATTGTAATTTCCAAATAATACATCAGCAATTGCATTACCAGCTTCTGTCCCCGGCGCCCAAACATCCAGTATGGCGTTGGCATGCTGATCTTCCCAGGTTAAAGTTAACGGGCGACCATTAAATAACACCAATACAATTGGCTTACCTGTTTTGAACAACGCTTTTAATAATTCCCGCTGTGTTTCTGGTATATTAATATCAGAACGGCTTGCAGATTCACCTGTCATGTTAGCCGACTCACCTACTGCTGCAACTATGATGTCTGCTTTGTTTGCGGTTTCTACAGCTTCATCAATCATTTGCTGAGCCGGGCGATTATCTCTCTCCTGCTTCATGCCAAAAAACCAGGCACGTTGATTTAGTAAAGAGTCGTCAGTAAAGTTTGATCCGCGTGCATATAATATATTAACGCCTGAGCCAGCTACTTTCTTTATACCATCGATTACGCTTACCGATTTCTTCGGATCACCGGCTATTACCCAGGTGCCCAGCATTTCAGAATGGTTATCAGCCAGCGGACCGATCAAAGCGATAGTCCCTGATTTTTTCAATGGCAATATCTGACCTTTATTCTTTAATAACACGAAAGAGTGCTCAGCTACTTCACGTGCAGCCAGACGGTTGGCTTCAGTCAGTTCAGCTTTTGCTTCTACTCCGGCGTTGATTGATTTGTAAGGATTGTCGAACAAGCCCAGTTTATATTTCGCTTCCAGCACACGACGGCAAGCCAGGTCGATCTCCTGCTGTGTTATCTTTTTCTCTTTTAATGATTTCTTCAAAGTCTTCAAAAAGCCTTCGCTCACCATATCCATATCTAGCCCGGCTTTTAACGACAGTGCTGATACCTCTTCCAAATTGCCTAAACCATGAGCTGACAATTCGCTTACTGCGGTATAGTCTGATACCACAAAACCTTTAAAGCCCCATTGCTTACGAAGCAGATCGGTCAACAGCCATTGGTTAGCTGTCGCGGGCACACCATTAATAGTATTGAACGAGCTCATGAAGCTTCCTGCACCTGCATCAACAGCCGCTCTGTATGGCGGCAGGTAATCCTGGTACATTTTAATAAGGCTCATATCAACCGTATTGTATTCGCGGCCTGCCTCAGCCCCTCCATACAATGCAAAGTGTTTTACACAGGCCATCACCGCATCACTGTTTTTCATATTGTTACCCTGGTAACCTCGTACCATTGCTTTGGCAATCATCGACCCTAAATAAGGATCCTCACCTGAGCCTTCCGAAATACGTCCCCAGCGTGGGTCGCGGGCAATATCTACCATTGGCGAGAAAACCCAGTTGATGCCCTCCCCTGTCGCTTCACCAGCAGCGATCTTAGCCGAACGCTCGATGAGCCCCATATCCCACGTTGCTGACATACCCAGCGGGATCGGGAAAATGGTACGGTGACCATGGATAACATCCAAACCGAATATTAAAGGAATATGTAAGCGCGAGTTCTTTACTGCCAGTTCCTGCGCTTTGCTGATATAATCGGTACCATACACACCAAATATTCCACCGATATCTCCTTTCTTAATACCTTCCTCGACACCTTTATTTACAATTGAACCCGTAAGCGCACGGCCACTGGTTACCAGGTTAAGCTGACCAATCTTTTCATCAAGGGTCATTTTAGCCATCAATTGTTTTACAAAAGCATCCATCTTGGCGTCGCCGCTGCCGGTTTGGGCAACAGCCATCGCAGGCGGTAATATCAATGCAGATATTACTGCGATCTTCCGGGATACCCGGGAAAGGAAATGTTTTTTCATCTTAATGGAATGAAAACTAGTTTAAATTGGTGTTGGAACTTGTTATAAATAATATCTTTACAAAATTAAACCATTATAAACCGGTTCTGATATTTAATAAATTCAAGTTCAAAAAATTGGTCATCGCACTCCGCTCCGTAAAGCTTGGTGTATTTTGAACACAATACTATTTATTATAATTCAGATAATCAAAGTATTTTTGAAGAATAACATAAAATGTTTAATAAACAGGAGCTTATAGAGTTTTGCGAAAACGCGCGCAGCAGTTATCTCGATCATATATCTATCGATTGCGTAGTATTTGGTTTTCATGAAGGACAACTGAAAGTGCTGGGGCTAAAAATCAAAAAAGAAGCTTCCTGGTATTTGCCCGGCGGTTTTGTGATGAAGGATGAACCTATTGAGATGGCTGCTGATCGTATTCTTAAAGAACGTACCGGGCTCGACAAAATATTCCTTCAGCAATTCCGGGTATTTGGCGATCCCGACCGCGCCAGGCCGCATCATGATATGTATAAGGATATGATCCCGCAGGAGGAAAACTGGTTTTCGATGCGGTTCCTTACTATCGGCTATTATGCTTTGGTCGATTTCGTGAATGTAAACCCCACTCCTGACGGTCATTCTGAAAGTTGCACATGGTACGACCTCACCGCTCTGCCCGATTTTAAGCTGGATCATGCTCAAATAGTACAATCGGCATTAGATACTTTGCGCCTTCAGTTAAACTATCAGCCTATCGGCTATACCCTGATGCCCAAGGAATTTACCATGCCCGAATTGCAGAAGCTATACGAAACTATTCTTGACAAGAAACTAGACCGCCGTAATTTTCAGCGCCGCATGCTGGGCTTCGGTATCCTGAACCGCTCTGAACAACCGAGAAAAGGCGGGGCGCATAAAGCACCCTACCTGTATTCGTTTGACTTAGAGCATTACCAAAATGCCCTTAAAGAAGGATTGAAGGGAGGATGGTGATTCTCTTTCATTTTAGATTTTAGATGTACGATTTTAGATTTTTCACTCTCATTCGTAAATCGTAATTCGTAAATCTAAAATCCTCTTATCCGTTTGAATGCAACGCTACCGCATTCCCTTCCGTATCTATAAAAAATGCCATATAGCCTATCTCATCGCTGATCTTTCCTTTAGGCATAGTTACTTTGCCGCCTGCTGCTTCTACTTTTGATAGAGCTACATCCAGATCCGGATTGCCATTAAAGTAGATTTTAACGCCGTCGGCACTCGGCTTGTGCATATCGCTCTGAACTAATCCGCCTGATAGTTTACCATTCATTTCGAATGGGAAAAATGCCATTTTCATACCCATCATTTCTTGTTCCTCCATGGTAATCGAGAAGATGGTCTCATAAAATTTCTTTGCTCTTGCGATATCGCTTACTGATACCTCGAACCAGTTTAAAATGTTTACTGAAGAATCCATAATGATTTTAGTTTTTTTGGTTAACCTGATTGAAAGTATAAAGGTGCTATTAAGTCAATATTTAATTTATATTATTGATTTGGCTGCCTTTTCTGAAACAAACCTAAGCCGATTTTGAAAAGCAAAGGGTGGGTAAATACGACAACCTTAGGGGTTGATTGCGCCAATGTGCTGATATAACTTTGTTTATCAATTATATTACAGGAATTATGAAGCACGTATCAATCATTATACCCCAGGGCCCTATCATCCTGAGCAGCGTTATAGGCACCTATAAAGTATTCTCCTTTGTAAACAGTTTTATGGAGATGAAGGGGAAAAAACCGGCTTTTGATATTCACCTTGTTGGGTTGAGTAAAGAAACCGAGCTATATGGCGGACTATTTGCCGTTCGACCGGATTCTCTGGTGAACGAGATTAAAAAGACCGACCTGATCATGATACCGGCCTTCTACGGCAATCCGATGGAAGGTATAGAGCGAAATATGGACTTTGTGCCATGGATAGTGGATCAGTACAAGCATGGCGCCGAAGTTGCGAGTCTTTGTACAGGTGCTTTCCTGCTGGCATCCACAAATCTGCTTAAAGGGAAAACCTGTACAACACATTGGATGTCTGCTGACATATTCAGACAGGCATTTCCAAATATCAAACTAATGCCTGAGAAACTGATCATTGATGAACTAGGCATCTATTCCAGCGGTGGGGCCTATTCATTTCTCAATCTTGTTATTTATTTGGTAGAGAAATATTGCGGACGTGATGTTGCTGTGCATTGTTCTAAAGTGATGGAAATCGAAATCGATCGCGATAGCCAATCGCCATTTGTAATCTTCAGCGGACAAAAGGAGCACCAAGATGAACCCATCAAAAAAGCGCAGATATATATTGAGCGTAACGTTGGCACTAAAATCTCTGTCGATCAGTTATCCGAGATGTTTTCCATCAGCAGGCGAAATTTTGAGCGACGTTTCAAAAAGGCAACGTCTAATACCCCAGTGGAGTATCTACAGCGTGTAAAAATAGAAGCAGCCAAGAAAACTCTTGAATCCGGCCGGGAAAATGTGAATGAGGTAATGTATTCGGTTGGCTACTCAGATCATAAAGCCTTCCGCAATATATTTAAGAAAATAACAGGCTTATCTCCTTTAGAATATCGTAATAAATATAACAGGGAAATGGCAGTGGCTGTTTAACCGACCGGGTACAAATATTCGGTAGTTTCTTCCTTCATCTTTATCGGCCTCACCTCGATGCGGGCGGTTTGGGTATACGCAAATTCGGGGTTACCCTTGGCAATAGTGATCGCCTGGTCAAGGTTATCTGCCTTGATATGATAATAGCCTACTATTACCTCTTTGCTTTCGCGATAAGGCGCCTTTTCCCAGTTCCCACCATGTCCCGATAGCATGACACCCTCCCGTACTAAAGGCTGCGCGCTGATCAATTGGTCACTCTCTTTAAGGTTTTCGATATAAATGCGGCAAGCGTTCAGAAATTCCTTTTCCCGGTCTGGTGTAAAAGCCAGCTTACTATTGGCGTCATTGTGTATCAGCAGCATAAACTCTTTCATAATTTTATTTTTTTAGTAAAACTGATGGAGAGAGGCTCAGATAACAAATTAAAAATACGGCTAAATTTTTTATAAAACCTATTGAATTTTTGAACAGGTATTGTGAATATTATTGGGTTGTCACACTGAGCATCGTCGAAGTGTCGCGCGTAAAGGCCTTACCCACCATGTTTCGAGAGCCTCAACATGACACCTGTAGAATTAGGCACTTAAGGAGGGGCATAAAACATTCACCTATTTTCCTTATTCTTGTTTAATGCATTCACTTAAAAAGATACTGTCGGTCTTTATTCTGTTGGGAGCGACGGCAGCTTCTGCGCAAACCACACTGCCTATACCCACCAACATACAAGCAACTTATAATAAAGGAACCCGCACAACAAGCGGAATCCCCGGTAAAAATTACTGGCAAAATAAAGCCGCCTATAACCTTACCGTAAACTTTAATCCCAAAAGTCGGGTATTGAATGGCATTGATGAGGTGGATTACACCAATAACAGCCCCGATACTTTAAAGCAGATATGGTTTAAGCTTTATCCAAACCTGTATCAAAAGGGAAATGTCCGTGCCATGCCTATTAAACCTGAGGATATAACTGATGGCGTCAGGATTGATAAGATCGAGATCAATCAAACGGCTTACGATACCAGCAAGATGATCATAAACGGCACCAACATGATCATTCCCAACCAGGTTACTTTACCAAAGCAGAAAACGCATTTAAAGATATATTACTCGTACACGCTCAATAGGACATCTCATATCCGTACTGGCCAGGTAGACACCGGAGCTTTCTTTATTGCTTATTTCTTCCCGCGCATTGCAGTTTATGATGATATAGATGGATGGAACGTTAACCCTTATCGCGGTACAGAAGAGTTTTATAACGACTTCTGCCATTTCAAAGCTGCGATCACGGTTCCGGGTAATTACCAGGTTTGGGCGACAGGCAACCTGACTAACGCAAGTCAGGTTTATACCGATCGGTACATAAAAAGAATCCAGGATGCTGAAAAGGATGACAAGGTAACTGACATCATTACTGAAGATGACTTAAAAGAGGGCAATATATCGCCGCATAACCCAACCAATACCTGGCAATTTGAGGCGGATAGTGTTACTGACCTGGCTTTTGCCATCAGCAATCATTATCTCTGGAAATCATCCAGCCTGGTTGTCGATCTAAAAACCAACCGCCGCGCACGTGTGGATGCAGTGTTCAACGAGAATCATAAAGATTACTTCGCCGTTATCAATTATGCCAGAAAAACAGTGGAAAGCATGAGCTATGTATTTCCAAAATGGCCGTACCCCTACCCTCACGAAACGGTATTTGACGGGCTGGACCAGATGGAATACCCAATGATGGTAAATGACAATCCTGAGGAAAAAGTATTTGATGCGGTAACTCTGACCGACCACGAAATATTCCATACTATGTTCCCATTCTATATGGGTGTTAACGAAACCAAATACGGATGGATGGATGAAGGCTGGGCCACTATCGGCGAATGGGTGATCAGTCCTTTGATCGATCCGACCATCACAGATAGTTTTGGTGTCCCTCAGTATGAAAATATAGGCGGCAAAGAAGGCGACCAGCCTATTATGACACTTACTAATCAACTCGGCACATCATCATTTGAACCCAATTCATACGGCAAACCCGGCATGGGCTATTATTATGTACGCGATTTGCTGGGCGATGAATTGTTTACCAAAGCCCTGCATCATTATATCGAACAATGGCACGGCAAGCATCCTATGCCTTACGACTTTTTCAGCTGTATTAATGCGGGATCAGGACAAAATTTGAATTGGTTCTGGAAAAGCTGGTTCTTTGATCGTGGTGCGCCCGATCTGGCTATATCTAAAGTCACCCTGCAACGCAGTACTTATAGTGTTGTCATCAACAACATAGGTGGTAAACCAATCCCCATTAACCTAACCATTTATTATAAAGACGGTACAACCCAACTGGTGCACGAAAGCATCAACGCCTGGAAAGCCGGCAATAAAACTTTTACGGTTAATCATTTGTCGCACAAACGCATCGAAAAAATGGTTTTAGGTACTACTTATGATCCGGATATTAATAAGGAAAATAATGTGTGGCAAGCGAAGTGAGTTGTCTTAACTCGAATTTATTGAATTAAAGAATTGCCAGAATTCGAAAAATTAAAAAATTCGATGAATTCCGGTTCTGACAAAATCTTACCTCTTCAACAATATCGTCCTGCCTTGGATACCACCCGGTGATACCACCGATGATGTCAGCGTCACCGAACTACCCGTCAGGTTTACCTGGCGGAAATTAGTGATGATCGAACCGTAGGAAGCTACCTTAAGACTATTATAGACCAAATAGTTAACGGTGATGCTTTTATCGGTATTGATGGTGTAGTTTGCTGTATCAACAAGACCGTTTTCCTGAATGTATAATTTCCCCTCGTTGGTGAATTCAAAAGAATCAGTTGCCTTGCCGTTGTAAACATCACTTGAGGCGCCGGCCTGTTCGCCGCTGGCATAGCTGATCGAATCTTTCACCAGTTTCCATTGGCCCGAAAGTGTTACAGCTGTACTGACATGACCTAATATAGGATCGGGAGTAGTAATGGGACTCACGTTGTCTTTTGCCGGAGTAGTTGTATTGGTTGGCTTGATCGGTTCAGGAGTTGGCGCAAGGGCTTCCTTTGAACATGAGCTGAACAATGCAGCGCTTAAACAGGCAATAAACAGTACTGTTGTGATCTTTTTCATACTAAACCGGGCTGTTTTCTTACACCCTTTTACGTAAGTGCCGCGGTTTGGTTACGGCTAATCTGCCTGTTTCACCGCATTTTAGTCAAAAGTTTTCCACAAAAAAGCCGCTTCATTATAAACTGAAGCGGCTTATCAATTAATGTAAGCTGGTTTTATTTGATTTAAGAAACGCTGTCGCGAAGCTCTTTAATTTCATCGTGAGCTTCTATCAGCTCTTCTTCCTGCTCCAACAGCATTTCGCGGATGTAAGCAGCAAGTACCTCTTCATTTAAAGCTTCCTGGTAAGTTCTTTTAATCGCGTCTTCACCAAACTCACATTCTTCTAAAATACTATGGCGGTCGGTACCCGTAAACGCTTCCTTTATAGACAACCATGCACGGTGCAATTTGCCCGGAATAGTAGTACCGGTATTGATCTCGCTGCCCAGTACGGCTATCTCGGTACCTAATTCTACTTTATATCTCCGGCTATCGTCTATAAATCGTAAAAACATAGGTATCAGATCAGCATTTGCCGTGTCGTTCTCTATCTCTTTCAGCGCTCTTTCGTAGCCCTCTATACGGTCGTTATTGATCAGTATCAGATCGCCCAATATCTCGATCGTTTTTGAAGTATTTTCCATCTTTCTATAGGTTTTGCTGTTTACTAATCAACCCCTGCTTGTGGGTGATTGTTTATAGTTATTCATAATTAATTTTCAACATCATAACATTTTTAAACTCAAACGAAATAATCATCAAGCATTTAACCTTTTGTTTGCAGTTAAGGAGGCAAATACCGAACTTTTATATAACCAACTTGTTATTGAGACATGAAGAAAGAGATCATAGCAGGTACCGCATTGGCCGGATTAGGTATAGCCGCCTTTGCCTTAGCCACAAGAAATAAACCCCTGAAAACAGTAGGCCATGTTGAACTGGAAAAGTACCTTGGCAAATGGTACGAGATTGCCAAGTTTCCCCAGAGTTTTGAGAATGGTTGCACTGATGTCACTGCCGAATACAGTCTGCGTGATGATGGCAAAATCAGCGTAGTAAATAGTTGTACTAAGGATGGCCAAACTAAAACAGCCGAAGGCTTAGCATCTATTGACGACAAGGAAAGCAATGCTAAACTTGATGTGCAGTTCCAATGGCCATTCAGCGGCAAATATTGGATTATTGCGTTGGCGCCCGACTACAGCTACGCCGTAGTGGGTCATCCCAACCGCAAATATTTATGGATATTGAACCGCAAACCGGTAATGGACACCATGACCTATAATCACCTGGTGCTGGTTGCAGCAAGCCGTGGGTTTGATATACGAAAATTGGAAAAAACAATACAGTCTGAGAGTATTGACAATGCCTTCTCTGTCCCGAACGGACATAATGGAAGGTTGAAAGCAGAAATCTAAAAAATGATTGCATCCTGAAACTGGCAGATGCAATCATTCATAATTATTATAAATTGGTTAGGCTAATTTCTTCCGTGTAGGGCTTTCAGCATACAACCGGTTATAATTCTCAATAAACCGGATCAGAGCCTTATGCATCATGGACGGCTGCCACTCTTCGCTGTTGGATATACGGCAATAATATGGGTCGTATACATTACGAACTGCGGTGAACTTATCCTTGTCCAACACCACCTCTACAAAATAATAGTTTCCTAAAGTAAACCAATAGGAATTATCGTTATTACGCAACCAGTTGTTCAGGATAAGATAGTTTTCTAACTCTTCCATCTTCAAAGTTTAATTAATTGGTTATAAAAGTATTATGGTTGGTAGATGGCTTAAATTGGCTAAATAACAAATGTTAGTAACTTCTGTTAATTTCGCGTAAATCAAATGTAATATTCCACATTGAATAAAGCAAATTATTTTCAATAATTTAATTAATTGATTATCAATTATATATAAAAACTACCTAAACTTAAAACGTTGATATAGTGTTAATTAAATTACTTAGTTGTTAACATTTTTCGCTGTAATTGGAGCTTAAACACGATTTGAGGGATTAATAGAATATCAGGATTTTAATTTATCATGTTGATCATCAAATCAAATTAATCGTGTTCATACAAAGTTTCACGGATAAAATAGCAGAGATTTTGATGAGGATTTGCCAGTATTAATATGTCAGAAAACAGGTAATTTGCTTTGTATATAAACCAACAACACTGTGAGCATTCGTCTTGCGGTGTATTAAAATTTTTCTCACTCAAAATGAATAGCACGATCAAAAAATCAATGGTAAAAGGCCTGGGCATCGGTATTGGACTGATGTTTTTATCAAGCTTTAACCACGCAACTGCTCAGGTGGTGGATAAAGGCTGGAAACAGCTTTTCAATGGTAAAGACATTAACAACTTTGAGCAGGTTGGTCCCGGTAAACATTATGTAGAAGATGGTACCATACGCAGTCACGGTGGTATGGGTTTACTTTACTGGAAAGGCGGTAAGCTGAGCAATTGCACCATTAAAGTGGTGTATCAGATGCAGAAATCTAACAGTAACTCTGGTGTATTTATCCGCATTCCGTTAGAGCCCCGTGAACCATGGATGCCTGTATTTTATGGCTATGAGGTACAGATAGATAATCACCCGGAAACTTCAAATGAGGATGAATACCACGTTACCGGTACTTTATACTCAGTGACCAAGCCACTGGCTAAACCAGGGAAACCGGGGCCCGAGTGGAATACAATGGAGATCACGCTGGATGGACCACGTACCATTGTTTATGTAAACGGCGAAAAAGTAACCGACTATAAGGAAGGTGACCCAACCCCTGAGCGCAAGTTCGATTTTGAACCATATCATGGCATAAGACCAAATGCGGGCTGGTTTGGTTTGCAAAATCATGGCGATGATGATATAGTGTATTTTAAGGAAGTTGCTATTAAACCGCTTAAAAAGAAATAATGGCCATGAAAACCGAGGAAAAATCAACAGATATGACTATCAGCCGCAAGGATTTTATTAAGAAAGCGGCCGTTGCCACAGCAGGTTTCTATATCGTTCCGCGCTATGTTTTAGGCGGACCGGGTCATGTGGCGCCAAGCGACAAGCTATACATAGCTGCGGTTGGTTGCAGCGGCGAGGCTGAGAATGATATTAAACACCACGCCACTTCTCCAAGAAAGAATGGGGTAATATCGTTTTTATGTGATGTGGATGATCGTGGCGCCGCTCCGCGACGTAAAGAGTTCCCGAAAGCTGGATTTTACCACGACTGGCGCGAAATGTTCGACAAAGAACACAAGAATTTTGACGCCGTTACCGTAGCCATACCCGACCATAACCATGCCATTGTAGGCTTGAGCGCTATGCAGTTGAATAAACACTTGTATCTGCAAAAGCCATTAACACATGATATTTATGAGGCCCGTGTATTAACCGAAGCCGCTAAAAAATACAATGTAGTTACCCAAATGGGTGATCAGGGTGCATCCTGCGAAGGTATGCGTACCATGCGCGAGTGGTTCGAAGCTGGACTCATCGGCGATATCGAAAAAGTTTATTGCTGGACCGACCGCCCTGTATGGCCGCAAGGCATCAACTGGCCAACATCAAAACCACCTATCCCTAAGGAATTAAACTGGGATCTGTGGTTAGGCACTGCCCAGGAGACCAATTACATAGAAAACCTGGTGCCGTTTAACTGGCGCGGGTGGTGGGCATTTGGTACTGGTGCATTGGGCGATATGGGCTGCCACATTATGGGTCCACCATTTAAATTACTAGGTTTGGGCTACCCTACCGAAGTATCCGGCAGTGCGAGTACCACCTACAGCGGCATTTTCAAAGAAGGCATTTATCCGCAAAGCGGACCGGTAAGCAGCTCTATCAAATTCAAATTCACACAGCAAAACGGTAACCCACTTGACCTGTATTGGATGGACGGTGGTATTACCCCTGAACGGATGAGTGAACTTGATCCTGACCTAAACCAAAACGATGCTTTGGGTGATATTCCAAGCGAAAACGATTTTGAGGGTTGTACGCTCTTCATCGGCAGTAAAGGTAAAGTAAGTTGCGGCTGGGGTGGTAGTCACCCACGCTTGTTACCGTTATCATTAAATAAAGATGTGAACGTTCCTAAGAAATACCCTCGTATTGAAGGCGATATGGATGGCCACTGGTGGCAATGGATTGATGCCAGCATCGCCGGAAAAGGCAAAATGGAGGTGGACTCACCATTTGTAGGCTATGCGGGACCATTAACCGAAACTGTACTAATGGGTAACCTGTTATTGAGGACCTTTGACATCCAGGAAAAGATCAAGCGTAATGACCCAGTTTATGGCCAAATGGAAGGCATGAAATTTAGCGGACGTTACAAAGCATTGCTATGGGATGGCGCCAATATGAAAGTGACCAACTATGAACCTGCTAATCAGTTCGTCCGCAGGGAATACCGCAAAGGATGGGGTGAGGTGAAGTTGTAGGAAAGTTTGTCTGTCTGAATCAGAATTTACAGAATTTGAGAATTATCTGAACTCTGTAAATTCACTAATTCTGTAAATTCTGATTCAGACAGATTTATTTCCCCGCCGGAATAATCACCCACCTGTTCACCGTATTATCCGGTGCCTCAATACAAACTTTATAAAACTGCGACGGCATATTCTTAATGGATATCAATGCATGCCCATCAGTTACGGGAACCTCACCCAATAATTGGTAATCATCAGGCTTACCTTCTTTATAATTATTGGTGGCTGCTACCCATATTTTCGCTTTGCCTTTTGGGTCGATATATTTCCATGATACATCTATTGAACCCTGGATATAGTTGGCCTGTGGCGAGGTTACAGATATCGGGCCTATGATCGATGTGCCGTCCATCTCTCTCAACTGTTCAACCGGAATATTGATATTCATAAACCGGGCGATAGAAGGTGTTATATCTATGATACCTGGCGTATAATATTTTGCATATTCGTTAACCGCCTTGTAGTTAGTCACCATCCAGGTATTACGCTGCCGGGCTGACTGACCGCCGTGCCCCTTGCCGGTTTGCTCATCACGGCCATGATCGGTAGTGATGAATATCACCCAGTCTTCATTAAAATGCTTCTCCCTGTATTTTATCGCGTCCCAAACGCGGCCCACCTGGCTGTCCATCTTCTCAATGGCCTCATAATATTGCGGACTATCGCCAAAACCATGGCCCATATCATCGGTATATTCCAGGTAAACCCAGCTCAGATCCGGCGCTTTATCTTTAATGGTTGCGGCCGCTGAATTTGCTACTTGTTCATCTATCAGGTGCATGTATAAACCCGGTTTATCATGGGGGAATTTTATGGTATCCAGTTCATAACCGTCCGATAAATAGTCAACCTTAATGTTGCCTGTTTGGGGTAAGCCCTCACCTATCAGCTTAGTACGATTATCGGTCCAACTTGAAAATACTGCTACCTTTTTTGACGGATCAGCATTTTTAACCATCCGGAAGATCGTCCAGTAGTTATAGTTTGGCGCTTTAATATCATTATCCCAAACATTGTGCTTGTTTACCCAGGTGCTGGTAAGCAGGTTATTATAGCCGTTGGCAGATATGGTTGGTGTTTGTGAATAGCCCCCCTTTTCGCCGCCAACATAGGCCCGAAGGTATTTTCCCTCAGCAGCAATCGCTTTCAGGTTGGGTGTATTCAATTTTTCTATCACATCGGCAGGGATACCATCAGCAATAATAAATACGGCCTTTTTTACCTTGTTTTGGGCAACAGCCTGTAGTGAGACAATCATCAGGGCAAATACAAGCCTGGCAGCAATGGTTCGCATAGTTTTAATCAATTAAGTGACGGCAAAAATAGGCAGCAGGATATACCGGCAAATTAACAAATTGTTATTTCTTTACAGCATGGCATACAAAACGAAAAGCCCTTCTCTATTCAAGAAGGGCTTTTCTATATTAACTTTTGAGTCGATCAATTATACCGGAACACCACATAACCCCATGCATCCATTTTCCATGGCTTGCTGGTTACCGGCTCTTCCTGGTGCCTGAAAACATTTAAAGGTTTGCCCAGCAGGCTTTCATCTTCAACAGTAATGTTTTGCTCTTTGTTAGACAGGTTAAGGATTATAAACACCTTTTTGCCATCCTTTTCCCTTACGTAGGCATATACCGCTTTATTATCACCCACATTTACCTTACGGAAAGAAGCATCTGCCGATAAAGCCGGCGTTTGTTTGCGCAGGAACAACAGTGTTTTATAGAACTTCTCGCGGTCGTATTTACCCATCTTCATGTTATCCTTATCAAAAAACTTGATGGCACGCAATACAGGCTCTTCCTGGCCGCTGTAGATCAATGGGATACTATGCGGCATAGTTTGGGTAAACACAGCAAATGGCGCATGCGAGTCTTTTGGGAATGTACCGTAATCAGCCTTGTTCCAGCTGTTCTCATCATGATTGCTGGTGAAGTATAACTCCAATGCATTATGCGGGTAGATCTTATCATATTTAGCTTTGATCGAATCCAGTGCAGTTGCAGGGCGTGCGCCTTTTGCAACGCCAACCATCGCATGGAACATATCCCACGGATAAGTAGCATCAAAACCGCCCGGATGCAGGTAGTTTTTATCACCCTCAGCCAGCCAGAACAGTTGTTTCATGGCATTTAACTGGGGTATACATCTTTTCCAGAAAGCATAAGGAACGTTCCAGGCCACATCACAACGGAAGCCATCTATATCAGTAGCTTTTACCCAGTATTTCATAGCATTGATCATACTGTCCTGCATTACCACGTTTTTATAGTTCAACTGACGGGTATCGGCCCAATCAAATGCCACAGCGGGTTTGCCTGTTTTATCTTTCACATAAAAATCAGGATGACGTTTTATCCAGACGTTATCGGCCCCCGTGTGATTAGGCACCCAGTCGATAATAACCTTCATGCCCAGCTTATGCGCCTCGGTAACCAACTTTTTAAAATCTTTTAGCGTACCGAACTCCGGGTTAACTGCAGTATAGTTTGATACAGCATAATAGCTGCCTAAAGATCCTTTTCTGTCTACTTTACTTATTGGAGTAATCGGCATAAACCATAGGGTTTGAACACCCATATCATTAAGACGATCCAATTCTTTGGAGAATGCTTTGAACGTGCCCTTCTTGGTGTACTGGCGGACGTTAACTTCATAAATATTGCCCTGCATTGCCCAAGCCGGGTGACCATCAATAGTTTGGGAAAAAACTGATGAGGATGCCCACACAAAAGCGAGCATAGACAATAATATTTTTTTCATTAATCGGAGTTAGTTGGTTATTAACGGTAAATATAAATATATGAAAATAAATATTTTATCTTTCAATAAAATTATTTATTTAAAAGTCAATAACACTTGACAATCAATAAGATATGATAAATAAGACTACTTTTCAGGGAGAAGAATATTATAAAGATTTATTTCGACTGTAATAAGCTTTATTGACAAATTTTTCTTTTTATTAATCTACCTTTTCTTAAGCTTGTCCCAATATTTTCTGATTCTATTATTAACCGATTGTCGACGGTTTCGCATAGATTGTCCAATTGTAATAGCAGTATTATGATTCGGGTCGAATATCTTAGGTATGGCTATACGTTGTGAACTGTAAATGCCCGAATTACCGCTAAAAAAGTAAGCCGTAAAACAGGCTATAGCAAAGTAAAGCGCATACTCTCCTCCAAACAACTCTATCCCCATAAAAGTACAGGCTAAAGGTGTGTTAGTTGCGCCTGCAAATACTGCGATGAAACCCAAAGCTGCAAACAATCCAACCGGAGCATTAAGCAATTGTGATAGCGTATTGCCCAATGTAGCGCCGATATAAAATAACGGAGTCACCTCGCCGCCTTTGAAGCCGGTTCCCAATGTGATTGTGGTATAAATAGCTTTCCATAACCAGCTCCAGGTGTCAGCGCCTCCCTGGTGAAAGGCGGATGGGATAGTCACCGAATCAGCAAATTGGGCGTCGACACCTAAGCTCAGATAATCCTGACGGCCTAAAAGAAGTGTCAGGGTGATAATGATTACACCACCGGCAACCGGTATCAGCCAGGTAGTTTTTATCAGCCTCAGAGATACATTTTTTACCCCATGCACCATTTCGGCAAACAGGTAACTGGCGAGGCCAAATAACACAGATGACAGGATGATTTTTGCCAGCAGCAGATAGTCAAAATGGATAAAGCTTAATCCGAAATTATGCTGGCTAACAAACGGATCAATATGATAAGCAGTATGATGTATACCGATCATCGCCACGGTTTGATCGGCAAAGATGCTGGCAATCAAACAGGGAATAATAGCGTCATATTGTAAACGGCCTACAGCCAGCACTTCAATAGCGAATATCGCTCCGGCTAATGGAGTGCCGAATACCGCACCAAAGCCAGCTGCTACTCCAGCCATCAGAACGGTGCGTGAGTCCTGCTCGTTCAAACCGAACAAGCGTCCAAAGAAATCGGCAATACTCCCTCCTATTTGCACCGCAGTACCCTCACGACCTGCTGACCCGCCAAATAGATGGGTAAAAACTGTCGCACCAAGTACCAACGGAGCCATTCTTTTAGGAACACCACCGCCAGGTTCATGAATCTCGTCCATGATGAGGTTATTGCCTTTTTCGGATGATTTTCCGTACAGCTTATATACAAAATGGATGACGATACCGGCTACCGGCAATAGGTACAGCAACCAGGTATGTGTAAACCGGAAATGAATGGCCCAGCTAAGCAGCCAAAGGAATAATGCCACTACCGCGCCTATAGTAATAGCTACAGGAATGGTCAGTAAAGTCCAGCGGATGAGATGATTAAATATTAAAAAGTAGGGGGATTTAAATAAATAGCGTAACCGTTTCATGCCTATGAAATAAAAATATAATAAAACTTATTTCGTAGGCGCCATCAGACCTGCATTCAGCAGGACGGTTCAAATAGGTGGACCACCATCACCTTAATGACGCAATAATACGCAAAAGGCACTTTTTTTCAAAATTGATTAAAAACGCAAGTAATTCAGCATATCTTTAAAAACCAATTAACCTTTTTATGGAAAATACCACCAGGGTATGGCGCCTGTTCTTCGCCGTCGGACTATTTGCTATTGCTATCCAAGAATTAATTAACAAAGATTTTGTTTTTGTGATGCTGCCAGCAGGATTTCCTGTATGGATGACAAACCGTTTGATACTGGACTGGATATTCAGTCTGCCACTGGCCATTGCCTGCATCTGTATCATCCTTGAGATTAAAGCCCGGCCTATATCGCTTATTATAGGAGGTGTTTTACTGCTACTCGTAGTATTATTTCAGATCCCGGGCCAGCATATGCCCAAGGAGCCTGCACTCTGGATAAACCCAATGAAAGAATTAGTATTAAGCGGCGGTGCATTTTTAGTCGCCGGCTCTTTGGTTCGGGAAAACAAAGTTTCGCAACTGGAGAATTTTTTAGAAAAGCTTATCCCGGCAGGGAAATACTTCTTCGCCATTACTATGGTGGTGTTTGGTTACACGCATTTTCTATACAAGGATTTTGTGGTGACGCTGATACCTAACTGGATACCGTTTCATCTATTCTGGACGTACTTTGCCGGAGTAGCCTTAATGGCGGGTGGTTTGGCCATTATCATCAACATACAAAGACATCTTGCTGCCAGTTTATTGGGCATAATTATATTTATCTGGTTTATTATCTTGCACATACCCCGCGCAATGACTGATCCGCACAGCGGGAACGGCAACGAGATCACCAGTGTTTTTGAGGCACTTTCTTTCAGTGGGATCGCATTTTTGATCGGCAGAAAAAAGGTTAAAAATTAGTTTTATAGCGATTAAATTGTAAGTTCGTAAAGCACCGGATGATTTAAATTTTATGAAATATCTACTTATTCTTCTGCTCTTCCCGTTGGCTGTACAGGCCCAAAGCGTAACTAATCAAAATGTTTTCGATACCATTCCATTCATTCCGGAGCACCGGCCGGTACGGCTTGCCCAGTTTGAAAAAGAACCCATTGTGACAGGTAAGATCATGTTCCTGGGTAATAGCATTACCGAGATGGGCGATTGGAAAAAGGTAACTGGTGATACTACCGTAATCAACCGCGGCATTGGCGGTGATATTACTTATGGAGTCCTGAAAAGATTGAAAGACGTTACTGACAGAAAACCATCTAAGTTATTTATACTTCTGGGTATTAACGATATCGGCAAAGATATTCCTGATGCAGTCATCGCGGATAATTACCTGAAGATCGTAAAGGAAATTCATACCAAATGCCCCCAGACAAAAATCTATGTGCAAAGCATATTGCCGGTAAATTCTACACTGCCTCGTTTCCCGCAGCATTATGATAAAGAGGAGCATGTGTTGTCGGTAAACAAGCTATTGCAAGCAAATGCCAAAGTGGGCGATTACACTTTCGTGGATATATTCCATTTGTTTCTAGATGCCAACCAACGATTGGAAAACCGATACACATATGAAGGCCTGCACCTAAAACCTGAGGCGTATGTAATTTGGGTGGATTACCTGAAAAAACAGGGTTATCTATAAAAATTAATAGCCTGGATTTTGCCTTAAAATTCCTTTACTTGCAGTGATAGCGCTGTTAGGGATGGGATATATTTCATTTTTCCCCTGCGTAAATTGCGCGTAATTTAATTCGCTGCTGTTTCCTAATACTGACTTTTCATGCTGTACATAGGCATTTAAAGTGTTTGCCATATATCCGCTTCCGGCCGGCCCACCATACAAACCGTCCCAACGTTGCAAATCGAAGAATCGATGCCCTTCCATCCCCAGTTCTATCATACGTTCAAAATAGACAGCTTTACGTGCATAAGCTTGTCCGCCGGCAACAAAGCCAGTTGAAGCGTTACCACCTGCGACGCCATAAAGGCCTACTTTATAATTTGCTGCAGGTGTATTGGTGTATCCGCCCATAGGGTTTGACGGATCTTGATAAGTGTGCACCCATCCCGTCGCGTCAGCAGCCCTTGCCCTAACCCTATTCACGTAATCCTCGGCCTTTTGCAGACTACCTGTTTCCACCTCAACCTCAGCTGCCCACAGCAATACATCAGCAAATCGTATAGCATTATAGCTATTGGAGGTAGCCTGGTTCATTGCCCAACCACCGTATGCTTCGCTGGTGGTCGATTGCGCGGCCTGGTAATATATTGTTTTAATATTTACGTAAGGCCCGTCGTTGAGGACATCACCGGCACCATTAGGACCTCCGCTCCAGTTTTGTCCGGGGAAGATACCCCAATCCAAATAAGGTATGCCCCGCCGGCCAACCGACCAATCCAGGCGGGAGTCGAGCGGTAAGGTGGTAGGTGTAAATGCATCACTTGATGCTAAACCCACATCATTTACAATATCAGAGTTGTTATAAGTATCCAAAAGTGGCAATCCTGTAGTTGGATCAGTTTTAAATGCGTTTACAAAACTGAAGGACGGTTTAAAGAACAGGCAGCAGGTTGCCGGACCCCCAACGGGAAAATTGAGAACATCGGCCGCGTTGCCATTCTGTCCCTTAGTGCCATCATCCACACGAGCCTGGAAGACAAAAATACCTTCAGGCCCATTTTTGGTAGATGGATTAAAGTTATCGGCATAATGCTTCATCAGGTCGTACTTAACACCCTGCGAGTTCACCCCATTGTTGATCAGGTCATTTAGAAGTGGCTGCGCCTGTAAATACTTATGATCGAACATATAAGTCTTTGCCAGGAATGCTTCAGCTGCGTATTTATTGGGGCGACCTATCTGAGCCTGGGTGGTTGGCAATACATTCATGGCTGCAGTAAAATCATCTTCTATGTTGCTCCATATAACACCCGGATTGCCCACGGTATTATAGCCATTATTATACACCACTTTTTCGTCAATGTAAGGTACATTATGCCATATTTTGGCGAGTTCTAATTCGTAAAAACCGCGCAAGAAACGGGCTTCAGCAGTTGTCTGCGCGATATCAGATGAAGATAATGATCCGTCCTTTACCAGGGGGAGCTCCGCTAATACGGCATTGGCATAACGTATACTTTGCATGGTTATTTGCCATTTCTCAAACAGCCAAAGAGTACCCGCGTCCTCCCTGTAGTTATCTATTGTTTCATCCGTCCCCTGATCAGTGGTATTACCGCCCCGGTAGGCATCACCGCCAGTAACGCTACCCAGGAACCAGTTATCAGTACCCCCATGCCATACTGTATAGGACTCATTAGCATAAACGCCGTCTAAAAAGTCATAAGCCTGCAACAACAGGTTATCCACGCCTGCTTTGGTATGAGGTGTGGCATTAATAAGCGAATCCACATTCGATTTAGGGAGCTTTTCAGCTTTCTTACATGTAAACAGTGCGACTGCTGTTATCGATAAAATGATAAGGGGTATAACTCTTTTCATAGCTCAATTGGTTATTAGCTATTTATTTGTAATTCAGGTTAATGGCTTATCAAATATAATTATTAGAGATATTAAAAACTAATATTTTAATAGATAGTTACATCTTAATAATATTTGCTTTTTTAACATCTTGAGTAACAAAACAGGCTCTACACAGTCTCAATTAAAAAACGCATCATGACAAAAGAATCATTCTCCATACACGGCGAAAACCTTTTAAAAAAGGTGAAAGAGCTGATAGAAGAAGGTAATGTTAGAAAGATCACCATTACCGATAGATCGGGCAAGGAGTTGGCTAGTTTTCCATTGACAGTTGGCGTAGTAGGCGCGTTATTATTGCCTATGCTGGCTGCAGTTGGCGCCATCGCTGCATTGGTAACTGAATGTACCATTACTGTAGAGCGAGAAGAAACGGCTGAGCCGATAAAAGAAGAAAAAGAATAATTAATCTCAGGGTTTAAATAGACTTACGAAGTTTTAAAAACTTCGTAAGTCTTAATTCCACTTACAAAGCAGGCTGCATTCCCATACCAATCCCTATCCTGTTCCAGGCATTAATGCCCACAGCGACCATGATCACTTTTGAGATCGTATGCCTGTCCAACACTTTTTCTGCCTCTTCAAGAACTTTTTCATCCATACCATGCTGGATATTGGTGATATTTTCAGTAATAGCCAGTATTGCTCTTTCTTCGGGTGAAAAGAATGGTGTTTCTCTCCAGGCGTTTAATGCATAAATGCGTTGTTCCGTTTCGCCTAAAGCACGGGCATCTTTAGTGTGCATATTGATACAATAAGCACAACCGTTGATCTGTGATGCACGGATCTTGATCAAATGATAATGCTTTTCGTCCAAACCACTGTTATGTAAAACGTTTTCCAGAGCCTCCATAGCCTGGTATGCTGCTGGCTCTATGCTGAATTTTTTGCTCATGATCTTTTTCGATTTGATTATGATACAAAGTTCCCCCGGCGGCAGCACAAAAAAGTTAATCGTGATTAAGAAATGGAGGTCAGAGATTAGTTAATCAGTGATTAGAGATTAGGACTTAACCTTCTTACCCCTTATTTTACTCAGGAATTGAGGTGTGAACCCAAGATATGAAGCAAGCATGTATTGCGGTATGCGTTGAACAAAGCCTGGAAATAATGAAACAAAGTGACGATAACGTTCTTCGTCGGTTTGGTCGCGTTGGTATTCAAAGCGGCGCATAGAGGCAGTGTGTACTTTTTGAAATATTATTCTGAAATACCGCTCTAGTTTGGGCACTTTCAGCAGCAATTCTTCCATCGTTTTTTTGCTTAGACTGATGAGTTCCGAATCTTCTATCGCCTGCAGGTAATAGATCGAAGGCTGACCTGTTTCGAAACTGGTATAATCTGTTATCCACCAGTTTTCCAGGCCGAATTGTGTGATCTGCTCCTGCCCGTTACGATTGATAAAATACAGGCGCATGCAGCCTTTACTTACAAAATAATTCGCCCGGCATATCTCATCCGCTTTTAAAATAAATTTCTTTTTCTTAACCTCTGCCTGGCCAATGCTCTCGCAAATAAGCGCGGCTTCATGCTCATCAAGCTTGACGAATTTATTGATGTGGGTGATGAGGTTGTCTTTCATTATATAAAAGTATCCGATCAAATATAGCCCTATTTAACATTTGCCTCAATAACTTTAATGCTCTGTGTACTTTGAGCTTATCTTTGTGATCTCTGTGGTAAATAACCACAAAGGTCACAAAGGCTTTCACAGAGATCACAAAGAGCCTCTATGACTGTAACAAAAATAATACGACTCATAAATCGAAACAGATATTTTATAATTTGGCACATGAACATTTTTACAAAACACCTTACCATAGGCTGTGCGTTGGCTGCTACGCTTTGCAGCACCAGCCTGTTTGCACAAACTTCATCGTCGGTGGTCGACCAGATTATGAAGGAAGAAAATGATAATTCACAATTACAGCAACTGGCTCATGAATTATTTGACGGCATCGGTCCGCGACTTGTGGGAACGCCTCAAATGATGAAAGCACATGACTGGGCTGTTGCCAAATACACCGGCTGGGGCATATCAGCACATAACGAGAAATGGGGCGAATGGCGCGGCTGGGAACGCGGCATTTCTCATATAGACATGGTTTACCCGCGTGCAAAAAGCTTAGAAGGCACTCAACTGGCCTGGAGCCCGGGCATGGGTAAAAAGACGGCGACGGCAGAATTGGTCATCATTCCTGACCTGGCAGATTCCAACGCGTTCAAAGCCTGGCTGCCAAACGTGAAAGGCAAATTTGTGATGATCAGCATGAACCAGCCAACTGGTCGCCCGGATTATAACTGGCAGGAATTTGCTACCAAAGAGTCATTTGAGAAAATGAAAAAGGACCGCGAAGCCCAGGTAACTGCCTGGCGCGAACGGCTGAAGAAAACAGGTTATACCAACAAAACCCTGCCTGTTGCTTTGGAGAATGCCGGGGCAGTAGGTATAGTTACCTGCAACTGGTCGAACGGGTTTGGGGTGGATAAGATATTCGGTGCATACACCAAAAAAGTGCCGACCATTGATATCGCTTTAGAAGATTACGGCATGTTGTACCGCTTGACTGAATCAGGTGATAAACCACAGATTAGCGTTCATACAGAATCAAAAGAACTGGGCGTCGTTCCGACTTTCAATACTATCGGCGAAATAAAAGGGACCGAGAAACCCAATGAATATGTGATCCTTTCGGCCCATTTTGATAGCTGGGACGGCGGCACAGGTGCAACCGATAATGGTACCGGTACTTTAACCATGATGGAAGCCATGCGCATTCTGAAAAAGGTTTATCCTAATCCAAAACGCACTATCATCGTTGGTCATTGGGGAAGCGAGGAAGAAGGATTGAATGGTTCAAGGGCATTTGTAGAAGACCACCCCGAAATCGTAAAAAGCATACAAGCAGTGTTTAACCAGGACAATGGCACAGGTCGTGTAGTTGACCTTTCAGGACAGGGATTTTTGAATTCTTATGATTACCTCACCCGCTGGCTTTCAAAAGTTCCGGCTGATATTAAGGATCAGATCAAAACGAATTTCCCTGGCGCTCCTGGCCGTGGTGGTTCTGATTTTGCTTCATTCGTAGCAGCTGGTGCTCCGGCATTTTCATTGAGCTCCACCAGTTGGTCATATGGCGCTTATACTTGGCATACCAATCGTGATACTTATGACAAGATCGTATTTGATGATTTGCGCAACAATGCCATCTTAGCCGCTATCATGGCTTACGAAGCAAGCGAAGATCCGACTACTACATCACGTGAAAAAAGCGTATTGCCGCCAAATGCAAAAACAGGCGAGGCAACCAAATGGCCAGATCCTGTAAAGCCAATGAGAAAAGGGGGATTAGATAAATAATCAAACAGAGGGGTGTCACACTGAGGCACTCGAAGTGCGGTGCGTAAAGGCCTTGCCCACCATGCTTCGAGTGCCTCAGCATGACACAATATTTCTTACTGCGCATCCAGCACAGCTGCCGTAAATGCGCTCACCTCCCCATCAGGGTTCAACCCTACCGAATCCTGGAAAAGCTTTACGGCATTGTAGGTCATCTCGCCAAAAATATTGTCGACGCCGCCGGTATCAAAGCCGCGACGGGTTAATTCAGCTTGTATTTTACCTATTTCTGTGGAAACCATATTGGGACTGGTCAGTCTGTAGATGGTGACACTTGGCGGCCGGTATGGTGATATCGGGTTGGATGTATAAGTCACGCCGGGCACCAGTATACCCATATCCCAGCGGCGACCGTCTACTACTGAATTGATGATGCCATCCTCACGTCCATGCGCCTCAACCGTACCGCCGTTGCCATCAGAGATAACAATATGGCCTACAGTGCCATTTCCTGCTAAACGAAGAATTACTGCACCCGGAGTTGATTTTGCTTCTTCAATAGTGATGATCTGACCCTTTTTGTTGGCGTCGCGGTCCCAGAAGTCGCAATGCTCATCAACGGCATCGCAGCCGTATAAAATGCCAGTAGCCTGGTAATAAACCCACGACACAAAATCAGCATTGTCCCATGGGCCTTTATAATCAGCATTGTCTTTGGGTACTAAAGTACCCAAAACATAAGGCTCGCCTACATGCTTATCACCTAAACTAACAATATCGTCGCCGGTCATTGTGACTTTATTTATACATAAAAGTATGCAATAATAATAAAATCATAAAGAAGGGTAACTTCTGTTCAGAAATTACCCTTCCAAGTCAGGCATAAACGTCGACTATTAATAGAATTTAGGCAAAGGATTCAGCCTGGTATCCTGGCGTTGATGCCAATAAGGATAAATGGGTGCCACTTCACCCGCTTCGTCCAATCTTTTCACCTGGTCTGTTGTCAGATTCCAGCCTATTGCATCAAGGTTTTGTTTTAGCTGGTGTTCATTTCTTGCACCGATCACGATATTGGCAACAGTTGGCCGCTGCAATAACCAGTTAATAGCAACCTGGCCCACCGATTTCCCGGTTTCTTCTGCCACAACGTCCAGCACTTCCATAATCCGGTAAAGGCGTTCATAATCAGGCTCAGGTCCGTGAATTCCGCCTTGTTGTCTTCTTGAATCTTGTGGAAAAGGTTGATTTCTTCTGTACTTACCACCCAACAAACCAGACGATAATGGACTCCATACGATCGTACTTACCTTTTGGTCTATACCCACGGGCATTAGTTCCCATTCAAATTCGCGATCGAGTAGCGAGTAATAAGCTTGGTGTGCCACATACCTCGCCCATCCGTAACGTTCTGACACGGAGAGAGATTTCATCAGGTGCCAGCCCGAAAAATTTGAGCAGGCGATATAACGCACCTTACCGCTGGTGATCAGGTCATCCAGCGCCCGTAGCGTTTCCTGTACCGGTGTATTCCCGTCAAAACCATGCATGTGATAAATATCGATATGATCTGTATTTAACCTGCGCAAGCTGTTCTCGCACGATTCAATCAGATGATAACGAGATGAGCCATAATCATTTGCTCCATCGCCTATTTTAAATGTGGCCTTGGTGGATATCAATACCTGGTTGCGAAGTCCTGTCAGTGCTTTGCCCAGGATTTCTTCGGCTACTCCGCGTGAGTAAACATCAGCCGTGTCAAACATCGTTACCCCGGCGTCCATGCATAATTTTACCAGGTGTTTCGCTTCGTCGAGTTGGGTGGTTCCCCATGCTTTAAAAAATTCATTTCCGCCTCCAAAAGTGGCCGTGCCGAAACTCAATACCGGCACATTTAGTCCGGATGCGCCTAATTGTCTGTATTCCATAGTTTGATAAATTAATAGTGATTGTAGAAGAAAAACTTCGGGGCAAAATTACAGTTTAAGCATTTTGGGAATGCGTTTTATACATCATAAAGATGTCATTTAAACTTTCAGCTCAATATCTCAGATATCTCGGCATGGCCCTTCTCCCTTGCCAGGTCAGCAGGGAGTTTGCCACCTTCCATACGCACATTGGTTTCGGCGCCGTTTTCGAGGAATAAGATTAGCAATTCAAGGTTGCCGTTTTGAGCGGCTGTATGTAACGGAGTAGCCCCTGCCTGTTGTTTTACGTTCACTTTAGCTCCATTTTCAACCAGCATACGGGCGATATCTGTGTAATTTCCGGCAGCTGCCGAATGGATTGGGTATACCTGAAAACCGTTGTTGGATGGCAAATTTACATCTGCGCCTTTAAGAACAAGGTAACGTGCCACCTCAAATTGCCCGAAATAACAAGCTAGTCCAAGTGGTGTAAAGCCATCGGGCGCATAATCGTTTACTGCATCAGCATGTGAATAAAGCAGATGGGCCACCACATCAAACTTACCTGCAGCAGAGGCTTCGAATAGGTTGATCTCGCTGACGTTTTTCAACAAGAATTCGGTTATAGCCGGCCGTTTGTAATAGCAGGAAAGCATAAGGGGAGAAACATTGGCCGAAGTAATTGTAGTAGCCAGCGAAGGATTTTGAGTCAACACGTCGTTAACACCTGCAAGGTCGCCTGCTGCAATACATTCTTCCAGTTTCTCGATGCTCATGTCTCAATATTACTAAAAATCTAAGCAAAAGCAACCTTTGTTAATAACTCGGCAAACGTTAACAACTTTTGCTGTAAATATGCTACTCAAAGGCTCCTAAAGCGCAAGAAAATTTAAAATCAATGCCTGATATTGGTTTAATCTTTTAACTTTACCTTTGCGTTTTAACGTGCAATGTAAGGATGCCGACTAAAGGGAACCAGTTTAAAACAAATACCACAAGGGACGATAATAAATCGGACCGGTCTTCGCAAAAGAGTGAAAAATCAGCCAGGCAAAAGCAGGAAAGAACCCCTCCTTTTACGCTGAATGATGGCCGCTATGCAAAAATAGCCGGCCTGTTTCTTCTTATACTTTCGGTGTTTTTCCTGATCGCTTTTACGTCCTACCTTTTTACCTGGCAGGAAGATCAGAGCTATGTATCACCTGCCAATGGCGGATGGCATAACCTGTTTAAAACCCAGCAAGAGTTATTGGATAATGGCCTTAAAAACCCGGTTGTCGAAAACTGGCTGGGAAAATTCGGTGCATTGTTGTCAAATCAGTTCATTTTTCAATGGTTTGGCGTTGCTTCTTTCCTGTTTGTGTTCGTTTTCTTCATCGTTGGCTACCGTCTGCTTTTCAAAGTACGTTTGTATCCAATGGGTAAAACCATAGGCTATTCGCTGTTTTTGCTCATATTTACTTCGGTTGCCTTAGGTTTCTTTCATGCCTTTTTTAGTGACGTACCACATTTCCTGGAAGGTAACTTTGGTTTCTGGACCAACCGTTTGATGGATGCACAGGTAGGCCAGGCTGGTACGGCCGGCATTTTGGTATTTGCAGCATTGACAGTATTGATCATCGCTTACAACATCGACTTTAAAATACCTGCGCATAAGAAGAAAGAATTGAATGAAGATGTGGTGGACCAGGTTGTTCCTGAAGCGTATGAACGCGAGGAAGATTACCTGTCACGCCCTGTTGAATGGCCTAAAAACGGCAACCGGGTAAAAGACGACTCTGCTGAGAAAAAAGTTAATGAGCCTGTCTTAGAAACACCGGTTTTCCATGAACCAATGGTGCTGAAACCAGAGCCATCCGCAAAGCACGAACCGGAATTTGAGGACGAGATCCCGTTAACCATCGATACCGCCCGCCCAACCAATGTACTGAACATTGAGCAAGCCGATGACGATAAAGCGAAAGACCTTGTATCTCAATTTGGCATTTACGATCATAAGTTGGAGCTGGCGTCCTACAAATTACCTACGCTCGACTTACTAGAGAATTATGGCTCTAACAAGATCACCGTTAACTCTGAAGAATTAGAAGCCAACAAGAACAAGATCGTTGAGACGCTGAACCATTACAATATCGAGATCGATAAGATCAAGGCGACCATCGGTCCGACCGTTACCTTGTATGAGATCATCCCTGCCCCGGGTGTGCGTATCTCCAAGATCAAGAACCTGGAGGATGATATCGCTCTTAGCTTAGCCGCTTTAGGTATCCGTATCATCGCCCCTATGCCGGGCAAGGGCACTATTGGTATCGAGGTGCCGAACCAGAACCCGGAAATGGTTTCGATGCGGTCAATCCTGTCAACTGAGAAGTTCCAGAACACCACGATGGACCTGCCTATCGCGCTTGGCAAAACCATCTCCAACGAAGTATTTATTGCCGATCTGGCCAAAATGCCGCACTTGCTTGTTGCAGGTGCTACCGGTCAAGGTAAATCAGTGGGTATTAATGCCATATTGGTTTCATTGCTGTACAAGCGCCATCCAGCCGAGTTAAAGTTTGTGATGGTCGATCCTAAGAAGGTGGAATTGACTTTGTTCCGCAAGATAGAAAGGCATTTCCTGGCAAAGTTGCCCGATGAAGCGGATGCGATCATCACCGATACAAAAAAGGTCGTTAACACGCTCAATTCCCTTTGTATCGAGATGGATCAACGTTACGATCTGCTGAAAGATGCAGGTGTGCGTAATCTGAAGGAATACAACCAAAAGTTCGTCAACCGCAAAATAAGCGACCCGGAGAAGCACCGCTATTTGCCATTCATCGTACTGGTGGTAGACGAGTTTGCCGACCTGATGATGACTGCAGGCAAGGAAGTAGAAATGCCGATTGCCCGTTTGGCTCAGCTGGCCCGTGCGGTAGGTATCCATTTGGTGATTGCTACGCAAAGACCTTCGGTTAACATTATTACAGGTACTATCAAAGCTAACTTCCCGTCTAGACTGGCTTTCCGCGTATTGTCAAAGATCGATTCTCGTACCATTCTGGATGCAGGTGGTGCAGACCAATTGATAGGTCGCGGGGATATGCTGTTATCCACTGGCAGCGATCTGATACGCCTGCAATGTGCGTTCGTAGATACGCCGGAAGTGGAGAAGATATCCGACTTCATAGGAAACCAAAAGGGCTACCCTACTGCCTTGCTATTGCCTGAATATTTTGGTGAAGGCGAAAGCAGCAGCAGTAGCAAAGAATTTGACCCGGACGACCGCGACCCGATGTTTGAAGAAGCCGCACGCCTGATCGTGATGCATCAGCAAGGCTCGACATCCTTAATTCAGCGCAAGCTAAAACTAGGCTATAACCGTGCAGGACGAATTATCGACCAATTGGAAGCCGCAGGTATCGTGGGCCCATTTGAAGGCAGTAAAGCCCGCGATGTGCTCTTCAGCGACGAGTATAGCCTGGAAAGACACCTGGAAAGTCTGTCAAAAACTATTTAAAATTAAACCTGTTGCTTATTCCACTATCTTAATAGTGTAGAATAAGACCAAAATATCTATGAAAAAAATACTTTTATACCTGTTGCTAACCGGGCTTACTTTCAATTATGCATTCGCACAAAAAGATGCTGATGCCAAAAAAATCCTTAATCAGGTTAGTAAAAAATACCGCTCATATGATGTGATAAAAACTGATTTTACTTTTACCTACGAGAACCAACAGGCAGGTACGAAGGATATCCAGATGGGGACGATGGTATCGCGTTCAAAAGCTAATAAATACAAAGTGACCATCTTCAACCCTGATGATAAGCTGGCTGTGGATGAAGAGATCATCAGCGATGGCAAAAGCCAGTGGACCTACGTCAAGAAGAACAAAGAAGTCGAACTAAGTGACGTAGATAACAGCAGTGAAAGCCTTAACCCGGCACAACTTTTCACTGTTTACGAAAAGGGGTACAAATATATTTACAACGGCGAGGCTAAGGTTGACGGCAAGCTATGCCAGGTGATCGACCTGACACCGGAAGATGAGAAGAAAACCTTTTTCAAAATACGCCTTTCTATAGACAAAGCGAAGAAGCAAGTATTCAGCGCGATGATATTTGACAAAAACGGCAGCCGCTATCATTATGTTATCCGCACTTTTACGCCAAACGTAAAGGTGCCCGAAAGCACCTTCACATTTGATAAAAAGAATTATCCGGGAGTTGAGCTTGTAGATCTAAGATGATCCCGCGGGGGCAGATCGACATAAATATTCCGGAAATTTTTAGGGGGATTGGCTATTGCCTGGCTGACCTTTCGGGGATGGCTAAACCTTTAAATAACGCTGATAAGAATGGGCACTGGTTCATGTGCCTGTCGGTAAGAACCGGCTTCGGCTTGTTACTTACTGCCCTTGACCTCCCTCCGGGCAGCGAGATCATTCTAAGCAATATCAGCATTCCGGGCATGTTCACAATAATAGAAGCCCATCAACTGGTGGCCATCCCGGTAAGTGTTAACAAACACACGCTTCATATTTCTGAGGAGGAGATAGAAAAATCACTCTCAACTAAAACCAAAGCTATACTAATAACCCACCTTTTTGGCGCGATTGCCGACATGGAAGGCATTATTGAATTAGCAAAAAAGCACAATCTGCTTGTAATTGAAGATGGTGCGCAAGCCTATGCAGGTGATAATTATAATGGGCATCCCAAAACGGATGTGATTATGCAAAGCTTTGGAATGATAAAAACAAACACTGCAATTCAAGGCGCTGTAATGTCTTTCAATAATACTGATCTCCTTAATAAAGTAATCCAGCTTAATTCACAATTGCCGAAACAAGATGTATCTGTCTATTTAAAAAAACTGATTAAAGCTTTTTTTATTCGTTTAATGACCAATAGATGGGTTTATACGTTATTTAACTTCCTGATCAGGATACAGAAAAAAGACATTGACACGGTATTATCAGGTTTTACAAAAGGGTTTCCGGGCAAGGATATATTATCAAAAATCCGGTATAAGGCAAGTAATCCGTTGGTGCGCCTGCTTAAATGGAAACTAGAACATTATAACGCTTCAAAAATCAAAGAAAGGGAAATATATGCTAAAAATATCCTTTCAAATATTCCCCGACATATGGCCATAGGATACCAAAATCCGCATAACTCTTATTGGGTTTTGCCTATAGAAACCGATCAGCCGGAGGAATTAATAACCTACTTACGCAAGAAAGGATTTGATGCGACGTCGAAAGCGTCAAGCCTTGTGAGTTTAAGCTATACGGGTAAAATAAGCTCCGAACATCTTACTCTTGAAAAACTCGTCTATTTACCGATGTACCCCGGAATGAGTTATAAAAAGCAATCAGAACTGATCAAACATCTTAATCAGTTCTGATCAGCATATTTATTTCATCTTCTTAAATGTGATCTTCTGATATTGCATGCCGCCCGATGTTTGCGCGCTTTGCGAAAGCACCAGGTTTGCTGTATCCAAAGTAACAATGGTAAGGGGCCCGGTTGTGGTGGTCAGCGTTGTAGTAACGCCATTTACCCGCGTATACAAGTTCGTCCACCCTACCTGGTTACTGATTGACGAAATGGTATACACCGCGGTATCTACCAGGTTCTGAAGACCTTCTGCTATATAAAGATTGCCATAGTTGGTAAATTTATAATAGTCGCCCGCCGAGCCATGATACAGAATACCACTTCCATTGATAGAAATAGTATCGGTAACGATAGCCCAATTTCCAACCAGTCGTTTATCTGCTATAAGAGTTTTGCTTGTATCCACATGTGACGTCTTTACAGGAGTAACTTTTGATTTGCTGCACGAAAACAATGCCGCACCGATAAATGCAACTAAAGATATTTTGTAAATAATTTTCATAATTCAGATTTTAAAAATGTTTTAGGAGACGCAAAATAATCAAATTCACCTCTAACAAGAGGTTACGGTTTATCTGCATTAAACGCTACACGGAGAAATAAATTTTGAGCTGCCTTTAAAAAGTCACTTCATCGATCACATTTGGCGATAACTTGATATAACGGATACTTTGTAACCATCTATTCCGCATTACCCACCTTTTTCCTTCTTTCCATTACTTCCCGCCAGGTTGTCAGGATATAGCCATTCTTGGTTAAAAACTCTTTCAGGCGCGGATCAAGCATGGCCATCAGGTCGCCTTTACGTTTTTGGCCTTCGTTGCAGATGTATTTAAATGCGGTGGTCGGGTCGGTGCAGTGCATGATCACCATTGTGAGGCCTGGGCTCAATCTGCCTATACTTTCAATGTAGTGATCAGTGTACCACTTTTGTATTTCGGCATCAGTTTTATGTTCAATATCAGGCAACACCCAATCATAACTGGAGTTGTGCAGATCGTCTAATACAGGTAATCCATTTTTCCAAAGTATGGTGCCTATATCTTTGGCCTTTGCCAGTTCGGCCGGTTCGGATATTTGCATGCCTTCGGTATATGTTCCCGCCTTTTTCATATTGGCAATCACAGCAGCCTTTGCTTCGGCCCGATAGAACAGGTCATCACCTCCGGGAAACATCACCGGTATTTGTTTTTCGATCCCCAGCTTTAAATATTTTTCAAGGAAAGCTTCTTTGGCAAACAGTGTCCCCATGTGCGAATCGAGGTGTGTTGGCTTAAAACCCATAGCCAGTGCTTTGTCCAGTTGCGCACGAATTTCCATATCTATTTCATCGGGTTTTGCGCTAAAATAAACCGCGCCTACGGCCGGATAAAAGTATCCTTGTTTATCTATCAATCCCGGCACTTTGCTCCTGTCTGACAGCGGTCCCCAGCGATAAACATTCCACTCAGATGTCAAAGTAAGATGTAAACCCGCATCCAGATCAGGATGATCTTTTATATATTTCACGATCTCAGGCACCCAGGGACAAGGCATCATCACACTGGTTGATGTAGCTACTCCCTGCCCTGTTGCTTTCTCAACACCCTCGTCCGAATCATGCGACATGCCTGCGTCGTCCACATGCAATATCAATACTTTGGCGCCTTTAGGCCAGCCCAGTTTTTCAGCATAGGTTTTGGTTTGAGCAAAGGAATAAACAGTAAAACCCACAAGTAGCGCAGCAAAAAAGATTCTTTTCATGATTGTCTGAATCAGAATTTACAGAATTTTAAGATTATCAGAATTAAAAGGGTAGAAATTGGCTTTAACGAATTTAGAAAATTCATTCTGCAAATTCATTAATTCTGCAAATTCTGATTCAGACGAATATTATTAGCTTTACCCCATCATCATGAGCAAACTGCAATTTAAAAACAAGTGGGTGCTGGTTACCGGCGCATCATCGGGTTTAGGCGAGGAAATGGCGCGGCAACTCGCCTTTCAGCATGGTGCCAATTTGATTTTGCTGGCAAGACGAAAAGATAAGCTCGAACAATTAAAAGCTGAATTAGAAAAAGAAGCCGGTGTAAGCGTAAAAACTATTGTTGCAGACTTATCTCAACTACACGATGTTGATCATGCAATTGACCAGCTATTAGCCGACGGGCAATTATATGCCGCTATTCTAAATGCAGGGATCACATATTTCGGCAGACACTCAGAACTCACCTGGGAGCAGTTTCAAACTATGCTGCAAACCAACGTGGTAAGTGTGGTTCGGTTCACGAATAGACTGGTGTCTCATTTTGAATCGACAGGTAAAGAAGGTGGCGTATTAATCGTTTCCAGCATGGCTGCGATATTCCCTGTGCCTTATCAGTCGGCTTATTCGGGTACTAAATCATTCATACTCAGTTTTGCTACCGCGCTGATGCACGAGATCAAGAATAAGCGATTTTCTCTCTCCGTCTACGCTCCGGGAGGCATTGTAACCGAAATGACCGCAGGCGACAATTTCCACGATCTGCAAGGCTGGCTAATGCCGGTAAAACAAGCTGCAAAGGAAGGTATTGATGCTTTTCGAAACCGAAAACTGGTTCACGTCCCCGGACTAATGAACCGTGTTGGCGGGTTTTTCATGAAATTTCTGCCAAAAAGCTTTGTAATGGAAAAAATGAGCAAGGTTTATGAAAAATCGCTGGTGAAAGCAGAGGAGCGTGGAAACTCTAAAACCTAAAATCTAAATCCTAACATTTAAGTTCTAAAGGCTAAGCTCTAAATTCTAAAACCAGGAACGAAGGATAAGCACTTTGTAAAAAAATTAAAATCTCTCGTCTCAAATCTCACATCTCAAATCTATTCTTGCTATTTTTGGGACTGATGCTAACGCTTACTACCCATACCCTTGAAAAACTGGAATTGCTGCTTAAGTCGGCCGGGTACAGGGTACGGTATGAGAAAGGGAATTTTAAAACAGGCGCCTGCATGTTGCTTAGCAGTAAGGTTGTTGTGGTCAATAAATTCTCGAATCTTGAAAGCAAGATCCACGCGTTAACCGAGTTGCTGCGCGAGCTCGACATCGATTTTAACCTGCTGGATGACAAGCAAACCGCATTATTACAACAAATAAAACAAACCAGGCTACAATTGTGACCATTACTTTTTTAGGAACCGGAACTTCACAGGGTGTGCCTGTTATTGCCTGCGACTGCGAGGTTTGTACATCGCCCGATCCTCGTGATAAACGTCTCCGCTCCTCTATCCTGATCGAAACTGAAGGCAAAGTGATCGTGATCGACTCCGGACCGGATTTTCGTTACCAGATGCTGCGGGCCAAAGTGAAACACCTGGATGCCATTGTGTTCACCCATGAGCATAAGGATCATATAGCAGGCATGGATGATATACGGGCTTTTAATTACCGCCAGGAAGCTGCTATTGATGTGTATGCCACCGAGCGCGTCCAGGAGGCTTTACGAAGGGAGTTCTCGTATATTTTCCACGAGATGAAATATCCGGGCATACCAGAAATCAATCTGCACACCATTAATCTGAAACCTTTTTTAGTGCACGATGTGAAATTTATTCCCATCGAGGTAATGCACTACAAGCTTCCGATTCTGGGTTTCCGGATCGGAGATTTCACATATATCACTGATGCCAAAACTATATCAGATCACGAGAAGCAAAAGATAAAAGGCACCAAAACCTTAGTGATCAATGCGCTACAGATAGAAAAGCATATTTCACATTTTACTTTTGTGGAGGCTATTGCCTTTGCCAAAGAGATCGGCGCTGAAAAGACTTATTTTACGCATATCAGTCACCGTTTAGGTAAACATGAATCTATCCTTGGTCTGTTGCCAAAAAACATTACACTGGCTTATGACGGACTGGTGCTAGAAGTCTAGTAATTAATTCATTAAAAAAATCATGTCATTGATGAGCGGCAACGGTCATGTTGAAGGGCGAAGAGAAATCTTATACAATTTGCAAAGTCTGCGAGTCGCTCATATAAGGTTTCTCCTCACCCCACCTCTAACACCGACCGTTCGTCGAAATGACAATACGGATCATAATTTCACCAGGCTCACCCGCTCTATCGTAGCTTTATAGCGGTCGTTTTTGCCTTTATTTCGTAAAACGATCATGCCCCTTAGCGTTACATTTTTATCATTTATCCCGGTAAAACCTCCATCATTATATTCAAATAATCCCTGGTGGGTACCGGATAGATAAAGCGGGCAATCCTGGCTGAAATCAACCCATAAAGCATTGCTATTTGATACGTCGGCAAAAAGGCTGTCGCATATTAAGGCCGATACGCCTTTGTCCTCTTTATATTTCCCGGAAACCTCTATGTATTGTTGATCGTAATCGTCCAAACTATCCATCAATTGTTTAAAGCTGATCGTTTTGAAATCTTTGCCGATATCGCATTCGCTTTTATAGACCTTCATTTCGTGTTTGCACGATTGCAGCGCCAATAGCGCAAGCAGAGCCACTAAGCCTAAAGGCTTATTCAAGTAAATGAAGAATTGTTTTTGGTGGGGTAAGGCCATAACAATAAGTATTTCAGATTAAACAATAATTTCCTGCATATAAGCGTCAGCTTGACAGAAAACTCACCCAACAGACAAAATACGAATTAAATGGTTTAATTACAGCACAAACTTGTTACAAAAAAGTCAGTTGTTAAATCTTAAAAAAGCTATTATTGCATAATATGCGTCTATCTATCATGAATAAAACACTTATAACTGCTGCGTTAATATTTACTGCCTTCGCTGCCAAAGCACAACAAACCACCAACAACAATATGACACCCGATGATGCCCAGAAATGGCAGGATCCTGAATACAGTTATCATCACGACTGGCCCAACATCAGAAAATACCAGGACGAGAACAGCAAATTACCGCCACCTGCACCGGGCGAAAACAGGATCATATTTATGGGCAATTCAATCACCGAGTTCTGGAAAGGTCTTGACTCCGGCTATTTCAGCAGCACCCGAATCAGTCGCGGCATCAGCGGGCAAACTACACCGCAGATGCTGGTGCGTTTCCGTGAAGATGTGATCAACCTGAAACCTGCTGTTGTAGTTATACTGGCAGGCATAAATGATATCGCCCAAAATACCGGTCCTATAAAACCGGAAGAGACTTACGGCAATATAGTTTCGATGGTAGAGCTGGCCAGGGCAGAACACATTAAAGTGGTGATGTCATCCATACTTCCGGCGAATCATTTCCCATGGCGGCCGGCTATCGATCCAACAGAAAAGGTGATCGCTATCAATAAAATGCTGAAAGATTATGCCGACGCTAATCACATCGTTTACCTGGATTATTATTCCGCTATGGTTGACGATAAAAAAGGTTTACCCTCAAACTTATCAGGCGATGGCGTGCATCCAAATCTGGCAGGTTATAAAGTAATGGAGCCATTGGCAGATAAAGCAATTGCCGAAGCTTTAAAACGCAAGCATTAAGCTTTACATTAAGCTATTATTACGGTAATTTTAAAGTGTAATTATTGCAGATAATTTACCCCGATGAAAAGTTTCTTTAGCTTTCTAGTTTTTGCCTTTTGTTCGTTAACGGTGCTGGCCCAGGTCGACACGGCTCAACAAATAATACCTGATAGAAGTAACAGCGCCGAACAACAGGACAAACCTTATGTTATCCTTATTTCTGCAGATGGCTTCCGGTATGATTATGCTGAAAAGTACAAAGCTGAACATCTGCTGGCTCTGGCTAACGAGGGCGTAAAGGCCGAATCAATGGTACCTAGCTTTCCTTCGGTTACCTTTCCGAATCATTATTCTATTGTGACAGGCTTATATCCGTCCCATCATGGATTGATCGACAATGCATTTTACGACCGTAATTTAAAACGATCTTATAGCTACAAAGGTAAAACAGCAAGCGAAGGTATATGGTATGGCGGTACACCGCTGTGGGTATTGGCCGAGCAGCAGAAAATGGTAACGGCAAGCTATTTTTGGGTAGGTTCGGAAGCGGCGATACAAAATACTTATCCTACCTATTATTTTAAATATAACCAGGTAACCGGTATCGACAAACGCATACAAACGGTGGTCGACTGGCTAAAATTACCGGCAGAAAAACGTCCGCATCTGATCACTTTTTATTTCCCGCAGGTAGATCACGAAGGCCATAAACATGGCCCAAATTCACCCGAAGTTGAAAATGCAGTGCATTTTGTCGATTCGGCAGTTTATGAATTAACAAAAGCAGTAGATAAAACAGGGCTTAAGGTGAATTATATTTTTGTGTCCGATCATGGCATGACCACTCCTGACATAGTCAATACTATTAAGCTGCCTGCAGCCATCGATACCTCAAAATATATTATTGGCGATCATGGCCTGATGATAGACTTGTATGCTAAAAACCCAGACGATATCGGGAAAACCTATGAGCAATTGAAAAAAGAAGCTAAAGATTACCAGGTCTTTTTGCGGGTGAACATTCCAAAGCACTATCACTATTCCAAATCTGATGATCGCTACGGGCGCATTGGCGATATTATCCTCATATCAGATTATCCCAAAGTTTTCAATATTCACAACTCTAAATTCGACCCCGGATGGCATGGTTTTGACCCTGACGTGGTAAAAGATATGCATGCTACTTTTTATGCCTGGGGACCGGCCTTTAAAACAAATACGCAGATCGATTCGTTTCCTAATGTAGAGATATTCCCTTTAGTGGCGGAGATTTTAGGATTAAAGTATACCTTTAAGGTAGACGGAACCAGGCACTTAGCCAATGAGGTTCTGAAAAAGTAACCAAACGATGAAGAAAAACCCCGGGCGCACCTATTTAATGGCACGCCTGCCCATAGCCGTGAGTGCGCTTGGGCATGGCCTCGACAGAATACCCAAAATACAAGTATTTAGCGACCACCTGGTCGGCCAGTTCAGTAAAACCATTTTACCTATGAAACTGGTAATTCCATTTAGTACGGCGTTGCCTTTTGTAGAGTTAGGCGTTGGCATTCTTTTAATATTGGGTTTATTTACCCGTTTTGCTTGTGTTGTGGGACTGATCACTATGCTTGCACTAATTTTCGGATCGTGCCTGATAGAGCAATGGGATAATGTATTATCGCAGATGCTTTACAGCCTGTATTTTGTAATGCTTTATTACTATGCATTTTACAACCGCTACTCGTTCGACAGGTTGATGGGCCGTATACCAAATGCCAAACAGCACGTACTTTAATACGTGTAAATTCTTTTATTTCCCGTTCTAAAAAAGTAAATTTAGAACAGTGCTTCTTGTCGCAAACAAAAAGCGCTATTCAACACTTTTATACCTAAAACCTGATAATTTACTTATTACAAAGGAGCGGCTATGAACGACGTAAAAGAACAATTCAGCAATGTTTCAAAAAAGTACGATTCGCAACGGAAATATCTCATCCCCTGCTTTAACGACTTTTATTCGGCATGCCTGCCGCTGGTAAAAAGCCTCACACATGCCAAACGCGTACTGGACATTGGCGCCGGTACCGGCTTGTTTTCACAATTTATTTATGATCTGAACCCAGGTCTGCATTTTACGCTGGTTGACCTATCCGGCCAAATGCTGGATGTTGCCCGCGAGCGCTTTGATGGAGAAGATAATTTTGAATACATCGAACTCGATTTCTCAAAAGACGCTTTACCAGGCAAATATGACCTGATCATTTCAGGATTGGCTATTCATCACCTGGAAGATGCTGACAAAGCGAAACTGTACAAAAATATCTACATGACGCTAAACGACGGCGGCCTGTTCATAAACGCCGACCAGGTTGCCGGCAAGAATATGCTGTTTGACAGCCTTTACAAATATTATTGGCGCGAAACCGTATCAGACTCAGGCCTGGACCGTGAAGCATTGATACAGGCCTTTGAGCGTACCAAACTGGATAAACTTGCACCACTTGAAAATCAATTAAAAATGCTCGAAAAAGCAGGTTTTAACGAAGTAGATTGTATCTACAAGAATATGAACTTCGCTGTTTTCGGCGGATTTAAGGACGAGAATGTGGAGACGGCAGTGATCTGATTCGTAGAGACGTGATGCATCGCGTCTCTACCCCAACCTATTATATTTCCTGATAGAGTTCTCGAACAACTCCTTTGCACCTGATTCTATATTCTGCCATTCAAAGGCGCCATACATCCTGTCGAAATTTAACTGCATGATGATGTCGCTTATCCGGTTGATCTCCTTTAACGGCAAAGGAATATGATTGGGATAGCTATACATGATACTGATAAACCTGCGACTGAGGGCAACTTGCAAAGTATCGCCTACAAAAACACTACCCTTATCTCCGATACCCGCCGCATATAAAATAGTGCTGCCATCAAAATGTCCCCCGGTATGAACAATCTCTATCCCGTCCCACAATGCTTTTCTGCCTTCTTCAAAAAACACGATCCTATCGGTTTTATCCATCACCCACTGACTGTCTGCTTTGTGCAGATAGATCGGGCAATCAAAGGTCTCGGCCCAGCCCGCCATCAACCCGTAATAATGCGGGTGCGAAATAGCAATAGCTTTCAATCCACCTTTTGATTTTATAAAAGCGACTGTCGCCTCATCTAAAAATGGCAGGCAGTCCCATAAAATATTTCCAGCGGGAGAAAGTATCAAGTGGGCCCTTTGGGCAATTCCAAAGCCGGGGCTAACCCGCAGGTTATATACATTTGGCCATGGATTTCCAAAACGGATAGTATACGTTTGACTCAGTTCAGCATAGCTTGTCCACTTTTGGCCGCTTACAGGAACATACTGGCGATCGTCATCACATACTGGACATGACTTAGTCAATTCCTCCGCATATCGGGTACCGCAGGTATGGCAGATATTTTTGAAATGAAGATTTTGAACGATAGGTTTTACATCAGTATTCATAAAACAAATCTATTATCTCCGGTAGATTATTATGTCAAATCAAAATAATAAGTGGCCCTGAAAAATACCAGTGACTGATGACCAGTGACTAATGACCATAAAAGTCCCACGCTGCTTTAGATATCTGTGCGATAACCAGTTCGCGCGTTGCATCGTCAGCCTTTGAGTTGCACACGAAGACCGCTATTGCCAGGTGTTTACCATTTGGCAGGGTGATTATGCCGACGTCATTTGTAGCTGGCGTTAAACCTTCGTCATTCGTCCCTGAAGTGCCGGTTTTGTGGGCAACAACGGCATCAGCAGGTAATAGTCCCTTTAATCTCTTCGGACCGGTTGTGGTCTCAGTCATGATCTTCAACAGAAAATCGTTACTGCTTTTGGAAAGTACTTTATCAGAGTAAAACAGATCGAGCAGGTGAGCTACTTCAGCTGGCTTGCACCAGTTGGTATACTGAACTTCCCACGCCTTTGCCATATCGCCTTCTGATGCAACTATGTTTATTCCTTTGATACCCAAACTTTGAAGATAGTCCATTACCGTTTGTGTACCGCCTAGTTTCTTCAAAATAAAGTCACAGGCGTTGTTATCGCTTTGCGATACCATGTAGTTCAGTAATTCGCCTAAAGTTATTTCAGTGCCATCGGGATATTTGTCGCGCAAAGGACTCCAGGTATTGGGATGCATATCTCCCTTACCTACTTTCATTTTCTGATCGAGCTTGTATTTTCCTTTATCAACCAGGTTCAGCACCGTCATAGCGATAGGGAACTTCATTACGCTATGCATCACCAGGCGCGAGTTGCCATTATAATTAAGCGTGTCACGGGTTTCAATGCCTAATATAGATACACCGACAATTCCCTTGGATTGCTTAGCGATCTGGATGATCTGGTTTTTTAATGAATCCTGCGCTTTGGAAAATTGCGGAAATAAGAAAATTACAAGTAAAAGTATAGGTAACAGGGGCTTTTTCATATGCACTAATAACGCAATTATCGGGTATGAATTTTAATCCAGTCTGAAAATATCTTCATGGCGTCCGGTGACATGGTTTCGCTGATCTTTTCGTACTCCGAAACATCGCCGGTAGTAGCGGTTTGCAGCAAATGGTTCAGTCCGGGTAACTCCTTAACCTCGAAATGTTTATTGCCATTTTTAGTAAGTATTTCATTTATCCGGGCCAGGTTGCTTTTAGCATCTACCTGCATATCCTTTGATCCGTTTACCGCCAAAACACTGCATTTTACTTTACTCAGATCTTTAGCAGGATCATAGGTAATAAAATATCTCATCCACGGCAAATCGTATAACCCGTCATAGGTTTTCAATATGTCCTGGCCGAGAATGTTGTTATCTTTCACCATCAATGCGCTTAGAACGCTCTGATGCTGTTCTTTCTTCCAACCCTCAAATACTGCTGTCACTTTTGCGTTCAGGGTTTCTCTATCTGGCGCTGATGAAAACAGGGCCAGCTCTTTTCTGTGCAGGCTTACAAATGCATCTACGGCTGCATTGTCAAACCCTTGCATTCTCAATGCATGTGCATTCTGTTCGGTATTGGTTTCAGCGCCACCAATGACAGGTCCGTCCCACAAGACAATAAAATTAACGTCCTTTCGTCGCGCAGCAACCATTGGTGCAATAATGCCGCCCTCGCTATGTCCTATTAATCCCAGATGCTTTTTATCTACATCAGCTCTTGTCTCCAAATAGTTTAAGCTGGCTTCCACATCGTAAGAAAAATCGGAGCTGGTAACCGTTTTGATATTATTCCCTAAAGTGCTTTTTCCTGCGCCGCGGTCATCAACACGCAAAACGGCAATCCCATTTCTGGTCAGGTAATCAGCCAGAACCCAATAGAGCTTATGGCCGAAAATCGTCCCATCCCGGTCTTGTGTGCCACTACCTGTAATAATGATTACAGCCGGATATTGACCATCGCCCTTTGGCCGGGTAAAAGTGGCTCCATAGTGTAAGCTTTTATCTGCATTATCGTACTCCACATCTTCGCTTACATAGTTGAACGGTGGTTTAGGTGTTTGAGGTCTTTCCGGCTCTTTATTTGCAGCAGCTTTATCCTCATCAGTCACACGTTTCATGTTTAAGGTTATCTTCGCTTCGTTCTGATGATAAACTCCTGTTATCGCATCCTTCCCATCCCACAAACCCTTATAGCCTCCTTTTATGATCGGAATATCAATATAAACACTATCCTTAACCTTATAAACTTTGCCACAAGGTATTCCGAACGCCTTCTGATCCGGGCTGTCAAACGTTGCACTGTAGCTGGTATCAGCAGCCTTTTTTATGTTGAATACCAGCCTCAGCGTAGTACCGCCCGCAGGAACGCTTCCCTGCCAGCTGCCACTAATATCTTGTGCCTGAATTTGATTAATTGCCGCAATGGCGATGAGAAAAGTCAAAAGTCGTTTCATTAGTTTTGATTAGATGGATGGTGTTTTTTATAATACAGATAAGAGTAAATAACGGGAATCAAAACTAATATGGCCACGATGCTCAGGAACACGATCATTCCCACTTTATTCGGCAACAGCAAAACAGCTATTGTCAGGCCAATGCCGCCAAAAAACCAGAGCTTGCTCGCCAAACGATGGGTAGAGCGCCATGTATCCGGGTCTTCTAAAGTCCATGGCGTACGCACACCTGCAAAATAGTTGGGTTTGATGCTGTTCATGACGTTCCCGATAAAGGCAAATAATAATCCGACCACAGGCAATATAAGCTTGCCAACGTCAAAACTATTATTCAATGTGGCATAGGCGATTGCTATATCCAACGCTGCAAGAAATAGCACAAGACCCAATGCCAGTTTTTGAAACGTGGCTTCACCATACTTCACATACTTTTTTGGATCAATAGCAGGCAGGAATTTCAATAACAAGTATACCAATGCAGATGTTCCCATTAAAACTCCCTGCAAAGCCAGGAACTCTCCCCTGCTGCCGTAACGATCTGCCTTACCATCTATATCAAAATGCACCGGCACAGATGCAGGCAGGGAGGAATAAATGTAAGCGACATAAGCAACAGGCAATAACCATAACACCAGTGCTGCAATGTCCATCGAATTAACCCGTTTCATTTTATTTGTTGTTTTGTGGTGATTTAAACTGCATTATCCATTTCAGCATTTCGTCCATTACAGTGGTATTGATGGAGTAATAAATAAACTGCCCCTCCTTTACCGATACCACCAACCCGGCCTGGCGCAACAGGTCGAGATGATGCGAGATGCTGGGCTTGGATATATTAAACTGATCGGCAATCTCGCCGGCCGTCAGGTCCTTATCCTTAAGCAGTTCCAGTATCTCCCGCCGTGTCGGGTCGTTCAATGCTTTAAATAGTAAATTCAATTTTTATTTCTATTTATATATTTAGACAAAAATCTAAATACTTTGTTACATTTTTCCAACTATTTTATAATTGAATCTAAAAGCGTAGAGACGCGATGCATTGCGTCTCTACAGGAGCGCTAATTGAAATCAGGATAATCCTTTGAATCTTGTAATTGTGTTTTAATCAAACAAACCCTTCTCCCGTTCAATAAACTGAGGCCGCAGCAATTTCAATCCGAGCGCTTTATTTAATTCTTCTACAACATAATCACACAACTCAGGTGAATACCGTTCATCATGCTGGTGCATAAAGAACCAAACCGACTGCAGACCCTGCTCTTTCCAGTCTTTTATACGGGCTACCCAGTCGTCAACACGTTTATAGTCAGTTTTATCCAGGCTGTTTCCTACAAAACGAATAAAGGCATGTGGCGTGGGCAGTTCCATATGCACACAATCCCGGCGACCGGCGGCATCGGTAATAACCGCGCCTATATTCAATTCGTGCAGCATATTGAAAAGGTCATCGCGGTTCTCTTTAACAGCATACCAATCTTTATGACGTACCTCAACGAATACCGGAACATCGGTCGGCAGGTGCTGAAGATAGGCTTTCATTTCAGGGAAGCTTTTCGGCGTATAATTATCCCCTACCTGCAAAAACAGCGGACCAAGCTGATCTCCAAAAGCCATAATGCCATTGTAATATTGAGTAGTTATTTCTTCCACGTTTTTTAGGCGGCGAAGATGGGTGATCGATTGTGAAAATTTAGGACAGAATTTAAAATTCGGATTTGCTGCTGCCTTGTCTCGCCATTTGCTGATAGTTTCAGGCCCATAAACCTGGTAAAAAGTTGCGTTCAGCTCTATAGAATCGAAATGCTTTACATATTCATCCAGGAAATTCGCTTCCTTAGTTTTGGGTGGATATATCTTTCCCAGCCATTCTTTACGACCCCATTTGGCGCAGCCGACGTGTACCTGCAGTTCACCCTTTCCTTTTGCTGCTTTTAGGGTTTTTATGGTTAATTCCGGGTCAGCTGGCAAGGTAAAATCGGTTGAATGTAAATCGTGGGGATCGATGCGTCCAAATTCCATAGGTCTGTTTTTTTGAGGCAAGTTAGTACATACCTAAAATAATTAGCAATTTATTTTCAGATAAATTTTGATTGAATTTATTAAATACATAAACTTGCGTAAGTACTTACGTAAACATAAAATGAATTTTTATAACAGAGTTGGAAAGAAAGCAATCGGGTCAAGATTGAGAGGTTTAAGCGAGATCATCACCAGCGATGCGGCTAGATTATATGAGATTTATGGTGTAGATATTCAGCCGCGCTGGTGGCCGGTATTTTATATCCTGACTGAAAGTGACGAGAACTCGATAACGGCTATCGCTAATGAGATCGGTCAGACGCATGCTTCGGTAAGCCAGATCATTCGTGAAATGGTGAAAAATGGTTTTGTAACCGAACGCAAGAATAAGAACGACCAGCGCAAAAACTTTGTGTCATTAACAGAAAAAGGGAGGAACGCCGCCATGAAACTGGAAAAACAACACGAGGATGTTTCATCTGCCATCGACAGGATGTTCGGCGAAAGCCAGTACGATTTGTGGAAGGCCATTGAGGAATGGGAATACCTGCTCGAACAAAAAAGCCTGTTGCGCCGCGTGGAAGAGGAAAAGAAAAAGCGTGAAAGCAGCAATGTGCAGATTGTCGATTACAAGCCCGAATACCGCAAAGCCTTTAAAGATTTGAACGAAGAGTGGATCACCCAGCACTTCAAGATGGAAGAATCAGATCATAAAGCATTGGATCATCCCGAAGAGTATATCCTTGATAATGGCGGCTATATCTGTATTGCTTTGTATGATGGTGAACCAGTAGGCGCCTGTGCACTCATCAAAATGACTGACAAGAAATTTGAGCTGGCAAAAATGGCGGTGTCGCCAAAAGCCCAGGGAAAAAGCATCGGAACATTACTCGGACAAGCCTGTATAGATAAAGCAAAAGAACTCGGTGCTGATACTGTGTTCCTGGAAAGTAATACTAAACTAAAACCAGCTATCAGCCTGTATAGAAAATTAGGCTTTGAAAAGATCACGGGGCCACCATCACCATATGAAAGGGCGAATATTCAGATGGAGTTGAAATTGCAATGGCTAGTGTAGAGACGCGATGCATCGCGTCTCTACAACCTAAGAAAGAATATCCTTCCTAAACTTCGGTGGCACACGCTTCTTCGTAGCCTGTTCAAAGGCATAACCCAATTTGATAATACCTGCCTCGTCATAAGCTGTGCTAACAAAGGATATCCCTACAGGCAAATCCTTCCAATAGCCCATTGGTACGGTAATATGCGGATATCCCGCCATTGCCGCCGGACCGGAGTAGCCGAAACCATTATCATAATCGCCATTGATCAGATCAATGCAAACGGCGAAGCCATTGGTTGGCGCTGCAATGGCGTCCAGCTTATTATCTTTCAGGATTTTATCGATTGCGTTACGGGTGATAGTAGTCGTATTCTTCACCGCATCCAGGTATTCTTTGGTATTCAGGTCGCCTTTTTTGTTGGCCAACTCCAGGGTTTCCTGTTTAAAATAAGGCATAGCCTTATCTTCATTCTTTTTGTTGAATTCGATTACGTCAACAAGGGTTTTCACTTTTGCGTTGGCACTTTTCAGATAGTTATTCACGCCGTCTTTAAACTCATAAAGCAATACCGTAAACTCATCCTTGCCAGCCTGTTTTATTTCCTTATAAACATCAACTTCTACAATTGTAGCCCCTTTACTTTTTAACAGGTCAATGGCCGCGTGAAATATCTTATCCATACCCGGATTTACCTGCATACCGCCTTTTTCTACACCGATGCGTTTGCCCTGCAGGCCATTTGCGTCAAGAAATTTGGTATAATCAGGCTGAATTTTCCCTTTGTTAGTAGCAGTATAGCTGTCCTGCGGATCTTCACCTGCCAGAGCTCCAAGTAATATCACTGCATCTTTTACCGTGCGGGCCATCGGGCCGGCGGTGTCTTGTGTTTTGGAGATTGGGATGATTCCTGATCTGCTCCACAAACCAACGGTAGGTTTTATCCCGACCAATCCGTTTACAGAAGATGGCGAGACGATCGAACCGTCAGTTTCTGTCCCTATCGCAATTGCACACAAATTAGCCGATGCCGCCGAACCTGAACCGGCACTTGATCCGCTTGGGTTACGGTCGAGCACACACGGACATTTGGTTTGCCCTCCCCTGCTGCTCCAGGCGCTGGTAGAGTGGCTCGACCGAAAATTAGCCCATTCGCTCAAATTGGTTTTACCTAAAAGAACTGCCCCTGCTTCGCGTAATTTTTTGATGATGAATGCATCTTGTTTGGCAATGTTTCCTTCCAGCGCCATTGCCCCGGCGGTGGTCATCATCTTATCGCTGGTATCGATATTATCTTTTACCAGCACCGGGATTCCGTGTAAAGGTCCGCGCACTTTACCATTCGCGCGTTCCTTATCCATTGCATCGGCAATGCTCAAAGCATCCGGATTTACTTCTATCACCGCGTTTAACTTCGGACCGGCTTTATCAATCGCATCAACACGTTTCAGATATAGCTCCGTGATAGAACGCGAGGTATATTCCTTGTTCTGCATTTTTTGCTGAAGGGTGTCAATAGTCACCTCGTTCAACTCAAAATCATCATGAAAGCTTTCGTCTTTCTGATCTTCTTTTTTTTCGGTTGGTACAGTATTGCAGGCGCCAGCAACCAGTGCAGTTACTCCGGCTACCGAGGTTGTTTTTAAGAAATTTCTCCTGTGCATGATAAGTGTAGATAAGCTGTTACAAGTAACGCAATTTAGGAGAAAGAAGCAAGGGATTGGTGATCAGCGATCAGTTAATCGGTGGCCGGGCGGAGATTTTACCCTCTCTGTCGACGCTACGCTAGCCAGCGGATAGACATCTCTCCCTAAGTTTAGGGAGAGATTTTTTAACTCCTCCCATGGAATCAGGGGAGGCTGGGTGGGGTAAACTATATCGCCGGATTTGCCGCATACTCATTCCACAACTCATCCACTGTTTTGCCGGTAGCTTTCTTCCAGCTATTATCAGTGTAAGTATGCTTACGAAGTTGTGTGTTAAAGTCTTTAACTAATCCTGGCTTTACTTTTTCTTCTATCCAGACCAGGAAACGTGCAGTTATGCGATAAGCATTATCATAATGCTGGCTTGCTTTAAAATCTGGCAGTGACCATTTGGCGGCAGGATTATTCACACCGAATTTATTGCGGGCATAATCTGCTATTCCTTCAGTCAGCCATCCGGGACCAACACTTTCACCATAATCCTGCACAATGTGCATCACTTCATGCGTTACTACATCAATATCCTCCGGGCGCTTGTGCAACCAGACTGAACTGATAGTTACTTTGCCGTTAGCAGTCTCCGCAACACCCTTGTAGGTGGTATCGATCACCATTTTCACTTCTTTCAAAGTTTTATGGTTATAAGCTTTCGCCAGTTCTGGATAGACGGTAAAAAATGTATTGATCAACCGTTGCTGCTCGGCTGTATCCAATGTAGCATCGTAATTAGTAAAGGTAAGGGTATAACCTTTCTTTTTGATAACCTGTGTTTGCTGTGCCGAAGCAGTAAGAGTTAACAGGCAAACCACCAAAGTAAAGAAGTAATAGCGCATAGTGTAAACAATTTGTGGCAAATATAAATTCTCCATTCAAATAGCATTGTAAAATTGCTATCGACAATTGGTGCTGTGTTCCGACTTAATTAAAAAGCTTTACTTTTGCTGCGGGATCTTTCCCCTATATCTATGACCCAAATAAACACACTGCATACCCAGGCTGTACAATTGCTGCAACAGCTTATCGCTATACCATCATTCAGTCGAGAAGAAAATCTTACCGCTGATGTGATCGAAAAATATCTGACAGAAAAAGGTATCCAAACGCACCGGAAAATGAACAATATCTGGGCATGGAATAAACATTTTGATACTTCGAAACCTACTATACTGCTTAACTCGCATCATGATACCGTAAAACCCAACTCCGGTTATACCCGTGACCCATTTGATGCTAAAATTGAGGATGGCAAACTTTATGGTTTGGGTAGTAATGACGCCGGCGGTTGCCTGGTGTCGCTGATCCATACATTTCTGTATTTCTATGATAAAGAAGGGATGAAATATAATTTCTGCCTTGCGACCACTGCAGAAGAAGAAATATCAGGTGTGAATGGTCTTGAACTGATCATTCCCGACATCGGCCACCTTGACTTTGGCATAGTTGGCGAACCTACCCTAATGCAACTGGCTGTTGCCGAACGTGGCTTAATGGTATTAGATTGCGTGGCTCATGGCAAAGCCGGACATGCAGCGCGCGAAGAAGGCGAAAACGCCATTTATAAAGCGATGAAAGACATCGAATGGTTCCGCACTTTTCGTTTCCCTAAAGAATCAGAAGAGTTTGGACCGGTTAAAATGTCTGTAACCATTATCAATGCTGGTTCCCAGCATAACGTTGTTCCGGCAAGCTGCACCTATACTGTGGATGTTCGTGTGACTGATGCTTATCGCAACGAAGAAGTTTTGGAGATCATCCGTCAGCATGTTACCAGCGATGTGACACCGAGATCCATCCGTCTTAAACCATCAAAAATCGACAAAAATCATCCCATAGTTCAGGCAGGCATTGCTTTGGGCAGAACTACTTATGGCTCTCCTACTACATCTGATCAATCATTATTAGATATTCCATCATTAAAAGTCGGCCCGGGTGATTCGGCACGTTCGCATACAGCTGATGAATTTGTTTATGTTGATGAGATAAGAGAAGGCATTGATTTATATATCAAAATGCTGGAAAGCATAGTTTGATAATGCTTCGTTCAAAGATAATTTATAAATTCAGGCAGAATTTGTAAACCTTATCTGATATGAAACTCATTTTCTCTGCAATCTTTTGTTTTATCACCCTCATATCTTTTAAATCATACCGGGAAATAAATCTTTATGATTCATCCGGCAATGCCACGGCTTATATTGATAATTACCTTAGCGACGAGGTGGTTTATTTATGGGATGGCACTCCGGAGGCCTATTTGATACAAACCGATGTATTCGGCTTTAACGGCAAACACCTGGGCTGGTTTGAAAAGGGAATTTTGCGCGATAACGATGGCAAGGTAGTAGCTACTATTAAAGAAGCCGCTGATAAGATCACCATCGATGGCTCGTTAAAGGGATTAAAACAAACGCCTCCTGCAAAGAGCTATCACGACCTGGCACCAATAAGGCCCTACTTCAGCACGCTATGGTCATTAACAAGGCTGAACGATTTTTTGATTAGCGGTACGAACTAACAATTCAGCGAAAATCGTTACTTTTAAATAATGCACATTCAAAATGCATACTTATGATATTCCCGCCATTTACCAATCTCATTACCGACCGGCTAATTCTCCGTGAGCTACAGGCAAGCGATGCAGAACAAATTTTTAAGATCCGCACCGATCCAAGGGTAAATGAGTTTCTTGACCGGGAGCCTACTAAATCTATTGATGAAAGTTTGAAGTTCATCAATAATATTTTGAAGGCGCAGACAAATAAAGATGGGATGATGTGGGCTATTACTCTGAAAAATGAACCCCAACTAATCGGCACCGCTGTTTACTGGCATATTGAAAAAGAGAAGGATAAAGCTGAACTCGGTTATGAAATGCTACCCGAATATTTTGGCCAAGGCATTATGCGCGAGGCATTGACAGAGGTGGTTAGATTTGGATTTGAAACGATGCAGTTGAAAACGATTGTTGCTGAAACAAAAGGAAGCAATTTAAGATCGGTTAACGCTTTGGAGAAATGTGGATTTGCACAAACCGGAAAAGCTAATGACGGATACCTGATCTATCATCTGATAAATAATTTATAACTCTTGTCATTATGGCGATGAGTCTTCTTGCCGTCTTTGCGAGGAACGAAGCAATCTCTACATAGGACATTCAATGGAGCATGATTTTTAATTTGAACGTTCCGCAACCAAATATTTACTCCATGATCTGCATAGCAAAGAGATTGCTTCGTTCCTCGCAAAGACGCAGTTTAAATAGCTATATCGCTATAATTTTACTCTGATTAATCCCATATTTGCATCATGAGCAAGCTATGGCAAAAAACCACCAATGTTAACGAATTAGTAGAAAGCTTTACCGTTGGGCGCGACCGTGAGTTCGACGAACAAATGGCCGCTTTTGATGTGCTGGGATCACTTGCTCATACCCGCATGCTGCAAAGCATTGGATTAATGGATGAGGCTGATCTGACCCTTGTTCAGAAAGAACTCAAGGCCATTTACAAAGATATTCAGGATAGCAATTTCAGTATTGGTGAGGGTGTAGAAGATGTGCATTCGCAAGTTGAACTATTACTTACCCAACACATTGGTGATGCCGGAAAGAAAATACACAGCGGCCGCTCACGTAACGACCAGGTGCTGGTTGATTTGAAATTATTCTTCCGCAGCCAATTGCAGGAAGTGGTAGAAGAAACGCACACGCTGTTCAAACTACTTATTGATTTAAGCGAAAAACATAAAAACGTATTATTGCCCGGCTATACGCATTTACAGGTTGCTATGCCGTCCTCTTTCGGGTTATGGTTTGGCGCTTATGCCGAAAGTTTGGCTGATGATCTGGAAACTGTATTAGCCGCTTACCGAATTACTAATAAAAATCCACTAGGTTCTGCAGCGGGGTACGGCTCGTCATTCCCGCTAAACCGTACCATGACTACGGAGCTGCTTGGCTTCGATAGCCTGAACTACAATGTAGTTTACGCCCAAATGGGCCGCGGTAAAACCGAGCGTATCATTGCACAGGCTATTGCCAATGTCGGAGCTACTCTTGCTAAGATGGCGATGGACCAGGCGTTGTACCTAAGCCAAAACTTTGCTTTTGTAAGCTACCCGGATACCCTAACCACCGGAAGCAGTATTATGCCGCATAAAAAGAACCCGGATGTTTGGGAAATTATGCGCGGCAAGTGCAACCGCTTACAGGCATTGCCAAACGATGTGGCTATGATGACAACCAACCTGCCATCAGGCTACCATCGTGAGTTGCAGTTGTTAAAAGAACTGCTTTTCCCTGCTTTCGCCGACCTGAAGAACTGCCTGCATATGGCTACTTTCATGCTGCAGCATATTAAAGTAAAAACCGACATTCTTAACGATCCGAAATATGCCTACCTGTTCAGCGTAGAAGAAGTTAACCGCATGGTGCTGGACGGTACCCCATTCCGCGATGCTTATAAGCAAGTAGGACTGGCCATTGAACAAGGCAATTTTAATCCTGACAAGAAAGTAAACCATAGTCATGAAGGCAGTATCGGCAATTTGAACAATGCTGAGATCACTGCGTCAATGAATAAGTTGCTGGCTAATTTCAATTTTGATAAGGTGCAGAAGGCGGTTGATAATCTCGTAGCCTAAAAGAATATGAACGGTCAAAACAGAAGCGATATTTATCCCGGATTGGAAGTAGATATCATCCTGAAAAAGGATCAGCGAAGCGGCAAAAGAACCAGGGGAATTGTGAAAGACCTGCTTACCAGCTCCGCCTATCATTCACGCGGAATAAAAGTGCGGCTGGAAGACGGGCAAATAGGCCGGGTTGCTGAAATTATTGAAGAATAGCCGGGAAATAGTAATTTAGTCCTTCTTAAACCCCGAAAATGACTAAAAACATTCAAGCTGATAAACGCGTCTTCTTTCGTTTAGATGCACATTATCGTTTAATCATTGCACTGGCAGCAGCCGTAATCGGCTTTTTCAGTTTCCGGAACTCTCATGGATGGCCCGCTGTTTTCCTTTTCACCTGGATCACATTCGCATCGGCAGTTATCCTGATGGACTGGATCATCATATTATCCTCTCACCCGCGCGAGGTTCGCAGGATCGCTAAACTACAGGACTCAAGCCGTGCATTTTTGTTTTTATTCATCATAGCAGCTTCCATTGCAAGTTTTGGAGCGATTGTATTCCTGCTAAAATCCTCCAAAGGCCACGGCGCCGATGTTGACTCACATATCTTTTTGGCCATTACCGGAGTGATTATTTCATGGTGGCTGCTGCATACCATTTTCACCTTAAGATATGCACACTTGTATTATGACATCAGAAAAGATGACGGTTCACCCAAACCCGGTGGAGGGTTGGAGTTCCCTGGAAATGAAGAGCCTGACTACCTTGATTTCGTTTATTTCTCTTTTGTTTTGGGCATGACCTTCCAGGTATCGGATGTGGTTATCACATCAAAACATATACGGCGATTGGCTACAATGCATGGTTTGCTGTCTTTTGGCTACAATACAGCTATACTGGCCTTAAGCATCAATGTGATCTCGGGAATGGTAGCACAATGATCAGATTTTGATCTTCGTGTCCTTTGTGAAATTCTCAGTGATCTCTGTGGTTGATAATTTTACCACAAAGGTCACAAAGAAGACTCAGAGATCACAGAGTTATAACGCATTAGTTTATCAATCCTCTATCTTAGAATATTTCCTTGTATCCCCCATTGCGATATAAACAATCAACGAGATCAGGATACAACCTGTCACATACCAGTAGAAATAATCAGCATGATGATTTTGCTTAAAAGTGAGAGCCAAAGTCTCAGCCGTACCACCAAATATCGACACAGCTATCGCATAAGGAAAACCTACCCCTAATGCCCGTATTTGTGCCGGAAAAAGCTCGGCTTTAACAACTGCATTAATAGACGTATAGCCGCTGGTGATTATCAACGCGCACATCACCAGTAAAAATGCGGGCCAGACTTCTTTGGTACTTCCCAAAGTCGTCATTATGGGTACCGTTGCCAACGCTCCGGCAATACCGAAACCTATCAACAGGGGTTTACGACCAATCTTATCTGACAGCAAACCGAACAACGGCTGCAATAGCATAAACACCACCAAGCTTAGAGTTGATATTAAAGCAGCATCTGCATTGCTAAACTTTGCTGTATCCACCAAAAACTTTTGCATGTAAGTTGTGAAGGTGTAAAAGGCCACCGTCCCGCCAATGGTCAACCCGATAACCGTAAATACTGCTTTTGGGTGTTTTGCCAGAGCTTTTATAGTTCCTCTTTCACTATTTGTATCTTCTTCTTTAAAAGATGCAGACTCCTGCAAACTACGTCGCAGGTACATCACGGTAACCGCCAGTATCGCCCCGAACACAAAAGGGATCCGCCAGCCCCACTCGTGCAATTCTTTTTCTGTCATGAATACTTTTTGCAATAACACTACAAAACCAGAGGCGATCAATTGCCCCATGATGAGCGTTACGTACTGAAAGCTCGAATAAAATCCGCGGTGCTTTTTAGTGGCCATCTCGCTCAGGTAGGTGGCGCTGGTGCCATACTCCCCACCTACACTTAAGCCCTGTATAATTCGTGATAGCAATAAAATGATGGGCGCTGCTATGCCTATTTGTTTATAACCAGGCACGACGGCAATAATGAGCGAACCGATACTCATCAACAATACCGAGAAGGTCAATGCCGCCTTTCTTCCTTTTTTATCAGCATAAGTACCCATCAGCCAACCGCCAATAGGCCGCATTAAAAAACCAATTGCGAATATGGCTGCTGTGCTCAGTAACTGCACAGTTTGGTTTCCTTTCGGGAAGAATGTCGCCGCAAAGTACAGGGAGAAAAAGGAATAGATATACCAATCATACCACTCCACCAGGTTACCCAGTGAGCCGCCAATGATGGATTTTATGCGGTTAATGGTGTTCGGTTGATTCATGCTTGTGGCTATTTAATATGTCGTCCAGCAAACTATTCGCAACTGCTTTCCATACCAACTTTTCTACAAATCCTATAACAAAGAATACTAAGCCTAAAACGACAGGCGCAGCATAAGCCCTCCCAGCAATTCCGGCAAACAGCGCAATCCCAAAAAAAACTAGTGGTACCAGCAAATGGGTATAGAATTCAAGTTTAATTATGCTCCCATCATCTTTGGGTATAATCTCAACTTGTCCCTCACCGAGCCTCTTATGAGACCGACCTGGTACGCCATCAAACACAATACGATCACCTTTTACTAATTTGATTTTATATTTTGTATTCTCAAGCGTACGAATGACTGATTCTTTGACTATGGACGAATCAATACCTGTGGTTCTGGATATGTGATACTTTAATTTCGGTCCTTCCATGTACATCCGAAGATAGGTTTTTAAATAATATCATTAATCCCTATCTTGTCTCAATGTTTTTTACCGAAGGCTTTATCACTTACATCTGGAAATTCCGCCTGTTTGATCGCGAGAGCCTGCAAACTACTACGGGCGACAGCATTGAAGTATTTTCTGCTGGGTTGCCTAATAAAGATTCAGGCCCTGATTTTCATAATGCCCGTATCCGGATTGGCGATACCACCTGGGCCGGGAATGTGGAGATACATATCAACTCATCCGACTGGCACAAGCACCACCATACACACGATAAAGCCTACGCTAATGTAATATTGCATGTGGTTTACCGTGATGACGAACCGATCACCCTACCCGATGGCCGTCGCCTGCCGACACTGGAACTGCAAAACCGTATATCGCCGGAGCTGTATAACCGTTATCGCCATCTGATCTACGGTAATCAGCAGATCATCCCCTGCGAAGGGAGCATACGCCATGTGGATGATATCACCTTACGCAACTGGCTCACCCGTGTCCTGGTTGAGCGATTAGAGAAACGCTCGGAAGCTGTCATGAAGGCTCTCGAGGTTAACAAAGGAGATTGGGAAGAAACATTTTACCAATTCCTGGCAGCTCAGTTTGGTTTCAAGACCAACGCAGTTCCTTTTGAATTGATGGCTAAATCGCTGCCGCAACTCACTTTGGGCAAGCACAAAAACAATCCGCTGCAAATTGAGGCATTGATATTCGGTCAGGCTGGTTTTTTGGAGGATGATCTCAAAGATGAGTATCCGAAAAAGCTAAAAGAAGAATACGTCTTCCTGCAAAAGAAATATAGCCTCAATCCTATTGAAAAGCATCTATGGAAGTTTATGCGCCTGCGTCCTCAAAACTTCCCGACCATACGCCTTGCTCAGTTTGCTGCTTTGATCGTCAAATCAAATCACCTGTTCTCGAAGGTACTGGATACTAAGGATATCGATTCGCTGCGAAAACTATTTATAAGTCTGGAGGTTAATGCTTACTGGGAGACGCATTATCGTTTTGATACAGAGTCGAAGCCGATAGGAAAAAGTCTGGGACAATCTTCCATTGATATTTTATTATTGAATACATTTGTATTGTTCCTGTTTAGTTATGGCAAACACACGCAGCAGGAGTACTTTATTAACAGAAGTCTTAAATTGTTGGAAAAATTGCCCGCCGAGCAAAACAAAATCGTAACTAATTTTGATTCTGTTGGTATAAAGGTTAATACCGCTTTTGATTCGCAGGCATTATTGGAATTAAAAAATAATTACTGCGATCATAAGAAATGCCTGCAATGCGGCGTTGGAAATAAAATACTTAGAATGGCTTGATATGTTGCAAAGGATAATCACATTTTTCGAACGATACTCTTTCGGCGTTTGTACCTACATCGGCGAACGCTTCAACATTTCTATCAATAAAATACGCCTGTTTTTTATTTATTCGTCATTTCTTGCCGTCGGCTTCCCGCTGATCGTTTACTTCTTTGCCGGTATCGTGCTGGATTTCCGGAGATATTTTAAGAGGAAACACTCTAAGGTAACGGATTTGCTGCCGTAATTGACCGTTGATTTTTTTGATTTGAGTGATTGCGTTGATGCTCCTCTCTCCGCGCGTCATTGCGAGGAACGAAGCAATCTCTTTGCTATGCAGATCAAGGAGCATGATTTTCTTAAGGATCGTCCAGTTTATACTCCTTGGTCACTAAATGTCCTATGTAGAGATTGCTTCGTTCCTCGCAATGACGATTTTTTTCGTTTTCCCAGCCTACTTTGTAAATAAATTGTATCAAATACACTTTCTTTTTAAAAAAACGAATTTTGCTGTTATCTTAAGGGCTTCCAATTATTCTATTTTTTCAACCCTTATAACACGCCATATTGAAAGGATTTTACGCCCCCTCCTGCCTTAAAATACCCCTTCTACTATTCAGTTGTCTGCTGACTATCGGTGCTTTCGCACAGAAAAAAAATGCATCTTACAAATATCATATCCGCCGTGCCACGTCAGATATTGTAATTGATGGGGTTGATAATGACCCCGCATGGCAACGGGCAGACTCGGCTATAAATTTCCACATGGTATTGCCGATGGATACCAGCCTGGCCAAAATACCCACTACAGTAAAGATGGCCTATGACGACAAAAACATGTACATCCTGGCAGTTTGCTATACGCCTGTGCATGGGCCATACATGGTAGAATCGATGAAGCGCGACTTTAGCTTTGTAAAAAATGACAACTTCATTTTCTTTATCGATCCATTCGACGCGCGGACTGATGGCTTTACTTTCGGTGCAAACGCTGCGGGCGGGCAGTGGGACGGCAGTATGTACCAAGGCGGCAGCGTTGATCTAAACTGGGATAATAAATGGACTTCGGCAGTAAAAAACTATCCGGATAAATGGGTATTTGAAGCAGCCATTCCTTTCAAGAGTATCCGTTATAAAAAAGGCATTAAAGAATGGGGCATTAACTTCAGCCGTAATGACCTGAAAAGCGCTGAGAAATCGTCGTGGACACCCGTACCGCGTCAATTTCCTACCGCGTCGCTTGCCTATACGGGCGTTTTAGTTTGGGATGAGGAGCCGCCTACTGCAAGCAGTAATGTATCCATTATCCCGTATGCATTGGCTGGTGTTACCAAAGATTACCAGGCAAATACTTCAGCAGCTTTCAAAAAAGAATTTGGCGGCGATGCCAAAATAGCCTTGACGCCATCGCTCAACCTGGACATGACAGTTAACCCGGACTTCTCCCAGGTAGACGTCGACCAGCAGGTGATCAATCTAAGTCGCTACGAACTCTTCTTCCCTGAAAAAAGGCAGTTCTTCCTGGAGAATGGCGACCTGTTTGCCAACTTCGGTTATACAGATATCCGCCCATTCTTTTCAAGGCGTATCGGTTTAAATCAACCCATTGACTTTGGGGCAAGAATGACAGGCAAGCTGGATAAGGATTGGCGTATGGGTGTGATGGATATTCAGACAGGAACCTCTGAATCCAACAACCTGGATGCAGGTAACTACGGCATTATCACTATGCAGCGCCGCGTATTGGACCGTTCCAATATTGGGTTTATGTTTGTGAACCAACAAGTAACCCAGGCACCTAACGGTAGTTCTATCGGGCCAAACAACTATAACCGCAATGTCGGTGTAGAATTCAACCTCGCCTCCACAAGTAACATGTGGACCGGCAAATTATTGGGACTGAAATCATTCGCACCCGGAAAAGACGGTCATGACCTGGTATTAGCCGATCACTTCCAATATTTCAGTAAATACTGGCAATTATACCTGCAAGAAGAATATGTTGGCAAAAACTATACTGCTGCCGTTGGGTATGTACCACGCGTAGGCTATATAAAGATCAACCCGCTGATACTGCGCAATTTCTTCCCTAAGAAAACAGCCGTGCTGAGCTACGGTTTACAGGTTAACTCCAATTATTTCTTTAACGAGAGCTTTAACAGAACGGACAATGAAACCGCACTATCTTTCATAACAACCTTACGTGACCGTAGCACTATTACCATTTCGGGTATTAACGACTACGTCAAACTACAGCAGCCCTTCGATCCAACCAATACCGGGAAGGATAGCCTGGCCATCGGCACACAGCATCGGTATAATTCGCTCGACATTTTGATCGTATCCAAACCGCAAAGTGTATTTACTTACCAGTTGGAGACCATATTTGGTGGATATTATGATAATGGTCACCGCCTGAGCTTTAACGGCACCATCGGTTATCGCATCCAGCCATATGTAAACATCGCTATCAACGGTAACTATACTGACCTGCGCCTGCCTGCTCCGTATGGCGATACCAGGTTCGCGCTGATAGGTCCGAAGGTAGATGTTACATTTACCAATACACTGTATTTTACCACTTATGTGCAGTACGATGATCAGAAGCGGAATATGAATATCAATACACGGTTTCAATGGCGGTACAAACCGGCATCCGACCTGTTTATTGTGTATGGGGAGAACTCGATACCAACGCCTTATACCCCGCGCAACAGGCAGTTGGTGGTAAAGTGGACATATTGGCTAAATATTTAACAAAAGGGGTTGTATTTATCCCGAATATTTTAAATTTACCCTGATAGTTTTTAAAAAACTGTCTCTACTTATTAAACCTCTTAAAAAACGCAAATGAAGACCAAATTCAAACTACCGGTATTCCTGTTGATCGGTGCAGCCTCATTAGCTTTCACCCTTCCTAATTCTAAGAAACCTATTGTCAGCAAAGCCACCGGTTGGATCAGCATTTTTGATGGCAAGGATCTGAAAGGCTGGCATAACTACAACAAAACCGGTCCGGTTAAAAGCTGGGAGGTAGAAGATGGTGCGCTGGTATGCCTCGGCACAGCCAAAGACGCATCTGGTGGTGATATCGTAACCGACAAGAAATACACCGATTTTGAATTGAAATGGGACTGGAAAGTAGATAAGGGCAGCAATAGTGGTGTATTATACCATGTACAAGAAGGCTCAAAATGGCACGGCACCTATGAAACAGGACCAGAGTACCAGATCATTGATGATGTAACCTTTCCGGAACACCTGGAAAACTGGCAACAGGCGGGCGCTGATTATGCCATGCATCCGGCCAATGATCAAAAGGTGTTAAAACCAGTAGGCGAATGGAACCAAAGCAGGATAGTTTTCAGAAAAGGCCACGTGGAGCATTGGCTGAACGGCAAAATGATTGTACAATTTGAAGCCTGGAGCGACGACTGGAACAAGAAACGCACCGAAGGCAAATGGAAAGATTATCCCGACTACGGCAAAGCCAAAACCGGCGAAATAGCCTTACAGGATCATGGCGATAAGGCCTATTATAAGAATATTTTTATTCGTGAACTGAACTAGTTGACTTGGCAATCTTACAACCACTTCAACTATTACAACCTCTACAACCATTACAACTAATCATCCATGGAAGAAAAGAAATTAGACACCCGGCGGGAGTTCCTCAAAAAGTCGGCTATTGCAGCGGCGGCTTTTACCATTGTTCCCCGTTTTGTTTTGGGCAAAGGATACATCGCGCCGAGCGATCAGCTCACCAAGGGCATTATCGGCGTGGGCGGTATGGGCAGGAACCATATCCCATACGGCAACACCAAAGTAGTGGCCATTTGCGATGTGGATAAAAACCACCTGCAGGAAGTATCAACAATGCTGAACAACGGCGCCAAGATGCTTAGCGATTACCGCGAATTGATCCAACTGCCAGAGGTGGATATCGTACACATTGCTACCCCACCGCACTGGCATGGCATTATGGCTGCGGATGCGGCACGTGCCGGAAAAGATATCTGGTGCGAAAAGCCGATGACCCACACCATTGGCGAAGGTAAACGCGTAATGGAAGCTGTACAGCAACATGGCCGGATTTTCAGGCTGAACACCTGGTTCCGCTTCTCCGATAATTTTTACGGCATGGGAACCACCGTTAAACCGATCAAAAAGTTGGTTGAAAGCGGTTTGCTTGGCTGGCCTTTAACTGTTACTGTAGGCCGTCACACAGGGTTCGACTGGAAATTTTACTGGGTAGGCAAAACCAACCTGCCGCAAATGCCTGTTCCACCCGAACTGGATTACGAAACATGGCTGGGCCCTGCACCTTACAAACCATATCACCCACATCGCGTGCATCAAACCTTCCGTGGCTATTGGGATTATGATGGCGGCGGTTTGAGCGACATGGGCCAGCATTATATCGACCCTATTCAATATTTCTTAGGTAAGGACGATACCAGTCCGATCAGTGTTGAACTGGATGCTCCTCAACAGAATATGGATGCCGTGGGTACCTGGCGCAAGATTACTTACACTTATGCCGATGGCTGTAAGATCATTTTGGATGGCGAAGGCAGCGTAGAGGGCGTACCTTATATTGAAGGACCAAAAGGAAAATTATATCCGGGTTTTAAGTCGGATATACCTGACCTGGAGAAAAAACTGGCCGCCTTCCCTGATCCTGAACCGCAGGTGGTTGATTTTATCGACGCGGTAAAGAACCGGAAGAAGTTTGCGCTGAATGAGCAGAATGGTTACCGTTCATGTACTATCATCAATATGGGTTTAGCGGCGTTGCGTTTAGGGCGATCGTTAAAATTCGACCCTGTTAAACAGGAGTTTATTGATGACGAAGGTGCAAACCGTTTGATATTCCCGCCTCTTCGCGGACCATGGACCATTTAATTCAAGTTTGAGATCACAATCATGAAAAAAATATTTACATCAATTGCCGTTCTGTCCCTGTTCGCCACGCTTGCAAAGGCACAGGATAGCGGCATCACCGCCATACTGGATAAGGAACCTGCTATAAAGGAAGCCGATCTGAACGCCAATGCCGAAAAAACCATGGCTTTGGGCGAGCAGGGTATCGTAAAAATGCTCGAAATGCTGCAGGCGCCCGGACAGGCAGATAACACTAAAATTTATGATGCCATCAGCGGCTTCACTTTCTACATCACACAAAGGACAAAAGAGCCATGGCGCGCTACCGCAGTAAAAGCTTACTGTACCGCTTTACCAAAAGTAAGCGATAAGGAAAACCAAGCCTTTATCATCAGTCAGCTGCAAATGATTGGCAAGGATGATGCGGTGTCGTCATTAAAAGGTTATTTGGGCGATGAACGCCTGTGCGATCCTGCTGCACGTGCACTGGTAAAGATCAACACGACAGCATCAAAAGCTGCTTTGTTATCAGCTTTGGGTAGCTCACAGGGCAAATGTACAATAACCCTGATAGAGGCATTGGGTGATAGTAAGAACGCACTGGCGGTGCATGGCATTTCGGCCCAGATCGGTAAAGATAAAATGACCGACAAGGTTGCTTTGTATGCATTGGCAAACATCGCCAGCCCGGTTTCCATCAACCTGATGGCAAATGCTGCTGACCAGGCTAAGTATACTTATGATGTCACTGACGCGACATCTGCCTATGTGATGTTCATCCGTAATCTCGGCGCAAAAAATGCAGTAACCGCAACAAAACTGGCAAAGACCTTACAGACTAAAGCCAGCTTAGCAAACCAGGTTCAAACACAAACAGCCGCTTTAAAAATATTGGTTGACCTGCAAGGCAACAAGAGTACACCAATGCTGATTGTAGCTGCACGGAACAACAATGCGCAATACCGCGATGCTGCGCTGAAATTTGCCCAGCCTTACGTCACTCCAACAACAACTGCTTTATGGACGGCTGAATTGGCAAAAGCGGGAACAGGCGAAAAGGTTGCAATCATCAAAATGCTGGGTATCACCCGTCCTGCTACTGCTTTACCCGCTGTTGAAAAGCAATTGAATAGTCCGGATAAAGATGTAGTGATAGCTGCCGTTGATGCTGCCGGAAAGATCGGTCAGGATAAAGCTATTGGTAACCTGTTAACCGCAATGCGTTCAGGCGATGCAGACAAAATCGCTGCTGTGCAGAATGCATTACTAATTATGAAAGGGCCGACTGTGGTGACTAAAGTAGCGAATGCATTGCCCGACATGTCGGCTGATGGTAAAGTAGCTTTGATCAATGTACTCGCAGCACGCCAGGCGCATAGTAAGATCGACATTGTAACGCCGTTACTGAACAGCAAGGATGCCAATGTTCGTGCGGCTGCTTATGCATCGTTAAAGCAATTGGCCGGACAGGATAATTTGAGCCATTTGTTCCTGATGCTGAAATCACCTGCATCGGCAACTGAAGGTGCGGATGTTCAGGCGGCTATTATTTCGGTTTTGGGTCAGGCAAAAGATAAATCGAACCAAAGCAAACAGGTGCTCGAGCAAATGGACCAGGCGCCTGCGTATAAGAAGCCTTTATATTTTAATATCCTGGCAAGCATCGGTGATAAGAAATCGTTAGCGGCTATTTCCTCAGCTTATGCAAAAGGCGATGATGCTACCAAACAGGCTGCGGTTACCGCCCTTTCTCAATGGATTGATGTAAGTGCCGCTGCTGAGTTATACCTGATCAGCAAAGAAACAACCGATGCTAATTTAAAGAACCAGGCACTACGTGGTTTTGTAGCTGCCATCAGCAAATCCAATTATCCTGCTGACGAAAAAGTGATCTACCTGCGCGACGCGATGGACGTGGCACAGACCGTTCCGCAGAAAAAACTGATATTGGAGGAGACAGCGAACAATAAAACATTCCCGGCACTTCTTTTTATCGCCAAATACCTGGATGATCCGCAATTACAGGCTGACGCTGCCGAATACGTGTCGAGCATTGCGGTATCTGATAAATATTTTTATGGCAAAGAGGTGAAAGAATGGTTGAATAAATCCATCCAGCTTAAAAAAGGTGGCGATAGCGACTATGAAAAAGTGGCCATACGCAAGTTTATCGCTGAGATGCCATCCGATCCGGGCCTGGCACCGATCTTTAATAATAAAGACCTGACCGGCTGGAAAGGTCTGGTTGGTAACCCTATCACCCGCAGCAAAATGGATGCAACTACATTGGCTAAAGAACAGCACAAGGCTGACTCCATCATGAACAAAGGCTGGTATGTAAAAGATGGCGTCCTGAACTTTAGCGGTGAAGGCGAAAACCTGTGTACCATCAAGCAATACCGCAATTTCGAGCTGTATGTAGACTGGAAGATCGAGCCAAAAGGTGATGCAGGAATTTATCTGCGTGGTTCTCCACAAGTACAAATCTGGGATACATCTCGTGTAGATGTTGGCGCGCAGGTAGGTTCAGGCGGGCTATACAACAACCAGGCTCACCAAAGCAAGCCACTTAAACTGGCCGACAACGCAATCAACGATTGGAATAACTTCCATATCATTATGAAAGGCGATAAAGTAACCGTTTACCTGAATGGGGTATTAGTAGTAGACAACACAGTTCTGGATAATTACTGGGATCGTAAACTGCCTATCTTCCCTAAAGAGCAGCTTGAACTGCAAGCCCACGGCAACCACATTTATTACAGGGATATTTATTTGAGGGAATTGCCGGAGTAAATAAAAAATCGTGTCATTTCGAACGATAGAGAGAAATCTTATACGCTATGCATGGCGAACATTGCAAGTTGTATAAGATTTCTCTTCGCCCCAATTCACTGCCCCGGCTGCTCCTCGAAATGACATAGTTTATGAACTTCAATTTTTATCCACAAACTTCCAATTCGCTTCACTATACCGATCACCCACATTCGGATATTTAAGCAACAAAGCTTCGATCTGTTGAATATCATCAGCGGTTAAAACCACATCCACACTCCCCGCATTATCTTTCAAATTCCTACGCTTCTTAGTACCCGGGATAGGTATAATATTATCTCCCTGTGCCAACACCCATGCCAATGCCAGCTGTGCCGGACTACATCCTTTCTGCTGAGCTATCTCTGCAAAGCCAGAAGCAAGATTCTGATTATTCTCCTGGTGGTCTTTTTGGTAGCGCGGCAATGATTTGCGGAAATCGTTATCACCTAATTCGGTCAAGTTTAAAGTATTGGTCATTAACCCGCGCGCCAGTGGACTGAATGGAACAAATGCAATACCCAACTCTTTACATAGCGGTAATATCTCTGCTTCAACATCTCTCGTGAGTAAAGAATATTCGCTTTGTAATGCGCTAATGGGATGAACAGCATGCGCCCTGCGGATAGAATTAGCGGAAGCCTCTGATAAACCCAGGTAACGCACTTTACCTTCTTTCACTAGTTCAGCCATAGCGCCAACCATTTCCTCAACGGGTACATTCGGATCGATGCGGTGGGCATAGTATAAATCGATAGTGTTGATCTTTAATCGTTTTAAACTGGCTTCGACAGCTTGCTTTATGTAGGCCGGGCTACCGTCGAAAGTATTTAGTCGCCCATCAGGATGTGCCCTGAAACCAAACTTGGTGGCAATAAATACCTTGTCACGATTCGAACGGAGCACGTTGGAGATCAATTCTTCATTTCTGCCGTTACCGTATACATCAGCAGTATCCCAAAAGTTGATGCCGAGGTCTAAGGCCAGGTGTAATGTTTCCAGTGATTCAGGGTCGTCAGGTGTGCCGTAGGCGTGGCTCATGCTCATGCAGCCCAAACCAATGGCAGATAATTGTTCGCTTTGAGCAAATGTTCTGTATTTCATAATGTTGATGGATGATTTTTGTGCAATATCCTGATAAAAGAATCGGCGCGTTTAATTGGTTTGTAAAAATTTTAATCGAATACTTTTTTACATTTGGTGAACCATGAAAAAAGTACTCAATACCGCCATCATCGGCTTCGGATTTTCGGGCGAAACCTTCTTTGCGCCATTTGTAGATTCCAATCCAAATTTCAACCTAAGCAAAATATACACTTCCGACCCGGCCCGTGTTGCTAAAGCCAAATCATTATATCCCAATGTGAAGATTGTCGACAGCACCGACAACATTATGAATGATCCGGATATTGACCTGGTGTTGGTGGGTACGCCTAATACATCGCACCTTCCCCTAAGCAAACAAGCCTTATTGGCAGGGAAACATGTATTGGTTGAAAAGCCATTTACTGTGACTGTCGATGAGGCTAATGAACTGATCGCGCTAGCAAAACAACAGAACAAAGTATTATCTGTTCACCACAACCGGCGGTTTGACAGCGGTCATAATACGATAAAAAAGGTACTAGCCAGCGGCAAACTGGGGCATTTAGTAGAATATGAGGTGCATTATGATCGCTTCCGCAGGGAATTGCGCCCCAATGCATGGCGCGAAAAACCACTACCGGGATCTGGAATATTATACGATCTGGGTGCTCATATCATCGATGGGGCATTAGAGTTATTCGGCAAACCTTTAGAGGTTACCTGCATCATGCTCACCCAGCGTCCGGGATTAGAAGTAGAAGATAATTTCGAGATCATCCTCACCTACCCTGCCGGATTAAAAGTAACCTTGAAAGGCGCCATGCTAGTGAAGGTTCCGGGGCCAACCTATGTATTATGCGGCGATCATGGCACATTTATAAAATATGGCATGGATGTGCAGGAAGCTGAATTGAAGAAGGGCGGAAGACCAGGCAACTCACCAAACTGGGGTATCGAACCGGAATCGATATGGGGCAAACTCACTTACGAGCAAGACGGCAAGGACATTACCGAAACTGTAAAAAGCGAAGAAGGACATTATGAAGACCTATTCCAAAATTTATACGAAGCCATCGCCGAAGGCAAGGAATTGATTGTTGAGCCCGAACAGGCAAGGGATACCATCCGCATTATTGAACTGTGTTTTCAGAGCAGTAAGGAGAAAAGAACTGTACCATATTCGGACTAATTTTTTCAATAGTTGCCTTATTAAATAATCGTCGCGGTGTATTGAAGATAGGCACCGAATGATTGAATAGATTATAGCCGCAATCTAACCAAATGTAGATTGTCTCATATTTCAAATTATGAGACAATTTCTTTTGACATTTATATTTATCGCAACATCAGCGCTTCTGGCTAATGCCCAAGTAACCATCAAACCGGGCGACAACATCATTCATAACGATTGGATAAAACCGTCCCACGATTTTTACCGCAACCAGGTAAGCGATAGTACAGGAAAAGTAATCTATGATTTTATGATGGAAGATTTTACCTCCGTTGATCTGGCGAATAAACGGATTACATTCTCCCGTTCAAGGCAGGTACCGGCCGGCAGTTTCTCAACCGATACTTCTGTAACCGACCTTTCTTTGAAGCCGGTACGCATGCACGAGATACACTACCAGCGCAATGTGACTTTTGATATGACATTCGCAGATAACCAGGTCAGCGTGCAAACCATCAGAAAGGGTGTATCTTCAGTTAAAAACTACCCGATGAAAAGCGGCTATTTTGAGGATAACATGATCGAGTATATCTTCGGCTATCTTGATCTGAAAAAAGGTTCGACTTATACTTTGGATAACTTCAATAAAGATACGCCTGTCCCATCCGACCCTTACCAGATTGAATATGCGTTCGATGATGTTTGGAACGTGGCTCCGGACCATCAGGTTTACTGCACCGTGCTACGTTTTACCCATGGCGGCACTTCAGGCTATATCTGGATAGACAAAAGCACGCATATGATGTTAAAAACATTGGCCAACTTTAAGAAAGGGTCTTATGTGCTGACGAAGATATAATTACTTCATCCTTACCAACCGCACTTCCTGCCCTCCACCGGCCGCCAGATAGGTATTCAGGATGCTTTTGTTATTCACTTGCTGCACCACTTTAACCAAATGATTCGGGTTGCTATCTGCGTCGGGGGCATCGCTGTAAACTTCTGCAGAATAATTTCCATCGGGCAAAAACGACAGACTAGTTTTGATGCTATGTGGCGTATTGTTGCCGATAGTACCGATATACCAGTCGTCACCTTTACGGCGGGCTATGGTGACATAATCGCTCATTTTAGCATTTATTACCCTGGTTTCATCCCAGGTAAGTGGTACCTGCTGTAAAAACTCAAACCCCGGTTGACCGATATAAGCATCCGGATAATCGCATACCATCCCTTGTTCGTTCTCCAGCACAACATACATTCCAAGCATATGACAACGCGTACCCAGTACCATTGGTGCGGTATAGTGCTGTTTAAATGTTTTAAGATTGGCCGCCCTGAATCCACCTAAATGATAATCGGTTGACCCCGCCAACGCACGGGTAAAAGCAATATTCACATCAGCATCAGGTGTGACGACAGTGTTCCATTTATCATTTTCATAATTCAGAGTTCCTTCCCGGGTAAATTCGTTGGGGTAAGTGCGGGCGGTGCCGGTTGGCTTATATGCTCCGTGAAATTGAATGTGGAGGTGATGTTGCGCCGCCTTTTCCAGAATCTCTGTCTGCATATTGACCATTTCCTGGTCGTCGCGATCCATAAAATCGCACATCAGGCCTTTTATACCCCATTTTTCATATTGGGCAAAAGTCTCATCCAATTTGGGATATAAGGCATAAAAATGAACCCAAACCCGAATACCTACGCCCAGCTTTTTAGCAGAATCACATATCTGCTGCATGTCCAGTCCGGGTACGGCCTTGCTCGGGTCTGCATGCAGACCGGGCTGAAAACCTGCGCCGTCGTTTACATACCATTCATGTAAACCGTACTCTACCACACTATGATAACCGAGGCCATACTTTGCGCAGAAATTCACATAATACATATTGGTCTCGTAGTTATTTCCGGGCGCAAATGAAGTGTCGGGAGTAACATTACCGTTCCACCACGGGAAAGTGGTTTTTCCGGGCTTTATCCACGAAACATCTTTTATACGGCAGGGTTCGCTCAGGTTGGTCAGGATATTGGATTCCATCAATGCACCCACTCTATCACTGATCATCATTACCCGCCAGGGGCTGTTGTGCGGCAGTTTAGCGATCACCTTGATCTCTTTCTGATGCGGCAAAGGTGATAAGCTGCTTTGCAAAACACCGTTGTGTTTGATCAGATACATCCCGGCATAATCCAGCAAATTAGCTTCGGTAATAGCCATGTAAATGCCGTGCGGGTATTCAAAGGTCGCAGGAAGATCCATCAACGTATCTGACTTTATTTTACTGACAGGCAATTTATCATATAAGCCCTCATGCGAGGTTGTGTAATTCTCTCTGAATAAAACCAGGGCAGTGGGATCTTGGGGCAGATTAAACTGATCTGCTTCATCAGTGATCTCCACCTTTTCACCATCCTTGCCAGGAATCACATAGCGAAATGCTGCCCCATCATTAAAGACTCTGACTTCTATATTGATCTGTCTTTTCAATCGGCTACTCTCTAAAACCGGAACAGTCAGCTCATTGCTTAAACTGTGTACATGACTAGTTTTGCCGATAATCAAATCATAGCTTTCTTCCATTCTTTTAGAAGAAGGTTTCCCAAACGTTATATTCTTGCCCAACTCACCGCCTTCTTTAAAGCTCAGGCTTAGTCGCGATTTGTCGACCAATAATTGTCCTTTATAGCTCACTGTGTAGAACACCCCTGACGCATCCTTATCCAACACAAAAGTTATCTTCTTATCTGGAGAATTGACAGCAAGACCTGATTTTGCAAAAGCAGACGTAATAGTGAGGAATAACAGTAGAATAGTTAGGCGGATAGTTAGCATAATTGGTTTTGTTGGTTTATAAATGTAAAAAGAATAGCTGATGGCTGTGATTGAAATTGCTATTTTGTTTTGGTTTAGGCAGATTTAGCAATTATGAAGATCATCACCTGGAATTGTAATATGGCTTTTCGGAAGAAAGTTGATCTGCTATTGCCATACCAGCCCGACCTGTTGGTCATACCGGAATGTGAGCACGCTGATAAAATCATATTTCCTGAACTGCCAACCAGCGCTGTATGGTATGGCGATAATCAGCATAAGGGGCTTGGTGTATTTTCATTCGGAAATTATAAGCTTGAGTTATCTACCTATCACGAGCCTTCTTTTAAGACGATCCTCCCGATTGCCGTATCTGGCGGGGGAATCAACTTCACTCTTTTTGCGATATGGGCAAATAATCCGCAGGACAAAGGCTACCAATATGTTGGGCAGATATGGAAAGCTATTCATCGTTACGAGCACCTCATCAAACCAGAAAAAACTATATTGATTGGCGATTTTAACAGCAACAGCATTTGGGATAAGCCCCGACGGGTTGGAAACCATACGCACCTGGTTGATAAGCTTAGCCTAAAACAAATTAAAAGCGTTTATCACCACCATTTTGATCAAACTCATGGCAGCGAGTTGCATCCCACCTTCAATTTATATAAAAATGCTGACAAGCCCTACCACCTCGACTATTGCTTTGTATCAGAGGATATTATGCTGAAACTAACCAATATGCAGATTGGCTTATATGATGATTGGAAAAAACATAGCGATCATCTGCCTTTAATCATCGACTTCAATTTTTAAAAATCCCCCTTTTTCATTGCAGTTAAGTCCATATTTTTGGCTGCAATTATTTAACCTATGGAACAATTTATAATAATACTGCGCGAGCCTGACGGTCGTGCGGATGAACATGGTACGCAGGAAATGGCTGATCACCGCGACAAATGGAACAGTTGGTTCGCCAAATATGCCAAAGCCGGAAATTTATTAGGCGGAAATGCACTTTCGCTTTATGGCAAAATGGTGCGGGGCAATGATGCGGAGGTAATAGATGATATCCACAAAGTGGGCACCGAGATAGTGGGCGGATATTTATTGATACAAGCAGAAGACCTGGATAATGCAGTAGAGATAACACGGGAATTACCGGTATATGAGTTTGATGGGTATGCTGAAGTGAGGCCGTTTAAGATATATAATGTTTAATCTCAACAACGATGTCATTTCGAACGAACGGCAATGGATTGCGGGGTGAGGAGAAAATTTATACTAGCGACTCGCAGACTTTGTAAATCGTAGAAGATTTCTCTTTGCGGCCACTACGGCGCTCCTCCCCGCTCATCGAAATGACAAATTAGAGAGATCACTGCACAAAAAAAGCGTTCCGTCTCTCACCCCGGAACGCCCTTTCAACTAAATCCCGTATCTCATGTTTTTGATACAAGGTCTTTATAAAATCTCATCATCTTTATCGTAAATATGATGCCATTTATATAACTATTTTATTATCAATGAATTATTGCATAAATCATGCCATTCCAATGTATCAAAAGCGAACAAAAAACGTCCGCTTTTGATTGGTAGCAATATTAAGATCAGTTAATTTACAGATGTTAGTTAATCAGTTGACCGGTAACCAGTTATCAGGCACATCAGTGTAATTCACTGGTTAACTGATTAACCGGTCACCGATCACTCCGACCGAAAGCTATCTTCGAGTGCCATAGCTCATTCTGAGCGAAGGCTCTTCACCGGATTAGCCACTGCAGCCTTAAATGCCTCATAGCTAAGGGTAAATAAAGCGATCATAACAGAGCTTATTCCCGCCAGGATAAATATCCACCACGAGAGGTCGATCCGGTAAGCAAAATCCTGCAGCCACGAATGCATAGCAAACCAGCCCAATGGCGCCGCAATAACAAAAGCAACGATGATCAGCTTTAGAAAATCTGCGGCAAACAAGCCTATTATCTGGCTTAGTGAGGCCCCCAGAACTTTGCGTACACCAAACTCTTTTATACGCTGCTCAGCCGAGAACATCACCAATCCCAATAATCCCAAACAGGATATACCTATAGCAACCACCGCAAATATGATGGATAGCTCCGAAATGACCAATTCGCTGCTATACAGTTTTTGATACTCCTGGTCAATAAACTGGTAAGTAAAAGGGTAATCAGGATTGATGTCCTTATATACGGCAGCCAAACTTTCCAATGCCTGCCGGGTTTGACCGGGTTTGACCTTTGCTATGATCACCCCAAAATATTCGTATTCCTTTACATCCAGCAATACCGGTTTTATCGGGTCGCGAAGCGATTGAGTGTGATAGTCTTTCAATACACCTATAATATGACCGCGTTTTTTCCAGGCCTGTACCCATTGTCCGATCGGGTGCTTCATATTCATTTCACGTACTGCTGTTTCATTAACCAGGAAGGCATCGGTGGAATCTGTGGGATTGGTTGGCGAAAAATCCCTCCCATCGGCCATCTTCAGGTTCATGAGTTTTACAAAATCAAATCCAACGGATGCAGGCTTAATGCCAACAGTCGAATTCTTTTCCTTACCCTGCCAGGTAATCTGATCGTCAGTTACCAGGAAGCCTTTGTCCTGGGGCATTACCTCGGTAGTACGGTCCACCATGGCGATGCCAGGCATACGTTGAGCGCGTTCTTTAAACAGCCTGTATTTGTTTTCCTTGGATAACTCGCCTTCTATACGGGTATAAACCAAATTTTCGCGGTCGTAACCCAGATGTGCGTTTTGTACATAGCTGGTTTGCCTGGTTATAACAATTGTAGCGATGAGCAGCAGTATAGAAAGCATAAACTGAAAAACCGTTAACCCTTTTCGAAACCAAACTGCACCTTGCGTAAACTTGAGCGTACCTTTTAGAATTTTGACCGGTTTCAATGATGACAAGTACAGCGCCGGGTAACTTCCGGCCAATATCCCGGTGGTCAGCATTAAGCCAATAAGCGACAACCAGAATGAACTGTGTACCAACGGGAAACCTAATTGTTTACCCGTAAACAGGTTGAATGAGGGCAGCAGTGCAAGGACAAGGAGGATAGACAACACCATCGCCATAAAAGAAAAGACCAGCGACTCGCCAAAGAATTGCCCTATTAAACTACCTCGCGTTGAACCCACTACCTTGCGTACCCCAACCTCCTTAGCGCGTTTTACCGAGCGGGCGGTAGCCAGATTCATAAAGTTAATGCATGCGATGATCAGGATGAAAATGGCTACCTCGCTGAATATTTTGACATATTCGATGCGGCCCGCGGTCGGTTTTCCATTCACGAAGATGTTGTGGAGATAGTTATCGCTAAAACGTTGCAAGCCAACATGAAACTGAACTCCCTTTGGCAGTGTCAGCTTCGGTTGTAAATACTGATTGATAGCTGCCTCAACGTGATTCAGGTCTGCGTTGTCGGCTAACTGAACATAGGTTATAAAATCATTTGATGCCCATTCGATCCTTTTCTGCATTTCCCAGCTGAGCGCAAAGTCGAACTTTAATGAACTTGCTGATGGCAGATCTTCAAAAACGCTGCTCACGATAAGATTGTAGGCATTTTCATAACGGATAGTCTTACCAATAGCATTTTGCGGAGTTCCAAAAAATGTTTCGGCTGTGTGACGCGATATAACAATATTGCTTTGATCTTTAAGTGCTGTTGCTGCATTGTTCCCGGCAATGATCGGGTAGCTGAACATCTTGAAAAAATCTATCCCTACGCGCGAGCCGTTCATTTTCACGATCTTCTCGCCTACTCTAAGCGTTTCCGGATGCCCCCAAGGCAGATCATAGCCAGTAGCATAGCAGGCTGTATTCACAATCCCCGGCACCTCATTCCCGGCATCTTCCAGTGGAAAAACACGTTTCATCTTATCGACCAATATGGGCATATTATAGTTGCCCGAAATACCCCCATTATATGTTGTGGTTTGATACAGTACGTAGAGGTTTTTGCCATTTTGATGGAAGTTATCAATCCCTTTCTCGTCCTGTACCCAAAGGAGGATAAACAAGCAGCAGGTCATGCCCAATGCCAGTCCTATTACATTAATGGCGGTATGCGTTTTATGGCGAATCACATTGCGCCATGCTATCAGCAGATAATTGCGTATCATGATTTAGTAAGTTTTAACGGTTAAATTTTTGTAGGCGCAGGACAGACTATTGCCAAACCAATAGCCGACAGAGCCCTGTTTCAAGTCCGGGTCAAGGTCTTTATAAACCATTGCCGGTGTAGGCTGGTGATCGACATAAACCCTCAGTTCACGGCCTTTTACAACAGCCTTTACATGGAACCAGTTGGTAGTAGGTAGTGTCGCTTTTGCCTGGTATTTTTCGGCTTCGTAGTCCCACCAATTGAAATCCATCTTTTTTTCGGGCATGTACTGAATGGCGTTAATAGTGCCAGTAGAAGCAGGTCTGAAATAAAGTGTTTGGTAGTGATGAGCATCCTGTATGCGGAAGGCAAAGCCAATATACTCCTGGCCATTGCTTGATGCCATATCCAGTTCTATTTCGCCATCGGTAAAATTTAACCCTTTGGGGTAAGCTACAGCACCGAATTTGTAGTTATTGAAGCTCTTTTTGATGATCAGCGCTTTTGAGCCTTTGTAAGTTTGAATAGTGCTGGTCACTCCATCCGAATTAGGGAGAACCCATTTCGCAGTTTCAATACTGCTGTAGTTGTGCGTTTTGCCTTTTTGCTGAGCTCCGACGATTGTAGAGATCAGCATTATTAGGATTATTAATCGTGTTTTCATTCTTATAATATTTAATTGAAAAACTATCAAACCATGTCATTTCGAACGAACAGACAGGGCTATAGCGCTGCGTGAGGAGAAATCTTATACAAGCGGCTCGCAGACTTTGCGGGTGTATAAGATTTCTCTTCGCTCCCCTAACGCCAGCCCTACCTGCTCATCGAAATGACATTTTTATTTTCGTTTATTGATCTTTTTTAATTTTTAGGTTAGCAAACTCCGCAACCGTTCCATCAGTCCATAAACCGAACATACCTTTACTTCGGCCCTGAAGCGTTCGTACCGATAGCGAAGGTTTATCCATGCCATTCACATATACTTTAATGCTGTCTTTAGTGACGACGATGCGCGCATGAATCCAATCCTCAGGCTTGGGATTTGGGATGATCTCGCTTTCAAATTGACCGGTATTCTCTTTACGGAGACGATCATATCCATATTGCGGCAGACTCATGTATTGCACCGACCAGGTACGCCGAACCGGGTCAGTATGTCTAAAATTGAATGGCCGGAAATAGATCACATCGTAATTCCTTGAGGTGTCTACTGCATAAAATGCAATCCCCGGAAAGCTTTTCAGGAACTCATTCCGGCCACGAATATCCAGCTCGATGGTTCCATAGGTAAAATCAACGCCCTTCAGCCACACATTATCCCGGCAGGTAATTCCTTTTTTGTCACCTTCACCAAAAGGCTTTACGCTGCTTGATGGACCACATACCAGGTTGCCATCCGCCAGCATTTTTTGCAGATCGATCGTTTGGCTGAACGATTTGACGCCAATCAACAGTGCAGTTAGTATAAAAATTGTTCGTTTCATAATCTTAATCCTTTAAATTTTCTTTCTTCAGTTTTGCCAGCAGGTTATCAAACCTCACCCAGGCGAGGTGGCAATCCTTCGGACTATGACCTGTTGAGTAGATCAGATATTTACCATCCGGTGTTACATATTCCCCCCAGCGGTGTGCCGGGCCATTGTTTATTTTCGGGCCAAGACTTACAGGTGCCGTCCAACTGCCATCTTTTTTATGGAAACTAATCCAAAGCTCGCATTCATAATCCTTCTGTTCTTTGGCACTGATGACTATATATGACTCATCCCTCGCCACAAAAAAATCACCGTCAAAACCTGGTGTATTTAATGGCTCACCCAAACTCCGGATAGTGGTATCCGTTGCTGTCATTTTTAGCTCACTTACATCATAATCCTGGAAATCTTTTCTTTTATCAGGATGCACATTACTGGCGGCATAGCAAGTGCCACTGGCTGTCGGCATAAAATCGTACAAGCCATAATCCTTTTTTAAATACACTTCGGGTGCGGTCCACCCATTACCACTACGATGCGATTGCCAAACGAGTGAATACTTAGCATCAGGCTGTCCACCTAACAAATAAAGCGTCTGATTATCTGCCGAAAAGGTCGGCGCATAGTAATGTTCGTTCAAAACAAAAGGACCGTTCCATTTGCCATTTTCAAATTTCATATAGCGCAGCTTATCGTTTACGCCGCTGAACCACGTGTTGTTAGTTGGATAATAGAACTCCGTGCCATCGTCCGAAAAAGCTACACGGTCGAACGCAAAAGTGTCTGCCTTCGCCAGCATACCGGCACCAAATACTTCGGGGGTATCACCCGGTGGCTTTTGGCCGAGGTAAGCGTTTTTAGTATTCCAGATACCTTTTTGTGCATAGATGCTTGTGCTTAACCCCAGCAATAATCCTATCGATAGAAATACTAGTTTAGTCATGATGATCTTTTTTAAAAATGCCTGCAGAAATATCCTTGCCTGCCGACGAATCCGAAAGGTTGAGATAGTTTTTGGGTATGCCATTGGCGGTTACTTCGTTTAATGTTACCGTCCCGGATTTCCGGATATTTTTCTCTATTGGCCTATTTAGTGTATCCGGGCTAATACTATCCCCATTAAAAGCCATATAATGCGTGTTATTTGCTATCAGCGAATTGTTAAATACATAATTGGTATGAACACCTTTATAGCCGACGAAAAAGTAGTTGCTGTTTGATATAATATTGTCCCGGAAAGTGAATGGCAAATTGGCACTTTCTCCATAGCCATACCAAAAAGCGCCTTCATAGGCGCCGTAAATGATGGAATTGGTTAATGAAAAATCGTTGATCTTAAGAAATACAAGTACCGCATTTTTACATCCATAGAATATGCAGTGGTCGATATGGATGCCGCTGCCTTGCGTAAAAACACAGCCCTGTATTGGCGAGGAATTTTTCTCGCCAATAAAATAACACTGCGATATTTCCAGGTCTTTTAAATCCGGGTTGTGCCGTTCTACAGGATAATAGTATTCCACACCCGGAGTTGCATTTCCCAGAAACTTGAGGCCCCTTAGGCTTACGTTATTCCGCTCGATCTGGAAACCGACGCAGTGATTAAAATGACCATAATCTTTATTATTAGCTGATACCGATTGGATCACCGGCATCTTTGCAGGCGACCATGCATCATCATCGGGCATAATCATCGCCTCAATAGAATATTTTACTGTATCTGTTTGCTTCTTAAACGGAGAAATTATGATCTGATGAATAAGCAGGTATAAACCGGGCGCCAATTTTATCTTTACGGGTTCATCGCCTGAAAATACATTCGCTGCTGATACCGCTTTTTCTAAACTGCGGAATGGTTCAGCCGCAGTTCCCTTCGCTTCGTCGTTACCTTTTACAGCATCAACAAACAAAGTCTGCGATTGCGCATACTCCGCTATCAACGTAAAAACTAAAAAGTAAACAAGAAAAGTCCGGTTCATTTCTATAATAATTAAATTGCCGTTGCTTAAAAGCTTTAATTGCTCTACACAAACTTACCGACGGGTTAAAACCTGGGCAATTCATTACCTGTTCAAGTTTTTTCAAGTTGTATCTTTTTGAAAATCAATCAATTTTAAGCAAAAGACATTTATCACCCTTTGCGTAGGTTGGATAGATTAGCAGTCTGATTTTTTGCACTATTTCTAATAAAACCCTGTCACATAATCCATTCTCCCGCGTCTAAAGGAATGGATAAATGCATCTGAACTGATTAAATTGCAACATGAGTGCTGCTGACCTGAAATGTTTACTGGCTATTATCGAAGGGCAACTGGACTGGGGCGATCCGTCTGGCTGGCAGGGAAAGGATTTTGAGATACTGAATGAGCTCATCCTCGAGAAAACCAAAGTATCGCTAAGTGCCAGTACCTTGCGCCGCCTTTGGGGCCGGGTTGAGTACAACCACTTGCCTAGCGGAACTACTTTAGATACACTGGCCCGTTTTGCCGGATTTGAGAGCTGGAGAGCATTCACTAAACGGAATAAAGATACACTAGTTCTTACCGCTTCAAAAGAAGTTATTTCGGAGGAAGTGTCTAAACAGCCAACTCAAGTTCTGGCCAAAAAGAAAAGCTGGCTTTTTAAAACCGTATTGATAATGGCGGGAGCAATCGTTGTTAGTTTGTTGGGCATTTATGGAAAACGGACACCGGCTGATCCAAAAGGAACTATTCTGTTTCATACGCGTCCGGTTACGAGGTCATTACCCAATTCTGTGATTTTTACTTACGATGTTAAAACTAATCCGGACGATTCGGTTTTCATACAGCAATCGTGGGATCCTGATACCAGAGTGATTGTCAATAAGGACAAACATCAATTTACATCGGTATATTATCGCCCCGGTTTTTATCACGCAAAACTGGGTGTCAACAATAAGGTTGTTAAAGAACAACTACTGATGATCCCAACCACTGGATGGCTCGGAATGATAACGCAATATCCTGTTCCTGTTTACCTGGAGCAAAACGAATTCATGAACAAGGAGGAGATGAAAGTACCATCATCGCTCATTTTCAAAAAAAATATCCCACTCGGTCCGCAGCCGCCGGGAATTGAATATTACAATGTAGGAAACTTTGAACCTGTGCCTTTGAAGGAACTATCCTTCAGCAATGAGGTCAGAAATGATTTTCATGAAGGAGCCGCAGCCTGCCAATTTATTGAGATTATACTCTTTACTGATTATACTCCGGTCATTGTACAGGTATCGGCTAAAGGATGTGTTTCTAACCTTAGGTTATTGAACGGTGGCTATTTTATTTCCGGGAAGGATAATGATCTGTCGGGTTTCGGCACTGATCTTTCACAATGGACCAAAGTAGGCTGCAAAAGTATTGGCAACAAAATCCAATACTATATAAATGATAAACTAGTATTCGAATCAGCAAGACCGATGTATAACGAAAATATCATCGGGATTGGTTATAGATTCCAGGGAACCGGCGGTGTGAAAAATGTGAAGTTAGATAAAGGCAATAAGACCGTTTTTGAAGCGTTTTAAAGATCGATTGCAGGAAATGGAGCAATCCCGGGCCGGCAGGCTTAGAATTTGAAAGCTGACCCACCAGCCGGAACTACTCCGTTTCCTGCATTTACCATCTTCACTATACCAACCGGCCCGTTTTCATGGCTTCCTGCAGGTTTTGCACTTTAAATTTTGGCTTATATATTTTATTGGCTACTTTTTTCACCCAGGTATAACGGTATCCAAACACCGTTTTGATCATATCCACACCAACCGACCCTTTTGGGTATCCATATTTATACCAGGTAAACTTCGAGTCGTCGATACGAAATTTATCGGCAAACTCGGCAAGGAACAAGTCGATCTCGATATCAAAAATATCCAGGTCGAGATCGATGCTGGTATCTACTGTCAGCGCGTCCGGATTCACTTTCTGTATTTTGTAACGGTCGCAATATCCGGTAATAAATTCCTTTAATTCGGGCAGTACCTCTTCCATTTTAAATGAATTTTTTGTGAGCGTTTGATTATAAGACGACACTTTTTTAAAACGGTTGCATGCTTTTTTAAAATATTTGAAAAATTCACTCCGCCCGGCTGAGAGTCAGGTCAATAACTTATACTTGCACAAAATTTTGAGCAGATGGATATAAAAGTGATCGCGTTTGATGCCGATGATACCCTTTGGGTGAATGAACCGTATTTTCAAAACACTGAAAAGAAGTTTTGCGCACTGTTGGAGGAGTTCCTGCCGCAGCATACCCTGTCGCGCGAGCTTTTGAAGGTCGAGATAGGAAACCTGGCGCTTTATGGCTATGGCATCAAAGGTTATATCCTTTCAATGATCGAGGCAGCAATGAAGGTAACCGACAACCACCTCCCCATCGATGCGATTGAGAAGATCATCGGCTACGGCAAGGAACTATTGAATGAACCGATAGAATTACTGGATGACGTGGAGGAGGTATTAAAATCATTACAAGGAGAATACCGCATTGTAGTTGCCACCAAAGGCGATCTGCTTGACCAGGAACGTAAGCTCAAAAAATCGGGATTGAGTCATTATTTTCACCATATCGAGGTGATGTCGGAGAAAAAAGAGTCAGATTACTTAAAACTGATCAGGCACCTGGACATTCAGCCTGAGGAATTTATGATGATTGGTAATTCACTCAAATCAGATGTGATTCCGGTGATAAATATAGGTGGTCATGCTATTCACGTTCCATTTCATACCACCTGGGCGCATGAGCATGTAGAAACGAAGCTGGAGCATGAGAATTTCAGGCATGTGGAAAGGTTGAGGGAGGTGTTGGAATTAGTGATCAGTGATTAGAGATCAGCGATTAGTTGTCTTCTGAATTTTACACTTCTTTCTCAAACACTGCCAGTTGAATTTCCTCTTTTGGAATCCCAAAACGGGTACCTTCGTGAAAAGGCAATATCTCGCCGGTAGCATTATAACCCCGGCGCTCGTACCAGGCTATTAATTCTTTACGGCTTTTGATCACTGTCATGTAGATCGAATTGCAGTTTAATTCCGTAGCCACAATTTCAGCTTGATGAAGTAATTGACGCCCAATGCCATTTGCCTGTGAAAGCGGCGATACAGTAAGCATACCCAAGTATAGACGCTCGTCTTTTACTTCCAGGTAAACACATCCGATAATCTTACCATCATCATTCACATATTTCAGGATAATGATATAAGGATCCTGGAAATACTTGATCATGGCCATTTCGTCTATGCGAATGCCATCGAGCAAATGAGCTTCTGTTGTCCAGCCTTTTTTGGATGATTCGCCGCGGTAGCCGCTGTTAACCAGTTGGGTTAGCTCGGCAACGTCGGCAATTGTGGCTTTAGTTATCTGCATTGGGATTTCTAAAGCCACAAACCTAGTTTTTTACTGCCAATACTACAAGCAGCTGTTTACAATGAAGATATCCGTTCAGTAGGTTTATTTGCCTGCAAAGTCACATGCAGGTGAACGGTTTTATAAATGATCGTGTTATACTTAATGTTGCTTGTTGCAATATTCCAGTCGCGGCGGTCTATGTCAATATCTGCCTGCGCAATAAACTGGTCAACCGCATTTTTAGTAATATCAGCGGTAAAAACTACCCGTTTGGTTACGCCATGCATCGTCAGGTTACTGTTAACTGTAACGAAGTGATAATTCGGCTCCGATTTATGGTCTACAGAAACAATGTCGAGCCTGGCCTGCGGGTATTTATCAGTTTCAAAGAAGTTGTCGCCCCGCAGATTGCTTTCCAGTTTTTGTTTGTCCGGAGAAGAAAGATCGGTTACATTGATCGATCTCATATCGATGTTGACCGTACCACCAGACAATTGCCTGCAGGTAAAGTTGAGCCTTCCGCCAGAGATTGCAATAGTTCCCAAATGTGTCCCGGTTGGTTTATCGGCCTTCCATGCAATGTTGCTGTTTACCGGGTCGATGGTTAAAACGCTATAGCCGCCCGGCTTCGCGGTGTTGTTTGTACCATTACTGAAACCAGATGCTACCAGTACCAGTAATCCTAAGATGAGTTTTTTCATGATGTTGCGATTTTATTTTCAACACAAGATTAGGTACCTGCCCGTTCCTGCTAAAATAAAGTAGACCAAACACTTAATTAATAGATGTATATTAGATCAGTATTTCGCTGCATGCTATTCGTCTACTAAATCTGGTGTTGGTCTACTCCATTGGTCGTTTATCTGTTTTATGCTCAACATTGCAGAAATAAACTAAAATACGCATGAATATGAAATGGTCGGTCACAAGAAAGCTATTGCACCTGTTGCTTTGGGTCATCATCACAACTGTGTTTTTGTTTGAGCGACGTTACCTGATCCAGAAGGCCGGCCTGGGGCATTTTGCTGAGTGTGCGACTGTGAGACTTACGCTAATTATAGCACTCTCCTATTTTAATCTCTTCTGGCTTATTCCCCGGTATTTTTCCACCAAAAAATATTTTACTTATAGCGTTTTGCTTGTGCTATCACTTTGTGCTTATGTCGGTTTGCAGGGGCTTTACGATATTTACTTGTATGGTTTTGTAATCGGGGCTGTTTCTTATCGTAGTTCTTGGTATTCGTTTTCTTACAATTTCTTAACCTCGCTCTGGTACCTGGCAATCACTATAGCTTTTGAGTTGAGCCTCGACTGGTTCAGGCAAAGAAATAAAATAAAAAGCCTGCAGGAGGAATTGGAGCGCGATGCAGCAGTATTACAAAACGGGGGCAATACTAACGAATATATATTTCTGAAATCAGGCACGCGAAAAATGAAAACTAGCCTGAGCTCGATCAACTATATCCAGGGACTAAAGGATTATTCCATTATTTATACCGATGAAGAAAAGATCATTGTAAAAGGCTCGCTTAAAATGGCAGAAGAGTTATTCCCTACCAAAGCATTCCTGCGGGTGCACAAATCATATCTTGTAGCTGAAAGCAAGATCAAACATTTACAAGGAAATAAACTCGTGCTGCTTAATAATGAGTGCATTCCTATCGGCAGGAGCTACAAGCATTTCCTGCAATCGGCCTAATATTATGGCAATATCTGTAAGATATGATACCACAATGCAGTGGTAGCAAATGCCACCAGAATACTGATGCCAATAATCAAACTGGATAACTTTGGATTAACATTATACTCCTCTGCCACAACTCCCGAAGTAAGCAAGGTGGGCATAGCCGCTTCGAAAATCGCAACTTGAGGTATTACACCTTTCAATCCCATTAACAACGCAACTCCCAATACCAAAGCTGGTGCAATCAGCAATTTGTAGGTAATTGACGCACCGATGTGTTTCAGTTCATTCTTCCAGCCATCAAATTTCAGTTGCAGACCGATAGAAAATAATGCCAGGGGAGCAACTGTCAATGCCAGCTTATCGAAAAGAGAATCAAGTGAAGAAATATCGATAAAGTGCGGAATAGTAAGTGCACCAACGCATCCCAGGAATGGCGGAAAACGCAATACTTTTTTGATGATAGCTATTGCAGAAAACTCCTGCTTTTGTGATGCATTGATAGCCACCAATACTCCTGCCGTTGAAAGCATCATAAAAGTTACCTGGTCGCAGATAACGGCGATGCCCAATTGTTTATCGCTAAAGTAGACCATGATCAGTGGGAAGCCAACAAACGAAGTATTGGACAATCCTGATGACAATTTAAGACAACCTTCCGTCGGCCTGTTGATTTTATTTGCAGAAGAATATACTTTGACAAACAACCATCCTCCAAGCCAAACAATCACCGGCATTAACACAGGAAGTAACAGCTGACTGCTCCAATGAATATGCGGCAAATATTTGAATGATACTGCCGGCAAAGCCAGGTAGATGATCCATGCGTTAATGCCTTTATGCGCATCAGCAGGCAATAATTTGGACATCCGGAATAACATCCCGGCTATCATGCAAACACCTATGAGTATAAAGTTAACCAAGTATTTAATAATTTACATTTTACCTATCCAAATCACCCCCAACATAAAAACATCGTACGCCAAATGGAAAAAGATAAGATACCACAAATTACCTTTGAATATTTTATACAGCCAGGTAATGACCAGCGCAAAAATAAATATCCCGATCATCGCCCCTACTCCTTCCTGCCAATGATACAGCGCAAATAGAATGCTGGTAATTATCCCACTGATGAGGAATGATTTGCCAAGCATTGTCTTTGCCCTATTAAAGATAAATCCGCGAAAAACAATTTCTTCATAAGGAATCACCAAAACTGCCGCCAGCAAGATCAGGAACAAGTAATTAAGAAAATGATGCCGGATAAAATTAAAGTCAGATAGGTTAGCACTCTTAAAACAAAGATGTGTAATAAATGGCCCTAATATCCAGAAAGCAAAAGCAGCATACAACAACCCGATAGCGCCCCCTGTATAAAATGCTTTGAACTTCAGGTCGGAAAAACGGAATCCTATCGAATTAAAGCTTTCACCATTAAAATTCAGGTAAACCCATATCACCCCAAGCACCACAAACGGATAGGCATACATAGGTAAATGGCCATAATGCGGGAAGAGCATCGCAAATGCGATCATGACGCAATCCAGCCATACCCTGTTCTTTTTACGGACAGCCATTCGTTATAACGCCCTGTAATCTTCTCTTACCGGACTGAAAATATCGATCAATTTGCAATCCGTAATTGCCCTGCCGCCATGCTCCACATTGGAGGGAATAATCGCAAAAAATCCAGGTTCCAATACCTGGGCATCACCATTTACCGTGAGTTCAAATTGACCTTCTATTGCAAATGAGCATTGCTGATGCACATGCTTATGCAGTGGTATTGAGCTACCTGCTTTTACGTCAATAAAATTGATGGTGTTGGTATCGGTATGGATCAATTTAGAGAAAAATCCGGGTGCAACTTCCTTGGTAGCGATATCGGAAAAGTATTTGAAAACAGATGTATCCATGGCTTTTGATTAGCGAACTAATCTACAATTACTGAACTTAAAACGCATTCAAAAAAAATATTTTATTTATCACCCAACGTTTTCACATTTCTCTACGATGATGTTATAAAATGGATATAAATACCTAAACCTTATATAATAAAAATGCCTAAACCCTACTCTACCTATACCTTATCACAATGGTTATTAACGGGTGCAAAATCAAAACTCGCGTTTGCACCCAAAACAAAATGGCCGCCGCCGGACTAAAAACTGGCGGCAGCCTTATTAAGTTGACGAAGAGTTCCGGATGCACAGATCAGGACACTCCGGTATTATTGATGCTCAATGCTTTAATATGAATGTTGTTTCACCCCTAAAAAATAGCTGCGTTGCCCGCTTAGGGTTAGTATTAACATTAATCTTTATTTGCATGAAAAAATAATTAATTTGACCGCGTTATATGCCTGTACTCTATCAGCTAATAGTGTTTTGATTGTATTGAATGGGGCTTTCTAAAACACAGGAACAAAAACTTATCAAGGGTTGCCTTAACAACGACAGGGCATCACAGGAGGCTTTGTACAAATTATTTCACGCTGATATGCTGCGAGTTTGCTATACCTATCTGAATGATAAGGAATTAGCGCGCGAAGCTTTTAACACCGGATTTTTGAAGGTGTTTCAGTCAATCAAAAATTTTGATGATACAAAAGGGGAACTGGGAGGCTGGATCAGAAAGATCATGATCCATACGTCAATTGACCTATGCCGAAAAGAACTGACCTTTAAACATACAGTGCCTTTGGAAAATGAAGCTGAAGACATATTTATAGCACCGAACGTTTTAGAGCGTTTGCATTTTGAAGACATTCTGGCTAACATCCGGACTTTGCCTTACGCTATGCAAACGGTTTTTAGTTTATATGTACTGGACGGTTTTACGCATAAAGAGATCAGCGAACAACTTGACATCAATGAGGCGACATCGAGATGGCATCTGTCCGAAGCCAAAAAAAGGTTAAAAGCATTGCTCGAAGACCCATCTGAAGGAAGGAGGGAAAAGGCAATATGATGAATTTGATCCAATATCTTAAGTTCTGGCAACAGAAGAGAGGCGAACTGCAGATTGATGCGGACGTAAATGCCGATTGGATGGAAATGAGCGCGTTGCTTGACCAACACATGCCTGGCAATGCTGGCGGCAAAGGCGGATCAAAACCGAAACTAAAACCAGGATCGGGTCCAGGTGGAATGAGCTTCCTGTCAACAGTGCTGATCATTGCATCAATAACTGCGGTGATTTACTTTGCCACAAAAGTGGTTCATACAAAGGAAAAGCCGGATTACGCTAAAAATGAGAAGCCTAATAAAAATCGTGGTTTCAATAGCGAAAAGGATTCCTCGGCTCAGTTTGAAAATCAGAAACAGGGAACTGATTCAGCTGGCAATGTAAATCAAAACTCCGAGGCTGAGAATAAAACAGGCAGAGGCGGTTTGTCTGTCAAATCCGGCGACGTCTCATCGGCACAAGTTTCAGCTGGCAAAGTAAAGCAGCCTTCAAATACTGAGGCAAAAACAGGCGAAAATCTCTCATCAATAAAGCCAGGTAAACCGCAATCGGGATCGGACTCTGCCGGCAATATAAAAGAGTATTCAGATGCAGAAAATAAAACGGGGTCAAAATTATCTGCAGCAAATAAAACGCGATCGGGTACACTAAATTCCAATGCTGGGAAGGTTTCGTCTGTTGAGGCATCGGCCGAAAACAAAGCAGCAGATATTAAAAAACATAATAATGCTGCTAATATAGATCTGACTGCCAATGGCTCATCTGTGGCCAACAAAATGGCAAGATCAAGATTTGGCCATCGCGACAGCAAAAAAGGAAATACAGCAGCAGGGATAGTGGGTTCATCTCAGGGCGTTGCAAACGAAAATGATCTGTCCGAACCGGTAAGCGATGATTTGAATACTACTAATGCCCGGAGTAACAAATTGGTCTTGCTGCCTCAGCCTCTTCAAAGTCCTGTTGTAAGTTCAAACCAGATTAAAAATTACCCTGTTGAAACCTATAGGATAGCTGCACAACCACGGGCTTCCACTTCAGCTAAGACTCAGAAAGATAAAGCGAAATCTTCGAACAGATCATTTGAATGGGGCGTTTTACTAGGCACTAATTCCAACCGCAGCTTTACAGCCAAAAATCAGAATCATAATTTTTATGGCAGTTTCCCGGTTGACTTTTTTACGGGGGCCTATGGAACTTATTATCTTGACCAGAAGTGGGGCATCGGTACACAGGCAAACATATTAAGCCCGATGGTAGTAAAGGGTATCACTTATACCGATCCGCTTGCTCCGGGCGGGAGTATATCCGATTCAAAGAAGATTTATTCTGCGCAATTCCCGATATATGCTACTTACCAGTTAACGAAGGTCATCAGCTTAAAAGCAGGACCGGTGATCAGTTTTCCGGTAAAAGAATTTAGCGCTTATACAGCTACCGATTCTCTTTCGGGTTCGATCATAACACGTTCGCGCTACGACCAAAAAACTGATTATAGCTTTATGGGAGGAATAAACCTCAGGTATAAATGGATAACCTTTGAAACAACTTACTTAAAGGGTTTAACCAATCACAGTGTAATGTCGGACTCACTGATCCATAGATCCACCAATAATACCTTCCAGTTTACCATCAAACTGCGGTTGGGCACTATTAAACAGTAAAATCGGAGGTCTACTTAAACTCCTCTAAACACAACAGTTGCATTATGCCCGCCAAAGCCAAATGTATTGCTCATGGCAACTTTTACTTTATGGTCGATTGATTCCTTTAACACGATTTTCAGATCAGAAGGAATTTCGGGATCAAGAGTTTCTGTATTAATAGTTGGAGGAATGATGTTGCTTTGAATAGCCAATATCGAGATGATAGCTTCAACTGCACCGGCAGCTCCAAGCAAGTGACCTGTCATAGATTTGGTAGCGCTGATCTTCATATTTAAATCGGTGCCATTACCTAAAGCTGAGATCGCTTTAGTTTCTGACAGATCGCCAACATGGGTTGAAGTAGCGTGCATGTTCATATAATCTACATCAGCCACGTTTATACCTGATTCGTTCAGTGCTTTTTGCATAGCTTTTGTTGCCCCGATACCTTCCGGGTGAGTAGCGGTCATGTGGTAAGCATCCGCTGTCATGGCTGCGCCGGTTATTTCAGCATATATTTTTGCACCGCGTTTTATAGCATGTTCGTATTCTTCCAGGATCAAGGCTCCTGCCCCTTCGGCCATCACAAATCCATCACGGTTCACATCAAAAGGGCGTGAAGCACCTTGCGGATCATCATTTCTTGATGACATGGCCTTCATCGAGCTAAACCCGCCAAAAGAAGCAGGTGTGATTGGCGCTTCTGAACCACCGCTCACAATAATTTTGGCATGCCCCAACCTGATGTGGTTAAAGGCCTCCATGATGGCGGTGTTAGAAGTTGCACAAGCAGATATCGGCGTATAGTTAACTCCCAGAAAACCATTGCGGATCGAGATCATACCAGAAGCCATATTGGTCAGGAATTTAGGGACAAAAAATGGACTAAACCTTGGATGACCATCGCCTACAGCATATTCGGTTACCTGTTGCTCAAAAGTCTCCATACCACCCTGACCTGTCCCCCAGATCACACCTACATCAAACGGATCCATAGTGCTCAGATCAAAACCTGAATCTTTTATGGCTTCATCCGTAGCGATCAAAGCATATTGGGTAAATGGATCAGTTCTCTTTATTTCAGCACGATCCAAGTGATCTGTTACATTAAAATCTTTCAGTTCGCAGGCAAATTGTGTCCTGAACAATGTTGGATCAAATTTGGTGATCCTGGCCGCCCCACTTTTTCCATCAACAATATTCTGCCAGAACGTTTTTACATTATGGCCAAGCGGCGTTAATGCTCCTAACCCCGTTACTACTACCCTGTTCAACATAGTTTTAATATTTCGCGCAAATGTATGATACCGATTGGTATTTTTAGTAATCGGTATGTCAATACTGCTATTAGCCGGCAAAGGTAACAAAATAAAAAAAACGTCATTCTTATTTGGATTAATTATAAATAAGCTTCATATTTGTATCGCCTTACTAAATCAGGGTAGCGGGATAAAGAATGACAGAAGTTTTTGGTACCGACAAGGGTGCAATTTTTCAAAGTGATGCGGAAAGGTGCTGGTATGTTGATTTTGCCGGAAAATTAGCCCGCTTCGATTACCGTAATCTCCTCAAACTTCGCAAAGCAGTTTACAACATCGATATCGAAGCCGTTTTGCTCGATAGCAGCAAATCTGCCGATGTGGAGATCATTTTTATTTGTGCCTGCGATCACTGCTACGTTCTCACCATTTCGCAGATCATCGCCCTTAAAGAAATCCTGGAAGGCACCTTTGTGATGCTTGAACTCAACCACATCATTCACGACAGGCTGCACCGCATATACGCTTGATTTAGACTGATTTCATATTGCAGCTATTTTGTTTGATTGTCAAACCATAGCGTTAATATTGTGTATATTTATTGTTACGTACTCAATTTAGCTATATGAAAGACCTCATGCGCGTCAAAGCTCTCATTTCCCAGGAAATAGAAGCGCTCCTCAATCAGCAGATCAAAAAAGAAGCATATTCATCAGCCGCCTATTTATCTATGGCATCATGGTGTAACCGTAATGGATATGACTATTCATCTGATTATTTTTTCAAACAGTCGGCAGAAGAAAGAGAACATCAGCTTAAGTTTTATAAATACGTACTGGATATGGGTGGTAATGCTGTGTCGCCAGAGATAACCGGCATTAAACTGGAGTTTAATTCATTCCGTGAAGTATTTGAGGATGCTTTAGACCAGGAGATCAGCGTAACACAATCTATCAATAATATTTACGCCCGCTGCCTGAAAGCGCAGGACTTTGTAACCATGGAATTCCTGAACTGGTTCCTGAAAGAACAACGCGAAGAAGAATACAAAGCCCGTCGTGCGCTGGAATTGTTCGAGGTAATTGGCGAAGAAGGCACCGGTCGCTGGCAGATAGACAAGCATGTGGGTGATATTAAATACAACCCGGAGGCTTAATCTATCAGCTCTAATAATCTTAAAACTTCCTTTTTATGATATTCTTTCAGCCAGGTATTGCCTGGCTGAATTGCACATACCGGTGCATAGTCGCATCGGTCGGTACATTCGGTACGTATTACCTCAATATTTTTTCCATGCGGTAAATGCTTGGTAATTGATGATACCAGCTTATACATTTCTTTGCCGCCTTTTTTTCCGCATTTGCTGCCTGTGCACACATATAGCACTTTATCAGGTACTTTGAACTTGCTCATCCCGCCGTTTCTTATGTAAAATACAAAATTGAAAATTTATTTTCTTTTCACCCAACGTTTCAGCATTCGTTTGCGATGATGCAATAAAAGAGATAAAAAGAGTATTTAAAATTTATTTTCTTTTTTACCCAACGTTTTGCCATTGGTTTACGATGATACAATAAAAAGCAACAAAGAAAATCACATGATGATTTAGAGATATAAAAACGAACCTAAACCTTATTTAAAAATATAAACATTAACCTAACCCTTATTTAAGCTATTGAGAAAATTTGTACCTAAACCTTATTTAAACTATTGAAAAATCTATCTATGGCTTACTCGCCCTAAACCTTATCAGACCGGCGCCAAAGTCATAACCTATTTGGGCACCAAAAAAACTGGCCGTCCGGAGCTTAAACGCAGTTCCGGGCGGTATTCAGTTAACAATTCAAATTATTTACAACAAAACAAATTTGCTGGTAAATAACTTTGAATCAGGCTTCCTATGTTTTAACATTTAATCTCTATCTGTATGAAAAATGGCCACTTTAACCACAGCTGTATGTTGGTCAGCTACCTTCTAAATTTGTTTTGATTGTGATGAATGGGCTTTCTAAAATACCATTAGATAAAACTATTGCGTAGCGCCCCTTTGCGTTTATACCTATATGAAAGACATCTAATTAACCAGGTTACCCCTCAATACTGGTTCTATAAAAGTATTTCAATCATCAAAAACTTTGATGATTGAGGTAATAGAAAATATGGAGAATGTAATCCAATATCTTAAAATCTGGCAGAAAAAGCGGGACGAACTTCGGTTAGATACTGATGCCGACAGCGATTGGCCTGAAATGAACACATTGCTTGACAAGCATATGCCGATAAGTAACGGTTCTAACGGAGCAACACGCAGCAAGGAATAAAATTACCCACTTCAATACTAATCACCTGCCAGATACATCGCGAAGTAAAAAAGTAAATTAGACCTTCCCGTGGCACAACAAACTTGGATTCTCAGAAAAATAATCCCTATCTTTATAACAGCAAGATATATACGACGTTAGCTTTATATATCTAAATACCTGTTATTGCTATCTTCCCCTAACTGATTTTCTTTCCGGCAACCACTTAGTATTAACCATTTAAACAAACGGTTATGAAACTAAAACATAAGATACGCGTTGGCTTTGGCTTGATTTTCATTACGAACCTTTTAGCAGGATCGTTATCTATTTATTATATCGAAAGGCTATCCGAAGGTGCAAAAGTTGTGCTCAAAAACAACTATGAATCGCTCACCTTTGCACGCGATATGCGGGCCACTCTTGACGATAATACAATTCCGCTCAGTGGTACCGCAAAAACAGCATTTGGTCAATCGCTGGTAAAGCAGGAGCACAACGTGACTGAAAAGGGCGAAGACGTGGCAACGGCTTCGTTAAGGAAAGATTTTAATCAGTTAGAAAGCACTAACGCTAATCCGCAGCAACAGCAAAGTTCATTACATGCCATCCGCGTGGATCTGCGCAACATCGAGCAGCTGAATATGCAGGCTATTACTCAAAAGCACGCTGCTGCAGAAAATTCAGTAAATAAAGCGACCATCATTTTAGGGTTGATCGGCTGTTTGACCTTCCTGGCGTTGTTCAGCTTTAGTGTGAATATCAGCAGCTTTATATCCGATCCGTTAATAGCTCTTTCGGATGGGCTGGACGAAGTTGGGCGTAAAAATTACGATTACCGTTTACGTTTTACCAAAAGCAATGAGTTTACCGCTGTGTCGGACGCCTTTAACGAAATGGCGGTGAACCTTAGGAAACATGACAATGACTCCCTACGCGAAGTGCTGGCTCAAAAACAACGCGTAGAGGCAATCATTGAGCAGATGCATGATGCAGTGATCATCCTGAATGAGAAGCACGAAATATTGCATATTAATACCGAGGCTCAAAACTTACTTGATTTGCACGAACACAGGATGGCCGGTAAACCTGCTAAACAATTTGCAGCCAATAACAAACTCTTCCAAACCATATTGGATTCCGAAGAAGATCTGAGTTCGTTAAAAATTAAACTTGACGGTAAAGAGTCTGTCTTCCAGTTAGAAAATGTAAAACTCTATATCCCGAACATTGCGAGCATCAGGCCGGATGAAGTAAACATAGCCCGTGTACCTGTGGGTCATATCTATGTTTTACGGAACCTGACCGAGATACATGCGATTTAGTGATTAGTTAATTAGTGATTAGAGATTAGGACTACCTGGCAAATGGTTAACTGATCACCGATTAGCTGCTGTCGTTTTTCACCTTCACAAATGTCGTTTACAACACTCACTCTTGTTTTGCCGCTACCTTACCTTTGGATATAAATACTAAATGACATGAAAACTTTAGATAAGCAATTCACCGCAACATTGCTAAAAAGTCCAAATAAGGGCGGATGGACCTATGTGATCTGGCCGGAATCGGTTGAATATTTTAATACAAAAGGACTGGTGAAGGTAAAGGCCACAGTAGATGGACATCCGTTCAATAGCTCATTTATGGCGTTGGGCAACGGAACTCATAAATTACCTATCAAGGCGGGACTTCGGAACCTAATCAACAAGGAAGCGGGCGATTCCGTTACTGTTAACCTTTTGGAACGTACAAACTAAATCTTGCATCATTCACTTTTAATGACCTACCTTTGCAATATATTTGATTTTTGCAAATCGTAAAGTCATGACTATAGCGACAATCGAAGATTTTTATCAGCAGACATCCAACATTATTCCCGAAGGTATCAATAAGGAGATCGGCCATTTCAACGTGTTCCGGATTGATGACATGATTGCTCAGACTAAAAAGAAGGGTATCATGCCTTATAACCGGCGCGCTTATTATAAGATCAGCATGATACGCGGCCGAAACAAGGCTGAATATGCTGATAAGGTGATCCACATTGAAAAGAATGCGTTGCTATTTGCTACACCTAAAATACCATATAACTATGTGCCGCTGGATGGCGATCAGTCCGGTCTATTCTGCATTTTTACACCCGAATTCCTGGTTCAAACCAAAAGCGGTATAGTGCTGGATGATCTGCCCATTTACCAACCCGGCGGCTATCCTATCTTCCAGGTTTCCGATGAGCAGGCTGATGAAATATCTGCCATCCTGGTCAAAATGTATAAAGAGTTATCCTCTGATTATGCCTACAAATACGATCTGATCCGCAATTATGTACTGGAACTGATCCATTACGGACAAAAGCTCCAACCCGCTACCACCTTATATCCCAGCCATAATGCTTCGGCCCGGGTTTCGTCTCTGTTTGTTGAATTGCTTGAACGGCAGTTCCCTATCGAGTCGCCTAACCAGCGGCTGGGACTGCGTACTGCAAAGGATTATGCAGATCGTTTGGCCGTGCATGTAAACCACCTAAATAAAGTATTAAAAGAGAATACAGGCAAGACCACCACAGATATTATCAGCAGCCGGGTTATTCAGGAAGCCAAGATCCTGCTTAAACAAACCAACTGGAATATTTCGGAGATCGCCTATAGCCTGGGTTTTGAACAAGTAGCGCATTTCTCTAACTTTTTCAGGAAGCAAACCTCGCTGGCTCCCCTAACTTTCCGCGCTTAAGGCTACTTATTTGATTTTTGCAAACATTGGATTGAAGTTTGCAAACACCCTCCAAACATTCCGGGCTAATTTTGTTCTATCAAAACAACAAGAAAAAGATGGCAACAAATAAAATAGCCCTGGTAACCGGCGGCAGTCGCGGACTGGGCAAAAACATGGCAATTAAACTGGCCGAAAAAGGTATCAATGTCATACTGACCTATAACAGCAAAAAAGACGAAGCAGACGCAGTAGTAGCCGAAATTGAAAAGGCCGGACTAAAAGCCGCAGCTTTACAATTAAGCGCAGGTGATGTAAAAAGCTTTGATGCATTCTTTGGTCAATTAAAAGCTGTTTTAAAAGATGTTTTCGGAACAGATCATTTCGACTTTTTGATCAACAATGCTGGTTTCGGTTCATACAATCCATTTGCCGAAACTACCGAAGATCAGTTCGATGAGTTGATGAATGTTCACTTTAAAGGTGTGTTCTTCCTTACCCAGAAAGCATTGCCGATACTTAATAACGGCGGCCGTATTATCAATATCTCTTCTGGTCTGGCACGGTTTGCTTATCCAAACTATTCGGCTTATGCTTCTATGAAAGGCGCTATCGAAGTACTCAGCCGCTACATGGCCAAGGAACTAGGCGCCCGCGGCATTGCAGTAAACGTAGTAGCCCCAGGTGCTATCGCAACCGACTTTGGCGGCGGACACGTACGAGATAACGAAAACGTAAACAAAATGGTAGCATCAGCAACCGCTCTTGGCCGTGCAGGACTACCTGACGATATCGGCGGCGTGGTAGCATTTCTATGTACCGAAGAAGGCCGCTGGATCAATGCGCAGCGTATTGAGGTGTCTGGTGGGCAGAATATATAAGGCTTGATAAAATGGGATATCATGCTTCGAGAGACTAAGCATGATATCTTATTAATTCAAAGAATGAAATTAAAATAAATGAATTTGATATTTTAACTATTTCTTGCAACGTTTTTCCTTGACCTCAGATTGTTGTGAGTAATTGTTAATAATTGTCACATTTTTCACGGTATCCTGGGGAATGGCTGCTTTATTATTTTGCTGATTTGAATATTCTGCTCTTAAGCTTAGAATGAATATGACTAAACCTAAAAGGAAAAGTCCTAATTGCACGAGTGAGCTGATACGTGTAGCTTTTCTATTAATATCATAATCACCGTTAAATTGTGTTCCAGAAATGGTCGCAACTGCAACATATCCAGAAATAACAGAAGCTATAAAAGAGATCTCCATCCATAACAAGCCATTTAGATGGAAAGTAATTAAATCCTTGTAAAATACTGCAGGAGCTACTATAAATGTAGAGGCAAGCGTGATTAGTAACTTTATCTGTTCAAGATAAGTTTTTGAAGCCTCTTTTTTATCTTCAATTGCCATAAGTTAAATTCAAGTTGCTTTACAAAACGGTGGGATGTTACAGAATTTCGAGTGGAGAGCCTTAATAATAGAAATCGAACTAATAACTTGAATCCGAGTACTCGGGAATGGCGACCCTTGAAAAACTCCCTCGTCAAAATAAGCTGGATTTTGTTTCAATTCTGCAAAAAGTTGGCTTAACGAATTTTTCCAAATATTGTCATTAGTAGAGTACTGTCTGGTTCTCGTCAATGGAGAATTGTAAAATTCTAACAAGGGAATTCTTAACAAGGTCTTTGCTTCATTGGTCAATTTAACCCTGTTTTGATTTTCTAAAGCCTGAAGATGTTGATCGATGGTATATGATGTTATTGGCATAGGACAGGAAATTAGGTTTATTGATAAAAGGTTTAAGGCTAAAAAATCACGTTGACTTCTATAACTTAAAATCAGAATTTAGCAAATCCGTCCAAAACTTATGAGACTTATTACTATTCTTATTTTCCTTAAGAAAGGCTTCTATACGTTGACCTGTTTTAACATTCGCCCAATTTTTGCTTTCCATGTACCTATTTATGAAATATGCCATTTCATAAGATTCTCCTCTATTTAGTAGAGTACTATCGGGTTTTCCGGTTAAACGTGGATCATCACCCGGATGAGCAGTATCTTTGTAGCCTGAATAGAGCAGATCACTCCTTTTAAAAACTGCCATAAGATATTAAGGTTTGATAATTTCCTTAAATCTAAAAGCAATTACAATTATTATAACCCGTGTTTTCACGGTATTTTAATAGTGATTTCACCCTTTTTTAAGTGTTTAAGCTTACCGACATTTTTACTATACTTTATAAATTTTATAATCTTTATTAATAAAAATAAAAAGCGGGCTGTACGACCCGCTTTTTTATTTTATTCATCATCATAATGCCGATGATGAGGCTTATGATGATAAAAATTATCATCATTAAAATGCCTGTGATGATAAAACTCATCCCTTTCATAATCGTCTCTTTCCGGCGGTTCCAATATCCGGCGGATCGCTACTTCGATATGGCGTGAAACACGGCCCTTTTCATACGAAGGAAGATCGTCCAGTTGTTCGGCTGTAACGGTATGTAAATACACTACCTTTTCATCTAGTGTTGGATCGTATGGATCGTAAGCCGGGTCGCGGCGATCGCGTTCCCGCTCGCGGTCATGCCGTTCGGCCCGAGTATATAATTCTGCCATCCCGATTGGGATCAGCACGCGGCGGTCTTCATCAATGCCAAGCTCGTTATTGTCAAGATCGGCAATAATATATCTTACTTTGCGCGAGTGACTATCAAAAAGCAGGTCCTTTACTTTCCCTATTTTTTTACCGCTTCGTGCCCTTATCTTCCAGCCGGAGATATCCGGTTCTCCGTCAACGATCTCGAAATTACTGTCATGGAGCTCCTCCATGCGATGATCTATTCTTTCTACAGTTGCCATAATTTTCCGTTTGAATTAGTTTTCCGTTAAACAATACTTTTGATCGTTGCTGCCGCAACCGACATGTAAGGGTGATTTTCTACCATTGGCTTACTTCCTCCTTTATAAACATAAAAGTAGTAGTAGGCAGCGGCGATGATAATAATGAGGATGATGAGCCATATCCACCATGTGCTACGGCTCCGTGGTTTTACTTCTAAATGTGCCATGTTTTTAATAGATAGGTATACTACTATAAACAAGCGTTTTACAATAAGTTTTTTAATTTTCTTAAAAAGAAAGGCACCATTCTTGTATCTCTCCAACCATACTTAAAACGCAAGTCCAATTATGGGAAAGAATGTATTAGTAATAGAAGATGAACCAATAATTGCTGAGATGATCAGCATTATTTTAGAGATACAGGGGTTGAACGTGATCAGCTTATCAGACACAGCACGTGGGCGCGACAAACTGCTTAATAAAGAGGTGGATTTAGTATTGCTCGACCTTAACTTGCATGGCGAAGGCGGCGAGGAATTCTGTGGATACATAAAAGGCCATGATGACCTAAAAGATATACCTGTTATTTTGGTGTCTGCAAATATCGACATTGAGCAGATTAAAGAACAATGCGGCGCCAACGACATTATTCGCAAACCGTTTAATATCGACGACTTTATGGAGAAAGTGAGCCATTATGTGGAGACGGTGGTATAACAGTCGTCCCGGATAATAGACTCATCAATTATTCCGACCGCAGATTTTTTATCGGGTTCACCATTGCTGCTTTGAGCGCCTGGAAGCCAACCGTAATAAGGGCAATAAACAGCGAGGCCACGCCAGTCAATATAAATACCCAATACCCGATATCGGTGTGTAAAGGATAATTCTGCAACCATTTACTCATCAGCCACCAGGCTATTGGGGAAGCGATTGCAAATGATAATCCGACAAGCAATATAAAATCTTTCGACAGCAGCGTGATAAGTCCCGTTACTGAAGCGCCCAGTACTTTGCGGATGCCGATCTCCTTTACCCGGTTCTCAGCCATAAAAGCAGCCAGCGCAAATAGTCCCATACAGGAAATGAAGATGGTCAGCCCCGTAAAGGTCATGGCAATGGTGCCGATGTTTTCATCGTCTTTAAAACGGCTGGCAAAGTTCTCATTTGCGAACAGGCAGACAAATGGGTAATCCGGGTTATACTTTCTGAATATCACGCTCAGTTTAGACAAGTTCTCCGACGATGATCTTGCACCATTCAGCCTGATATTGATGGCACTGAATTGTTTGGCGCTGCCGCGAATAATGATCGGGCTATTATTGCTATATACCCATCCGGCCACAAAATCTTTTATGATCCCCACTACACGCAATGGGCTAGTCTTATTCAGATAAATCAATTGCCCGACCGGGTTCTTCAACCCCATTTTATGCAAAGCTGACTGGGTAAGCAATACCGCAGATGTATCTGCAGGATAGCGCGACACATCGATATCGCGTCCCTCAAGCAAGTTAATCCCTGTAGTTTTCGTGAAATCCTTATCCGTAAAGTTTTCGAGGAAGTTGATACTCTGTGTAGGGTTTTTGCCTGTCCAGCTGTACCTGTCGCTGGCCGTCCATATATCATTTACCGGCGAATTGGTGCGGGTGACATTGACAATGGCACCGCTTTTCTCCAACTCATGTTTAATCACCGTATAGTTCTTTGCCATGTCACCTTTGATGTACATATAAGCCAGGTTATCAGAGTCGTAACCTTTGCTGCGGTGCAGGGCAAAGTCTATTTGCCTGTAAATGATCAGCGTGCAAATTATAAAGGCAATGGCCAATGTAAACTGCACCACCACCATCACTTTGCGCGGCGCTATAAACGCCCCGGCTGACGTTAAAATTCCCTTCAGCACTTTTACCGGGCGATAAGCTGAAAGATAAAATGCAGGATAGATGCCCGCGATAATTCCTGTAAAGAACACAAAGGCGCCGATAGCCAACCAAAAAACCAGGTTGCCATAAGGCATATTCAGCTGATTATCCACCAAATTATTAAACGCAGGCAGGCATATTTGTGCAAGAACAATGGCCAATACACCAGCAACTATGGTAGTCAGTACCGATTCGCCTAAAAACTGTTTTATCAGCAAACCGCGCCTGGCTCCGGCTACTTTTCGGATGCCCACTTCCTTTGCACGTTTGGCGCTTTTTGCGGTGCTCAGGTTCATATAATTGATGCAGGCGATCAGCATCACCAGCGACGCAATCAAGGCAAACCACCTCACCATGACCAACCTGCCCGGCACAAATTTTCCGTTGTCATAATTATATAGCCACCAATCTGCCATTGGCTGAACAATAACATGGGCGCCCGGCTTTACATGCTGATCCCGGAAAACATTCCAGAAAAGGGTGCTTGCTGCCTGCCGGCTTACACCTGGCTTCATCGTAACAAACGTCACTGCCGTGGCGTTGTCCCAATCGTTTCGCTCCCAATGCACTTCACGCATATAACTCAATGGCACAATATATTCGGCAAAGTGGAATTGCGTATTACCAGGCAGGGTTTTCATTACACCGGTTACCGTAAAGTTGACGTTGCTATCTATCCTGACGATCTTCCCCATCGGGTCTTCATCGCCAAAAAGCTTTTTTGCCATTTGCTGGCTTAAGACAATACTGTGCGGACCTTTTAACGCAGTGGCAGGATTACCCTTCTGAAACGGATAAGTAAAGAACTTAAAGAAGTTGGCATCGGTTAACAAGCCCTTACCCTCAAAATGCTTATCACCTTTTTTCAAAACAAAGGACCCGACGCCCGAAAGGCGATTGACCTCCTCCACCTGTGGATAGTTGGCTTTTAAAACAGGCCCCAGTATAGAAGGCAATCCGCCATCAGCCTCCAAACGGCCGTTAATTTTGTATTGACCAAAAACCTGGTAAATGCGATCGCGGTTGACGTTAAAGTTATCATAGCTCAGCTCATTGGCCACCCATAAAAAAATGAGTATAGCGGTCGTCATACCGATGGTCAACCCGCTGATATTGATGAAGGACATGATCTTGTTTTGGCGGATCTGCCTGTAACTGGTTTTCAGCAATAGCCCCAATAACCTGGCTTCGTTGCTGATCATCGTGGAGAACCGTGCCTTCAAACTTTTTTGCTTGTGTGATAGCGGGTAGCCATTAACCACATGTCCATTTCGGGCAGGACTGCCGGGCCGGCTAAGGCGGGCAAAGTCCTTAGCTACATTTTCTGCTTTGGTGAGCAGCGCCTGTTTCTGGAGCGAAGTTATTTTGGGTTCAGGGTCCCGGTATTCGGTCAGGAATTCTGTAACCGAATTCAGCAGATCGCGATGTGTGCCCAACAAGTAGGCTAATTCGTTTATTTCAGCCTTAGTTGCATCGCCCGAAATAAAAAGCTCGACCAGTGACCAAACATGCTCTTCCATAAAAACAAGGGTTTAGACTTTACCTGCTAGAAGACGCATTAGATTGTGTATTCGTTGCAGGAATAATAGGTTAATAATCGGTAAAAATTTCCAAAAGGCCAACACCACCGCGCCTTTTAAACAAAGTCAATTGCGACTTTTAAACAAAGCTGCGAGCCACATTTAGCGCGAATTTTGTCAAAAAAAATAACAGATGACAACAAATTCAAATAACGACAAAGTAGTATTAATTACAGGCGGAGCGGGTTTTATCGCCACACACTGTATTATTCAATTATTGCAGGCGGGTTATCGCGTAAGGGCAACACTGCGCAATCTAAACCGCGAAACCGAAGTGCGGGCAATGTTAAAAGAAGGCGGTGTAGACGCAGGCGATCGATTGACTTTTGTAACAGCCGATCTGTCCAGCGACACAAACTGGGATAAAGCAGTTGAAGGATGCACCTATGTAATACACGTGGCATCGCCGACGCCTATCATAAACTATAAAAACGAAGACGAAATGATCATACCTGCGCGCGAGGGGGTGCTTCGCGTGCTGCGCGCTGCAAGGAATGCGGGTGTTAAGCGTGTAGTGCTTACTTCGGCCATTGGCGCAATAGTTTACGGTCACCCTAAACAGACCGAACCTTATGATGAAATCACCTGGACCAACGTTGACAGCAAAGCGCCTGCTTATCAAAAATCGAAAACATTGGCTGAACGGGCAGCCTGGGAGTTTATTGAAAAAGAGGGAAACGGATTGGAACTGACCGCCGTAAATCCGGTAGCAGTTATGGGACCGGTATTAGGACCGGATTATTCTCATTCGATCTACCTGGTAAAGAACCTGCTTACCGGCAAGATGCCTGGCAGCCCTAAGATCAATTCTGGCTTTGTTGATGTTCGCGATGTTGCCAAATTGCACTTGCTGGCCATGACACACCCGGATGCTAAAGGTGAACGCTTTATTGCTACCGCCGGGGAGAGCGTTTGGCTGGTGGAAATAGCCAGGATATTAAAAAACAATTTGGGCGATGCTGCCAAAAAGGTCAACGTGAAGGAATTGCCGAATACGCTGATCCGGTTAGCTACTTTGAAAGATCCGACGGTTAAAGGATCGGTGCCTTTACTGGGTATGATCATGAATGTGACCAGTGAGAAAGCGATCCGGATGTTAGGCTGGTCGCCGCGATCAAGAGAGGAAGCGATTATAGCAACGGCAGAAAGCCTGATCCGGTTGAACCTGCTTGATAATTAGTAATTTTGAATGATGGAAGTTGCCGAAGTATTTATTTCCTGTAAAAAAGAGGCACATTACAGTCGCGAACTGATACTGCCGCAACCTGCGCTGGTGCATATTATTTCGGGCGAGGTGCGGGTTGTTTCCGCGAGCGGCAGTTACCAGTTTTTTGCAGGCGATACGGTACTTGTACCGCACAACCAGATTGGCCAGATGAGCAAACTTCCGCTCGACGGCCAACCTTGCGTTGCCATATCTATCCTGTTCCGGAAGGAAAAGCTGAGGCAATACTATGCGGATAATGCATTGAGCCCGTCGCCCGTCCATAAGGCCGACCCACATATTTTTGGCGAACATCCATTATTAAAAAGCTTGTTCAGCTCCCTTTTGCCTTATTTTGATCTTGCCGAGGCCTTGCCAGCCGACATCGCATCCTATAAGGTGGAAGAAGCTATCCGTGTGCTTCGGGCCATCAGGCCCGAGGTAGACGGACTGCTTGGGTATTTTCAAGAACCTGGTAAACTAGATCTTGTTAATTTCATGGAGCAGAACTACATGTTCAACCTCCCGCTGGAAAAGTTTGGCTTTCTAACCGGCAGGAGTCTTACCACTTTTAAAAAAGATTTTAAGAACGCATTCAAAAATACTCCCGGCCGGTGGCTCACCCAAAAACGACTGGAGCTGGCCCATTACCAGATATTTGAAAAGAAACAAAGGCCATCCCAAGTTTACCTGGATGTTGGTTTTGAGGACCTGTCACATTTCTCTTTTGCGTTTAAGAAGCATTTTGGGTATAATCCGACAGCGGGGTGAGCGGTGCGGGCAACATTAGCAACAGGCTGAATATTTCTATTAGTGGTGAATATTAAGAAAATAAGGTTTAGGTAAAAAACCCGCAGGCTTGCCGGGGCAATACGCTGCGGGGGTGGCAACCGCTACGTTACAGCTCTTTATCCTCAAACATTTTTGCGTCGCGGGTATTCTTTTGTACGGCAATGGCTGAAAACAAGCTTAAGCAGAATGACATAGCGTAAAAGCCTTTTTCGCTTCGGGCCAGGTCTGCATTCCAAAGACCGATGGTCAATAGTACCATTGCGGCAATGGTGGCAAACCAGCTTATACCGTAGTAAAGATCGGTGACGGCAAGACCTTCAGCCCTGTCCCTTACACTTTTCTGTACCGAGATCACGGCGAATAAGCCAAATAATAAGATCGTGAAATAATAGCCTTTCTCATTCAGGGCTATAGTTGCATTCCATAAACCGATGCAATAGCCTACCATACCTGTTAATAAGGCAAACCAGGAGGCGCCGATAAATGCGGCGGTTGGTTTAAACGGGTTTCTGACTTTATCACCATATTTTGTGATTGATGTTGTTTCTTCTGTTTTGTTTTGTAGCGTTTCCATATTTGTTTTGTTTAAGTAATTAATATGAACCAAATGTCAGATGTTAAGAAGACCTTAAAAAATGAGAATATCAAAATTACTGACGATATAATTTCACAATTAATGTATCTTTATCTACATTAATATAGTTACATGGACTCACTTTCGGAGTTGACTAATCTCTTAAATACTACAGATAAAAAGCTCTTCAGGCAGTTTTTACATCGAAAAAACAAAAGATCTGATGTAAAGAATTTGCAGTTGCTCAATTTGATAGAAACTGACGATATAAGTAATCTGGACAAGCTCTACAAGTCGCACAAAAACAACGATGCATATCATGCTTTGCGTAAAAGGTTGCAGGATAATTTGCTACTGTTCTTATCGCAGAAGACCTTCGAGAGCAGTCATTCTGACACCTATGATGCGCTGCGGCTTGTTGTAGTAGGTCGTTTTTTGCTGGAAAATGATCTGGGCAAAATAGCCTTCAAATGTTTGGATAAGGCTGAACGGCTGGCTGAACAACTGGAGCAATTTAATTTATTAAACGAGCTTTTATTATTGAAGCTGCAATACGCCCATTTGCCCGGCGCTGAAGACCTTGAAGCATTGACCGCACGCTTTTTACAGAACCAGGCGCATATGCAACGCGAGGCTAAGCTTAATTTGGCCTATGCTTTTTTGAGGCAGGAATTGCAGGAGATACACCTGGAAGGAAAGGTCGTTAATTTGACGGCTTTGATCATAACAACGATCCGGAAATACAAAATTTCTGCACCGGACCTGATGACCTATAGGTCTATCTACCAAATACTTTTCATTGCGAACGAATACGCGGCGATACAGCAGAATTATGGATTGATAGAACGCTATTTCAACCGTACCAATCAATTTATACAAGGTCAGTTGTACAAAAACCAATCCTATCTCTTTTACCATATATCCATCTTATATTTTTTGGCGAACTTCCATCTGCGGCAAAAGAATTTCGCAAAAAGTGTATCCTATCTGAGGGAGATGATGGATCTGATGGAAACAGACAGCCGTTACCATAGCCAATTTTATTTACGCCACCAGTTGCTCACTTCGTTCAACCTTTTCTTTACAGGCTCTGCTGATGACGCGATCAAGCTATTGCAGAAGTCGCTCTCCAATACAAAACAGAAGTCTAAGCCGGAAGACATAGAAGATTTACGGATATGCCTGACCATGTTTTTGGCCCTGTGCAATAACCGGGAAAGTTTAAAACATTTGACTTTGCTAACACGCACTGATGCCTGGTATGAAAAAAAGATGGGCATGTTATGGACCATCCGCAAAAACCTGATGGAGATTTTGGTTCAGGCACAGTTCTCTAACATCGAGCTTGCCATGTCCCGACTAAGCAGTTTCCGAAGACGATATAAAAAGTATCTGCTGAAAACTTCGGAAGAGCGCGTTCTGGTATTCCTGAGACTGATTGAAAAGAACCTGGTAAAACCCGATGTGGTTTTTGAAGCAGGGTACAAAAAAGCAGTTTTAAACCTGCTAACCGGAGCAGAAAACAACGACATCTTTAACCTGAGCTTTATTGCCTGGCTAATAGCAAGATGGGAGAAAAAAACGGCTTATAGCGTGGTTTTGGGTCTTATACAGGACACCAATTACGGGTAATAAAAAAACATAACTCGCGGCATTGTCGGTGTTAAAAGATGTTAAATAAAGGGTGAATTTGAGCTACAATTACTTGTATTATTTAAATTGTGTCATCCGACTCAAAAATGAAAAAATATATCCCTTGCACCTTTAGCCTGTTAATGCTGCTATATACTCATGTTTACAGCCAATCTGTTGATAAGGCAAAATATGAGCTACTTACCGTTCAACAAATCGAAATGATTGTCGACACAATTGGTGACAGGGTGGAGCAAGGATATGTTTATGCCGATAAAGGGAAAAATATAGCCGACTATTTGCGTACTCAATTTAAAACAGGGGTTTACAACAAACATACTGATCCTAAAGAGTTGGCCGGAATATTAACAAATGATATGCGGCGGGTTTACTATGATGGGCATTTGACAGTTCGTTTTTCTGCGCCGGTTCCTGCCAAGCCTGTGCCTGATATTCCGACAAAAACTGCCCCGGTACCACACCAAGAAGTAAACTTTAACTTAAAGGCGGCAGAAATTTTACCGGGCAACGTGGGATATTTTCGTTTTGATGGTTTTACTGATGATGAGGATGTACAACCTGTTTTAGAAAATGCTTTGCATTTTTTAGAACGCAGCCAGGCATTGATCATCGATATGCGGTACAATGGGGGCGGATCGAGGCGTATGGTAAATTTAGTAGAGAGTTACTTATTTGACAAAAAAACGGAAATGAATGCGATCATTGGCCGCTCCTGAAAAGATACAGCTCGGTTGTTCACAGACCCGGCAGATGCGAAGGGCTTCACATTAAAGATACCTGTTTACATTCTTACCAGTCATAAAACGTTCTCAGCTGCCGAAGATTTTGCGTATGGTATGCAAAGTATCCACCGGGCACAAACTGTTGGGGAAGCGTCCGGCGGCGGAGCGCATCCCATTCAAAATTCGCCAATTGGTTATGGCATGGTTTTAACCGTGCCTTTTATGCGTGCGTACAACCCTTACACACATAAAGATTGGGAAAGTGTTGGCGTAATACCAGACGTACATTGTGCTGCAGACTCTGCATTAGAAGTAGCGCTATCGAAAATTTATCAGCAGGATATTGCGAATAGCGATAACCCGGAAGATAAAGTCAGGTATAAATGGCTTGACGATAGGATCATGGCCAAAGAGATAATTGTACCATCCCAAACGCTGCAAAAATACGTTGGCACTTACGGCGAGCACTTCAGATTGTTTGTTAAAGATAACCGGCTATATTGTACAGACTTGCATATGAATAATTTCACCTTCCAACTCCACCCTGTAAGCACTGAAACATTTTATAGCGGACCCGAAAATGAACTAAAAATCACGATGATCAAATCCAGAAAGGGCGTGTATTCAACATTAGATGCATTATGGTCTGTTGGGCATGAAGATGTTATGGAGAAAAACAATTAAACACAGAACATCAATAGCCAGAAGTCTTCGAACACGTGGTTAACTATATCCCTTTTTTCAAGGCCTTCTTTAACTCACTTAAAAATTCAGCTATACTTTTCGCACTCCCGGATGCCGGGTCTTTTACAGCGCATTCCATTTTTACGAAATTTTTCAAGTCCTGCATTTGCCATATCGCGGCACCGCTCATTTCCGGGTAATCTCGCTTAAAGTCTTTCAACTGGGCCTTGATCTCTGTTACAGATTTGCTTCCCTTATAAACACTGCATGTGCTAAATGAGCCGCGTGTCATAAATATCGGATATATGGGCTGCTTGCATTTCAGCGCGTTTACCCAGTCTTTTATATCGTTCTTGGCGCCACCGTCGTAACACTGCAAATACAGGGCATCAACTACATTCGCATCTGATGATTTTAAGATATCCTTCCAATAGTCGTATTTGGTAAAAGGGCATAATGTCATATGCATATTGAGTTTTGCTGCGATCTTGCCCATTGTGATAATTGATGGGCTGTCGTAAACGGATTCATCGTCAATACAAAAGGCGTCTGCACCAAGCACTTCTTTTAGTATTTTACAGATATTATATAACGTACTACGCTCATCAATGCCTGTTATAATACCCGGCACGGTCTTAGTTGAATCGTACCAGTCACGGATAAAATCATAGGTATTGGGTGGCTGTCCGTACCAACGCCCCTCCAGCAGAATTTCAATCCGGGTTATAGAAGATTTCTTTTTGAGATCACTCACCCTCCTTACATAAGAAGAATCGCCCACCCATTTACCGTTATGAATGATAGGTTGATGAGAATCACCAGAATAAAGGTCACCATCCGCATGAATATAAAAACTGGATAAGATCAGCGTATTAAATCCGCTATGTTTTAATAAACGATAGGTGCTATCATCGCCCGGATACAGACCTCTGCCAAATATAGCCAGGTTTTTTGCAGGCAAAGATGCAGCTGGTGCATAGGTTTGTGCAAAACACAGGTAAGAAAAAGCTGTAAAAAAGATTGCTAATAATAATGCCTTCATGAAGGGCAAATTAAACATAAACCACTAATTTTATATGTAACAAAACTTAAACACGCACTCACGGGTTTAGGTTGTACAGATACCTACTATGGCCTTTATTGATTATTACAAAATACTTGGTCTGGATAAAAACGCATCCGAAAAGGATATAAAAGCCGCTTACCGCAAGCTGGCCCGGCAATACCATCCCGACCTTAACCCCAACGATCCGGAAGCCAACAAAAAGTTTCAACAGATAAACGAGGCCAACGAAGTTTTAAGTGATACCGAAAAGCGCAAGAAATACGATAAATACGGAGAAAACTGGCAACATGGCGAAGAGCACGAGCAATATGCGCGTCAGCAGCAGCAAAACCGGCAGCAATATGGCGGTAGGCAGTATAGCGGTTATGGTGGCGGTTTCGGGCAGGGTTTTGAAAATTATGAAGACTTTAGTGGCGGCGGTGATTTCTCCAATTTCTTTGAGCAGATGTTTGGCGGAAGTAGCGGCAGTCGCTCACGTGGTCAGGCCAAATACCGCGGACAAGATTTTACAGCAGAATTGCATCTAAGTTTCCGGGATGCGGCAGAAACACATAAGCAAACACTGACTGTCAATGGCAAACAAATACGCATTACCATACCTGCTGGTGTAGAGAATGGGCAGACAATCAAGATTGCAGGCCATGGCGGACCAGGCAGTAATGGCGGCCCGGCTGGTGATTTATACATCAGTTTTGCTGTCGCGAACGATCCTCAGTTTAAGCGTTCGGGTGCTGATCTGTATGTGAATAAGCAGATCGACCTGTACACAGCGGTTTTAGGCGGCGAGATCATGATGGATACTTTGACAGGCAAGGTAAAACTTAAAGTAGCCGCCGGAACTCAAAACAACACCAAAGTAAAACTGAAAGGCAAAGGCTACCCGGTTTATAAAAAAGAAGGTCAGTTTGGCGATTTATATCTTACATATGAGGTACAGATACCAACCAATCTAACAGAGAAACAAAAAGAGTTATTTGAGCAACTAGCTGAGAGCGAAAGGGTAAAATAGTTAATTAGATTAAATCAGGTTAATCAGTAAAATCCTTAAATCGTGTTCTAGCTTAGATTTTAAAGACATGACAACAACGCTTATATCCACAACAGATTTTTGTACCTGGCACGAGGTTGAACATACTTTTGTCCGTTCGCTTGGCGATGCCGGGCTGATCGAGATCACAATAATTGACAAAGGCGAATTTATCCCTGATACCCAACTGCAACGCTTGGAGAAAATGGTGCGGCTGCATCACGAGCTCGATATCAACCTGGCAGGTATTGAGGCCATCACCCATATGCTTGATCGTGTAGAGAACATGCACCACGAAATGCGGACGCTGAAAAACAGGCTTCGGCTTTATGAAGAAGACTAACCTGCTATGACCGTATCCGATATCCGCGAATTGCGCTTACTGAACCAGCACCTCGCCTATCCGCAATTCGCTCAACCTGCAGACCTTGTCTATTACATGGGCGCTATCCAATCACAGGATTATACGGGCGGGAAATGGGCCATTGCTCAGCGACTTAAAGGTGCAACAGATAAATTGCTTGAAGATGCTTTTACTAACGGCGACATCATCCGCACGCATGTGATGCGGCCGACATGGCATTTTGTTCATCCCAAGGATATTCGCTGGATGATCCAATTAACTGCACCAAGGATAATGACTCTTGCCGGCACTCAATACCGGCAACACGATCTTGATCATATCATTTTCTCTAAAAGCGAAAAAGCCATACAACAAGCAATGGAAGGTGGCAAGCAGCTGACACGCAATGAAATAGCAGAAGCGTTGCAGCAGGCAGGTGTTGTGACAAACGAGCAGCGTTTTATCCATATCATGATGCAGATGGAACTCATTGGCCTGGTTTGCAGCGGCGGCAGGCAAGGCAAACAGTTCACTTATGCTTTGTTAGATGAACGGATACCGGCAGCCAAACCATTTGACAGACAAGAAGCCGTTATCGCATTAGCTGATCGTTACTTTATTTCGCACGGCCCAGCCACTTTACAGGATTATGTATGGTGGAGCGGATTGACTGTAGCTGATGCAAAAGCAGGCTTGGAAGCGGTAAAGCACAAACTAACCAGCGCAGATTTAAATGGAAATACCTATTGGTTTGCAGCGCAGGAAAATCTACCTAAAAGCAAATTACCCGGTGCTTTTCTGTTGCCGAATTATGACGAATACATTGTAAGCTATAAAGACAGAAGCGCTACCATCTCAGCATCTGATCTTAATAAAGCCGACCCGCGCGGAACTATTTTTAATCATACTATAATTGCAAACGGGAAGATCATCGGCATCTGGAAACGAACTATCGGCAAAACAAAAGTTGATATTGAACTGATCCCTTTTGCGCCATTGAGCAAAGTAAATAAAACTGCAATAGCGGCGGCGGCAAAACGCTATGCGAAATTCCTGGGGTTAAAGGGTTTTACGATCAATATCTAAAAAGTAAATATTTGGTTTTGTATGGCGTACAGCACCAGACCGGTTCGTGATTTAAGATTCAGCTTTAAGAACAACGCTTCCCGATAATTATCTACGGTGCGCGGACTCACAAACATTTTATCAGCGATTTCCTTATAGGTGAGCTCCGAGCAGCAAAGATGCAGGAACTCCAGTTCCTTTTTGGTAAAGTCCGGTCCATCATCTCCATCTGCTACCGAGCGGATCAGCTTGCCCGAAACCATATCATTGATATAAACTCCTTTAGTGTGAATGGTTTTTATAGCGTCCAGCAATTCGCCGGGCTTCGACTCCTTTAATACGTAGCCGCTTGCGCCGTTCTTTATCATTTTTATTACGGCTTTGTCATCTTCAAACATGCTGAGTGCCAACACTTTTACCTGCGGGTAGTTTTTCTTTAGCCATGCGGTCGTTTCGTAGCCATCCATTACCGGCATATTAATGTCCATTAACATCACGTCAGGCAATGCATGTTTGGCCAGGGCATATTGCATCTGCTGACCATTTTCGGCCTCAAAAACTACCTGGAGTTCATCAAACTCGCTCATCAGTCCGGCTACACCATTCCTGAATAAGGTATGATCATCTACAATTGCGATAAGTATTTTATCTGTTGCCATTTGGTTAAGGATAAGGAATAAATATATCGATACAGGTGCCCTCGCCTGGTTGTGATTGTATAAAGAACCGCCCCCCTACTATCTCTGCCCTCTTTTGAATATTCAGCAAGCCCATGCCTTTCTGGTCATCAGGCAAGTTGGTCACATCAAAACCCGCTCCGTTATCGATCACCTGCAACCTGACTCCAAGCTCACTATATGCCAGTTTAATGCTGATCTCCTTTGCTTTTGAATGCTTGATGATATTATTAAACACTTCCTGGAGTATGCGAAAAAGTATCAGGTCCTTATCCGGGTTATTTTGTGCGGGCTGCTCTCCTTCAATATCGTAGTTAACCGCATATTGTCCCGATTTTTCAATCCAGTTGATCTCATGGCGGATGGCCTCACTTAATCCCAAACCAATTAGTTGCTCGCCTTGCAATAACTTACCCAATAACCGCATCTCCTTTATCGAACGCATAGTCAGGTCGAGCGCCGCATCGATCTTTTGCTGAGCCTTCTCGGCATCTTCAAGTTTTACCGAGTTAAGCGTCAACGAAGTTAAGCTCAGCAGCTGCCCTATGTTATCATGCAGATCGGCCCCGATTGTTTGCATGGTTTGCTCACGGATCTCCATCTGGGTTTTGATCAGTTCTGATTCAAAGGTGAGTTGCATGAGTTGCTTTTCTTCGATATGACGCTTTTTTCTTTTGTTATATTGATTTACATACATTAAAAGAAAAACGGGAGCGATAAGAAACACCAAGGTTAAAAAAATGATTAAAGTGTCAATTCTCTGCATTTGTATCTACATATAAATGAATAACTCCAAAGGCCATATTGAATAATGTTTAACCACACGTAAATGAGGTATCGTTTATGGCCAAACAAGTTGGTATTCTTAAATATTGTAAAATATAAATCACTGGCGCAAGAGCCATAATAAAACAATAGTGTGCCGGCAACCCACCAAAATGGCCCATACTTCACAAGCTTAACATATGTATCGTCTTTAATAAGCAGCAAATAATAATACAAGGCATAACCAATAAACATAATCGACATAATAGTTATGGTTAAGTCATTAGAAATAAAAATGCCATGAATAATTATTTCATAAACATATAATATTATTAAAAGCCCACCTCCAACCAAAATCAGGGGTCTTTTTTTTAAATATTTACTTATAAAATAATCATACATGGCAGTAGTAAAGCCCGCTTCAGCTATTAAAAAAAGATTATATACCCAATCATTTTTCTTATTGCTTAATCTCAGTATCCTACCTGTGATTTCCGAAATACAAGTCAATAACATAAACACCACCATACTTCTCCATGCCATTTGCTTATCACGATAAAGGCATATGAAGGAAATAAGGAGACAAATAAGTTCTATTACGATATTTGTACTTAGATATTTAATCAAATCACTTATTGTCCAACATCCGATAATGAAGAGCCCTGGCAATTAGGTTGGCATTGTTCACCACGATCCTGACCACTATCAGTTTTTGCCGGAGGTAATTTATTACTGAGTAATAGTTCTTCAAAATAATGCTTAGTTTCATTACAATCCAAATAATCGCGACGGGCTATTTTTTTACCGTCAATTATTCTTTCCTCTGTTGTTACAATAACAAATCCATCCAAACCGGGATAAATAGGATCTAGGTTAGAACGTTTGCCAAAATAAATTCTAATACCATTAAATCTTTTTGATTTAGCCATTTCTGATAACATATCAAGGTCAAACCATTCATTTTGGGTATTTATTAAGCCATTACCAAAATTCCATACCATTTCCTGTGCATATTGCATACTAATATAGTGTGGTTTTGTTGGATCGCAATTTGAGTCTTCATTGCATATTTTACATATTTCATATAATCTGGCACCATTACCACATGAATTATCAGTACAAATGTCTCCATTTATTTGATATGAACCTGGTGATATAGTAAACAAAGCATCATTAATGTTATGCGTAAAATAATCCTGATGAATCGTTTTCTTAGTTTTCGGATCAGTGCCAGCTTTGTAAGTAGAAACTAGTAAAACAGTATTTTGACCAGCAGGATTGGTTGCATAATAAATCCGGATTCCATCAACGCTTTCTCCTTTAGGCCCTTTTTCTTTTCCAAGCAAACTAACCACATTCTGAAGCATCTCTTTACTAAACCAAACATTAGTCATAATAGGCTTACGGATATTAGTTCGATTAAAGCGTTTAACCATAGATATTGCGCTGTCTTGCGAAAATCCATTTAGTGTAATTTGTGATATTTCTATTTCCGGCTTATGTGTCTGTGCACAGGCATTAACTACAATTAGAGCGCTAATGCTGCACATTAATAAGGTTAGTTTTTTCATAACTTGCGAAGTTTAGGGTAAAATTATTTTATACTATTACTTTAAATATCTTAAATAACAATCGGGTTACAAAGCAACATTGAGTAAGACGATACCTGGAAAATATATTTAATTCGGATTTCTTTATTAATTATTAGTCGCGGGGTGTAAATAATATTGTTTACATTTTTGTCACTTTGTGTGTTCAGGTTATTTAAAATTGAATCACGGAGTTACAGGTATAGTATCGCCACAATTTGGCTGACATTGTTCACCCCTGTCTTGTGGGATCATATGCTGAATTTCATCAAAATAATCTTTATGAAGCTTTGTACCTGTTTGAGGATCAACACCGTCAGCATAAGTAGAAACAAAAATGACCGAATTGGTATATGGATTTGGAAATGCCTTCCCATCACTATCATATTGGGGATAATTGCCAAAGTAAATCCTAACCCCGTCAGCATTTTCTGTAACAAGTCTACTTTGAATATAATTAATCTGGTCTAAACCAAACCATATACTTTTTACATAAGTTAACGGGTCAAAGAGTGGTGGATTTTTTAACGAATCATAATACCTTTGCACCATAACTCTTACATCTTGTTCTGTTAGGTTACCGAAAGCATAACCACCCAGTTGTTTTTCTTCTGTTTTCATTTTACTGAGGTTTAAAGTTTTCTTACTTTTTTTCGTAAAGTTTCAAAATTAGGTATCCCTTTATATCCGTTTTTACACCCATTTTGATACCGTAAAAACACCCTATTAGAAACCTGTATCTTACGGTTAAGGCCTCTGCCTTGCGCGTTGATATTTGAATATTAAATCATAAAAGCATGAACGCAAAAGACATTTCAGCTAATGCAAATGACATTAGCCTTTCACCGGCAGCAACGGAAGGTCATAGCAAACTTTGCGATATATGGCCAACCGTAAAAGAGGGGCTTCAAATACTTGAAGAAGCTTTAAAAAATCCTGTTCTTAAAGTGATTATTGGAACAATCATAGCAGCAGGTGATGCTATTGTAGGAAAAATTTGCGGTTCCTAAACTTTATTTCACCCTTTAACTTTAAAGCTTCAAGGGCGTATCAACTTTCGATGTCATGGCCTGCGGCTTCGCGGGCCATTTCGTGTATAATATCATCGAGGCGGTTGAGCTCGGTTTGGAAGTGTCCTAGTATTTCGGGGTCCATAGGGTGACCCTGCAGCATTTCGGATAAGGCTTTCAGGTTGGCCAGCGGACTGCGTATCAGGTGCGACTGTTTCCAGGCCATTCCTTTGATGCTATCTACATGATCCTGTATGCGTACATAGGCGCTTTGCAGGTCGTGTTCCGCATTTTTCCTTTCGGTGATATTGTATAATGCTACCAGCATACCCAGTATTCGATCACCACCGTCTGTCAATGGCGAAAGCTTCACATCGTACCATTGGGTTGAGCCATCATCCTGCGGATAGTCGATCTCATAATGAAAATGGTCCCCCGTCAGTACCTGGGTTGCCATATCTATCAGTTTTGGCCAACGGTATGCCGGTATAAAATGGCCAAGATAATCGCCCTCTTTGGGTTTATGATGATACTGTTCGCTGATGAAATCAAACGCCTTAGGGTTATAAGCAAGCAACTTAAAGTCTGTATCAAAAGAGGCGTAAGCCGTATCAGTAGTTGTTAATATGGTTTGCAAGTTAGCTTCCGATCTCCTTAAGGAGTCTTCTGCCTTGAGCTTTTCGGTGATATCATTAGTTAAGGACAGCCGCACCGACCTCCCTTCAAATACGATATCATTGGCAACCGACTGGATAAACATTATTGTTCCGTCCTTCCTTACATGGCGTACAATGTGCCTTTCGCCTGCATTACCCATATCCTCATTCAGTTCCCGCAAAGGCAAATCGCTATCCTCCGGCACCCTGAAAGCTTTGATCTCCATGTTATTTAATTCAGCCCTGCTGTAGCCGTAAAGTTTTGCAGCCGCTTCATTTGCTGCAATAACACGCATTGTATCCTTATCTACCATCCACAGTGGCAGCGGATTACTTTCAAACAGTAATTTATATTGTTGTTCAGATGATCTTAACTCCTCTTCCGCAGCCTTGCGTTTGGTAATATCAACCATGGAACCGATAATGGTAGGAATACCCCCTATGATCGCTCTGCTGCCAAAAAACTCAACCCAATTGGCCGAGCCGTCTTTTTTGAGCCCCATTGCCTCGTAGTGAACGCTTTCTACCTCACCCTCTATACGTTTGCGAACGGCTTCGATAGTAATAGGCTTGTAGCTGTCATGGATAATACCATCCACAGGCATTGTATTGGTAATTTCCTCAGGCTGATAACCAAATATCTCCGCAAAGCGCGGATTGACAAATACAAATTTTCCGTTTTGAACAATGTACACGCCCACGATAGATTTCTCTGCCACCGTCCTGAATTTCAATTCAGCATCGCGCAGTTCGGTTTCCATTTTTTTACGGTAAGTTATGTCGCGGGCCATCACCAGCACGCGATCGTCCATAAACCTTTTTACATTGATCTCGACCGGAACAACTTCTCCATCTTTGCGCATAAACCGCCGTTCGCGGATCTCTGAATATTCTTCGCCTTTCTTATCTTTCGGCAACGGATCAACTTTCAGCTCTTCCGGGTCAACAATAGCATCTACCTTTAATTGTAATAACTCATCGCGGGTATAGCCTATCATTTCACACATACTGGCATTGGCATCGGTAAAATATCCGTTTGCATCCAATACATAAATAGCATCCGAAGCATGCTCAATTAATAACCGGTATTTCTTTTCACTTTTTTGATACTCAGCCGACCGCTCTTCCACTCTTCTCTCCAATTCGGCGTTCATCTGTTTCACGGCATCCTCGGCTTTTGATCTTTCGGCGTCAACCCTGTTAAGCCATAATCCGGTATTCCATATAATAGCAAGGCTCATTAGCAGGAAACAAACTACCAGCAACGAAATGCCTATCTCTATCGGGAATACCTTATAGTGTTCCGACTGCACCCTAAGTGAACCGAAAATAACCACCATGATAACCATTAGGGTGAACAGTCTTTTTGCCATCTGGTTGCCAATCAGCTTGCCGGTGAACAGCGATGTAATGCCAACTTCAGGGTTCAATAAGGACGCCGCTACCGACAATAAGAAAAAGAGTATGGCGGTATGTGCGGCCATAGAGCTTACGTACAGTAGTGAATCAAATAACGAGGCCCCATACAGATACCCTATGAGCGCAATCGCGGATATTATTGTAACCAGGTGAAAAGACCATTGAGCGAAAAGATCAAATGCCCGCTTTTTTAGTGCAAGGGATAATAGACCTAATCCGAATATGGTAATACAAATGGCAGAGTTGAAAGCCATTCGCCCCGGAAACAGATGTGTAGGAGATATATTTTCGGGGTCTTTTACAAATAATTCATCGAGGCCAGTATTGAAATGAAATACAAATTGCAACAGCGTAACCAGTCCAATAAAAGTTCCTGCAGATGATAAGAGCAAGAATGTTGTATTTCGGTATTTTGAATGGGAATATTGTGTTGCCAGCAAAGTCCCTCCGAACAAAACAAACCCGAGAGCGGTGTTAAACACCATATTGACAAAGCCAGGTACTATCTGCTTAAGAACCGGGATATTCAATAGCCATCCAAGCATAACAACAGCACCTGTTGTTATAGCAATGCAGCTTATCACCGTAATTGTTTTATTCTTTTGCAGGATAGTCATACACAGACCTAACGCCTTTATACGTTAGAAACAAGTTCCGGGGTTCAATTTTTAAGGCTTAACTAAAAAATTAATCTTGAATAAATTTAGGAGAAAAAATGGCAAATAATCCCACTGTAATAAGAAATTTTGATTGAAAAATTCTGAGGTACAACTAGATAGCCCGCTTTCCTTCAAGAAAGCTTTTTAATGTTTGCTGGGTAAATTCAGAAAGCACCAATTCACCGCTTATTGCAGCACGTCCGGTTAGTAATTCATCCCAGTTTTCTGTGCCTTCCCAAAGGATCTGCTTTAAGCCGTGTAAGGCCTCAGGGTGATAGGAAGCGAGTTTTTGTGTCAATGCATTCAGTTCAGCATCTAAGGTGCCGATATCCGGGTAAACATCGTTGTATAACCCTTTTTCCTTTGCCCATATTGCTGTTTGAAAATCAGTTGCACGGATAGTGAGTTGAGAAAATGCGGACAAACCTACTTTGCGTATAACCGCAGGCGAAATCACATACGGACCAATACCTATTGCCAATTCACTTAATTTGACGGATGCGGCTTCTGTCGCCAGGCAATAATCGGCTGCAGCTGCCAGGCCTACCCCGCCGCCCACTGCCTTGCCTTGTACTCTTGCGATGATGATCTTTGGCGATTTACGGCATGCATTGATCACCCGTGCGAATCCCGAAAAAAATTCGGCACCGGTTTCTTTATCCTTTATCTGCACCAGTTCGGCGAAGCTGGCACCGGCGCAAAAAGTACGGTCGCCTGCGCTTTTTAGTAAGATCACTCTTGTCTCCGGATTTTTTCCTGCAATCTCTATTTCGCCACAGAGTTGTTCTAATAGATCAGCTGGCAGGGAGTTTTGCGCTGGATGATAAAAAGTGATGGTGCTGATACCGTCTTTGTGAGTGGCAATTACGTATCCGTTTGGGTTTTCAGACATAGATCGGATTTAAAAGATCGATATAAATGTCGACACATTTTGGTACACCTGCAAACAGAGTAATTATATTTATGAATTCAAAACATATAAATGGCTGATATCGAAACCGCCCGGCAAATAGCCTTGTCTCTTCCCAACGTTGAGGAATATGTCCACGTGGGTCGCCCTGCGTTTAAAGTAAAAAACAAACGGACATTTGTAACCTTATGGCCCGCCGATAACCGCATGACGGCCATACTTTCGCCAATCGATCAATCGGTATTCCATTCCTTTGATCCTGCTATTTTTTACCCGATCCCAAACAAATGGGGTTTAAAAGGCGCTACTTATGTTGAACTCTCAAAAGTTAGATTAGATATGTTGCAAGATATCATCACTACCGCCTGGGAAACTGCCGGTGTAAAAACTTCCAAAAAATAAAGAATAAGGCTATCTTCGTTACGAAGCCTATTAAATCCATCCCCTTAACCTGATAACCATTATGAAGCACAAGCCTGTTTTTTTATTGACTTTATTAATAACTGTCGTTTGCACAAATGTTTTTAGTCAAACTATGCCGAACAACGGAGTTTATAATGTAAAAACGTTCGGAGCTAAAGGCGATGGCGTTAACCTCGACTCAAAAGCGATCAATAAAGCCATCCAAACAGCAGCCGATGCAGGAGGTGGAACAGTTTATTTACCTGCCGGGAATTATCTATCCGGGTCGATCCGTTTGAAAAGCAATATTACGCTTTACCTTGATCAGGGTGCGACGATCATCGCTACCAGCGAAAATCCGGGCGAAGTTTATGATCAGGCAGAAGAAACTGTGAATACAACTTACCAGGATTACGGTCATAGTCATTTTCATAATTCCCTGATCTGGGGCGAGAACCTGCATGATGTTTCTATCCTCGGACCGGGTATGATCTGGGGCAAAGGGCTGATAAATGACTATAAGAAGGACAGCAAAGTAGCCAATAAAGCGCTGACACTATATAAATGCCGCAATGTTATTATCCGCGATGTTACCTTTTTGCATGCTGGTTGGTTTGCCATCCTGGCTACTGGTGTAGATAACCTGACTATCGATAACCTAAAAATGGACACCAACCGCGACGGCATGGATATTGATTGCTGCCGCAATGTTCGTGTCTCTAATTGCAGCGTTAACTCGCCTTATGATGATGGCATTTGTCTGAAAAGCACCTTTGCTTTGGGTTTTGCAAGGGCAACAGAAAATGTGACTATCACCAATTGCCAGGTAAGCGGTTATGATGAAGGTTCCTTTTTGGATGGCTCCTACAAACGCACCGAAAACCCGCATTACGGCTTGCATCCAACCGGGCGAATCAAGTTCGGCACTGAATCAAATGGTGGCTTTAAAAATATCGCGATCACTAATTGCGTATTTGATTATTGCCGGGGGCTGGCGCTGGAATCTGTAGACGGAGCGTTGCTGGAAGATGTAGAGATCAGCAATATTACTATGCGGGATATTGTGAATGCACCGATCTTTTTACGCCTCGGTGCCCGCATGCGCGGACCAGAAGGAACACCGGTTGGCGAGATCCGCCGGGTATCTATCAGCAATGTGCGGATTTATAACGGTGATGCTGAACAAGCCTGCATCATTACCGGCATCCCCGGTCATGCTATCAAAGACCTCGATCTGAATAATATCCGCATCTACTTTAAAGGCGGCGGTAAAGCGCAGGAAGCCGCTAAAGTACCTGAGCTGGAAAAGAATTATCCCTAGCCATCCATGTTCGGAAGCACTGTCGCTTATGGCTTTTACATTCGCCATGTAGATGGATTGAAATTAAGAGACGTTGAAGTAAGTTATTTGAATGAAGATGCCCGTCCTGCTTTTGTAATGGATGATGTGAGGGGGTTGGATTCACATAACGTGAAGGGGCAGGTTGCGAAGGATGTGAAGGAGATTGAATATGTAAAATAGATTTCGATTGTGCTTGATCTCAGTAAAACCTATTTGTCATGCTGAACGATAGTGAAGCATCTGTCGCGAACCATTCCATCATTGTAGCACACTTTCTGTTAGGATCATTTCATATTCCCACAATCTAACAAACTCTCGTTATAGATTCTTCGCTCTGGCTCAGAAGGACAGAAAAAAATGATGTCTTTACCTAATAATCTGCCCCAGCACCTCCTCCCGCAGATATTTACTTACAGGCACCTGGTAACTTTGTACATGCAGGGTATTCCCTTCAATGGAACTGATCTTATCCACAGCCACCACATACGACCTATGGGTTTGGATAAACTGCTTTGCCGGCAATTTCTCCATCAGTGATTTGATGGTGTTGTGCGTGATGATCTTTTTATTTTCAAGATAGATGGCTACATAATTCTCCATCCCTTCTATAAATAGAATATCGCTAAAAATGATCTTTTCTAAGCGGCCATTCGATTTAACAAACAAATAAGGCACATTATTAGTTGGTTGTTCCCTCAAGGCAAAATAATCCCTGGCTTTCCAGGCGGCTTTCAGAAAACGGTCGTAAGATATTGGCTTCAGCAGGTAGTCCATGACATCCAGTTCAAAGCCCTGAATTGCATAATGTTCAAATGCGGTAGTAAATATCACTTTAGGAGGATTGCGTAACGCCCGCAAAAACTCAACTCCCGTTATGTGCGGCATCTGGATATCGAGAAATAGTAGGTCGACCGGCTGTTGCTGCAGCATATTGCTCAACTGCAAAGCATCTTCACACGAACCTTTCAGATCAAGAAAATCGATCTTCTCTATATACCCCTGTAAACCTTTGCGCGCAAAAGGCTCGTCATCCGTAATAATGCAACTGATCTTATCGCTCATATTCCAGTTTCAATTCGGCTTTGAAATGATCGCCACTGTTTTCTAATAATAGTGAATGTTTACCGGGATAAAGCAGATCGAGCCTGCGTTTTAAGTTCTCTAAACCAATGCCACCCACTTTTTTCTCAACCTGTTTCAATTGAGGTATAGAATTCTCAACCTTAAAATCAATCCTGCCATCAATCACTTTCGCTTCTACACACATCTGGTAATCCCCGCCTACAAACTTAAAGGCGTTCTCTACCAACGGCAAAAAAAGCAATGGATAAACCAATTGCCCATTTAGCTTTTTATCAAAATCAACCTTTAATTTCAATTTATCCGTGCTGCGTATCTTTTGCAGTTCGATAAAGCTTTGCAGGTACTCAATCTCCTGCATCACTGGCACCTGTTGCTGCTGATCGTATAATTGATACCGCAACAATTCGGAAAATTTCTCAATACTCCGTTTAGCGCCTTCGGTATCCTCATCCATCTGGAAATAGATCGTATTTAACGCATTGAACAAAAAGTGAGGATGATATTGCGCTTTTAAAAATTTAAGCTCCGTCTCCAGGTGTTCGTTAGTTACCTTCTCCAACTGGACCTTATTATCTACATAGGCCCTTAGCCATGTACTACTACGCACAATACCGTAATAAACAATTGCATACAAGGTTGGGATCATATTGATATCAGCGACATCCGCCCCGGATATATACCAGGGTTTCCAGTCCGCGTGCAGGGCCATATCCATTGGTACAAATACGGCGTTTACCAGCACCAGGTTGGCACCTACCAGTATCGCCAGTTCCCTTGCTACGCCCTGGTAACATAGCTGAACGGGCCAGCGCTTATCATAATATTTAAAGAGCCTTTCAAAAAGATGGATTGCAATATATCCCACAATAACGGAGCAAGCCAACTCGACAGCATTAATGAAAAATGGCCTTTCCCAGGAGCGTTGGTGTACATCGGTATCATGCAGCAGCCTGATGGTAAAATACACCAGCAAGCCATACAACGCAGGAAATATGTATTTTCTGAAAAAATTCATTGGTCTAAATTAAGAAACTGAAAGCAGAATAAGGGTGTCATGCTGAGGCACTCCAAGCATGGTGAATAGGGCCTTTACGCGCCGTACTTCGACAGGCTCAGTGTGACACCCCTCTTAATTTTATGCTGATAACGCCACCACCGGTTTCAAATCCTCCTCTTCCACCTCCATCACCGGCTTTGGCTTATCCTTAGGTTTCATCCCAAACAAAAACCTGGTTAAAGCATACGGACGAATAAACAAGTGATAGATCAGTACGCTAACAAAGAAAGTAATACCAACTGTGTAGATATATTTTGATAGTATACTCTCATTTTGTGTTTGAACGATGTAATAAACCACCAAAACCATCACCGTCTGATGCAGAATATAGAACGGATATACCGCTTGGTTAAGGTAGTTCAGTATCACGTGTTTTTTGTTCAGGTAATGTTTACCATAACCTACCAATGCTAATACCCATCCCCAGGCGATAGTTGGACGCAAGGCAGTAAACAGGTAATCGAAAATAACACCATGGAATGGCCAATTCTCATATCCAGGCTCAAACTTATTCCAGCGCATGCATTCCCATATCATCAGGCTCACAAAGCCGATGCTTAAGGCAAAGCGACGGTTGCGTTCAAGGCTGTCCATCAGCTTAGGCTGCAAAATGCAGATAAAACCGGCTAGCAGGAACAATAACCAGTAGACGAAGTAACAGCCATCATGCGCCAAATCGTTGGTTTCGGGCAGCTTTTCGCTTAGCAAGGCGAACCATACGATGCCCGGCAGCATTAACAGGTATATCCATTTGCCATCGGCCATCGCCGCTAGTTTCTGTTTGAACCCGTCACTTTTTGGTGAGATCATCCAGCCGAACACCGGTGCAAAGATCAGATCGTACAGAAACAAATAGGCGATAAACCACAAGTGGTGCCAGCTAAAGCTGCCTTTGGGGTAGGGCACAAAATTAAACACACTTGGATACCAGTCCCAAAAGCTGCCTTTGTAGCCATTGGCCAACCGTTCCATATAAATTTGTGGGGGTACTATAATGAATATGCCCACCAAAAGCGGTATGAAAAGTCTGCGGAAGCGCAAACCGATGAAGCTTAAAGTAGAGCGCCGCTGCATCATGTAAAAGCTTACTGTACCAGAAATGAAAAAGAGCAGCGGCATGCGAAAAAGGTGCAAAAAGTGGTTCGATTCCATCAACAGGTTACTGGTCTCGTGGTTCTTGATATGCCAGCCATCCTCCGCCACGTATGGCATTGCAGAATGAAAAAATAATACGCCCAGTATGGATATTATCCTTAACCAATCCAGGTAAGTTTGTCGTTGTGATGTTTCCATTGTCGTGATTTTTATGTAAAAGAACTTTCAAAAACCACATTTGGAAAAGATTTTTGACCAGTGGACATTTTCCTGTGACGAGTGGACAAAATGCCTTATGTCCGGCATCGTTGGCCAGCCTACTTTTGTCCTGTGATCCAAACTAACATCCTTAAAATGAAAAATCTAACTAACCAAATTGTAACCCGGATGACCTTTCAACGTCAAAATATAAAACCGGGACAATTAATAATGAAGAAGGCCTTACTCCTGTTTTTCTTAACTGCATTTTTATCTGCTGGACATGCGCAAATCAGGATTGATACCGCTGCTTATGTAAAAGATAATAAGCAGCTATATTCAGTTGTGGTATCGCAGAATGATAAGGTTGTTTTCAGTCAATATTTTAATGGTAAGACGGATACGACGCTTTACAATAACCAATCGCTTACCAAAAGCGTGATGTCATTATTAATGGGCATCGCTATTGATAAAGGCTATATCCAATCGGTTGATGAAAAGATCGTTAAATACTTTCCTCAATTGAGTGAGGATACCGATAAGCGTAAACAGAACATCACTATCCGCCAGATCATGAACCAGGCTTCGGGCTTATGGCATGAGGATGTAAGAAACATGCGCCAATATTTGACTCTGCAAGATCCCACCGGTTATGTATTAAAGCAGCCATTGGTATCGGAGCCCGGCAAAGTGTTTTATTACAGCAATGCCGACACACACCTACTTTCGGCCATTCTGACCAAAGCCACCGGGATGACTACGCTTGAATTTGCTCAGAAATATTTATTTGGCCCGCTTGATATACAGCACGTTCACTGGGGCAAAATGCTTGATGGTTATTATGATGGCTGCGGACTGTATAGTGTGGAAATGCCTACTTCGGATATGAATAAGATCGGTTCGCTATTGCTTCACAAAGGGCGTTATAATGGCAAACCCGTGGTGCCGAAAAAGTGGGTAGCTGAGCTATTGAATCCGGCCATCTCTTATCACACTCCCTGGGGATTCGACGGATCGACCTATGCCCTATGCTTTTACCATTATAATGATGGAACACCGATAATCTTCGGATTGGGTTGGGGCGGTCAGTTTTTGTTTGTAATTCCTGCCAAAAAAGCTGTAATTTCAGTAAACGAGAGCATTGATAATGCTACTGCCATAAAAACCTCAAACCTGTTTTTAGAGAAGATATTTCCTATGATCTATCAACAACTAAAATGATGAAAAGAAAAACCTTTGCATGGATACTGTTTGCGCTTTTAGCCATATCGGTTGGCGCTTACCCGCTCGTTTATTATCTGGTTGATATGCATGGCAAAGGTTTGTGGGCAAGCAAAACTGCCGAACTGCTTGAAAGCACCGCCTGGCATACCGCCTTTTATGTCCATATCACATTTGGTGGCATTGCCCTGTTAATTGGATGGACACAGTTCAGCCAAAAGTTACGCGATCGCTATCTGAACACCCACCGCAACCTCGGTAAGATTTATGTTGGCTCCGTAGTACTAAGCAGTATAGCCGGCTTCTATATTGCGATGTTTGCTTCTGGTGGTATTACCTCCGAGCTAGGATTTGGCGGACTAGCGATTGCATGGTTTTTCACTGTAATGATGGCTTATACCCGGATTCTTAAAAGAGATATTAAACAGCATGAGAACTGGATGATCCGTAATTACGCGCTCACCTTTGCAGCGGTTACTTTGCGTATTTATTTACCATTATCAACACAATTGCTGCATATCGACTTTGTTGCTGCCTATCGCGTTATATCGTGGCTATGTTGGGTGCCTAATTTGATTGCTGCTGAAATGATCATTAATAAACGGTCTCGAACACCTGCGTTTAGTGTGAGGGCATCAGAATAATTATATGCCTAAAAGTTGGTGCACACGTGTAGCGTGTACCATTCTGCATTTAATTTTGTTGGCGACATAGGCATACCCAGCACGCAAGCGTCAGCTACATGGGTCAAGTCTCTTAGTTTACTTTCCTATTAATATTTCTTATTTCTAATAAACATCCTACAATAGTTTTGCTTGCATCATACATAGGTGACATTTTTATTTCATATTTTTTGAAATTGTCTATCCATTTTAGACTGTCTTGGATCTGATTCAAACCAGAAGATGTTTTGTTAAATTTATCTTTTAATTTGCTTACACAATCACTGTTACGATAGTTCATTTCATACATGAAGCATTTGTTTTTAAGAGTCATATAAAAAGTCATGTTACTTACCAGGCCATTTTCATACGTAAGTTTTGGAAACCGAAATTCCATTTTACGATAACGCCCGGGCACTTCAAAGCCATTTTCAAAATAACTTCTTGTAAGCACTCCCCCTTTCAAAAGAATCGTCTTTTTGATTTGTGCAGAATCGGCATTTAAAAAGGTTTGTGATTTTACAGTGCCTCCAATCAATATTAACAGAAGGAATAAAAAGACTTTTAAAGTCATAATGCATAATTTTTATAAAAAAGCTGCTCGTTGAAACCACGTCATATGTCTTAAGTACCCGTATGCTGGTGCATACGTGCCGCGTATACTATTTTAAAATTTCTGATCAAAACTTATACGTCAGCCCCGCGCCAAAAATCTGTTTCACCTGGAAGAGTGAATGCGTTTCTGGTATACCGTTGTTCATTACAGGTATTTTGGCATACGGATCGTTGATGAGTTCCACTCCACCGTTTACAGTTACAAACTTGTTTACCTTCATAAACAGATTAAAAGTGTAATCCAGGTAAATGTTTTGTGGTTGTTTCAGGTAGTCGGTATACATTTTCAGGATGTTCTCGATAGAGATATTCGTCGCGATATTGGCTTTGTAGTAAGCATCCAATGAAGCACCGAACTGGAAAAAATGTTTTTCGCCGGGAGCTACACCGAATGAGCCAAGATTTGATAATGAATCATTAGTTACAAAAGTATACTTAATAGCAGCGGGCGATATATTGATCCTGAAATTATCATTCTTTTTATAGGCAAAACCCGGACCAAAGGTCAAATAAGCCGGCGCGAATGGCGCTGATATTAAAGTGCGAGTACCGTCGGCATTGTAATTATAGCCTTTGGTAAACTGGGTCTGGAAGTTGGTATAGAAGGTATACAACCAATACTTAGAATCAGTCTGATAACCAAGCAAGCTATTGAGTATAAGGCGGTCATCGTTTTTGCGCCAGCCGGTTCCGTTTTGTTTGCTGATACCGTACCCGGCAATGGCTTTATTGTCCCAGCTCCATTTGCCTTTTTTATAGTTAAAATCATAGTCTAACACCAGGTTAGCAGCCACAGCATTGGTACCACCTGCCGCCCAATGATTAAACGATGCCTGGTTGATCAGGAAGGTGTTCTGTCCGTGAATTGTCCAGATCTTGGTCGTGTCTTTGGGCGGTGTGGTTGTCTGTGAAAATCCTGCTAAGCTTAAGCACAAAAATGAAAAAACAAGGATCGCTGATTTCATAAGGTTGAATTTTGGGTAAGAGGTAGAATGATTAATTCCCGGTAAAAATACGAATTCAATCAAAGTGGCCAAAAATTGAAGGATTATTAGGCTTGCAATAAAAAGCAATGCGTTTTTATATTAATATTATCGATTGAAATAATAATTGTCATACATACTATTATTATTGCCATTTACAGAATAATAATCTGCAATTACTTGTATTTTCATAATAAATAGTATATTACATTAAAATTTAGTTAACAGATGTTCAACCAAACTATTTTTTATGAAAAGATATTTACTCCTATTGATTACCACTATGGTATTTGGAGGCGGCATAGCCTCTGCCCAAAATACCACCGTAAGTGGCACTGTAACTGATGCCGCTACAAAAGAAAAGCTGGTCGGTGTAACCATATTGGTTAAATCAACCAGCAATGGTACCGCCACCAACCAAAACGGCGAATTCTCCATTTCCGCAAAAGCAACCGATGTATTAGTAGTCCGATACACGGGTTATAAAAGTCTCGAAGTCCCCATTTCCGGAAAAACACACCTTGATATACAACTTGAAAGCGACGTAAGCCAACTAAATGAAGTTGTTCTGATCGGTACAAGATCCTCAGGCAGGGTAAAGCTTGAAACACCTGTACCTGTTGATGTGGTAAATGTAGGTAAGGCGACATTAACCACAGGCAGGTTAGATCTGACGGATATCTTAAATTATTCCGCTCCCTCCTTCAACTACAATAAGCAGTCGGGTTCAGACGGTGCCGACCACGTAGAACTAGGCACATTGCGTGGGCTCGGCCCCGACCAGACTTTGGTGCTGGTAAATGGCAAACGCCGTCACTCCACCGCATTTGTGTCGGTATTTGGCACCCGCGGGCGCGGCAATTCAGGTGTCGATCTAAGTTCAATACCGACAGCTTCAATCGATAGGGTAGAAATTTTGCGGGATGGGGCATCGGCACAATACGGTTCAGACGCAATAGCTGGCGTAATGAATATTATATTAAAAAAGAATGTAAACCAGTTGAATGTCAATGTAGGTGGTTCAGGTTATTATGACCCTGCCTTTAACAGCCGCGATGCCGTGGCAAAGGGTCAATATCCCTATGGTGGGGCTATCGATGGTAAAGCTATAGCGCTTGATGCTAATTACGGTGTTGCTATTGGCAAACACGATGGCTTTATCAACTTTACAGTTGATTATGAAGCCAATGGAAAAACCTTCAGGCAAACCCATGATACTGCATTCGCTAACCCAAAAGCGCTGATATTAAATACCGTAAGACGTGCTAACGGTGATGGTTCGGCACAAAGCGTTAACACTTTTTTTAATTCAAAGATACCAATAGCGGGTACCACCACCACTTTTTACACTTTTGGCGGATATAGCTATAAGGGTTCTGATGATTATGCTTTCAGCAGGAATTTTTCCGGCCGCCCGGATCGGTTTCCAACAGATGCAGGCGGCAATATGATACCTGTTTCCGGTATCATATTTAACACCCCGGATGGCGACAGCTACTATAACCCCATCATACAAACGCATAATACCGATGCAGCTATAGCAGTTGGTATTAAAGGGCAGCTTGGCGATGGCTGGGAGTGGGACTTAAGTAATAATATTGGCAATAATACTTTCCATTTTTATGGCGATAAAACATTTAATGCAGGTCTTGGTGCAACCAAAACACATTTCGATGATGGTGGTTCAGGATTCCTGCAAAACACCGCCGACGTTAACTTTACAAAACGCTTTCCAAAAGCCTTGTCGGGCGTGAACCTGGGTTTCGGGGGCGAATACCGTTACGAACGGTACAAAATATTCGCAGGGGAACCGGCCTCCTATTCTAATTACGACACATTAAAGGCTACCGGCTCCCAGGGATTCCCAGGTTACCAGCCAAATGACGTTGTTAATGCTACCCGCTCCGTTTTGGGCGCTTATGTAGACCTGGAAACCGATGTTACCAAAGAATGGTTGGTTGATTTTGCTAACCGCCTTGAACATTACAGCGATTTTGGATCGAGCTTTAATACTAAGTTTGCTACCCGTTACAAGGTTACCGACAACTTCAATATCCGCGGTTCAATAGGTACCGGATTCCGGGCGCCATCTCTGCAACAGATCAACTACAGTTCAACATTTACTACTGTACAGGGAGGAACTATTGCAGAAGTAAAGATAGCGCCAAACTATAGCCCGATAACCAAAGCGGCGGGCATACCCTCGTTAAAGCAAGAAAGATCAAGGAACTACAGCCTGGGTTTTACATTCAGGCCAATACCTGAACTAAGTATTACCGCCGACGGATATGAAATAAAAGTAAAAGACAGGGTGGTACTATCCGGTCAATTCAGTGCAGACGATGCCACGCTTGATCCCTCCTTCACGGCAACCCTTCAAAATTTAAGGGTCTCGCTTGCACAGTTTTTTGCCAATGCCGTAAATACCGATAATAAAGGTTTGGATATTGTTATTGATTACAACAAATCATTTAATGATAACCGTATTAGGTTGCTCTTTACCGGGAATTTTCAGCATATGAATATTGACAAGATCAATTATCCGCCAAAATTGAGCACTACCGACCTGCAGAAGGAGACCTTTTTAAGTGATCGCGAACAGAAATTCATCCTGGCATCTGCACCGCCTGAAAAATTTTCTTTCAGTCCCGAATTTTCCCGTAAAAGCTTTACTGTTGGCGCGCGGTTTACCTATTTCGGTAAGATATTATTGTACGGATATGGTGCCGATGGTCTTGGCATTAATCCACAGGTACCCACTGACGCAGACGGGAACGTAAACGTACCTGATCAGTATAACTATTCCGGCAAAATGACCAGCGATGTATACTTCGGTTATAAATTCAATAAAGTTTTTCATGTATCGGTAGGGTCGGATAATGTATTCAACGTTCATCCTGACCTGGGTTATGCACATGGGGCCAAATATTGGGCCTACAATAATGAAACCGGCGGCCCGTTCGATGCCGTACAAATGGGAAGCAACGGAAGACGCTTCTTCATTCGCGCCGGATTTACTTTCTGATCATAACCTGAAACTATTATAATTGGAGCCGCTCTTGTATTAGGAGCGGCTTTTTTTATACCTAAGGCGGCTTCGATATCAAATCATATTTCGCTATTTCGAAAAAAGACTTTACCTTTAACCTGCTGTATTTTAACGAATAAGTACAAAACCAAGCCTTACATGATAAAATTTTACCTTATCACACTATTTTTTTGCCTTGCCTGTATCGGAAACTTGTTTGCCCAGGCACCCGTAATCAGTTCATTTAGCCCAACTTCGGGGCCGGTGGGGACAATAGTTACCATAACCGGAACTAATTTTAATGCTGCCGCAGGCAACGACATTGTTTATTTCGGAGGCGTCAAAGCGACGGTATCATCGGCTACTGCTACATCTTTAAAAGTTGTGGTACCTGCAGGATCAACGTACCAACCGATTTCAGTGCTAAATACTTCAAGCGGGTTACAAAGTTATTCTCAATCACCGTTCCAGTTAACTTTTAATGAGAGCGAGCAAAAGAATTTCACTGCTAAATCTTTCAGTACGGCTACTATCAATGACCCACATTCTGGTTTTGAAGTATATTTTCAACTAGCTGACATAGATGGGGATGGTAAACTTGACCTGGCAATAGTTAACACATTTGACCAGACATTAAATCTCTATCGGAATACGTCTATCACAGGAACTTTGACTTCCGGTTCATTTACATTATCGGCTACATTTTACGTTCCTAACACTATACTTACTTATACGCCTTTTGATATAAAATTTGGCGACCTGGATGGCGACGGAAAACTGGATATGGTTGTGCCTTATGCTGATCAGAATATGATTGCAGTTTATAGGAATACTTCAACAAAAGGTGTCATTAATAATCAGTCATTTGCTAGCCAGGTTGATTTTGCTACAAGTTCGTCCCCGGAAGGCGTTACAATATCAGATCTGAACGGCGACGGAAAACCAGAGATCATAGTAGCTAACCACTCGTCATCAAGTGTTTCTATTTTTAAAAATACAACTTCAAAAGGAGTTATAAATTCATCCTCTTTTGCAGCGAAGCAGGATATTGCAACAGGCCTTATTCCAACCGTTGTACAAGCCGGCGATTTAGATGGTGATGGCAAACCTGATTTATTAGTTGGAACTGATGACGGGTTTAGCATTATGAGAAACAATACCGTTGCCGGTCAAATCTTTTCCTTTACCGACAACGATGTGATTTTGACCGCCGGGAACAGTTATAAAGCCTATATGGCCGATATGGATGGTGATAATAAAAAAGACATTCTTATCATAGCACCGGACAAAAACGATATTCTGGCCTATAAAAATACCACCGCGGGTGGAGGTTCTGCAATCAGCCTGGACGCACCTGTTACCATTAAAACCCAGGGAGCCTTATCTGCCATTGCAATTGCCGATATAAATGGCGACACAAAGCCTGATATAGTTATTGCGCCAAATACTGGCCTCTTCTCTATTATACCCAATGCATCCGCAGGTTCATTACAATTTGGCAGCGAAGTCATAACTCCAGTTATCGGGAACTCTGTAAATACCGTTGCAGTCGGCGATATTGATGGTGACGGGAAAAATGACATAGTTGGATCGGACATCGTCCTCTTTCATAACAATATTGTTGGCCTGCCTGCAATAAGCTCGTTTACACCAACTTCAGCACAAACAGGACAAACGGTTACGATAACAGGTAAAAACTTTACCGGTGCAACAGCGGTAGCTTTGGGCGGAACCAATGCGGCTTCATTTAATGTCGTTTCTGCAACCAGCATTACAGCTGTTGTTGGCAACGGAGCTACAGGCAGCATCTCCGTTACAACGGCAGACGGCACGGGCTCAATAGCTGGTTTTAATTATGTACTTACACCGGTTATTACTTCATCAGGAACCCTAACCGCATTAAGCACCGTTCAGGGCACCGCGTCTTCCGCAATACATTTTTCTGTGGCGGGAACCAATATGACTACCGGCATTACGGTCACAGCGCCTGCGGGTTTTGAAGTAAGTACCGATAACTCGACATTTAGCAGCACGACTACTGCGGGGATATCAGGAACTATACCTTCAACATTGGTATATGTAAGGTTGGCAGCATCGGCTATTGCCGGCAGCTATTCGGGTAACATCGTATTGAGCAGCGCAGGAGCAGTGAGCGTCAATGTAGCTACGGTATCCAGCACCGTACAACCACCGCCTCAAGGCATTTTTACAGGCCCGCTAGCAGGGAACATTTCAGTATGTGAAGGTACCGCTTCAACAAGCCCTAATATTGAGCAATTTGTCATTTCGGGCGTTGGTTTAACCGGTAACATCACTGCTACAGCACCTGCGGGTTTTGAAATTTCGCTTAGTGCCGGCAGCGGATACATAAACACCCTGATAATAAATCAAACCGGCGGCAAAGTAAACAATACTACGATATATGTGCGTGCCGCATCTACCGCAGCGGCCGGGGTATTGTCGGATAATATAGTGCTGACTTCCGCCGGATCAAAAACCGTTAATGTAGCAGTATCTGCTGTAGTAAATGGACTTGCCGCAGCAAATTATACTTCAGATCAAACCGTTGCTACGGGAACACCGACGGCCGCTATTAAGCTTGCGGGTAACGCCAATATATTCAACTGGGTGAACGATACACCCGGCATAGGTTTAGCAGCCAGCGGAACCGGCGATATACCTTCCTTCACCCCGGTAAACAATACCAACCTTCCTATAAAGGCCACTATTACAGTAACTGGTAAATTATCAGGACCGGTTGGTTACATAACGCATGAGAATAATGGCATAGTATCAGTTTTAAACCTCACTACCGGAGCAATAACAGCAAACATCCCCGTAGGAGCACTTCCCACCGGAGTAGCTGTAAGCCCGGATGGAAGCACAGTTTATGTAACTAATGAGAATTCGGCTTCAGTTTCGGTAATCAGCACCGCAACAAATACAGTAACCGCTACCATTCCCGTTGGCCATGCTCCATTTGCTGTAGTTGTAAGCCGGGACGGCAGTCGCGCCTATGTTGCGCAGCAGTTCGCCAACGCCGTGGCGGTTATAAATACCGCAACTAACACCGTTATATCCAATATCCCGGTTGGCGGCATGCCTGTGGGTTTATGTTTAAGCCCTGACGGCACCCGGCTTTACACTACCAATAACCTTTCCGGGGACGTTTCAGTTATTAATACCGCAACAAGTACGGTTATTGCAACAGTCCCGGTGGGCAAAGGCTTGATCGGAATTTGCATTACTCCGGATGGCAGCAAACTATATGTTGAAAGTCAGACAGATGAGAGGATTTATGTGTTCGACACATCTACAAACTCCCTTATCACGAAGATCTATTTTCTTGATTATCCAAAAGGGATGCTACTGATGAGCAGCGATGGCAGCCGTTTATATGTAACCGATAGTCAGCTCCTCACGATTAGTACTACTACCAATAGGGTAATCGCCAGCCTTAAAGTTGGCAATGGGCCGGTTGGCATATCTGCCAACGCCGATTGGAGCAGGCTATATGTAACTAATAACCAAGACAATACTGTTTCTGTAGTTGACCCGGCGACAAATACGGTAACTAACACCATGACAGTAGCCCCAGTAGTGCCTTTTTATGGCGTTGGTTCGTGGGGAAACTTTGTTACCACCAATCAAGGTTGCGACGGTCCGCCTGTGAAATTTACAATTACTGTAAACCCGAAGAACCTGGTGCTGCCAGCCACTAACTTTAAGCTAACCATTACAAGTGCAACATGCAAAGGAAGCAGCAATGGATCGATAAATATTACTGCAGACCAGGCCCTGGATTATACCGCTACCATCACCGGCAAAAGCCTAAACGAGTCATATCCTTTTACCAACTCAATTGATATTAATAACTTATCGGCGGGGACGTATCACGTTTGCATTACAGTTGCCGGCCAAAGCAACTTCCAGCAGTGCTATGATGCTGTTATTACCGAGCCTAAGGACCTATCAGTTTATTCTACCGTTAATAACGTCAACAACACAATTACCCTGGCATTAAACGGTGCCACACAATACAATGTGGAGCTTAACGGAAAACAGTACACCACGACAGATAACTCTATTACCCTGCCGTTGATTAAAGGCAACAACGATTTGACGGTGACCACCGACAAACTTTGCCAGGGCGTAATACAAAAATTGATCAATATTTCTGGCGTACTGGCTCCATATCCTAATCCGTTCCAGAATACTTTGGACCTTAACATGGGCGATAAAAACGTAAATAATGTGGCGGTTCAAATACAGAATGTAACTGACGGCAGGACTGTTTACAGTAAGCAATTTGCTAACCAGTCTGGTGTGATAAGGTTGGAGCTTTCCTACCTGATGGAGGGTAACTATATTCTCCAATTATCGACAGACAATTCCCTGAAAGTATTTAAAATTTCGAAAAAATGAGAAGTTGGATATTATTTATAGCATCAATCATAATTCTGCAGGCATGCGGCGGTAAACAAAACACCCCCAAACCAGCTAACACACCTGGAAAAGCTGCACTTACTTCTCCTGCGCAAAATGCAGTTTGTACTACAGGCACCGTCATTTCGGGCACTGAAAGCTCGATTTTATTTACATGGGATGCTTCAGCTAATACAAATAGCTACGACCTTGTTTTAAAAAATCTTTTAACCTCTGCCACTACAATCCAAAGTACCACAGCTACGCAGTTAACAGTAACACTTTCCAGGAATACTCCCTACTCTTGGTACATTGTGTCTAAATCAACGCAAAGCGGGACCACTACTCCAAGTGACACCTGGAAATTTTATAACGCAGGACCAGGTGTTATCACCTATGCCCCGTTTCCGGCAGAGGTTACTTCACCCACATTTGGGCAGAATGTAAATGCAAGTTCCGGCACGATTGATCTTACTTGGAAGGGCAGCTCGGTTAACCCGGGTACTATAACCGGATATGACGTGTATTTTGGTACAACCAGTAACCCGCCTGTACTTAAAAGCGGAGTTACCGACGCCTTTATAAACGGGGTATCTGTAACATCAAAAACCACTTATTACTGGAAGATAATTACCTGGGATATTGATGGCAATAGCTCCGACTCTGGCCTGTACCAGTTTACGGTGAATTAAGAATTTGTTTCAAAATAATATAAAGAAGCTGCTCTAATCGGGTAGCTTCTTTTGTATATTATCTAGCCACGAGACTGATACGATACTCCTGTATCAAAGCCGGATTCTCCGGAGTCAAAGTAAAGCTCACCCTTATATTGGCCAGCTCGCCTTTCATTATAAAGTAGCCTCGCAACTGGTTTTCAGCTACAACTTCTGAAATGTTATTAATCTTACCAGCCTTTTCAAAAATGGCTTTTGCTTCTGCTTTTAGCTTATGGGGAAAGTAATCCATAAAAAAGTTCATGGCGAAAATGCCGCTGGATTGTGCGTTGTCCCAGTTTGGCAGTAGTTTCATTAGTTGATCGCGACGTTGGGTAAGAATGGACGATGCCGGTAGTTGTCTTGGTTTGATCCCCGATAAATGCATCAGCGTATCGGCAACCTGTACATTGATCGACCCGGCATTGGCATAAGTGAGATTGGCAAAGCTGATCACTCCTATGCCATATTCAGGATAAATTGTCCATTCGCTGCCGAAACCTGGCAAGCCGCCGGTGTGGCCAACGGCGGTCATGGCATCTGCATATTTCCTCCAGCGCAAGCCGTAGCAATAGGCGGATACGAAAGGATATGGCCGACCATTAGCGGTCTTATAATTCGCGCTGAAACCATTTACATCCCAGGGATATTGCATCTCGCGGACAGAGCTTCTTTTAACCGGACCGGTTTCGGCATCATCTCTCGGCGGCCAGGCATCCAGGTGCAAAGCGACATATTTACTGAAATCCTCTATAGTGGTGATCATCCCTCCCATGGCACCATAAGAACCATCGTGGAGCATGGGCTGCTCTACCCATTGCCCGTCTAGCCAGCGGTAACCATGGGCCAACAGTTCTTTGGGCACTTTGTCGTACTCATAGTAGGTATGCGTCATACCCAGTGGCTTAAGGATATTTTCAGTGATATATTCCTGGTAACTTTTACCGGATACTTTTTTGATGATGTATCCCAATGTGGCAAAACCGAGATTACTGTACTCATACTCTAAACCGGGATCATTGGAAAATGATATGCCTTTTTTATATAGGTCTATCAATTGCTCATCGGTATTGGCCAGCTGCCTGTCGCCCCAGGGGTTATCTTCGGGGAAACCGGCGGAATGGGTGAGCAGGTTGCGGATAGTGATCGGTGTGGCATCTTTTGTGAGATATTTCAACCCCTTCATTTCAGGGATGTACAAATATGCCGGATCATCCAGCTTTAGCTTGCCCTCATCACGTAGTTTCAGTATAGCCATCGCGGTAAAGCTTTTGCTCATGGAGGCGATACGAAAATCGGATTTAGAATTAGCTTCAGTCTTATCTTTCAGATTGGAATAACCGATATCGCCCGTATGCACCAGTTTGCCATCAACTACAATACCATATACCAAGCCGGGGAAGTGGTTTTGCTCCGCATATTCCTTATAGAGTTTATCTATCACCGGGTAAGTGGCTTCGATCTTTTTCAACCGATCTGCGTCAGTAAAAACAGGTGGTTTGTAGGTTTGGGCGGATAATGCCAGTGAACAAATGCTTAATAAAATGAAGAGGATCGATTTTGCAGGGCAGGTAAAAAGTTTCATAGTGAAGTTTATGGATTACATATTTACCGATATTCCGGGGAATATAAAACAGCCATTATCCTTCTACCAGCGGCAAATCAAAATAAAAAGTAGAGCCTTCACCCAGTTTGCTATCCACCCCTATTTTACCGTTGTGTGTACTGATGATTTCGGATGATATATACAGGCCCATGCCCAAACCGCTTGTCATGTTCTTTTTATCCTCGACCCGGTAAAAGCGTTCAAAAACCTTAAGCCTCTGCTCTTCTGATAAACCTATACCAAAATCTGTAACCGCCACACGGGCACAATCCCCATATTTAAAGGATTTAATAAGCACCGTGCGACTGCCGTTGGAGTATTTAACGGCATTATTGATCAGGTTCATCAACACCTGTTCAATACGTTCGGCATTTCCGTTAATCATAAAATCTCCTGTATTCTCTACTTCTATGGTATAAGTTGGGTTGATGTGTATTGCGTTGTCAGCGCAGGTTGTCACCACATCTTTCAGGTTGATAACATCCAGGTTATAGCTAAGGCGCCCGGCTTTGATTTTACTCATATCGAGCAGATCATCCACCAGAAATTGCAGCTTACCTAATGCGATAACGGCCTTATTGATGTATTGCTTCACGGTTGCCGGTAATTCATCCTTCTGATGCATCAGGATAAGCTGAAGGTAACCTTTCAAGCTGGTTAGCGGCGTTTTTAACTCGTGACTGGCAACACCTATAAATTCGTCCTTGCGTTCCAGTTCGCGTTTTTGCTCCTCGATATCTGTAGCCGTACCTACCCACAAAATGATCTCGCCACTTTCATTCTTTAAAGGCATAGCCCTGTTAAGGTGCCATCTGTAAACACCATCTTTCCCCCTGCGATAGCGATTTTCAACCTCAAATACACCTCCCGTTTGCAAGGCTTCGCGATAATTACTCATAAAGGACTCAATATCGTCAGGATGAATAGCCTCTCGCCAACCCCATCCCATCGATTGCTCAAACCCCATCCCGGTATATTCATACCAGCGTTCATTAAAAAAATTCACGCGGCCGTCGGGCATGCAGGTCCAGGTCATTTGGGTGATGTGATCGGCCAGCAACTTTAGGTTTCCGCGGCTAACGGACAAATCTTTGGTACGCTCTTTTACTAAGTTCTCCAACTCGTCTTTTTGTTGGGTAACGATGTTTTGAGCGGCCTCCAGTTTTTCATTTTGGTTTTTCAGGAGCTTTTGGGCGGCCTTTTGTGTTGTAAGATCTGTTACTATCACACTCAGGCTATGGCCCCAATCCATATCGATCGCGGCGAAAGAGCAAAGACAATAGGTTGATTTATTATTGGCACCTTTAATAATCAACTCTTCTTTAGTGTCCTTTTTCCAGGCTTTTTTGATTAACTTCCTAAAAATCGCTTTCGATTCTTCAGCAATAAAGTCAATAAAAGGTACGCCAATTACCTTTTCAGCAGGAGTTTGCACCAGGCCGTTAAAGCTGCTGTTGCAATATAAAATAAAGCCACTTTCGTCGATCGTCACGGCGCCTTCACTCATTTTTTCGATGAAGACACGATAAGTATGATCGGCTGTTTTTAAAGTATACAGGTTATGCGTATCGCCGTTTTTAACCACCAGCGCATCAACCTGCCCTGTGCGGATGGCTTCGAGCATTTCGTTTGCTTCATCCAGCCGCCATTGCAATTCATTATTCTTATTTAATATTTCTTCGTATGAAATCTGTTTTTCCATCACAAATTCACTGCGTTTATTTCAAGCCCTTTAAGCACTTTGGGTTTGTCGGACATGTCTCCAATTAATTTCCTTTCCATGCCGGGGGCCTTCTTTATCAGCATAGGTAATGCTATCACCTGCTCCTCTATAGCAACTGTAGGTTGCTGATAAACATCAATTATCTCCAGCTCGTAGCGATCTTTTAAGTATTCTTCGCATATCTTTTTCAGATTGGATATGGCACGCGTAGAGTTAGGCGAAGCACCCGTTACAAACAGGCGCATCACATAAATATCTTTGCGTTTTTTCGGATTGGCAACACCGTTTGTTTGTGCCATTATAGATTAATCATTTAAGCAGGGATAATGTTTAGACCAACAAGAACTTTTTCTTCATTAGACAGGTCGCCGATTATCTTCCTGATCGGTTCCGGCACCTTACGTACCAGCGTCGGCGTGGCCAAAATCTGGTCGCCTTCGGCCAGCTGGGGTTTACGCAAAAGATCTATTACTTCTATTTTATATTGACCTTTCAGGTGCTCTTCACAATATCTTCTAAGATTATTCAGTGCCGTGACCGACTTCTCGGTATGTCCGGCTATGTACAACCTCAGTTCCCATTTCTTATCATTTTGTGTTGTCATTTTTCCTGTTTTTTGGTTCATCATTATTTTCGCTGCCACGCCTGATACTTTGCATCGTCTCACGGTTCTTGCTTAGTATCTGCTTTCTCAACTCTTCTTCCTCATAAACCTTATTCAGTTCGTCTTCTACAGATTCGAATTCAGAGTGGAGGCTGGCAATTTTAGATTCCAATACCTGGCGTTTGCGTACTATTTCCCTGTCTTTCCGGGTCAAGGCATAGCTATGTATAGCCGCGCCGGTTTCTTCCTGTATGATCTGAGCTTCGCGCGCTGAACCGGTCAAAATGCCGTCCGGACCAACATAAACGTCTATCAGTTCTAAACCCTTATCGCTTATTACAAACTCACGCACCTGGTTGGAGTGTTTCATCCCGCGCGATTTTATCACATATAGTCCTCTGTTACGCTCGCCGTTGGATTCGATGTCTTTTATCAGCAACCAGGAGTCTACCAATGAAGAAATGGCCTCGTCAGTCTGGTCGTTAACCATGTCGTTTAAGGTAAGTGCTGTAAACAGTACGGTTATCTGTTCATTTTGCAGGAAATCGATCAACCGTATCAACATACTTTTCACCTCGCTCAATGAACCTATAGAAACAAAATTGGTGATCGGGTCTATAATAACTACCGATGGCTTAAATCGCTGGATCTCTTTGTGCACTGCAACCAGGTGCATTTCCAAACCATACAAAGTAGGCCTGGCGGCACAAAATCTTAACAATCCGCTTTTAACATGCTTTTCAAGGCCTAAACTGATGGAATGCATGTTGCGTATGATCTGCTGAGGCGGCTCTTCAAACGCAAAATAAAGGCAGCGCTCATTGTTTTTACATACACCATCCGCAAAGTTTGATGCTATACTTGTTTTCCCGGTGCCTGCCGTACCTGATATCAGTACACTGCTCCCTCTAAAGAAGCCCTTGCCACCCAGCATCTCATCCACAGTAGGTATACCCGATGAAATGCGTTCAGATGTGATCCCTTTATCGAGTTTGAGCGAGGTTACCGGCAATACCGCAATTCCGTCTTCGTCTATCAGGAACGGATATTCATTGGTGCCATGCAACGAGCCCCGGTATTTGACAATCCTCATGCGGCGGGTTGATATTTGGTTTACCACGCGGTGGTCCAGCAAAATCACACAATCAGATACGTATTCTTCTAAGCCAAAACGGGTGAGTTTGCCTTCGCCCCGCTCGCCTGTAATAACTGCGGTAATGCCTTTATCCTTCAGCCAGGTAAACAGTCTTCTTAACTCAGCACGCAAAATGCCTTTGTCCTTTAACCCGCCAAAAAGGTTTTCAATGGTATCCAATACAACCCTTTTAGCTTTTATACTATCAATAGCATATCCCAGCCTGATAAATAATCCGTCCAGGTCATACTCGCCGGTTTCCCTTATCTCGGACCGTGAAATATGGACATAATCCATTTTAATTTTTTTGTCGGCTTGCAGTTTTTCAAGGTCGAACCCAAGTGAAGCCACGTTAACGGCCAGTTCGTCGGCACGCTCTTCAAAGGTCATAATCACACCAGGCTCATTAAACTGCATGGCGCCGCGTACTATAAACTCAATTGACATCATGGTTTTACCACTGCCGGCTTCACCACAAACCAAGGTTGGCCGGCCTTTGGGAAGACCTCCCCCGGTTACTTCGTCCAACCCGGATATCCCGGTTGGCGTTTTTTGAAGCGTTAATAACGCTTTATTGTCCTTTTTCTGTTTCGTGTTACTATTAGTTTTCATAGGTTGAAAGGCTGATGAAATCTCTCAAAAATAAATTTTTTATCGTTCTAATTTAATAGACAGATCAGTAAAATCTATTAAATTGACACTTAACTATTTAGATTTTTACAAATGCTGTATCAACTCAAAAGGAGCAGAAAAGTTTTTAATGTGAGTAATTTCCTGTGTAGCACTTACTTTTTCGTCTGAAAATCAACAATATAGAAACCATCTGATTTAAAATGGGTTATTGGTATAAAGATTGTACTACGACATGAATATGCGCGAATACATAGACTATCAAATATCAGCTTTGAATGATCTGATCAGGATCAATAAGGACAGGATCACCGGTTACCGGCAGCGGATAGCTACAACCGCCGACGATGACCTGGAGGAACTGATGTCTCAGATGATCTATCAAAGCTACCAGCATATTGATGAATTGACTTATAATATCTACAAGTTGGGTGGCAAGCCCGCGCGTCCGGACAGTATTGCCGGTCAATTCTATCACTCATGGACAGACCTGAAAGCATTTATATTTAAAGAGACCCGGAAGAAGATGCTGGATTACTGTGAATTTTGCGAAGATGTGGTGAAAGCCATTTACCAAAAAGCTTTTAACGCCCCGGAACTCCATTGGGACAAGAGAGTGGTTATGCTCCTGAAGAAACACCTGAATGATGTTGAAGGTTCTTATCACCATGTGTTGATGCTTAAAATGGGCATCGCATAACCGTCCTGCAAATTCTGAGTGTCAAATAGTTCTGAATTAGACGGATTTTACATAACTTAACCACATTATTTCGATCTCACGCGCTGCTGGAATGATTGGTATTACCCCGGATAGTATCCCCGATGACCTTTTTCGTGTACTTTTTGAAAAGTCACCCGGCTCCCTACTCATAAAAACAGACGCACCTCAATTTACGATAGCTGCAGTAAGCGACGCTTATTTAAAAAGCGCGCGGCTGCCCCGCGAGGCTGTGGTTGGGAAGGGATTTTTCGAGATATACCAGGATGATATAGACCAGAGCGACGACAAAGCAGCGCGTAAAATATTCTCCCGGGTGATCCGTACCGGCGATAAGGTTGATGTACCCGTTTACCGTTATGACATTTTTGAAGCGAACGCTGGCCATAAGACCCCGCATTACTGGTCTTTTTCCAATATTCCTATCCTGGATAGCAGGCAGCAGGTGGCCTATATTCTGAGCACATTCACTGATATTACCGGTGAAGTAAAAGCAAAAGAAGCTGCACAGGAAAGCGAGCACCGTCTTTTATTAGCCGCCGAAGCCACAGGTATGGCTTTTTGGGAGCTTACCCTGGCCGATAATGCTTTTTCCTACTCCCAGCAATTACTTGACATTTTCGGCCACCCCCCAGGTACTTCTATCACCCTTGCTGACGTAAGGGCACAGGTTCACCCTGACGATATGGAGAATATCGTTATGAAGGCTTTTGAAAACGCACTGATTGATGGCGGCTATTTTTACGAGGTACGGATTTATTGGCCTGATAAATCATTACACTGGATACGGACCAAAGGCACAGTACAATACAATAAGAATAAGGAGCCGGTGCGCATGCTGGGCACTATTGTTGACATTACTGAAAGTAAAAGCGACGAGATCAGAAAGAATGATTTTATTGCGATGGCCAGCCATGAGTTGAAAACACCGCTCACCTCGCTTAAAGCCTACCTGCAATTGATGGAAACCAAGCTATCCGGGACTACCGATCCTTTTGTTAAAACCGCTGTGGTGAAGTCGGGTAACCAGGTAAACAAGATGACAGCTTTGATACACGGATTTCTCGACCTTTCAAGGCTTGAGCCGGGGAAGCTAAAACTCATCCGCACAACATTTGATATCTGCACACTTATAGAAGAAGTGCTGACCGAAACCAAGATACTAAGCAACAGCCATTCCATTCGATTTGAACCTTCGGGCGAATCAAATGTGAATGCGGACAGGGCCAAAATAGGCCAGGTGATCAGCAACCTGGTAAATAATGCGATTAAATACTCGCAAAAAGGGAGCTATGTTATTTTGAAATGCGAAGCAAACGACGGGAATGTGGTCGTATCGGTAACTGACGAAGGCATCGGCATCAAGCCTAAAGACCAGGAAAAGATATTCCAGCGCTTCTACCGCGCCGAAGAGGATGAACAGCGAAATATTTCAGGCTTCGGCATTGGGCTTTACCTGTCCAGTGAGATTATACAGCGTCATAAAGGGAAGATCTGGGTTAAAAGTAAAGAGGGTGAAGGATCGACTTTTTATTTTAGCTTGCCGGTAAATATCTGAACCGGAATTTATCGAATTTATTGAATTAATAGAATTGATGAGCTACCGCGAGTTTAACGTAGTGTAACTCGTGGTTAGGCATTTGGTTAGCTTTCAGCTAACATGTTGTCAGCTGAAAGCTGCAACAATTATCACCACAAGCTGGAAGCTTGCGGCAGCGTAGAAATTTGTTTGTTTAATGATTTAGTATTTTAATAATTCCTTAATTCGATAAATTCCGGTTCAGACGACTTTTACAACCCCATAAAATACTCCGTAAACTCCCTGAAGTTATCAAAACGTACATCATGATCGTCTGTAGCGCCAAAGCCGTAGCTTACAAATACAAAGGGCAAACCTGCCAGCCTGCTTTGTTCGCCGTCGCCTTCTGTATCACCTACGTAAACGGGGTTTTTCAATTGATGCTTATCTACCAGTATTTTAATATTGTGATGCTTAGGCATGTAATTAGTGCCATAGGCTACTTCATCTATAATGTGCTCATCAATACCTGCCCAATCAATAAACAAGCGGATAATTCCTTTTGCGCAATTGCTTACAATAAAAAGCTGGTATTTGGTAGCTAGTTCAGCTAGCCCTTCTTTTACTCCATCATATAATACCCCGCCCTTTTGAGGCAGCAGGACTTTGCGAACCTCGTTCACTTTACCATAAATTTCCTCCTGCCTTTCAACGGGGTAACCGGGCATAATGGCATTCCAAACTTTCTTGCCTTCCCAGCCTACCATTTTAGCCAGCTCCTCCCTGATGATTACTTTATCAATACCCAATTCCCTGAAAACGATGTTCCATGATTCGGCGTAAGTATCCACGGCGTCCCATAGGGTGCCGTCCATATCAAATATTATACTATCGGGTTTTTCCACTACCATTTCATTTTTGGCAAGTTTACCATAATCTGTTGAAATTATGTGATCATTGAGACTTTTATACCTCTTATACTAAACGATATTACCAGATCAATAAATATGTAAACAAATTATTACTTAAGTTTTAACTTATTTCATGAAAAATTCAGAATTAAATATGATTTTTACCCCCGATAAGGTTTAGGTTTGGCCTGAATTAGCGAGTAAGACAGGTCCATTATATCCCCCGCTACCCGGCGGGGGATTATTTTTGTCAACACCCAGCCGCCAAAAAACACAAATAAGTAAAAAGTACCATTGATCCCCTATTTATTGCCATAGCAAATAGCATATATCCTGTATTTTTGTGTCATGCAAAACACGTTCCCGGTATATGATATCTGCAAGCTTTCTGATTTTCAACAGGAAGACCTTCTTATCAGTCGTTTTGCTGCTTATTTGCAAAAACACAAGGATCTTTACTTCCCGCATAAACATACCTTCTACCATCTGGTTTTATTTACCAAAGGTGCCGGCACACACGCTATCGACTTTAAGACATTTGATGTAACGCCCAACCAGATCTACTTTATGATACCCGGCCAGGTGCACTCATGGAACTTTGAAGGCGAGGTAGACGGCTATGTGATCCATTTCTCATCCTCATTCTTTGAATCTTTTTTATTGAAGAATGAATACCTGGACCAGTTTCCATTTTTTAGCGGGGTTATTGAGGATGCGGTGATACAGATCGATCCATCAATACAGCAAAAGATAATTGGTCTGTTTGAGGATATTATCACTGAGAGCGAGATCACCGACCGCATGAGTCTTGATCTGATCAGATCGTTATTGCTGCAGGTATTTATATTATTGAGCCGCACAACAACAGGCCAGAAAGAAAAACAGGCTCTGCCTTATAACTATACGCTGCTGAAAACATTTCAAAAGCTGATCGATAAGAACTTCGCAACGCTGAAGCTGCCGAGGGACTATGCGGAACTGATGTACATCACGCCGAATCATTTGAACGCGCTGTGCAACGATCTTTTAGGCATATCAGCAGGGGAAGTTATCCGCAACCGTGTGCTTTTAGAAGCAAAAAGGTTACTCATCAACCTTGACCTTACCATTGCCGAAATAGGTTACCAGCTCAATTTTAACGACAATTCGTACTTCACTAAGTTTTTTAAAAAATATACCGGTTCAACGCCGGAAGAGTTCAGGAAAATCACTTTAAATCATCAAACAAAATGACACTGGAGATCGATAATATACCACAAGAAAAGCCTTTATCCCAGTTTAAAGCCGCTTTACAATGCAAATGTCCTAAATGCCGTAAAGGCGATATGTTCGCCAGCAGAATGTATAGCTTCAGCAGACAAAAGAATTATACCAACTGCCCTTACTGTAATTTTCAATTCGAAATTGAACCCGGGTACTTTTATGTGGCCATGTTTGTAAGCTACGCTATGAACGTGGCACAAATGGTAACTTTTGCCGTTGCTACCTACATCCTTACAGGTTCTGAATCGCCGTGGCTTTATATAGCCATATTGCTTGGTGCAGCGTTTATTCTTTCGCCGATCAACTTCCGCTATTCAAGGGTGATATTGCTGTACTGGCTTACTCCTAATCTAAACTATGATCCGGAAAGAGCAAGGAAGCCTTACAGCGAATTAATGAAAAACTAACAAAAATGTCATTTCGAACGAACCGCGGTGGAATTGTGTGTTGGGGTTCGGAGAAAACTTATACGATATGCATAGTCCGCTGTGTATGTCGTATAAGTTTTCTCACCTGCTCCTCAGCACAGGCCTACGCTGCAGTTTCGAAATGACATAGTTTTTTGTTTTTAGACAGTTTGTAAAAAAGTTTAAACGGGAATCCGGTACAGGAGATACTCTGTTTCGGGTTCCTGTTTTTGAAAGCCAATGGTTTCGTACAGGCTTTGCGCGGTGTAATTATCTACTGCTGTCTCCAATTGAACATAAGTTGCACCATCTCCTTTCGCAAAACCCATGGCTGTTTTTATAAGCGCCTCGCCTATGCCCTGCTTACGATAATTTGGTTCGACATAAAGATCATTTAGTATCCAGTTTTTAACTGCGCTTACCGAAGAATATTTAGGGTATAACTGAGTAAAGCCCGTTGGCACTTCGCCGTCCAAAGCAACAAAGATTACGGATTCGTTATTAGCCAGTCGTGTTTTGATAAACCGCTCAGCTAATTTAATATCGCTTTCTTTTTTATAAAATACACGGTATTTATCGAATACGCTAATAACAAGGTGGGCTTCTGAGAGATTGATTTTTTTGATGTCCATTGAATGCTAATCTACAAAAAAGCCACCTCTAAATGAATCAGAGATGGCTTTAGAAATATCTTGTAGTTATCGCTTTATTGTTGTGGTTTTCCTAACACAGGGGCGAATTTGCTTTCGTAATCTTTTAATTGTTTATCAATTTTATCTGAGATTGCTGTCTGATGATTATCCTTTGATATTTTACTCAGGGCATCCAATACAGAGAAGCCTATTTGCAATGTACGCTGATCGATATTTGACACGTCTTTTTGCATCATGTTATAGTTGTAATCCAACTGGTCGACAACATAATTATCGATACTATTTGCATACTTGTTTGCAAGGGTAATATCATTCAATGTATATGCCGTTGCAACTATATAATACTTACTGTGCGCCAAATCGATAAACGGGTAAATGTCCGGCATTTCAGCATCATATTTATTCAGTACTTTTTTAGCAAGGTCCTGGTGACCTTCCTGTACCAGGTTTTGGGTCAACTCCAATACCGTTTGCATGATAACCGGGTAAAACATGGTGGTCGACTCCGGGTCAAGATATTTTGCGGTTTTGTAATTGCCCCATTTAAACTTATTCATCAGGTTATCATACATCACCAAAGTATTGGTTTTGCCCAGCTGATCGCGATTAGCAGTATCAGCTTTGAATGGAATCAGGTGATAAGTAAAGCCTTCTTTATACAGATACGGCTGCAAGCCCATCATATTTTCCTGGCCAACGGTTATGGTAAAGCAAATAGGCCGTTTCCAGTTGTTATGAGCCAATATATCTAAGAACGCCAGATTATCTTTAGTAACAAAGTTAGAAGTATACTTCCAGGTCATAGTATCCACCAACCTGCTTTTCTGGTCGGCACTTACTACGCCGTCTTTTACAACTTCGTCAGCATTTACCGGCAGTTTAAAGCTTTTGGTAGGCAGGTAGTTGATCTTTGAGCCATCCTGTAGGGTGTACTTAAAGGCATCATCATCAGAAGTAATAAAATCAAATACTTCTTTCAGATTGGTTGAACCCTGTATACCTCTATCAATAAACTGCACAGCATCACGAACTCCTTCTTTATACTTATCATAAGGCATAGTGATAGGTAGCGGCTCTGAGTCATTCATCTTTTTGGTCATCTGGCGGATATACCAGTCACCGCTGAACAAGCTCAGGTTCACGATACGCACATCCGGCCTGATGCCTTCTACCTCCTGGTCGTACCATAACGAGTAGGTATCATTATCACCATAAGTGAATAAGATAGCATTCGGCGGGCACGATATCAGGTAATTATAAGCCATATCATGCGGCGTCATTTTAGTCGAACGGTCATGTGTGCCCCATTCTTTACTGGCAACCAGTATCGGCACAAGCAGGCAGACAGCTGTCGCAGCCAACCCAGCTGTTTTAGGCGTCATGAATTTCTTCGCCAGATCAGCGAGGGCAATCACGCCTAAACCTATCCATATGGCAAATGCATAGAATGAGCCGACGTAGGAATAATCACGCTCACGCGGTTGAACACTTGGCTGGTTTACATACAGCACAATAGCCAAACCAGTAAAGAACCACAGTAACAATACGATCAAGGCATCTTGCTGGTTGCGCTGGAAATGGAATATCAAACCGATCAAACCTAATATCAGCGGAATTGCATATAGCGGCGTGTAAGCATTGCTGGCATAAATTGGCGTACCGTTACCATGCTCTGTCAATGATTTTGGCAGATGCCTGGTTCCATCCAATATTCCCGATGTCCAGTCTCCATCAACATAGCCTGTGAACCCTCCCATTTGCTGCTGGCCGTCCAACTGATTGGTTCTGCCAACAAAGTTCCACATAAAATATCTGCCATACATTTGCCACATTTGCCAGCTGCCCATCCATTTAAGGTTATCTGCCATAGTCGGCGCATCAGTCTCACCCATTTGCAACCATTGACGATAAAAACGGGCATCTTGTGCATAAGAACCATCCGAGTTTTCGGTGTTATACATACGCGGGAAGATGGTGGTATGATCGTACACTGTATTTACTTTACGGCCGGCATTTTCATATTTCTTTTCGCCTTTACGGTAGATAATGCTGCCCTCAGTCTGGTCAGTTGCTTTTGCATCAAAATAAGGACCGGTCAGCAACGGTGTTTCACCATATTGAATACGGTTAAGGTAGCCATATAAGGTGAATGCGTTATCAGGGTGTGAGTTATTGAGGTCAGTATTTGCAGTAGCACGGATAGGAATATAGGCAAATGAGCTATAGCCGAAGTAAATAAATGCCACGCACAAAAGCGCCAGGTTAAGCGCAGGTTTATTATTCTTAATACTCCACCAGATACCGAATATGATCAGTCCGATAAGAATTGCAAAGAAGAACAATGCTCCGCTGCCAAAGCCCAGTCCAAGGGTATTTACAAAGAACAAGTCGAAATAAGCTGCGAACTGTACTGTATATCCCCTGATGCCGTATTGCACCAAACCGAGTATCACAATACTTACCAGGAAAGCGATAACACCGCTTCTTACGTTGATATTTTTATACCTGCGGAAGTAGTAAACCAGTCCGATAGCCGGGATGGTCAGCAAGTTCAATAAGTGAATACCGATAGATAAACCAACTACATAAGCGATGAAAATGATCCATTTATCAGCACCTGGCTCATCAGAATGGGCATCCCATTTCAATATCGCCCAGAAAACGATTGCAGTACACAACGACGATAATGCGAATACGATTGTTTCAACAGCCGAGAACCAGAAGGTATCGGTATAAGTGAATACCAATGCACCCACCAAACCTCCGCCAAATATCATGATCTGGTTGTTGCTGTCCGCTTCCTCGCCTCTTTTCACCAGCATTTTTTTGGCTATCGCGGTGATCGTCCAGAACAGGAACATAATGGTACCACCACTTGCCAGGGCCGAACCCATATTGGTAAAATAAGGCACCTTGGTTTTATCGCCCATAGAGAAGAGCGAGAAAAACTTACCCAGCATAGCAAAAAGCGGGTAACCCGGCTGGTGGGCCACCTGTAAACGATAGGCGCAGGAGATAAACTCGCCGCAGTCCCAGAAGCTTACCGAGGGCTCTAATGTCAGAATATAAGTGATTGAGGCGATGACAAAACAAAGCCACCCTAAAAGGTTATTGATCTTTTTGTACTGCATGGAAGATAATTAGTATACTTTTTTTGCGGGGCTAATATCTGCATTTTTATAAATCTTTCCAGATAAATAGCAAACCCCTTAACATCTTTTAACAAATTCATCGAAATTATAAAAAATTGTCGGAAGTCGGAAAGCTGATGTCGGAGGTCATAGGTCGCTCTTGATTTACTTTATGTACCCTCAATAACTACCTGGCTTACAAGTATAAAAATTGCATATTCTGCTTGTTTTTTTCGTACCTTACAACACCTTTAGCCACACAAATGAAACGATTACCCCTTGCCGTTCTGCTAATCATACTATTTATTAACGTCCACGCTCAGCAGAAACAAATTGATAGTTTAAATGCCCTTATTAAAACTGATAAAGTTGATACCGTAAAGGCTGACCACCTTTATGCATTGGCAAGGGTATATTCACATTCTTCTCCCACTACAAGCATCCAACTGGCACAGCAGGTATATAACATAGCGCAAGTCAATAAGAATTATCGCCTTACCAACAGGAGCCTTAATTTAATGGCGAATTCTTTTACATCGATGGGTGATTATAACAAAGCTATGCAGCTTTATTTAAAAAATCTTAAACTCGAAGAAGAGCACAACGACACATACAACATCATTCAATCCTATAATAACATTGGCAGCGCTTATAACTCAAAGGCCGATTATCAAAAATCATTGCAGTATTTGCTGCCCGGCCTGCAAAAACTGAATGATTATTTTAATACGCATAAAAATCCCGAGAACAGATACCTGACCATTGCCGTCTACTTTTATGAAAACCTGGGCAACGCGTACCTTGCCACTGGTAAGATCGATCTTGCTGAAAAAAATTTTAACCTGGATGCACAGTATGCCAAAAGGGCTAATTTTAATGAATTTATAAATGTTTATTATACTGATCTGGGACAGGTACAGTTAGCACGCGGCCACCTTGACTCGGCATTAAAAAACTTCAAAAAAGGAATATCAATAGGCGTCAAACTAAATGATGCCCTGGATCTGGATGCAACCTATATCAGTACTGCCAAACTTTTTATAAAACTAAATAAACCCGATTCTGCTATTGCTTATGCAAAAGAAGGATTACAGAATGCACAACAAGGCCATTATTTGCAGGATGTTTTAGATCTCAGCAAAATATTGTACAGTCTGTATGATCAAAAGAACAACATACCTGAAGCCTATAAATACTATAAAATAGCAACCGCTACCAACGATAGCATTTACAGCCAGGAAAAAGTACGGCAGCTGGTATCTATAGATTTTGAAGAGCGCCAACGCCAGCAAGACATTGCAGCAGCAAAGACAGAATATCAAAACACCATCCGGACTTATATTCTGATCGTTGTAATTGCTGTGGCCTTGTTTATTGCCATAGTTTTTTGGCGCAATAGCAAACAACGTCAAAGGGCAAACGACCTGCTGCAAGAGCAAAAAGAAGAAATTGAAGCTACGCTGGAACAACTGCAGCAAACGCAAACACAACTGATCCAGTCGGAGAAGATGGCTTCGCTGGGTGAACTCACGGCCGGCATTGCCCATGAGATACAGAACCCGCTCAATTTCGTCAATAATTTTTCGGAGGTAAGCGTGGAAATGCTGGGAGAGCTTAAAGCGGAAAGCAAAAAGCCTAAAGCTGAAAGAGATGAGGGGCTTGAAATTGAATTAATAGATGACCTGACCAGTAACCTCGAGAAGATACGTCATCATGGCAAACGTGCCGATGGGATTGTAAAAGGTATGCTTGAACATAGCCGGGCATCGACCGGGCAAAAGCAAGCAACTGATATTAATAAATTGGCAGACGAATACCTGCGACTGGCTTATCACGGTTTAAGGGCAAAAGACAAATCCTTTAATGCCGAACTAATAACCAATTTTGATGAGAGACTACCAATGGTTAATGCTATTCCGCAGGATGTTGGCAGGGTTTTACTGAATATTTTCAGTAATGCTTTTTATGCTACTAATCAGAAAGCAAAAACAGCTGGAACCGATTATAGGCCAATTGTTGAGGTGACTACTGAAAAAGGAAACGGCACCATTCTGATCAAGGTAAAAGACAACGGCAACGGTATCCCTGATGTTATAAAGGACAAGATCATGCAGCCATTTTTTACAACCAAGCCTACGGGTGAGGGAACGGGATTGGGATTATCATTGAGTTATGATATTGTAGTGAAGGGGCATGGTGGGAAGATTGATGTGAACACCCGGGTTGGAGAATTTACAGAGTTTACTGTTTTGTTGCCTTTTAACAGTCCGTCATGAAAAAAATAGCGCTGGTTATCATCTTTTTCATCCCCTTTGTCGCTTCTGCTGCATTGAAAGCTGACTCTGCTTTCCGTTTGGATAGTATCCCCGCTTTGGGAATAGTGTTTGATAAAGGCTGGAAATTCCATGCCGGCGACGATAAAAATTGGTCGGACCCTGCGTTCGATGATAGTAGCTGGCAAAACATCGACCCTACCTTGCTAATAGGTCGGGTGCCCCAGGTAAGTAATGCGCAAATCGGATGGTTCAGACTGAAACTACAGGTATCCAGACCGCTTCAAGGCCAAATGATCGCCTTTCAGGTATACCAAATAGGCGCTTCAGAAATATATCTAAATGGTAAACTGATCTGGAAATACGGCAAAGTAAGCAGCAACTACAATGAGGAGGAAACCTTTAATCCAGACGGCCGCCCCCTTACTATACAGCTAGGGAGCGGGCCTGAACATGTGATTGCAGTGCGGTATTCGTTTAACAGGCAAAACTGGTACAAGGGCCACGGGTTGGAGGTTTTTTACCTGGCTGCCAGACGTCCTGAATTTGCCTGGTCAGACTTCGACGACACTACTAACTATTTCACCCAGCGATGCCTGGTTTTGGGCGTATTTGCTATCCTCTGCCTGCTGCATTTTTCAATATACCTAACTTACCGTCAGCGCAAGATTAATCTATACTTGTCGTTGCTTAACCTTGGTGGAGTCTGCACTTTCGCCAACGGCCTGATGTGGCATTTTCTGCCACATGCAAATTTCAGATTTGCAGAGGGAATTCTTTTTATGGTTTCGGCACCATGTTCCTTTATATTTTTTCTATTAATGGTGCATGATCTATTTGATCATCCCAAAAAATTGCCGTTCAAGCTGCTGGTCGCTCTGTCTATCCTGATCATCCCTCTTGAGTTTCTGCCAGACTATGGCTATACTGAAGTCTATTTGGGCACCTGTGGGATACTGGTATATATCGAGATCACACGGATCAGTATCATTGCCTTTAAGCGCAAAAAACCAGGCTCGAAACTATTTTTATGGGGACAGAGTATTGCGTTCCTTTCCTTTTTCTCTTTTAATGTTATTGACATTTTTGGACTGAATTTATCGTACAATTTGCAGTTAATAATCGTCGATATCACCTTTTTAACGCCGTCGGTTGTGTTTTCAATTCTGCTTGGCCGCGAGTTTTCCAAAACCAATATTTCATTAGCCCAACAGCTGAGGCAGGTAGAGGAACTTTCAGAGAAAACTATTGCGCAGGAAATTGAAAAGCAGAACCTGCTTGCTTCGCAGAATGAAATGCTGGAACAACAGGTGAGCGAACGCACCAGCGAACTAAGTCAATCCCTTAAAAACTTAAAGCAAACGCAAACTCAGCTTATTCAATCCGAAAAAATGGCTTCTCTTGGTGAACTGACTGCTGGTATTGCCCACGAGATACAAAACCCTTTAAATTTTGTGAACAACTTTTCTGATGTAAGTACCGAATTGATGGGTGAATTGACTGAAGAGCTGGAAAAAGGTGATCTGGAAGAAGTGAAAGCTATTGCCTCTGATGTAACACAAAACCTTGAAAAGATACGACACCATGGCAAACGCGCAGACGCCATTGTAAAAGGCATGCTTGAACATAGCCGCAGCAGTACCGGAAAAAAAGAACTGACGAACTTAAATGCCCTGGCCGATGAATACCTGCGCCTGGCCTACCACGGGCTTCGTGCGAAAGACAAACAGTTTAACGCAGAGCTAGTCACCCGCTTTGATAACAAATTGCCGAATCTGACGTGATCCCCCAGGATATGGGACGGGTGTTGCTTAACCTGTTCAATAATGCCTTTTATGCGGTTAATCAGAAAGCTAAAACAGCAGTTGCCGATTATAAACCGACTATTGAGGTTAGTACAGCGAAAGAAAATGGTTCGATTCTGATCAAAGTAAAAGATAATGGCAACGGCATCCCGGAAGCTATAAAAGATAAGATCATGCAGCCATTTTTCACTACCAAGCCTACTGGTGAGGGAACTGGTCTGGGACTATCATTGAGTTATGATATTGTGGTGAAAGGGCATGGAGGTAGCATTAATGTGAATACCAAAGAAGGTGAGTTTACGGAGTTTGTGGTTAAGCTACCTCTCTAATCCCTCAACGTCATGGCGAGGAACGAAGCCATCTCCAAACTATACAAGTCAAGCAAACGGGTATATTTCAGTGAACGTTCACCAAAATATTATGGTTCGTTGATTGTCCTATGTAGAGATGGCTTCGTTCCTCGCCATGACGGTCGCTTTATAGCCTAGTCTTAATTCTGCTTCCCAATCACACCTGCAAATTTACTTTCATAATCACTTAGCTGTGCCTGTAATTTGGAGTTTAAGGCCAACTCCTGGTTCTCTTTGGTGACTTGCGTGATCGCGTTCAGCACAGACATTTCAAACTGCACATTTGATGTATTTAAATCATTGGGGCTGGCCTGCAGCAGGTTGTAATCATAATTCAGCTGATCGATGATATAATTATCCATGCTCGACACATATTTATTGGCCAGACTATTAGCATGCAATCTGTATGCAGTATCTATCACCCTGAATTTACTTTGGGCGATGCCTGCAAAGGGATAAATATCGGGCATTTCGATGTCATACTTCTTTATCGCGTTCAGGGCCATATCATTACGTCCTTCTGCCATCAAACCATTTGCCAATTCGGTAAAGGTATTGGTGATGAGTGAATAAAACAGCCCTGTTGATTGCTCATCCAGGTACTTGGCAGTTTTATAATTACCCCATTTAAACTTGTTCATCACGTTATCATACATTACCTGCGTATTCAATTTAGGCTGATTATTGGCCTCCGGCTTAAATGGTATCAGGTGATAAACAAAGCCTTCTTTATATAAATAGTTCTGCAAACCGTTGAACCCATCGCTGGCCATGGTTACGGTGAAGCATATCGGGCGTTTCCAGTCGTTATGTGCAAGTATGTCGATCAGCGCAAGGTTATCCTTCATCAGGTAATTGCCCGTAAACTTCCATTGCATGCTATCGGCTACCCTGCTTTTCTGATCTGGGGTAATCACATTGTTCTTTACCAATTCATCTGCATTAACAGTCAGCTTAAAGTTTTTGGTTGGCAGGTAATTTAATACCTCGCCGCTCTGCATCTCTACCTTAGTTTGCGGATTATCAGAAGTTACAAAATCAAACACATCCTTCAGCTCAACAGAATCGGGCAATTTGGCATCGTTAAATGGGATATAATCGCGGGTGCCATTTTTGTATTTGTCAAAGCTCATGGTGATAGGCAATGGCTCCGACTGGTTTGTTTTACGCTGCATCTGGTGGATATACCAATCGCTGCTAAACAGCGTGTTTACGATAATACGCACATCCGGCCTCACTCCTTCTACCTCCTGCACATACCATAAAGAGTAAGTGTCATTATCGGCCCCGGTAAACAGGATCGCATTTTTAGGGCACGACATCAGGTAATTGTAAGCCATGTCATGAGCGGTCAACTTAGTAGAGCGGTCATGGGCTTTCCACTCTTGTTTGATCAATAATACCGGACCGATCAGCATACACAAACCAATGGTAGCATAGCTGGCCGTACGGGCATTTATCTTTTTGCGGGCAAACTCTGCAATAGCGATCACCCCTATCCCGATCCAGATGGCAAAGGCATAAAAGGAGCTTACGTAGGAATAATCGCGCTCGCGTGGTTGATAAGCCTGGTTCACATACATCACAATGGCGATACTGGTAAAGAACCAGAACAAGCCCACTATGAACGCGTCCTTTTTACTTTGACGGGAATGATAAAACAAGCCGATCAACCCTAAAATCAACGGTAAAGCATATAGCGGCGTGTAGCCAGTATCATGCAGAACAGAGTTAGGCAGATGCTTGCCTTTGTCGAAGATGCCGGTTGTCCAATCGCCGTCAGCATAATTATGCAAACCGCTTGCCTGTAGTTGGCCATCCTGCTGATTGTATCGCCCGGCAAAATTCCACAGGAAATAGCGTCCATACATTTGCCATATCTGCCAGGTAAACATGAATCTCAGATTATCCGAGAAAGTGGGGACATCATTATCTGAAAGTCCAAGCCATTGCTTATAAAACTGCGGGTCTGAACTTTGCTGACTAAACATGCGCGGCAAAATAGTGGTATGATCGTAAGTATAATTCTGTTTCTTACCTGCTGATTCATATTTATCTTTACCCTTGGCATATATTGTACCGCCATCAGACTGATCTGTTATTTTGGCATCATAATACGGACCGGACGCCAGCGGAACATCACCATACTGACCACGGTTCAAATACCAGTAGAGTGTGAAGGCATTATCCGGGTGCGAGTTATTCAGATCGGTATTAGCTGTTGCGCGGATAGGGATATACGCGAAAGAACTATAACCAAAATAGATAAACGTGATACAAACCAAAGCCAGGTTGAGCACCGGCTTGCCCTTGCGGATACTATAACGGATACCTAATACCAACGCGGCGATCAGTAAAACAAAAAAGGAGATTGCCCCGCTGCCGAAACCTAGTCCGAGTGTATTTACGAAGAAAAGATCAGCATAGGCGGCTATCGCGACGGTATATCCCCTGATGCCGAATTGTACAAATGCCAAAATAGCAATGCTGATCAGAAAGGCAATAATTCCGGTTTTCAGGTTGATGCTTTTATACCTGCGGAAGTAGTAAACAAATACCACAGCCGGGATGGTTAACAAATTAAGCAAGTGGATACCTATGGATAAACCGATCATATAGGCAATAAACACGATCCATTTATCGGCCCCTGCCTCGGTTGATTTGGAATCCCATTTCAATATCGCCCAGAATACAATAGCCGTGCACAGTGCCGACATGGCAAATACGATCGTCTCTACTGCTGAAAACCAAAATGTATCGCTAAAGGCCAACGCCAGCGCGCCAACAATGCCTGCACCAAACACGAGTGTTTGTTTAATAGCATCGGGCTGATCGCCATTTTTGAGCATCATCTTTCGGGCCATCAAGGTGATCGTCCAGAAGAGGAACATGATAGTTGCTCCACTGGCAAGCGCGCAGGCCATATTGGTAAAGTAGGCTACCTTATGCACATCGCCAAAGCTCAGCAACGAAAATGCCTTACATATCATGGCGAAAAGCGGGTATCCCGGCTGGTGCGAAACCTGTAACCGGTAGGCACAGGAGATGAACTCGCCGCAGTCCCAAAAGCTTACGGATGGTTCGAGGGTGAGGATGTAGGTAGTGGATGCTATGACAAAGCAAAGCCAACCTAAAAGGTTGTTGATCTTGTTAAAACGCATGGTTTATCAGGGTAAAAGTTTATCAATACCCGAATATCCAGCTTATTTGTAAGCTATTTATGATGAGCGTCTTTGGTTTAACATCTTTTAACATTATTTAACGATTGAGCAGATTTGAGATGTGAGATTTGAGGTATGAGACTTAGGCATCATAATATAAATTTGGTCATTTCGAACCTGTAGGGCAGGGATTGAGCATCGGAGAGCAGGTGAGAAATCTTATACAAGCGGCTCGCAGACTTCGTAAGATGGATAAGGTTTCTCTTCGCCCCACTCCCCAGCTCTGCCGCTCATCGAAATGACATGGTTTTTTAATTTGGCTAACGAATTAAAACTTCAACGCTGCCCCTGCTTCAAAATAGAATATGCCGGAGCCACTCACCATACCTTTTGTAACGCGTGGCGGCAATTTGTTTTCTGCGATAGCATAGGTTGGCGTAAAGCTTAATATCAGCACACCTGTTTTGTATTCCACAGGGGCTGAGAGTTCATAATCGAGCAGTTTGAATTTGCTTAGCTGATTTTCTCTTTTTATGATCAAGCTTTCGGCTGCTTGTTCCAGGGCCAGGGCTTTTTTGGTCAGTTTGTATTTTTTAAGGATAAAGTAAGCATCGTAGAAGTTCTGCGTACCGGCGTTCAGGTTTGCTGATGGCGAAATGATCAGCAAGTCTTTTTCGCCAAATATGCCGTCAATAGCAAAATCATGCGATATGCCTGCATTGACAAATATATCGTGACCAAAATCCTGTTTCAGAAAATTATAGTCGACACTGACTATTGGCGTAATCACATCTGCAATATTGTAACTCAAATTCGCATTAATAGTACTACCGATAGCTGACCCGATCTGTGTACTATTGGCAGCATAAAAAAGCCTGGTAAACGATGCACCGCCGGTTAAATCGTCGGTAATATCAAAATCGTATCCAAATACCGCGCTTCCACCATCCAGTTTATTAGTTACACGATTTGGGATATAGTTGGCAGTCGCTGCCAGGTAAATGCCGTTTTTAAAGATATATTTCACTTCCGGCAAAATGGTTGGTGTACGGACGGTATCTGCCCGTCCCATAAATACATTATTACTCAGATAATTTACACCGATCTTGAACGAGGCCTTTTTGTCCTGTTTAAGTTGGGTTTCCAACTTGTCCAATAAGTCTTCCGGATCTTCGGTTGTGGTGGTTTGGGCAAATGCACTGCCCGCACTAAAGAGTAGCAAAAATAATAGGGGTACGTAAAAAACTTTCATCAAATAACTTTAATAATATGTCATAAAGCTCAATAGACTGTAATACGTATCTATGGTTTAGTTAGTTAATTAAAAAATATTATTACTCATATTAAACCATATATCATTCTGACAGTCACAACAAAACAAAAACATAAAAACCTTAAAAAGAAAAGTTATGAAAAAAATTGGTTTAACGGCAGTAGCATTCATTCTCGCAGGTGCTGCTTTCGCCCAAACAAGTACCCCCTCTGCAACTACCGACCCTGCATCTTCAACAGAAGTGAAAGCGCAAATGAAAGACATGCGTCATGACATCCGTGCCTATAACAAAAACAAGGCTGAAGCGAAGCATGATATAAACCAGGGTAACCTGGCCGCTGCTAAGACCGAAATCGCCGCAGCAAAAACCGAGAAGCAAGATATCAAAGCTGATGCCCAAACTCTTAAATCGGAAGGTGTAGCCCACCCGGTTAAGCTGGCCGACAAGCAGGTGAAAAGAATTGATGAAAAGGACGTTAAAAATGATCTAAAAGATATCAAAGCCGATAAGAAAATCGAACAAAAGGATATAAAAGAAGGTGACCTGGTTGGTGCACAAGCTGCTCAGAAAGATTTGAAAGCTGATAAAAGGGATTTGAAGAAGGATGTAAGGGAAGCGCGTCGAGATGGTGTCAGGCATCCTATCCGTCGTGCTAAATAACCCCCAATATATATTTACTAATTAATTTTAACTGTTCTATTATTAACGAAGGGGTGCTGCCAATGCAGCACCTTTTTTATTTGCTGTCTTTTTTCCTTAGTTCAGCGAATAAGATCATTAATACCACCGCCAGCAGAATACCTATCGGCATATCGCGTGTAGCGATTCCAACTGATAATCCTATAATAATTGCAGCCAGATAATAGCTTTTTGAACGCGGACTGATCACTGCGACGAAGATAGATTTTTTAGTCATTTATCTTATTCCTTTAAAACATTAGTCGGCAATAACTAAAATATTAGAAGGAATAATACAGGTATAAATACACGTCATAACACAATCACAATATATTATTGTTGATTATATGAGATTGTAATTAGTTTTATCCGGCTATCTTTGCTGTATATTAATAGATATTAAATATCTGCCGTTATATTTATTTAAGGACATACAAACGATTGACTATGAAGAATTTGAAGATCAAAGTTGCTACATTAAGCATATCCCTTGCCACAGCCGGCATCCTATTTTCGGGCTGCAGCTCGTTCACCAAAACAGAAAAAGGTGCTGCTATCGGCGCGGGTGGTGGTGCCGTTCTCGGCGGTTTTATTGGTAAAGCTGCCGGTAATACTGCATTGGGGGCTATTATTGGTGGCGCGGTGGGTGGCACCGCCGGAGCTGTGATTGGCCATAAAATGGATAAACAGGCTGCCGAGATAAAACAAACAGTTCCCGGAGCTACGGTTACCCGTGAAGGCGAGGGCATCCTTGTAAAATTTGATTCAGGTATTTTGTTCGACGTTGATAAGACAAACGTAAAGCCTGTAGCGCAAACCAGTCTGAAGAAACTGGCTGTTTCGCTGCAAAACAATCCACAAACCAACATCATGATAGTTGGGCATACAGATAGTACCGGCACTGCCGAACATAATATGGATCTTTCTATCCGCAGAGCAGGCGCCGTAAAGACATTTTTAACCGGCGAGGGTATCGATGGTTCCCGCTTAAGCACAAAAGGCAAAGGCGAAACAGAGCCTATCGCGCTGAACAGTACTGCTGACGGTCGTGCGCAAAACCGAAGGGTAGAAATTGTTATTGTTGCTAATGATCAGATGAAGCAACAAGCTACCCAGGCTGGACAATAAGGAAAGTAATCACTAAAACTCTGTCATTTCGAACCCGCAGAAGTAGCTGTGAAGGCGAAGCGGGTGAGAAATCTTATACAAGCGACTCGCAGACTTTGCAAGTCGTATAAGATTTCTCCTCACCCCGATTCACTTGGCCTCACTGTTCGTCGAAATGACATACGGGTTTAATATATGGAAGGTTATAAATGCTATCACCTCCTATATCAAGTGGACTTAACAAAAAAGGATGAACCTGTTCAGGTTCATCCTTTTTTGTTACTAGTTTTTTTGCTTATTTGATCTTGCTGAATGAGTAAACTACATAAGCATTTTTACTACCCAGGCTAACCGGCGATTTCAGCGTCATGTAATTATCGTCGATAGCGGCTACTTCTAACTGGTAACCTTCCTGCACCTTCCGGGCGCTATCACCCTGGTAAAGTTTCTTAAACTGAAACATTTGACCATTGGTGCTATTGTACGACCAGAATATGGTTTGCGATGTTCCATTGGCTAAAGTATATTTACCGTTACCACTGTTGGTCAGGTTCCATGTGCTGCCGTTGAAATCTTCAGGTGCACCCTGGTCGAACACGGTCTGAACTGATCCCGGTACCAGGCCTTCATAGCTTACCCTTGTCAATGTCCAGTTTCCTACAAAACGTGCACGTGATGCCCCGGCAACCGTGGCAGGGAGTTTCTTAACGGTATTGCATGCTGAAAAAGCAAATGCCAATACCATAATAAGAGCTGATGTTTGCAATAATTTTTTCATAGTGTATATATTATTTGTTACAAAAATAATACAATTCAATATTTAAGAGACATAAGTATGTATAAATGACCAAAAACAAGCTTAGCGCTTATCCAATGCAATATTTCGACCAAAAAAATCTTACACTTATTTTACATTTTTTAACATTATCACATAAAATAGGTTAAACCTATTTCCGTTAATACAGTCATAAGAACGCTTTAGGAAATTTTTAGTTCATATCGATTTGAATAAAAACCTTTACACAACAACCCTTATTAGACAAACACGATTATGCTAAAGCGTATATTGGTATTAGACGATAACCAGTTTATACTGGAAGCTGTAGAAGAAGCTCTTACTTATGAGAAATTCCAGGTATTGATCACTTCAGACAGCAGCAACCTGATAGAAATTGCCAAAATCTTCCAACCCGATTTATTTATACTCGACGACAGGCTTGCCGGGCGCAAATCATCCGATGATATTTGCCATCAACTTAAATGGCACCCACGCTTTGGAAGCACCCCTGTAATGCTTTGCTCCTATTTTTACCACCGCGGTGCCGATTTCTCGGCCCTGCCCTGCGATGACATTATTTCAAAGCCATTTGGCTTAGATGAACTGGTAAGCAAAGTGAACAACCTTATATTAGAATAAAAATATTTCTCCGTGAGGATTAGTGTATTCGGCGACAATCGTTAAATAGAAATAATATGCGCGATAAATCCCCGTTTTAAAATCGGGAGTTTTATATCGTGCCGGGACGGCATCCGTCCGAAAACGTCATGCCTGGTTATTTTGGGCATGATTTGCGCGTTTCAAACCGACTGTGCCGTTACTAATTTAATTTAATGAAATTAACTTATACCCGAACCCTTGTAAGGAGGATATTCTTTGCATTTCTTGGCTTTATTATCATACTCTCCGTTGTCGCGTTATTTGTCCGCGACTCCATCAATGATAAACTAAACAAGATATCACGGGTGTCTGAAGATATCGAAAGTAACCGTGCAGAACCCGAAAAAGCATTATTACTACTTCACCAGGCTGATTATGATTTTCAGCATTCGTTGGTTGATAATGACAAAAAATTAAAAACAAGTTATCAGCAGGAGTTAACACTCGCCTTTAATAAAGTAGACACGTTACTTCAGAAACAAGTCTCAGATACATCCAATCTGACTTCTCAGGAAAGGTCAAGGATAAAGCATTGGTACCAGCAAAAGGTTTCCCTCTCACATCAGCTACATGTACTCCGGCACAGTTTCGATTCATTATTAACAACATATGCCAATGTGGATTCACTTGGTCTGAGCAAGGCGAAGGAACCCAAACTTCAGATCGGTAAGACTGAGCCTCTCGCCAAATCCAATACCGTCCATAAAAGTACTGCGAAGCGCGGCCTGATCGAACGCCTTAAAGATGCCATCAACAATAAGGATGCAAACAGTACAAAACATCAGCGCGATACCAAAGAAACCAATGCAAAGGCGTTGAAGCTGATTAAACAAAATCAGCTGGCTTACAATAAAGCATTGCAGCAATTGAAGCACCAAAATGCAGAACAATTGCACACGCAACGTCAGTTAGTTACCACTAATTCCTATATCATAAATGAGTTAGGAAATATCATCAGCCAGGTAAAAGACATTAACTACAACATGGCCGATGAGTTTAAAGGGATGGCCCTTAAATCGTATCAGGATAGCACTGCGCAGCTAAATAAGCTCTACCTCACTGCTCTTTGTCTGCTGGCTGTTTTCTCTGCATTACTGATCGTATTTATAACACAGCTCCACCAATCTGAGGTTTTGTTACGCGAGGAAATAGAAAGTTCTGTAGCAATAGCCCAGCAAAAAATGGATCTGTTGCACCATATGAGTCACGAGGTGCGAACCCCGCTTACTTCGATCATGGGCTTCCTATATATTTTTAGCAAATCCGAAATGACTACCAAACAGGCTGATATGCTGGAATCTATACAACTATCATCAGACATGGTGCTACGTACCCTGAACGATACGCTGGATGCAGCAAAAATGGAGAACAGCGAACTGGCAATTTACGCCGAACCATTTAATCCGGATTACATTCTGCAAATGGTGATCGCCAGTATGGAACCAGTCGCCACAAAAAAGAAGCTCTATATTAAATACAACTTTACTGGCAACAAAAACGCCCTGGTACTTGGCGACAGTTTCAGGCTAAAACAAATTGTGGTGAACCTGCTAAGTAATGCCCTCAAATATACTTCTGAAGGCGGGGTTACCATCAATGCGCAGTTGATAGCCAATGAAACCCGCTTGCAGGTAGATGTAACAGATACCGGCGACGGAATTAGCGCAGAACAACAGGCCGGGCTTTTCTCAAAATATTATCAAACCAGTTCGTCAAAAGGCCAGGTAGGTACCGGGCTTGGCTTATTTATCTGCAAGCAACTGATAAAATTGCAAAGCGGGAAAATTTCTGTAAAAAGTGAGTTGGGCAAAGGCGCTACTTTCTCTTTCTTTATTCCTTATCCGAAGAAGGAGAAGGTCATTAATCATTAGTCATTAGTCATTAGTCATTAGTCGGCAACCAATTGCTGATTGTTTTATTGCTGGCAACTTGATGAGCTAAATTCTTCGGACTCCCGATCAATCAGCGCCGCTTTATCGCAGTATTACCATTATGTGGTTTTAAGGAGGGTAATGCCTTTATGATAGCTATCAATCCCAGTCCGATTACTTTGAGCGCCCTGAAAGAAAATACCACGAAAGGTTTCATTAATTCCCAGTTATCGCGATGGGTATGCTTTGCCTTTGTGTTTACGGGGCGAATGATCTTTAATTTGTCAGCTGCCATATCATTGATTACTTATTAATACAATGCCGGGGCTGCCAAAATTGTTTTTATTTGTAGATCAAACTCTTTTCTTCAACGTAAGCACCGTTATCTCCGGCCAGATACCCAACCTGCCTGAAAATGCCAGGAAGCCAAAGCCTCGGTTTACATAAAGCTGGCGGTCGTGTTGTTCTATCCACCCGGCCCAGTCGAGGTAACGGTATTGTACGGGACTCCATCGCAAGCCTGCGGTTTCTACACCGAACTGTGCACCATGCGTATGTCCCGACAGGGTTAAATGTATCTTTTCAGGATAATATCGTACTTTTTCTTCCCAATGAGTAGGATCATGTGAGAGCAGAATTTTGAACGCGTCTTTATCAACGCCCATCATTGCCTTATCCAGGTTGCCTATTTGCACAAAGCCCCTGCCCCAGTTTTGCACGCCGATCAGGCTAATTTTTTGTCCGCCTTTTTCAATCACTACATTCTCATCCAACAAAAGCCGATACCCCAATGCCTTATGGTGCTCCTTTAGCTTATCCAGGTTGGCATCCTTTTCTGCATCGCTATCCCATTGGATATAGTCGCCATAATCATGATTGCCCAATATGGAAAATTGCCCGTTCGGCGCTTTCAGCTTGCTAAACATGTCCATGTAAGGTTCTATTTCCCAGGCGGCGTTATTCACCAGGTCGCCGGTAAAAACAAAAAGATCGCTCTTTTGAGCATTGGCCAGGTCGATACCGCGCTGTACTGCCTCTTTATTATCAAAGCTCCCTGAATGGATGTCGGAAATTTGAGTTATAGTAAACCCGTCAAAAGCCTCAGGCAGATCATCAAAATAAAGGGTCTGCTTATGTAATCTATAATCGTATTTCCCTTTAAACATGGCATACAGAAAACCAGTAAACGGTACCGCAGCTACCAATATGGCAACCTCGCTGATAAACTTGCGCCGGGCAGGAATAAATGGTTCGCCGTGTTTCTTTTTATTACGATTGATGGCATAATTACCTGCACCATAAAAAAGCCTCCCGATATCTCCAATCAATAATATGAGCGCGAAAATTATCTTGGTAATAAAGAAAGTGATCAACAGGCTTAGCATCCATTCGTGGTAAGGCGTCATCCCCCTTGCATTGTTAAAGCTACCGGTACCTGCAATGAATAAAACCGTAACGCCGACAGAAACCAACAAGTATCCCCAAAGCACTATACGTTTTAGCCGCAGGGACTTCCAGTTCTTAACAAAAGTTTTCAGGCCGTTGAATACATACCAGTCCAGCAGAAGACTGATGGCCGCTATAATCAGGAATATTCTTACAAATCCGCCGTGGTGCATAATATGGGTTAACGTAATGCGCAATTTATAAAAGCCGGAGTAATTAAAAAGTCATTATATCATATTGTTAATCAAAAAAGTAGTATCTTTTCGAACACTTTTCGCCAACCGGTTATAAACCTGCATATTTTTAGTGATGAAGAAGCTGCTGTTCGTGGTTTTGGGGCTGATAATATTTGCGACATTTTCCTGCAAAAAAGGAGAACGTATTCAAAAAGCTTACCTGCTTAGTCAACAAATAATTGACGACCGGGCTGATGGGCTGCCTATTGACACAACCAGGTTTTTTTATGACAACCGGGGGAATCTGACACTGGTAAAAAACGGCGACGGTCATTACTTTACCATTGCTTATGACGATGCCGGACGTGTAACGGTCGCCAAAACGATAAATCCAAGCGGGAATCTTGCTAAAGAATTTGATTTCTTTTACGCCCCATCAATAGGCTTTATCACTAAGGTTCCATCCAAAGAGCCAGATACCGCCTACCTTACATTTAACGACAAGCACGAAGTAACCGAAATACGCACGGTTCATGCCGGCTACTCGACATTTACTTATGATGAAAAAGGAAATGTGGCCAGTTTGAAAAATTATAAAAGCGACGGCAGCCTTGATTTGTATGACCAGGATTATTATACCTATGATGACAAGAAAAGCTATTTCTCAGCAGTGCCCCGCAACAACTATTTTTTGATGTACTTGTTGTATCCCGACGCCAGTTCGCTGATCAACAATGTAGTTACTAAAAATGCCGATGTTTACACCTACACCTACAACAAAGAAGGTTACCCGGTTAGTGCAAGCGCAAAAGTTGTTGGCCGTTCATTAACGCCGATTTATTATAATTACATCGTGAAATAAAATCAATTATGAAAACCTTCTTTCTTTTGTTTTTCCTGGCATTTACAGTGTCCCTGCAGTCCATCGCGCAGAAAAAAGCCAAAGCCGATACTGTATTTTTTGAAGATTTTAATGGTAAAAGTCTTGACCGGAGCAAGTGGAACGTAGAAGTTACCGGCGAGACTGTGAACGACGAACAACAGGCTTATGTAGATTCTATATCGGTGTTTCATATAGTACACGGCAAAGCTGCTGAAGGAGCTAAGAACGGGGCCCTGATTATCAAGCCAAAATATCTTGCCGGCTATACCAGCAAAGAGCAAAAGAAATATGACTTTATTTCAGGCAGGATAAATACCCGTGGCAAAATAGAATTCACTTATGGCAGCGCTTCAGCAAGAATGAAGTTGACATCAGGCGAAGGATTGTGGCCCGCATTCTGGGCACTCGGTGAAGGCGAATGGCCTGGCTGTGGCGAGATCGACATCATGGAGACCGTGGGCGACGGCAGCTGGATAAGCAATGCCATGCACGGACCGAATTACTACGGCAACACACCGCTTACCTTCAGATATTTCCTTCCAAAGAAAAGCACTGTAGACGGCTGGCATACTTACTCCGTTGACTGGACACCCGACAAAATGGTATTCAAAACCGATGGCGTAGTTACATACACCGTAACCAAGGCCAAGGTTGAACATTACGGAAAATGGGCATTTGATAATCCTAAATTTATCATTGTCAACTTTGCGCTGGGTGGTGGTTATCCGAACGGGGTAAACAAGATCACCAAACCTTACTTCGGGATTTCGCAGGCAACAGTCGACAAAATCAAAGCCGGGCAGGCGAAGGTGTTGGTGGACTGGGTGCTGGTGACTAAGGCTAAGGAATAAAGAAGCATCTTAAATGATAACGATTAAACAACCTTTCTATAACACCTGGGCGTTCTTGTTTGGCTAACAGTATATATTTACAGTGGTTTTATTTTCTAAACAATTTGAACTCAAATAATACAGGTGCAGTACTAAGGTTTGCAATAAAAGTCATTCTATTATTGGCGGCCAGTTTTGTATTTATCACGATAGTCAAAATAATCATCAGTCAATCCCTTTTTTTTATACAGTATAAATTTGGCGACATAGCTGTGTGGAGTATCATTGGATTAGTGTTTTTATCCCAGGTTATTATATACATAGTTAAATATTTTAAAAAGCGCAATCAGGACAGTTTTTAGCGAAGTGTTCACAAGCGTTCACAACGTTGTGAACGTGAACGCACTAACAAAAAATCCCGGCATTAACCGGGATTTTTTGTTAGTGACGATAATGATGCCGCACATGACGATTGTGCTTAAAATGATGATGATAACGATGATGGCGAACCTGTGCTTGTGAAGCGAAGGTTACCAATGTTAAACCTGCCACTGCTAATATTTTCAAATATTTCATAATTGCTTGTTTAAACTTAATTGTTACGGTAGTCGTGATCGTGGTCATGGTCACGGTCGTGATGATCATCATCGTGATGATACCTGTGATGTTCCCGGTATTCAACCGAGCAACTTGACATAGCTACTGATGCGAAGATCAGTAAAGCCAGTAATCTCATTATTTGCTTTTTCATGGTAGTATATTGTTTTTATATAGATGTATTACTAAAACCATCGAATATCGAAATGGTTTCTATTTTTCTTGTTACTTAACTATCCAAAGTATTAAAAAACCACTCTCTTTCCATCTCATTAGCAACCCATTAAGATTTTAATACGTACTTTTAATGCTGCAAAAGCTATAGTATGATCCCCAGATTCGCTATTACCAGACTGCTGTTTTTCGTTGCTCTGATCATACTATATGGCTTAAGTAATGCCAATGCGCAAGGACCCGGGTTACCCGGTAGCCTTCCACCCGCCCCAAAATTTACTTATCCAACACCCGACGTCTATCCTGTAAACATCCCGATAACACCGATAGGGCCAACTACCTTAGGTGGACCGGTTCCTGCTACGATATTCGGCAGCGTAAGTACCTTCGCAGGTAAGGGCACGCAGACGGGATATAACGACGCTACCGGAACTGCGGCTTTATTTAGCAGCTTATGGAGAATAGACATGGATGCCTCAGGTAATTTGTTGGTTGCCGACGGCCCCTACATTAGAAAAATTAGTCCGGCAGCAGTGGTGACAACGCTGGCAGGCGGCAATCCCAACGGCGTTTCAAACGGCACTGGAACTGCGGCCGGCTTCGGGCAAACGGCAGGATTGGTGGTCACCCCTTCTGGAAATATTATTGTTGGCGATCTTTCAGCCAGGACGTTAAGACAGGTAACTCCAGGCGGTACGGTTACCACAATCGCAGGTGATGGTATAACTCCCTTCGACCCGGTAAGCCTTGCTTCAGATGCTGCAGGCGACGTATTTGTAGCCGATCAAGCCCGCGATATTATAAGAGACTTTGCCAACGGTAGCAGCACCTCAACTATTTATGCTGGAACACAGGGTATCACAGGCTCAAATAATGGCAACGTGGCACTATCAACCTACAATCAGCCGGCAGACATAAAATTCGACCAGGCAGGCGATATGTTTGTTGCTGATGAGAACAACCATATGATAAGGGAAATTAGTGCCGGTGGTATCGTTACCACTGTTGCCGGCACAACAACCCCAGGACTGGTAGACGGGCCGGATGCAACAGCATTATTTAATAAGCCCGATGCGCTGGCGCTCGATCCGGTGAACAACATCTATGTAGCCGACTGGAAAGGCATAGTAATCAGGATGATTGATGCGAATGGCTATGTGGTATCAGTAGCAGGAGATAATGCACGCAAAGTATCAGTAGATGGTATAGGCGGGACCGCAAATTTTAACCAGGTAGCCGGGCTTTTATATTCCAACGGTGTACTTTATGCCGCTGATAAAACCAGCGTCCGCAAAATCATTGTAACCGGTTATAGTATTGATAAACCTTTACCCAGCGGCCTTGTGTTCGACAGCACAAATGGTACCATTAGTGGCACACCGACTGCAGTTAGCCCTGCTACACAATACACGATCATTGGTTATAATACAGGCGGCAGTTATGCTACAACCATTACGCTGGGAGTAAACCCTCCTGCCCCTCCTGTTATAACCTATCCTACGCCAGAGGTTTACATCCGTAATACAGCAATTGCCCCTTTGGTGCCGAATACAAGTGCGGGTGGTGCGCCATCATCTACAGCCACTTCTGCTGCTTATACAATTGATAAACAATTACCCCCAGGGTTAATACTTGATCAGGCAACCGGGATTATCAGCGGCACACCCACAGTTATCTCGCCGCCAACTGACTATACAATCACCGCTCACAACGATGGTGGAGATGGCCCCTTCACTATTAATATCACTGTTGTTGCTCCTATCCTATCCAACGCGATTATTACTTTCAATGCCTTACCGGTAAAAACTTATGGCGATGCGGATTTTGATCCGGGTGCAACAAGCGACAATACTGCCGAGCCAATAGACTACTCCAGCGACGATCCAACGGTGGCTACCATAGTAAACGGGCAGATACATATAACCGGTGCGGGTACGGCAAACATCACGGCCACTCAACAGGGTGATAATAACTACGATGCAGCATTCCCTGTCGTTGAGCCTTTTACTGTAAAACCGTTTCCGCTCACTGTAACGGTTGATGATCAAACGCGTTATTTTGGGCAGCCTAATCCAGCATTTACTTTCAGCTATAGCCCATTTGCATACAATGAGAATGCTTCTTACCTGCTTACACCACCAGTTGCATCCACACTTGCAAACGAAACCTCTGCGCCGGGAAAATATATTATCAATATTGACGGTGCCACGTCCGTTAATTATAAAATCACCCAACTTCCTGGCACCTTAACTGTTTTACAGACATTGCCTACCATCGTGATCCCTAACGCCTTTACCCCGAATGGTGATGGCATTAACGATTTTTGGAACATCAAATCAATAGAGGCTTATCCAAAATGTATCGTATCGGTTTATAGCCGATACGGTACATTGGTCTACCAGTCAAAAGGCTATCCCCGTTCATGGGACGGCACCAGCAATGGCACACCTGTACCAACCGGGACTTATTATTATATCATCAACCTGAACGAGGATAATAGTAAACCAATGACAGGTTACATTGCCGTTATCCGCTAAAAAGGGCTTACCGAGGCCAAAAAAAGAAACCTATTTAGCTGTAACACCGTAATAATCTCCATATTCATGAGAGGTTATATCATCATACCCAAATCCATTCCGTGCCGCAGCTGCAAATATTGTGGGTCGCGACCGATCATTGCCCTGAGCGGTAAGGATGATTACGTGGTAAAATGCCCTATGAACAGCAACCATTATCAAACCCCGGCCGGACTTATTGACATTGATGATTGGAACGCCCACAACATCCCAACCCACGAGTTTGAACCTGAAGATGACCAAATGGTGGCCTGCTACGACAGCAAGCTTAATTATACCTTCTTTTTGCCTGCTTAATTCTTATACATCCTGATAAGCTTTTTTTGTACATTGCCCGTATGAAAAAGAGCAATTTGTTACCCCTCGCATTATTACTGTTTATCCTTACATTTTCCGGAATCTGTTATGGACAGGACAACAAACCGACCATAAATCACGTGGCCATTTGTGCTCACGATTTAAAACGCAGCGTAGCTTTTTACAGTGATGTAATGGATCTGACTAAAATCCCCAATCCTTTTCATGATACTGTGCATCAATGGTTTGCTATCGGGCCAAACGCCGCACTGCATGTAATCCAGGCCGACTGCCCGACAGTAGCGCACGATATTAACAATCACTTATGCTTTAGTGTGCCGTCTATTGAGGAATTCATGAAGCACCTTGATAAGTTAAATATCAAATATGGCGACTGGAATGGCAACAAGAAAACCCAATTAAGGGCCGATGGCGTGCTCCAGATCTATTTCCAGGATCCCGATGGTTATTGGATAGAAGTGAATAATGCAAAATAATTTATCGTACAAACTTGTTTTTATTATAACCTAAATTATCACATGAAATATATTTGTTTAATATCCCTGCTGATTATCGGCATAAGTTTTAAATCAAATGCCCAATTTTTATTGGAACGAAAAAATATTGATGAGATCAGAAAATTTGAATCCGGTCAGCATTCAGAAAATACCGGATTCAAAAAAATGCAGGTTGGGCATGATTTTTTTCATAATACTCAAGAAAAAGTAGATTATTATCCACTGATATTTAAGCGAATTGAAGATTCGTTCAAACCACAATGCGAGGCAGAATATTTTTATTCATCTAAAGATTCAATCGTAAACGGGATTATCTATGAATGGAACATAGCTAATGAGATATCTAATATCAAAACTGACGGACATAAGTTTGAAGAACAGCTTACCCGTAAAGACGATTATTTACAGCAATATAATACAATACGTGACTTGCTGATAAAATTATTGGGCAATCCATCACAAACTGAAGAAATAGCCGAAACAGGGCAAGGATATTTTGGAAAAACTGAATGGAACTTAAATGATAAAGATGTCACACTTTATTTCTCATTTACTCCAAAACTGCAAATTGCCGGTCCTTATAAATTTGGTACTTTTAGAGTACGCTTAAAAGAAGACTGGAAATAAACGCAAAATAGTTCTACTTTTCTGCATAAATGATATTAACGCCCCAATCAAGCAGGGCACTACCGTTTACGCTATTTGCATTGATAATAGCGTAAACTTCATTTTTGATAGCAGTAATTGTGGCTTTATCTAATTTGGCTAATGTGGCAACCAGGGTTTCTGATAATTCTGTCCTGTTCCGCCAGTAGGTATCAGCATCTACAAAATCAACCTGTCCGGTTAACTCTTGATTTCGAACATGTTTGAAACCGGCCTGAGCAAAAATATCAATCATAACACCCGGCTCGGAACAACGGAACATACCGGGAGCGTCCAGTGCCTGTGGTGGCGTTTCAATATATTTACCCATAACGCCTGACATAGCAGTGTACCAGATATTTTTATCCGGGACCGCCCAAACCGCAATGGCTATCCGTCCGCCAGGTTTTAATACACGATACAATTCGTTGGCGGCTAACTGCATATCCGGAAAGAACATAAAGCCCATCCGGCAACTGATCCTGGTAAATGTGTTTTCATCAAAAGGCAGCTCGCACACATCACTTGCCATCGTACTATAATTTTTTAGTCCTTTGGCTGCAGCATTGGCCTCAGCTATTTGCAGCATATCATCCGACAGGTCGGTCCCGGTTACCTTTCCATTTTTGGCAATTGAGGCTATCGTTAGTCCTGGCTCTCCCGTACCGGCGGCAACATCCAGTACAATATCGTCTTCCTTTAGATGGAGCTTATCGATAATGGCCTCACCCATCGGGCGCAAAAATTTCATAATAAACTCATCCCATTTTTTCCATCCGGGTGAAACCTTGTTCCACAATTGTTTTTGCTGCTCGCGAATTTGTTCTTGTTGAAGTTCCATAATGCTTATGCGTAAATCTAACATTTTAGCACTTCGTTTTTAGCTCGAACAGCTTTTCTGAGTTACAAATGACATAGAAATGTTATGTTTTATAACATTGCCTATAAAGACTATAAATCTTATAGAATATTTTTTACATTTATCAGACTTTTCGAAATTAAATGTTTAAACATATAATTATATATTTGCACAGTTATTTGAAACTCAAAACAATAAAATAAATGAAAAAGATCATTCTATTAGCTGCAGTTGCCTTAATGAACACCGCAGTATTCGCACAAACATGGAAAGTGAACAAAGCGCATTCGCATTTTACTTTTACCATCACCCACTTAGCCGTATCAGATGTTGACGGTGTATTCAAAGATTTTGATGCCACCATCACTGCTGCAAAACCTGATTTCAGCGATGCCAAGGTTGAATTCGTTGCTCAAACAGCTTCTGTAAACACAGGCGTTGACCAACGCGATGGTCACTTAAAAAGCCCTGACTTCTTCGACGTAGCTAAATATCCTACCGTTAATTTCGTTAGCACAGGTATCAAAACTACTTCTGCTAACCACTACAAACTAAGCGGTAATTTAACTTTGAATGGCGTAACTAAACCAGTTGTTCTTGATTTGGTATACCGCGGTACAATTACCAATCCAATGACTAAAGCTCCTGATGCAGGTTTCTCAGTTTCCGGTTCTATCAACCGTTCTGATTTTACCTTCGGCAGCAAATTTGGTTCACCAATGCTGAGCGACGAAGTTACTTTCAAGGCTTCAGGCGAGTTTGACAAAGCAAACTAATAAGAATTTACATTAATTAACTATTACAGAGCGTCCCGGATATTTCGGGGCGCTTTTGTATTTATACGCGCTTGAAGATCATAGTACGGCCTATCAGTTTGATGTGCCAATAGCCTTTTACTTTCAACGTACCATCCTTGTCAATAAATCCGGCTGCATCCCATTCTTTGCCATGTTGAGCGTCGTATATCCTACCCCCCTCCCAGGTGTGACTATCGGCGTCATAACGAAGATTTCTTAATATTTCCAGACCTAAAATTCTACGGTTGCGCAAAGCAGGATCAGGATTATGCTTATCGCGCCAATCCTCCATCGGCTTGCTGGGGTCATCATTGAACCAAATGATCTTAGCCTTAAACTGTTCCTTTTCTTTATAAACCTCCACCATCAGTTTTTTATCGGAAGATAGCCATTTGCCCAATATCCGGTCACTTTCGGGCGTGGCGGCATGGGTTTGAAAGTTGAATCCAATAAAAAACAGGAGAGATAGAAATTTTAACATAGCAGATAAACGGAAATACAGTGCCGCAGTTTTGCAAATATCCGATATAAAACGTGTATGTCAACGTTTAATTATACTCAACTATTGAGCAATAAGCACACTCTACCTATTGGGGTTCTACTTCGATTTAAGGGATTGTAGAACTATTTATTTTATCACTTCGATTTTATTGCTGATCAAAACAACAGCACCTGATTGATAATCAACCCGAAGTCTATAATAATTAACCCATTTAGGCGTATTGTTACTTATTAGCCAACCAGTAGCTTCTACATCGTATTCAGTAGTACCTGGAATAGGATCCATTTTCAGATGCAATCCGTTACCTTCCTTTTTAAGTAGCGTATCTTTCTTCTTAACATAGGTCAAATTTCTGATGATAGTGTCTATGCTTTCTTCCCGTTTATATTCTGATAAAACTTCATCATCAAATTTATGCCCCCAGCTTCTACCGTGACTTTTTATTAATATCCCTGAAACCAAACTATTATGAACACCCACACTGTCCATCAACTCACGGGTTACAAGACATCCCGCAACACTTTTATAAGTAAAACCCCATCGATTTGCTGTGACTCTCTGGGCATTTTCTGTAATTGGCACAAGAGGAAAACCATACGTCAAATACACCAATCTACCTTTATTATCATAAATATCTTTGTTATGTCTTTTATTTCGCAGGTAGACGTAGGTAAAATATGACATTACTGACAGACATAAAACGAGTGCAACTATGACACTTAGGTGAATTGATTTTATAATGATCGGTTTGGGACGCATGATAAGGGTTATTACCGTAAATTTAATAAAAATTCCTTTGTCCTTGTATTCGATCCGGCAATTTACAAAACACAAGTACGTCTATCTTCCATACTCTTTATATATTTGACCATAAACCTATTTTCTTCCTTATGAAAAAACTGCTACTGCCGCTGCTACTGCTACTTTCTGTAGCCACATTCGCTCAGCAAAAAAACATATACCACAAAGGTTGGGTCGATTTTAACAAAAATGGCAAGATGGATGTATTTGAAGATCCATCTCAGCCTATCGATAAGCGTATTAATGATCTGCTTAGCCAGATGACGGTTGAAGAAAAGACCTGCCAGTTAGCCACGCTGTATGGCTATAAACGGGTTTTGAAAGAGGAAATGCCAACTGAATCGTGGAAGCATGAGGTTTGGAAAGATGGTATAGCCAATATCGATGAGGAACTGAATAATCTTACTTCGCACACTGACGCCGCCCCAACCCAATATTCTTACCCCTACAGCAAGCATGCAGAAGCGATCAACACCGTACAACGCTGGTTTGTAGAAGAAACGCGTATGGGTATCCCGGTTGATTTTACGAATGAAGGCATTCACGGCCTTAACCATGACCGTGCTACGTCTTTACCCGCTCCAATAGGCATTGGCAGTACATGGGATAAAAACCTCGTTCACCAGGCAGGACAAACCGTGGGCCGCGAGGCTCGAGCATTGGGATATACCAATGTATATGCCCCTATTCTTGATCCGGCCCGTGACCAGCGCTGGGGGCGTGTGGTAGAATGTTACGGTGAAGATCCCTTCCTGATAGCTGAGCTGGGCAAACAAATGACCCTGGGCATACAGGAAGAAGGCGCGGCATCGACTTTAAAGCACTTTGCTGTATATAGTGTACCCAAAGGTGGGCGTGATGGCGCTGCCCGAACTGATCCTCATGTAGCTCCGCGCGAGATGTACCAGATATACCTCTACCCTTTCCGCCGTGTAATACAGGAGGCACATGCCATGGGGGTGATGAGCAGTTACAATGATTGGGATGGCCAGCCTATAACCGGAAGCTATTATTTCCTGACCGAATTGCTGCGTCAAAAATTTGGGTTTAACGGCTACGTAGTTTCTGATAGCGAAGCAGTTGAATACCTTTATTCGAAACATCACGTTGCCGGTGATATTAAAGAAGCGGTTCGCCAGGCTTTTGAGGCTGGATTGAATGTGCGGACTAACTTTAGCATGCCGCAAACCTACATTATGCCTTTGCGAGAGTTAGTAAATGAAGGCAAAGTTTCCATGAAAACGCTGGACTCGCGCGTTGCTGATGTATTGCGCGTAAAATTTAAATTAGGCTTATTTGATGAACCTTACGTGAAAGATCCAAAAGCCGCTGATAAGATCGTTCATACGGCAAAAGACCAGGCAATGGGCTTGCAAATGAACCGCGAAAGCATGGTTTTGCTGAAAAATGCAAACAACTTGCTACCACTTAATAAATCCACCCTCAAAAAGATATTGGTAACCGGTCCGCTGGCTGCTGAGACAAGCTATGCCATCAGTCGTTATGGACCATCTCACCACCCGGTTACCAGTGTGCTGAACGGTATTAAAAACTATGTAGGTAACGATGCACAGGTGAGTTATATAAAAGGCTGCGATATTGTGGATGCCACCTGGCCGGAAAGTGAGATCATCGAAACTCCGCTTACCGTACAGGAACAGGCAGGAATTGATTCAGCTGTAAATCAAGCCAAACAATCAGATGTAGTGATCGCCGTGGTTGGTGAGGATGTGGACCGCGTAGGCGAAAGTCTTTCGCGTACAGGTTTAAACCTGCCGGGTCGCCAGTTAAAGTTGATACAAGCTTTGCAAGCCACAGGCAAACCCGTAGTGATGGTGATGATAAACGGACAGCCGCTTACCATCAACTGGGAAAACAAGTATGTGCCTGCTATCCTCGAAGCGTGGTTCCCGGGGCCAGAAAGCGGCAAAGTAATAGCTGAGACTTTGTTTGGCGATAATAATCCCGGCGGAAAATTATCGATTACCTTCCCTAAAACAACAGGTCAGATCGAATTCAACTTTCCATTTAAGCCCGCTTCTCAGGCCGGGCAAGGCGGTGCCAATAGCTGGGGCAAAACCAGTGTGAACGGCGCGCTATATCCGTTTGGTTATGGTTTGAGCTACACCACTTTTGACTTCAGCAACCTGCAGGTATCGCCAGAAAAAGAACATCAGCAGGGAGATATTAAAGTGACTGTGGATTTAAGTAATACCGGTCAGCGTAAAGGGGATGAAGTGGTACAGTTATACCTGAAGCAGGAGATCAGCGATGTTACAACTTACGAATATGATTTGCGTGGATTTGAACGCGTCACCCTAAATCCTGGTGAAAAGAAGACAGTAGAATTTACCCTGCATCCTGATGACCTGGCCATACTGGATAAAAACATGAACTGGACCGTAGAGCCGGGTAAATTCCAGGTGATGATCGGCAATTCGTCTGAAGATATTAAACTAAAGAAGGAGTTTGAGGTAGAGAAGTAGAATGAGGTCGGATGTCGGAAGGCTGAGGTCGGAATTCTTTTTTAACAGCTTTTACATAGTGAAAACACGGTAAAGGTCAGGTGTTTTTACGCTTGACGCCGGCTTATATCTGGTGGTAACTTTAATCAAGTTTTAATTACTGGATTAATTTAAATTCCCCTGGATTATGTTGACCAAAAACCTCGCTTTGATCAGTCAAAGCAACTCAGTAACCGTAGATCAGCTGCAGGAAGTTGCCGCAGCCTTGCAGAAACAGGTAACAAGGGATCTTGCACCCGTATGGAACATTTCGGCGACAATAAGCGTGTTCTCAAGTTTACGATCCCTGCCGGTGGGCTACTGGCCCATTATTATTAAAGATAACATTAATCAGCCCGGTGCCGGAGGGTTTCATTCTAAAAAGCACAATCAGCCTTTTGCCCTGATCGAAGCGGGCGATGACTGGATCCTTTCTACCAGTCACGAAATGATTGAAATGCTTGTTGATCCTTCAGGCAATACTACGGTCACCTCAGATTCGCTAAAACCAGGCCAGGGGCGGGTTCTTTACCTGCTGGAAGCCTGTGACCCTTGCGAAGCAGGTGAATTTGCCTATTCGATTAATGGTATAACGGTCTCTGATTTCATCACGCCAAATTACCAGGATCCTGTTGGGTCTGCCTCGGTACGCTATAGTTTCACCGGATCGATAAAAGAGCCGAGACAAGTGCTAAACGGTGGTTATATCAGTTGGTTCGAGCCGGAAAGCCAAAGTATATGGCAGGCTATTAATCGCGGTAACGGGCTGGAATTTCGTGAACTTGGTGTTTCGCCGGGCGGTTTTAGCCTGCGCCAATTTGTAGATTCACACCCCAAAAATATAGTAGAACCTTATTCAAAAACTTTGCCTTCAAACAAAATATTGGGAAATACAGCGTATAAAACCCGTGAAAAATCGTCGGAAGCTGCATCGCGCATATGGGAAGATGATCTTAAGAGTTTTAAGTGACATTGATTACACCTAAAATTCTAATTCTGCCTCAACTCAATCACCAAAGCGCTCGTTTAAAACGGGCGCTTGCTATTTTATTGCGATTCTAATATAAAGAATCTATTTTAGCAGAACCTTATCACATTCCAAATGAAAAGATACTTATTTATCCTCGTTTTACTATCAATCACAATTTTTAGCGGCTGTCATCACGATAGTAAAAAACGTCACCATGAAAAACACAAAAACAGTTTAAGTAAGGATACTTTGCTTATCACCAGGCGTTCAGCTATTTCGGTATGGTTAGATACGGCCACATTAGAGAAAAGAAGGAAACAATATGGTGATACCAGCTTTTACATTGCCGGAGATGACGAAGTATATTATTCAAGCGCTGCCGATTCAGTTTTGACGGCCCGAAAGCTTCCTTTGGTAAGCGGCGATGATTTCAAGTTTATTAAATTTGAACAGAATAACGGTATAGTTACGATAATCAGGATAGATACGTTGTCCAAGCTTCACACCTTATATTTATTTGATCCATCTAAAGCACCGTATGATGCTGATATTACCATGATGGATGAAGAATACAAGAACTATTATTATCAAGGCGCTCGTTAATAACTGTCACGTACAGTAAATCTCGTAAGTGTATCTTATCATCCCTTCTGGAAGCTGTTTCTTCAGTAATTTAGAAAAAATCTATAACTAAAAATTTAATAGTGTACTTGGTACAATTTAACACTTGCAGATTATTTTCTAATTACATACTTTTATAAATATTTTAAGAAGTTTCACCGCTTTCTAAACCGGGATAACCTAAATTATTTGATGGAAATAAAACCAAAGACTGTAAAAAGCGCTCAATTAAAAAATTTGATCGTTAAGCAGCTATATTTTGATACGGCTCTTTCCTGTGCCGAATTGAGCGAACTTTTTGATAAAAGCATTCCTTCTATCACAAAAGCAGTCAATGAATTAATTGCCGAAGGCTTTGTTGTAGAACACGGTTACGCGCCTTCGAGCGGCGGCCGCCGTCCTTTGCTATATTCCATCAAACCTGACGCTATGTATATACTGGCCATAGCAATGGACCAGCTTTCAACCCGTATCCAATTACTCGATCTGCTGAACAGACCTGTTGCAGGTTCTATGACCTTCGATCTGAAATTATTGGATAACGATACTGCGTTAGGCACCCTGGTAAAAAGTATCAACAATTATATCCTGAAGTCGGGCATATCTAAAGAAAAAATTGCCGGTATCGGGATGGGTATGCCGGGCTTTATAAATGTTCGCCAGGGCATCAACTATACTTATCTTAATGCAGGCAACAGAAGCCTTGTTCAGTATTTGCGCGACGAGATCGGCTTGCCTGTTTATATCGACAATGACTCCAGCCTCATTGCATTGGCTGAGCAGCGTTTTGGCATTGCCAAGGCACAGCAAAATGTAATGGTGATCAACCTGGGTTGGGGTATTGGTTTGGGGATGATCGTTAATAATGAAATATTCAGAGGGCATAACGGTTTTGCAGGTGAGTTGAGCCATATACCACTATCTGACGATGATGCACTTTGCGCCTGCGGCAAACGCGGCTGCCTTGAAACGGTAGCTTCCATGCAGGTAGTAGCCGAAAAAGCGATAGAAGGCATAAATAGTGGGAGGGCAACCAGTGTGAAAGATACTGACTCCGTTGCATCAAAAGCTTTACTTGACGATATTTTAGATGCTGCAGGCAAAGGGGATCAGTTTGCCATTGAGCTGCTTTCAGATGCGGCGTATAAGATCGGCAAAGCATTGGCTATCCTTATCCATATCATGAATCCGCAGGCTATTGTATTAAGCGGTCGCGGGGCACGTGCTGGAAAGATTTTGCTGGCGCCTATTCAACAGGCTTTGCATAAATATTGTATTCCACGTTTGGCCGAAAGCACACAGCTATTGATATCAGACCTTGGCTTTGATGCTGAGCTGATCGGTGCGGCGGTGTTAATGATGGAAAACTTTGAAAAAGAAGTAAAAGGCGTACCTACACTGGCGGTTTAATTAAAAGTTTAAACATAACATAACCTTTACTTTGCGCTGACGCCATTTATAGTTAATTTGGTTGCCATCAACCCTATTGAAATTAGCTATGCGCATTCTCATCTTAGGCTCAACCGGCAGAACAGGACGGATATTATTATCTGAAGCCTTAAGGCGTGGCCACAAGGTAACGGTATTAATAAGTCACAAAGGTGCTTTAAAAATAAAACCCGAATTGGTGGAGGTATTTGAAGGGACTCCCCTGAACAAATTCACCCTATCCGACGCCATGAAAGATTGCGATGCCGTTTTGAGTGCCCTTAATATTTCCCGGATATCCGACTTCCCCTGGTCAAAGCTGCGCACATCCAAAGACTTTTTATCAGAATCTATGAAGCATATAATTGATGCCGCAGCCGAAAATAATTTAAAGCGTATTATTATTACCACCGCATGGGGCGTAGCCGAAACGCGAAAAGACATTCCATTCTGGTTCAGATGGCTGATAAACAATAGTAATATCCGGTATCCCTATTACGACCATGAACACCAGGAACAGATGCTCAAATCATCGGACATGAATTGGACCATTGTGCGCCCCGCCGGGCTTACTGATTCAATGAAAAACCGGGAAGTTAAAGTAACGTTGAATAATCAACCCAAACCATCATTAATGATCAGCAGGCGCAATGTGGCTTTATTTATGCTGGATGTGCTGGAGAAAAATCTTTATAACAGGCAATGCCCGGTGATATCAGAGGTGTAAACCTCCCGTCTTTGCGAGGAACGAAGCAATCTCCGAACTATGCAAGTCGAGTGTACCGAAATTTTTCAGTTGACGTTCAGCAAGATATTCTGGTTCCTTGAAAGTCCTAAGTAGAGATTGCTTCGTTCCTCGCAAGGACGCTAAGGGGTTACAACAACTCCATCAATTCACCTAAGCTACCAATCGTCGCAACAGCGCCGCCATCAATAGTTCCAAAGCCGTAATTGGCAAAAATGAAAGGTACACCTGCTTTAGTGGCCGAGTCACGGTCGCCTGTGGTATCACCTACATAAACAGGGGCTTTGAGCTGATGGTCGTTTACAATGTCTTTAATATTCTGCGCTTTAGGCTGACCTTTAGTGCCATAACATTGATGACCAGAGAAATATTCAGCAACCGGGCAGTGACTCAGGAAAGTTTCGATATAACCGCTCTGGCAATTGCTTACTATATATAGTTTGTATTTACCGGCCAGGTATTTAATAGTTTCCGCAAGGCCAGGGTACATATCGCCGCCTTTTGAATCCAATATATCGATCTCGCTTTGCGCACAAATGGCTTTGAAATGATCGCGTTTAGCAACTTCCAGGTCGGGCAATAACACTTCAAATATCACATCATAAGCCATCCCGGTGATCGATTTAACACGTTCTACGGTTATAGCCTCTTCCACGTAATCTACCTGCTTGCGGGCGTCTTCCCAGGCCAGGGCCACATTTCCGGTTGAATCCCAAAGCGTACCGTCAAGGTCGAATATGATACTGTCGAATTTATCTTTTAAAGTATTGCCTTCTGTTTGCATGGCCGCAAAAATAGCAGATATTTTTACTAGTCGCACAACTATTAAACAAACAACAACGCCATCCGCCACGCACTTCGCTCTACAACTACTTTAAATCTTTTATCGCTTTAAAATCTAAGATATAGATATCAGACAAACCATTGTTTGCGCTTTGCAGTCTGCGATTGAATTGCTCAGCATTTTCAGCTTTGGCCGGAATAGGCTCATCCTTGCTCCTTGTACTCGAAAAATAGAAGTACTTGCCGTCAGGTGTTACTTTTGGCGCCCAGTCGATACTATCCGAACTGATTGGCGCAGGTAGTTTCTTAGCCTTTGTCCAGGTGCCGTTTTGATTATAGCTGATATAAAAATCGAGGTTCTTTAAGCCATTAGGCTTTGATGCGTTAAAGATGATGTAAGATTGATCTGGTGCGATATAAGCTTCATATTCATTAAACTCGCTGTTGATAGCATCACCCAGATTCTCCGCAGGCATATATTTACCATCCTTAAACTGGCAGCGATAAATATCACTGCCGCCCTTGCCACCATCTCTGGTCGAGCCAAAATAAATGTCGCCGTTATCTGCTACAGTCGGATAATATTCATCCTTATCACTATTTACCGGAGCATCAAGGCGCACAGGTTCGCTTAATCCGTTTTTAGTGATATTCACTTTCCAGATATCAGTATAGTCTTGCGGTGCATCACCATCTTTCAACGGGCGGTTCGACATAAAGAATAGCGCTTTACCGTCTCGTGTTACAAAGGGGTCTGCGTCCATATACTTACCCGAGAATGCCGCTACCTGTGGCTCGGACCATTGTCCGCCATTATGTTTGTAGGAAACATAAATAGCGGATAGTTTTAAATCATAGCTGTACTTAATAAAATACAGCGTATCGCCGCCGGGCGAAAACGCGGGGTGCGATTCATAATCACCCTTACTGATCACCCCTTCCTGGAATATTTGCGGTATAGCAATATTATTGTTTTGCGCCCATGCGGCGATTCCGCTGCATATAATGGTTAATAGTAGTAAGGTTCTTTTCATATATTTATTTTTCAAACCAAAGCTATAGCCGCATAACCCAACATTGCCTTAAATAAAAAGTTATTTAAGCGCCCAACTTTAGTTTTAAAGTTTTTATATGAACAAAAATTTAAATTATAAACCGCTCGACGAACTGAACGCGCACATACTGGAAGAATTACAACTGGATGCCCGTCTGTCTGTTACAGAGATCGGTCGGCGTGTGGGATTGAGCCCACCTGCCGTAGCCGAGCGCATTAAGCGCATGGAAGAGGATGAGATCATTACCGGGTACAAAGCGATAATAGATAATGATAAAGTTGGATTGACGGTGAACGCCTTTATTACCCTGAGATCTAACATCCCACACGCGACAGCCGCCAAAAAGATCGGTGAAATACCTGAAATAACGGAATGCTACAACATTACCGGGCACAATTGCGTGATCATGAAAGTGGCTACCCCTACCACCAAAAGACTGGAGGCTATCATTGATCAATTGCAATCACTGGGCGAAACCAATACTTCTATCATCCTGTCCCCTACTTTTGAGCAACGCATCATCCGCAGGAACTAACAAAACGGTATATTTACACCCAAAATCGTTTAACTATGAAAACTATAAAATATCTCGCTGCTATTATTCTGTTTGTAGCAGTAAATACTGTAAAAGCGGCGCCCGCCGATCTGCATTCGGCTATCAATAATGTCTACAAAAGCTACCTCGGCATAAAAAATGCCCTGGCAACCGATAATAGCAAAGCCGCTAACGATGAGGCAAAAAAATTCACCGATGCATTAAAAGATGTACCTGTTGCTTCGATGGATGCCAAACAAAAAGCAACCTGGACTAAATATGCTGAAAAGCTGCGTTTTGATGGCGATCACATTGGCGAATCAACTGCTATCGCTCATCAGCGTGAACATTTTGGCAGCCTGTCAGGCAATATGTATGAAGTAGTAAAGGCATTCCAAACCAACGATATGGTGCTTTATAAACAATACTGCCCAATGGTAAAGAAATCATGGCTGAGCGAATCATCCGCTATAAAAAATCCTTACTACGGTAAAGAGATGCTGGGTTGTGGTACTACAAAAGAGACCATGCAGGCTGCTAAATAGTTTTTGAAAGCTGGTTTATACTAAGACTTTCTTTGTTTCGGATAATCTCTTCCATTGTCCCAGGTATTGCCTCCCTATCGGTATTTCGATCTTGCCAAGCTCAATATCATAATTGGTAAAAGCGGTAATTCTGTTAATCGCAACAATAAAGGACCGGTGTACCCGGACAAACAGATTATGCGGTAAACTGGCCGCCAAAGCTGTTAACGAATGCTTAACCATTAAAGGAAGGCCCAGCTGACGGTAGATTTTAATGTAATCTTTAGCACTCTCGATATAGATTATTTCGTCCAAAAAAATCTTAACTGTTTTTCTGTTTGCTTTAAAATACAAACACTCGCGTTCCGCATGTACACTACGCTCCTCCCCATGGGGTACGCCGCTTTTGATCACTTTATTTACAGCTTTAAAAAATCGTTCAGAGCTCATTGGCTTTAGCAAATAATCCACAGCGTTCAGATCAAAAGCCTCGGCAGCAAATTCTTTATAGGCGGTCATGAAAATTACCTTGGGAGGATGTTGTAAGGTTCTAAGAAAACTGGTACCGGATAGGTCAGGCATCTGTATATCGAGAAAGAGCAAATCTATTCTTTCTGTTTTCATGACCTCCATAGCATCGAAAGCTGAGTTGCATACTGACACAACTTCAAATTGCTCTACCACATCAACCCATCTTTTAATTATCATTAAAACTATTGGATCGTCATCTATGATTAAGCACCTCCACCTCATATTGAACAAGTTTACCTGATTTCCTTATTTATATTCAGACAAGAAATAGGTAACTTAACTCAGAGGGCCTCCTAAATTGCAGGCGGCATTAATTTTTCAGGGTTGTTACATTACATGTGTGCCGATGGTTTTTAACAGAAAATTTAATTAACCAAATGCACGTAATAGCATCAATTACTTATATGACGTATTAGCTGTTCAATAGTTACAAAATTGCTATTTGTTTTCGATAAAAACCAAAAATCCGCAACCAACAACATAGTTTCGTAGACAAACTGCAATAGCCTGTTAAATAACGTATTCTGTATATCAAATCTTGTTGTATAAAATCAATTTATCTGTTTTGGTACGCGCAAACACTTTACCGTTTAAAAGCAACTTAGCTTTGTATCTGATATATTAACTCTTCCTTACGCTACCTCTTTTATTAATTAATTCAAATTAAGGCATCATGAAAAAGTTAATTATTCCCTTTTTGCTAAGCGGACTATTATTAGCGATTGGGGTAAACAGCGCATCAGCTCAAATCCAACTGAAAGAAGTTACTATTTCGAGCGAACCAACCAAAGCAATCGTATCACAAAAGGTTTCAGAGTCATTCGCCAGTTTATTTAAAGGAGCTGAAGCTCCCAAATGGTTTGTAGCTGATAAAAATTATGTGGTTGATTTTATTCTGAATAACCAGGTCAATAAAGCCGAATTCACAAAAAATGGCCGCTTGGTTTACCATATGGCTTTTGGGAACGAAAAACAAATGCCTACCGACATCAGGACTATTGTTAAAAGTAAGTATTTCGATTTCTCGATTAATTCAACCGTTAAAATAACTTACCTGGAGAAAAGTGCATGGATCGTCAATATTGAAGATGCCGAACATTTTTTGGTAGTGCGAGTTGTAGACGGCGTTATGGACGTTGTTGAAAAAATTGAAAAAGCTGCGGTCTGAAATTTAATATACGAGGGCCATTGTTTATTATAGTAACTGATCATAAAAAAGGCTCCCCGATATAATCGGGGAGCCTTTTCATTTAGCAATTAATTGCCGTTAAAACATGTTGCGCCGCAGGTCTTCATATCAGAGCAGGCGTCACTGCTTGTACATTTTTGGGTCTTGAACTTTTTCAAACAATTACCCTGGCATTCTTGCTTTGCCTTTTTGGGTTGATTTTTGGTCATTTCAGTACCTTCTGCAAACAGGGTGGCAGCGGCCAATAAAATAGCCACAGCGCTTAAGCTTATCTTTTTCATTATTATTAAATTTTAAATGTTAAAAATTGATTTTTCGCCTCACCCTGCCCTCTCCAGGGGAGAGGGTTAAAATATTATTATGTTTCTTTTTTAAGTCCTCTCCTTTGGAGAGGATTTAGGTGAGGCTTTCAGAGTGATTTGGGAATGATCGGGATAAGCGCGGCGGTCGCCAGCAATCAGATAAATAGTTGGAGATAATATGATCGTTAACTGCTGGTTTATTGATTGTCGATAGTTCAAATATTGGGTTACCAAACTTAAATTGGATAACACGGCTGGCTGTCGAAATACCACATGGCACAAACGGATTACATAGATCAGTATTACATACACCGCCTCCACAGGGTTTTGCTGGCGTTGGATGCGTAGCTTTCTTACAACACATATCCACACCGCATTTACCGGGCTTGCCCTTCGCCATATCGATATGATAAATCGGCTGAGCGATCAGCACGCAGAAATAGCCTATCAATATGGTGGTAATAAATTTCACTGGAGCAAATCTATCTGTATTGATTCAACGCTGCAAGTCAAGTAATAGTGTAAAAAAGAATTTTGACAATCCTTAAACTATCCTTTCCTTCTTCCCCGAATCCAAACTGCGATAAATGGCATCCACTACTTTCATATCTTTCAGTCCCTCCTCGCCCGGCACACGCGATTGTTTGTTGTGCCATACGCAGGTAGCAAAATCATCCATCTGCTTTGCCTGGTGAATAACCTGGGGTATGTTCATCGGACCTTTAGATGTATAACCTTCAATAGCTCCATAACCAAAAGCTGGCTCCAGTCCGAACTTGCCGCGTTCTGCTTCTACGTGGATGTAGCTCCAGTCGTGATTATAGCTTGATTTACCCGTGGTCACAAATCCTCCGGGAAATTCCAGTTCCCAGAATACCGTTTCATCCACCTCTTTAAAAAAGTCCGGCCGGGTTTTCTCCTGAGTTGCTTTAACAGCAATTGGTTCCTGTCCTAAGGCATACCGTGTTCCTTGTATGGAGTAAATTCCCATATCGAACAATCCGCCTCCGCCTGCCATGGCTTTCTTCAGCCTCCATGCGTTCGGGTCGCCGCGATAAGTAAATCCGTTGCCTGTATCTATTTTAGTTACTTTTCCATAAACCTGTTTTTGCCCCAGGCGCATAAACTCCATCGTATGCGGCTCAAAATGCAGACGGTAGCCTATCGAAAGTAAGCGGTTTGCCTTTTTGCAGGCCGCTATCATTGCCTCGCATTCCTTCGCATTCATTGCCATTGGCTTTTCGCAGATCACATGCTTTCCTGCCTGCGCGGCGCGAATGGTATATTCTTTATGCATAAACACCGGGAGTACCACATAAACAATGTCAATATCCGGGTTGTGCGCGATCTCGTCAAAATTCTGGTAATTATAAATGTTCTTATCCGGGATATTGTACTGCTTCTTCCACACCTCAGCTTTTGCAGGGTGACCGGTTACAATACCTGCCAAATAACAATTATCCGTATGCTGCAAAGCCGGCGCTAACTGCCCGGTACTGTAGCCACCTAAGCCCACTAATGCAATACCCAACTTTTTTGCGGGTCTGGCTGCAAAAAGATCAAGAGGGTTGCTTAATGCCAGCGCTCCGGCACCGATCATACCGGTCTTCAAAAAGCTGCGGCGTGAGAAATTGTTCTGCGTTTTCATAAGTATTTAATTTCCAGGTTTACCTATAGTAAAGATACTATCAAAACAATTGAAATATCAACAACACTTCAAACATAACCTACAAGCTTGTTTTTCCGTATAGTATCCTTTGGTAACCAACCAGATAGCTAAATAATTTAAACCAATTTTTTAGTTATCATTTTTTGTGAGAAGTCCCTAACCTACATGCGAAATAACATCTTAGTACAAAACAGCGCGACAGAGCTTGTTACTGTTGAAGAAAGCAGGCGGCTGCTGGAAGAGTTTAACGACAATACTCCCCGGCAAGCACCCGATAAAACAATTGTGACACAGTTTGAAGAGCAGGCGGCACAATATCCAGATACCAAGATATTGGCCTTTGGCAAAACTATGCTCAGCTATAAGGAGCTTAACGAAACAAGCAATCAACTGGCTAATTATCTGCGCACCAATTATCATATTAAAGCTGATGACCTGGTGGGCCTGTTATTAGACAGGAGCGAATGGTTGGTGATAGCTATGCTGGGTGTACTCAAATCGGGGGCAGCTTATGTTCCAATCGATCCGCTTTACCCGGAAGACCGCATCGCTTACATGCTGGAAGACAGCCAATGCAAGGTGATGATCACTCCGGGGGAACTCGGTAAATTTAAACGACAACAAAATAATTACAACAAGGAGGACCTTCAGCATATAAGTGGTTTAAGTGACCTTGCTTATGTAATTTATACATCCGGCTCTACCGGCAAGCCCAAAGGTGTAATGGTAGAACACGGCAACCTGGCCTGTTTCAACCAGAATCTTACAAAACACTATGGCTTCAAGCCGGGGATGAAGTTAGCAGCGCTTACCACCTATACATTTGATATTTCGGTACTGGAGCTCCTTGGTGCTTTAAGCGTTGGGGTGCAAGTGCGTGTAATGGATGAAATTGATCCAGCCCAGATACTGGACCAGTTGAAGGAGTACAAGATCAATATTTTGCAATTAACCCCTTCAAGGCTCAGACAACTGACCACATCCGGTTCAGGCTATGGCCAGCTATCAGGTTTGGATATTCTGATGATTGGCGGCGAGGCTTTACCCGAAAAGATGTATAATGATCTGCAGAAACAATTGCCACAGGTATCGGTAATCAATGTTTATGGCCCTACCGAGGCTACGATATGGAGCACCTGGTTGCCTATACACAACAGCGCTAAAGTCAATATCGGCAAGCCACTTATAGGTGAATATGTATATGTTTTGAATGAGCATGGGCAACTACTACCGATAGGCGAAGCCGGAGAACTGCATATTGCCGGAACGGGCGTAACCCGGGGCTATTTGAACCGCCCTGAACTGACCGCCGAAAAGTTTATCGCCAATCCTTTCAGACCCGGCGAACGCATGTATAAAACAGGCGATATTGGTCGTTGGTTACCGGATGGCAATCTGGAATGCCTTGGACGGGTTGATGACCAGGTGAAGATACGAGGTTTTCGTGTAGAGCTGGATGAGATATCGGCAGTACTGCAAACACATAGCACAGTAAAAGAAGCCGTAGTAGTTGCACGTATAGTAACCGGCGAGGAAAAAGACCTGATAGCTTATACTACGGGGAATACCCAGGCGGTTGAGTTGAAAACATTCCTTAAGGGAAAGCTACCGGCATACATGATACCAACCTATTATGTTAGTGTAGATGCAATTCCTTTAACTTTTAACGGTAAGATCGATCGCAAATCATTACCCATGCCTGATGCGAGTCATCGCCCGCAGTTGGAAAACTTCGCACCTGCTACTACCAATACCGAGAAAACACTATCGACCATATGGGAGGATGCTTTAAATACAAACAATATCGGCATCGATGACGACTTCTTTGAGCTGGGCGGAAGTTCGATGGTAGCCGTTGGCGTTGTTAATAAAACAAATTCGACCATCAATGCCAATGTAACCGTAGCGGGTTTATATCAACTGCCCACTATTCGCAAGCTGTCAAAAAAAATTGATTCCAATGGAACGGGTGATGTAAGCCCAATTCTACTATTGAAAAAAGGTGTGGGGATGCCCCTGTTTATCTTCCCCCCATGGAGCAGTTATCCAACAATTTTTACGGGGTTTGTTGATAGTTTAAAGTGTAAGAACCCGTTGTACGGTATTATGTATACCGAGGACACCGAGCATTTCCCTTTCGAAACTTTACAGGATTATGCCAAATATATTGTTTCTCATATCAAGAAACTCCATCCTAAAGGGCCTTATGGGCTAGTCGGTTATAGCATGGGTGCGCGGACCATCCTGGAAGTAGCCATCCAATTGCAGCAGTCCGGAAACGAAATTGGTCTGCTTGCCGCGATAAGTTATTTCCCTGCGTTCCCTTCAAAAGGGGCATTCCTCAGCCGCCGGATGCACGATGAGATCAGGATCTTTAAACATATCAACCTGGGCAATAAATTCAGATATCTGCATACCCGTGTCCCTCATCTTTTGAAATTAATGATCAAGGGAGAAAAGGAAGGGCAAGACGTGAAATTAGATGTCGAGACGCAGAACAAAATATTAGCCTTACATGAGGCATACGAGCCGACATCTAAATATAACGGCAACATGGTATTGATCTATGAACCTAGTCCCGACGGCCATCCATCAGAGTATAAAAAGGCGCAGGTTTACCGTAATTCGATCTTCAAAAGATTGTGGGCGGAACAGATCAACGGGCATGTCTTTGTCAACTTAGTCGACACGAAGCATGTTGATTTCTTTAAGCTTCCCGTGGCGAAGAAACTCGCAGCTATTATTGAATCGTTTTTATAGGTCAAACCGACTTGTTGACTGCGAGCCTGTTGTTGATAACGTATTGAAATAATGCTAAGAGCATAACCCTGGGGCACTTTTTTTCGTATAGTAAGCCTAAGTACCCCGGTGTATTGCAAAAGGACTAAATCAAATTTTAATCCTTTTGAATAAGTACAGAAGCCCTCAGAAAACATGAAAGATTTGACTACAGACCGTACTGCGCTTTATCAACCGGAATTATACTCGGGCCATTTCGCTTTAGAATACCCGAAGAATAAAACCATGGTCGATCTGTTTGAGGAACAGGTCGCAAAAACGCCATATAATACCGCACTGATTTTTGATAATACACACCTTTCATACAAAGATCTGAATGCGATCAGTAACCAGCTGGCCGACTATCTGCGCAAAACCTATGCTCTACAACGCGATGACCTGGCAGGTATCATGCTGGAGCGAAGCGAGTGGATGATGATAACGATGCTGGCCATTTTAAAAGCTGGCGCAGGGTATGTCCCCATCGCTTTGGACTATCCGCAGGAACGCATTGATTACCTGGTGAGCGATAGCGGCTGTAAGGTATTAATAGATGAAACCGAATTAGAGAAATTCAAACCTTCGCAAAGCAGCTATAGCAAAGAAAATCCGGTAATTGGCTTAACTGTAAGTAACCTGATGTATTGTATTTATACCTCGGGATCGACAGGATTGCCCAAAGGGGTTTTGGTGGAACATCTTACAGTAGCTAACCTGGCTTATGCGCAGAAAAATGAATTTAGGATCACTCCTGAAGAACGCATACTGCAATTCTCGTCGATTAGCTTTGATGCCTCTGTTGAACAAATTTGGCTGGCCTTCCTGAGTGGGGCAGCACTAGTGATAATTGGGCAGGAAACGCTGGGCGATATCAAAGCACTGGAAAAATATATCGTTGAAAACAAAGTGAGCCATATCCATACCGTGCCGGCATATCTGAATGAACTGGTAATTGAGGATAAGCGCTACCTGAAACGAGTAATTGCCGGGGGCGACCTTTGTCCGCCGTACCTTGCCGAGAGATGGCGGGAACATTGTGCATTTTATAATGAATACGGTCCGACTGAGACGACCATTACATCAGTTGAATATAAAGCCGAGCTGAAAGACGGCTACAACAATTTTGTGCCGATCGGTAAGCCGGTAGCCAATACACACATTTATATTTTAGATGAGGAACAACAGCCTGTTCCTTATGGCGCTTTGGGCGAACTTTATATCGGTGGTGATGGCGTAGCGCGTGGCTATTTGAACCGCCCGGAATTGACCGCAGAAAGATTTATCTCAAATCCATTTGAGCTTGGGCAACGCATGTACCGCACAGGCGATTTAGGCAGATGGCTTCCAGACGGTAATATCGAATATTTAGGCCGCATAGACGACCAGGTGAAGATCCGTGGTTACCGTATTGAATTGGGCGAAATTACATCTGTTCTGCAAAAGCACGACCATGTAAAAGACGCTGTTGTAACAGCTGCCAGCATAAATGGACAAGATAAAGAGCTGATAGCCTATACTTCAGGCGACGTGGATACTGCCGAACTGGTGGCGCTGTTAAAAACCAGTCTGCCGCACTATATGGTGCCTTCATATTTTGTAAAGATGGACGTGTTCCCGCTAAACAAAAATGGCAAAATAGACCGCAAGGCATTACCTCCACCTACAGAGCGTTACTATCAAAAACAAGAGGATTTTGCTACGCCGATAACTTCTACTGAAAAAATACTTGCCGCTATCTGGCAGGATGTTTTGACAATCAACCAGGTGGGAATCGATGATAACTTCTTCGACCTGGGTGGCACCTCGCTGATGGTGATGAGGCTCATCAACCAGGTAAATCAAAAAACAGTTTCCAATTTACGGTTGGCTAGTTTATACCAGTTGCCTACAATCCGCCTGCTGGCACAACAGATTGATACCAGGACCAGTTCGAATATCAGTCCGATAGTGTTGTTAAAAAAGGGCGAAGGAACACCATTATTCATCTTCCCACCTTGGAGCAGCTACCCTACCATATTCAATGAGTTTGTAAGTACTTATTCGGGTAAAAACCCGCTATATGGCATTATTTATACTGAGGACTCAGAAGACTTTCCATTTAAAGATCTGCAGGAGTATGTGCAATTCCTGGTAAGGCATATCAAAGATATTCATCCTGAAGGACCTTATGCGCTTTTAGGATATAGTCTTGGTGCGCGCACGGTATTAGAGGTGGGTATACAATTACAAAAAGCAGGCGACGAAGTTGAATTGCTTTCCGTAATCAGTCACTACCCTTCGTTCCCTAAAGAGCGGTTATTATTAAGCCGCAGGATACAGGACGAGATACGTGTATTTTGGAATATATCTTTAGGTTTCAAGCTTAAATACCTGCAAAAACGTCTACCTTATTTCATCAAATTAGTATTAAGGGGCAATAACGATATCCAGGAGATCGTATTGGAAATTGATACCCAGCAGAAGATATTGAACATCCACGAAACGTATACTACAAAAGACAAGTTCAAAGGTGATATTGTGGTGATCTACGAAAAAAGCCCGGATGGACGTCCTTCAGAGTTTAAAAAGGTGCAGGTGTACCGCAATTCCATTTTCAAAAAGCTATGGCAGGAATATGTTGATGGCAATGTGATCATGAAAAACGTGGAAACAAAACATATTGATTTCTTTAAGCAGCCTGCTGTAAAGGATGTAGCGGAGTTAATAAAGTCAAAACTAACGTCATAGAATGTCTGCTGCCGCGAGCTTCCAACTCGTGGTACACCATGGCTAAAGCTTTCAGCTTTATGTATTATTTCTGCTCAAAGCTCTCGCGGTACTTTTTAAGCGCCCGGATTATAGACTGCACAATCTCAGATTGCCCTTCCGCAGAGTTCAAATAAGCCTCGTCCTTAGGGTTATTGATATACCCGGTTTCGATCAATACAGCAGGCATTGCACTTTGCTGCAATACCAATACTCCTTGTTCGCGTACGCCCAGGCTACGACGGCCATCTACCTTCTTAAACTCATGGTTCACCAGGTCGCCAAAATGAATACACTCCTTGCGATATTTCTGCTGAAAATTGCTTAATACAATGGTATTAACAGCGCTGTTTTTGCCATAGCCACTGTATTTGGATTGATAATCCTTCTCGATAAATATCGATGCATTTTCCCGCAGCGCCTCCAATTGCTCACCGGCCCGGTGATAACCGTAAACGAGGATCAGCACGCCACGGTCCGGGCTTACTTTTTCCGGCGAAGAATTACAGTGGATAGAGATAAACAGGTTGCCCTTATTCTGACTTGCGATCGCGTCGCGGCGGTGCAACTCAATAAATTCGTCAGTAGTGCGGGTCATCACTGTGTTCAGTGACGGCATTTGCTCATTTAATGCATTACGAAGCTTTTTGGCTATAGCCAGTGTTACGTTCTTCTCTTTAGAATAGGCGCCGTGCGCGCCCGGATCTTTACCACCGTGACCGGGATCAATGATGATCGTTCTAAACTTAAAACCTGGTGGGGTATTGGTTGTAGCAGTAGCTTTTTTACGATGCCGCTTCTTTTTAGCCTGTTGTGCGAAACCCGGCTGACAGAGTATGATAGCGATGATTAAGCTTAGAAACGGAAATATTTTGCGGACAGCGCTGCGATGTATCGTCATACCAAATTTAGGTGCAATTTTAATCAATAAGCACTTTATAGTCATTATGTTTTATTAAAAAATAAGAGCCAGCTCTATTTCCTTTTCCGAAAATTATTCTCCTCAAAGCAACCATGAACCAAAGTGCGGCGTAATCTTATGTAAAATACCTGTTACAAATCAGGTGCAAAACTAAACAAACATCATATAAACTAAAAAATTTAACTACGTATGAGAGCATTTAAAACGGGCATTTTTGCCGCAATGGTATTGACGTTAACAGGATTGGCGGCATGCAAAAAATCAGGAAACTCACCTTCTTCGAAAACAGCACAGCTATCTTTTCAATTACAGGCAGATAATGCCACCTCGAATCTTTCCGCATCAACTACAAGCGGCAACTTATCAACCAACTCGACTTTTCAACGAATTCCCGGACTGACCTTCACCAGCGCCGTGGCTAACATCAGCAGTTTTAAACTGGAGGCAAAAAGAAACGGTGTGGAAATAGAAGTGACCTCAAAAAACCTTTCCAATGTTGATCTTTTTGCGATAGATCCAACCGTAATCAGCGTTACCCTGGATACTGGCGTTTACCGGGAAATTGAGATCAAAGTTGAACTGCAGCATACTGCTGATACCTCTGTCCTCCCATTGAAGTTGAAAGGAACGTTTACTCCCAATGGCGGAACCGCTATCCCTGTCGAGTTTGATTTTAATTCGGATGCGATCATCAAAGCCGAAGCTGAAAATATTAATATTAACAGCACCATCAATTTTGTTGCGCTAGTCCATCTTCACCTTAATAAATTACAGGCGGGTATTACGGCCACAGAGCTGGCTAATGCTACCCAGACTAATGGCGTCATAGTTATTAGTCCGACTTCCAATTCAGGCATCTACAATAAAGTGTTAGCTAACATCGGCAATTGTGGTGAGAACGAATTTAAAGAACACCACAAAGGCGGTGGCGATGACGATGGCGAAGGGCATCACTAAATATTTGAAAATGAGGCAACCGGATACCGGTTTAAATCGTAATTATTATGGTTGAACGCTAATGGCAAGATGTCATTAATTAGGCGGCAGGGGTGAGAGGTTTATTGTGGTTCATAGTGGCCCCTGCCGTTTTTTATACCCTTCCAGTCTATTTTTTCAGTAAATTTCTAGCTACCAACAAGTTACCAGCAGGTTTCCAGCCTTCATTTCAAACTAACTTCTTAACAGTTTCTTTTAACGAAATGTGAATAATATTTCAAAACATTTTTTATCGCGGGATGTACATTTACATACCAATGTAAAATACCCGTTACAATAACTAATTTAAAAACCATGAAAACAGTCAGAACCAGCATTTTTGCGACGATGGTGTTAGCGATAATATCACTCGCCGCATGTCAAAAAAACAACAAAAGCAATGTTGCGCCTGCAGCCACAGGCAGTTCAAAATTAGCATTTCAGTTACAGGCAACTAATTCCACCCTTGCCAGTTTACCGGCAGATTCTACGTCGTCCATCACGGGGTTGGTATGGACAGCAGGCACAGCGAATGTGGGGAAATTCGCATTCTTTGCTAAAAGAAGCGGGGTTACCATCAACGTCTTCTCAAACAATTTAACCAATGTGGATCTTTTCGCACTTACCCCGTTACAAACCTATATCACTTTAGATACAGGAATCTATAAGAAAATAGCTATAACCGCCTATTTGGAAAAACAAGATACTATACTACCATTAAAACTAACCGGAACCTTTGTTAACGACAGCTCAAAGACAGTACCTATCGAATTTGACTTGAGTAATAATGCTATCGTGCAAGTAAAGGCTGACAGTATCGATGTAAGCGGCACTACCGATTATACCGCCCTGCTAGACATGCAGCTGGACAGGGTTACCAAAGGCATCACTGCTGATGATCTGAATAAAGCCAAATTAACCGATGGCGCTATCATCATCAGCGACAAATCGAATGTTTGGTTATACTATAAAATGCGGGCCAACATTACGCTATGCGGATGGTTTGAATGCCGGCGGCATAAAAGATTTTAATAATAAAATGTAACTGAATTATGGCCAACGGCAGGACTCCCCCACCTGCCGTTTTTTATTGAACAAAATCCCCAATAGAGGATATTTTTACCACAATGTAATATTCCTGTTACTCATTTTGGGGAAATTATTAAACACTTCATATCCTGCCATTTACAAAAACGAACTAAATAGCTATGGCATTCTTATTGTCTTGATAATCACGAATCTAATTTATTACCCCATGAGAAAAATTAAACAATCCTTTGAAGAGGTGGTTGCAGGCGAGCCACAAAAAGAACATTTCGTAGTTGTGTGGTCGGTTATTGGCATTACGGCAATTTCCGTTGGTATTTGTATCACGGTAGCTTCCATGGTATTCCACCTTTGGAAATAATTATTCAATAGAACTTTTAAACCTCGAATCTTATAAACATTAAAGCAGAAGGCCCTTGCGGGCCTCTGTTAACTATAATCTCACCGGCATCCCGGCTAATCTATTTTTACTTTTCAGTTTTTGATAGCAAAAATGCCAATCCATCTTTGTCAGGCAAAGTCTCGGTAGTTATTTTGGCGTTGAATGCTTTAATCTTATAGCTTGTTGTGTTGTACTTTGGCCATTCGGGCAATCCTGCACCATTAGGGTTACCTGTTTTGATAAAGTTTACCCAATAGCCAGACATTGTTTTAGCCAGTTGATGATCGGCCGGCTCAAGCGGACGGTTATTCAAAGTCCACAGATTATCAAACATATAAGGCACTTCGGCAGTATGAAATGCGCCATACTTTTTCATATCGCCTTCAGCAGGCACTTTGCGGTCGAAATTGTAGACGTAAACCGGGGAGTTAGCGTATTTGCTCTGTAGCGCTGCCCATTTAAATCCGGATACGGCGAACACCTGGTCGCGTGCAAGCCTGTCCTGTGATTGCTTGGCTTGCTCATTGGTCTCAGCAGGAAAATTTTTAAGAAAAGTAGCTGCATCAGCGCCGTATTTTGTTTCGGACCATTTTTTAAAATCTTCTTTGCTTTTATTTTCTCCGCCGAACTCATCGTCATTCCACCCGGTTATCAAGGCAACATGGTTTTGTTTATTGGCTGCAAATATTGCAGGAACCGATTCAGGTAATAGATAGCCATCTACTATAGGTGCAAATCGTCCCTGGTACTTTTTCAATACTTCCCCGGCAGGCATAGCCCTCATTTCGGCCAAGGTTTTTGCGCCAGCCTTTTCGGCCAACTTAATCCCACTTTCTTCTGCTGCCTGCAATGTTGTGGCTGGTATTAATGGATTATTAACCACCAGCGATCCACTCTCGGCAATAGCCCTGTTAAACAAGCCTTTAGTCAACGGAGATGCCACCAGGCAGTTAACACTCATAGAACCTGCCGACTGCCCTCCAATAGTTACATTATTCGGATCGCCACCAAAAGCAGCGATATTTTTCTTAACCCACTTCAACGCAGCTACCTGGTCAAGCAGAGCATAGTTACCCGATGCTTTGCCGTTAGCTTCTTTTGTTAATTCCGGATGCGCCAGGAAACCAAATACTCCAACCCTGTAGTTGATCGACACCATCACAACGCCCTTTTTTGCCATTGCTTCACCATCGTATATTGGGCATGCGCTACCGCCGCTGGTAAACCCTCCGCCATATATCCACACAAACACAGGTCGCTTATCAGCTTTGGTTTTGGCGCCGGTCCAAACATTCAGGTACAGGCAGTCCTCGTTTATAGGCGATTCCGGTATTAAAAACTCAGATGTGTAAACCATAAACGGAGTAGGCTTAGCCTGCACCGGACTAGCACTAAACGCAACACATTTCCTAACCCCGTCCCAATGTTTGGCAGGCTGAGGCGCTTTCCAGCGCAGATCACCTACCGGCGGTGCTGCAAAGGGGATACCCTTATAGGCGGTTATATCGCCTGTTTTCACACCTGAAACCAAACCAGCCTCCGTAGGTACTACTGCCAAAAAGTTGGCTTTATTTACGATGAAAGAATAAGAGATAACAGACGCCGCAAACATAGCTGCGCCCAAAGCAATTTTCAATTGTTTTTTCATAAGCAGGAAATAAATAATTGGCTTGTGTCTACTTGACGCAATGTAATGTTTGTTTGGGAGAAATCAAAATGAGGTTGAAGTAGTTGTAGAGGTTGTATTGGTTGAAGTAGTTATTTACAATTGCTCTTCCACTTGCTTCGATCACTAATTTAGCCAATTCTAACCTCTATAACCACTACAACTTTTAAAACCAGTATAACCAATACAACCTTTACAACTATTTTCTCCCAAATATTTTTTAGATTGGTGCCTGAATTTCTACAGGACCAATTTTAAATCATGGAAAATAAGCGCAACAGTATTGCTTCGTCTGCTTTGAATTTTTTATTACAGCTATTAGGTGTTGCCTTATTTTATTGGTTCCTGATATATACCACTATCCATTACTGGATGCGTGGATTTATATACAAACTGGCCAAATTGCGCTATGAACCGGGGCCTAATTTCACGAAAGAGCTATACTTACTGTTGCTTATCCTGGTTGTTTTCTGCTATCTCGCAAACCGGTTTCTGCTTGATGTTTACCATCGTAGAACTATTAAACAGCTTATATTATCTACTATTGCTGATTACTTCCTTTGGCCACTCCAGCTGTTTATTATGTTGGAATGGAACAATACACATATGGTTAATGCTGTACAAGACGTAAGCACGTTATATAACGTGTACGTTATAACTGCTTTGCTTATCTTAAAAAACATGATTGCTTTAAAGCTGATGAACAAAAGTGACGGTGTTAACTCCCAGACTCGTTCAAAAGTGGCGTGATTATCAGGAAAAAGGAATAATAACTTTGAATTTGCTGCAAACGCCCAGTTCGGAGCGCACTTCTATTTTGCCATCCAGTTGTGTCACGGCATCTTTAACCAGGTAAAGTCCGATACCGGAGCTTTTCTTATTATCGCCCGACATGTAGAATTTATCAAATATGCGGTCCTGGTCTTTTGGGCGGATACCCAGGCCATTGTCTTCAACCTCTATCACCACCTCTTTATCATGACGATAAGATTTCACCTTCACCCACTGTTCGGCCTTTTTAGCATCGCTGTATTTAATTGAGTTTGATACCAGGTTGTTCAATATCACCTGCAATTTAAGAGCATCGCTTTGTATTTGGGTAAGTTCAAGCTCTTTATAAAAATGCACCCGCCTACCACCGTTGTGGTGACTATTTTGTGCGATCACATTATCTACAATACTGCTCAGGCTGCATTCAGTTCTGTTTACGCCCGTGTGTTTACTCTTGATAAAGGAAAGCATCTCGTTAATAAACCGGTCCTGCCGTTCAAGGCTTTCCTTTATCATTATCGTGTACTCTTTTATCTGTTCCAGGTCAGTCTCGTCATCCATCAGGTTAATCAACCCCATAATAGATGCCAGCGGCGACCGCAGATCATGCGTAACGTTAAATACAAACTTATCCAGCCCGGCATTGATCAACTGCAATCTCTCATTTTGTTCAATTATTTTCTTTTGTGATTTTGACAAGTTGCGGATCATAATAGCTGCCGAGGTTAACGCACAAAACACAATGATCAGCGTAATCAACACGTTGGCCACAAGCACATAAGTGTTGATCTGCCGGCTGATGTTACCCAATGTTTCGGAAAATGCTTCCTCTTTTAAAGTGAGTGCTGCCGAATTTTTGTTGATCGCAGTTATCATAGCGTGCTTTTCATCTTCAGACATTGCACCTTTCACAATCTCTGCATGCGCTAGCGCGCCGATCCGATCCAGATCATAGATCATCTCATCACCTTCTGTCCAGATCTCTACCGCCTTTTTGAACATATCCACGTTCTTAAAGGTCTCGAACAGCCACATCATGCTTTCAATATCCTCCGGGTGATTTTTGCCTGCCAGCAAACCTTCCCTCACCGCTTTGTAATCAACAGGGGGTGTTGTTAAACCTACCCGTGCAATATGATCCCCTTTAGGTATGGCAATTGCGTTTTTGAATGCAAAATAGTCAACTTTGTTATGATGATTGATGTAATTAATCAGGTAGGCCGAGGCATCTTTTTGTCCTTTAGAGTACTCCGATTCGCCGTTAACATAAGCCCTGGCACCCGAAAGTATCTTTACTGAATAGATATTAACAACAATTATTCCGGCAGAAGCAAGACTCATCACCAATAGTAATATCAGTGCAGTCCGCTTTCTGAATAAAAGCAGTCCATTAATAGTATCTATTATTTTGCCCCTCAAACCAGTACCAAATATTAATTATTGAGAAATACTATAAACGCCCGGGTTATTATATTTTCTGGAATAAGAAAGGTTCAGCAAAAAAGTAATCTTACAAATAAAAGCATTAAGTATCAGCATTATATTGTATACGTATTCCTTTGTGATAAAACCCTCCAAAACAAAAAATGTGTTACCGGAGACGGTAGTTTATACTCAACACACTCCTTTTTTGTTGCGCCTTGAGCAAATATTATTACTGACGATTGTTTAAAAAATATTTTGTAGTCTCATTTATCAATCGTAATATTGCGATATAATGGGACTAACCAAAACAGAGATATTCACCGACGAGCAAAACCACCTTGCTGTAATGATCAAGGCATTGGCCCATCCTGCCCGGATTGCCATATTGCAATACCTGATAAAAACCAATGCATGTGTTTGCGGCAGTATTGTCGAAGAATTGGGCCTGGCGCAGGCAACCATATCGCAGCATTTAAAGGAGTTAAGAAATGCAGGATTGATACAGGGGACGATTGACGGTGTTAGCGTTTGTTATTGCATTGAGCCTAAAGCATGGGAATTATTGCACAAAGAATTGGATGCATTTTTCGCATCCTATACCAGTAGCGGAAAGTGCTGTTAAAAAATTTTATCTATATCAATCGCAATATTACAATAGAATAGTTGATTGAGTTAAGTGGTTAAATGGTTTGACACAACATTAAATAAAACAGACATGAACAAGTTAGAAACCGTAACATGGGGAGCATTTAAGCAGACGCTCGTGCAAAACCCTTCGCTTGATCTGCAATTTCAGTATGCAGAAAATACATGGGTAGCTCCATCCTACCATATTACCGAAATAAAGCAAGCGCCTATCACGTCGGTAGACTGTGGCGGCGTAAAAAATGAGTGGACAGAAATCATTGTTCAACTAATGGAGCCGGCCAGTCAGCAGCAATTGCGCGCTATGAAAGTACGCAAGGCATTATCTATCATCGATGTTGTAGAAAAAGTAATGCCGCTGGATGTTAACGGCGAAGTGAGAATCGAATTTGGTAATACCGAATTCGAAACCCGTCAGCTATCACCTTCGGAATTCATATTGGATGACGAAAATTTGATCGTAAATCTTAGTCCGGTGGCTGTTCAATGCAAAGCAAATGACCGCGGCGGCAGTTGTGGTACACCCGTAAAACAAAAAGTTGAATTAAAGAATCTTACTGCCGAAAGCTCCTGCTGCGCACCGGGCGGAGGATGCTGTTAATTATTCTCTATGGAAATCATTGAAGCAACAAATTACAAAGAAGATATCGTCACATTGCTTTCGTCTGAAAAGCTGCCTGCTAGTGACCTGCCCGAATCACTGAAAAACTTTTTGGTAGTGATCGAAAATCACGAGTTAGTTGGAGTGGTAGGTTTGGAAACCTATGGGAACTACGGTCTTTTGCGTTCGCTGGTCGTCCATCCAAATTCCCGGAATCAAAACATTGCCGGAAAATTGGTGGCGCAACTAGAAAAGCTCGCTTTAGCAAAAGACTTAAAGTCGATTTTTCTGCTTACAGAAACAGCGCAGGATTACTTTTCGCGGAAAGGTTATCAGGCTATAAGCCGTGCTGAAATGCCTTCCGAAGTTCAGCAATCATCAGAGTTCAGTCATGTATGCCCGCAATCGGCAATTGCCATGAAAAAAGATTTATAATGAAGAATATACTAGTACTATGCACCGGCAACAGTTGCCGCAGCCAGATCGCCGAAGGTTATCTGCAACATTTTGCAGGCGACAAAGCCAAAGTTTACAGCGCAGGAATCGAAACACATGGCGTAAACCCTAAAGCTATACAGGTAATGGCCGGGGACCATATCGATATATCCCACCATACCTCAAATAATGTGGATGAGTATATCAATATACCTTTCGACTACCTTATTACTGTCTGTGATAACGCCAACGAGAACTGCCCTTACTTTCCGGGCAAGATGCAGCGTTTCCATCACAACTTTCCTGATCCAGCGAAAGCACAGGGCACGCCGGAGCAGATCATGGACGAATTCAGGCGTGTACGGGATATGATCAAGGTTTATAGCAAGGATTTTGTATCCGAACATCTTTCCGCATGAAGAAATGTGTAGCCGAGTTTCTCGGCACTTATGCCCTGGTATTCGCCGGTACAGGCGCCATTATTATCGACCAGCAAGCACACGGAAGCATCACTCACGTCGGCGTAGCTATTACTTTCGGCCTTATTGTCATGAGCATGATCTATGCCCTGGGAGATATCTCGGGTGCACATCTTAATCCTGCGGTGAGCATTGCATTTGCAGCGGCGAAAAAGTTCCAGGTAAAAGAACTGGTTCCGTTTATCTTAAGTCAATTATCGGGCGCGGCGGCGGCAAGTCTAACCCTAAAATATTTGTTCCCAGATAATCAGTTTTTGGGTGCTACTATTCCTGCCGGAAGTGATATGCAATCCTTTATATTGGAATTCATACTCACCTTCTTCCTGATGCTGGTGATTATCAATGTCGCTAAGGGCAGTAAGGAACAAGGCATGTTTGCAGGCTTAGCCATTGGTTCGGTTGTTGCCTTAGAGGCCATGTTTGCCGGACCAATCTGCGGAGCTTCCATGAACCCGGCAAGATCATTTGGCCCGGCTGTAGTATCAGGTCATATGGAGCATCTTTGGATCTATCTATCTGCCACCACATTAGGCGCCTCTTCTGCCATACCGGTCTGGAATTTTATGAAAAGTTAAATCAACACATTGTCGTATCACTGCCCCAAATTGTTCAATACCTGAAAGTCTTGCAATGCAATAATAGCTGCGACTGTAGTTGCGGCCACTACAATGCCGCCGATCAAAGCTATGGTCGCCCCGGTTTTTGGTTTCCTTACCGCCAGGTCAATCCCTGTGGCATCATGCCGTACCACGTTGCCATTCTTATCGAATGAGAACAGCAGGTACCTGTCAAATCTGCTGAATGTATTTACCGTAACGGTTTGCTGGTTATGATATAACTCAACCTTACTATTATCAAATTGATAAAGCCAGGTTTCAGAAGTTTCGCTCACCTGCTTTTCGGTAGGCATGCCAAACGTTATCTGAACATCATTCCTGGTTTTATAACGACTTAACACGTCATTTTGGGTATAGACCACTTTAGTGCAGCTGAATAATGATAGCATACTGCATATCATTATTCCTTTGATTATCGTCTTCATTGTTGGATACTTAGGTTAGTTTGCTGCTAATTGAAAAAAGAGACCGGGGGAACAGCACCCCGGCCTCCCGCTAAAATGCTTACGGTTAAAACCTGTAAGCTAGCCTTGCGCTGATCTGACCAATAGTTCCGCCATTTGACCAGCCTTCATAACGTGCACCAACTTCGAAGCCTTTGTCAAAGCTATAGCCAATGCCGGGGGACCAGGAGAATGCATGTCCGCCACCACTTTCTGTTGACCATACGATACCTGCTTGTCCTTCGATAAAGAAGTTACCGCTTGCATAAGCTTTCAAACCCGCTTTTAAGGGAACGAATCCGGAGGTCGCGGGTGCGCCAAACTCTTTAAGAATGCTTTTTGCGAAAAATGCGTTGTAACCGGCGGATAGAGTCAGGTAAGTACTTTGACTGGTAGGCACTTCCAGTTTAGCAGAGCCTCCAAGCACAAAATTGTATCCGATGCTTATATCTCCCACAGGTATGCCTGCCTCGGCGCCTATGCTGAATTTAATACCGCCTTTTGTTGCTGATGATGAATCAGGTTTTGATTGAGCGAAACTGCATGTTGCAATTCCGGCTGCAAATAATAGAGTTAATAATTGCTTTTTCATGATAATAAGTTTTAGCGTTAATAAGTAATTGTTTGTACCAGCTGATATTTATGAAGTAAAGCTACAGCGGCTATTAAGAGTATAAAAACTAGAAAATCAGTCACTTACACCAATAAGCGCAATTAGTGATTAAATGGACAAGGGTTTGTATTCCAACGGCAATTATTACTATATTTAATAATTATTATTTGCCGCATCCGCATTTTCTGCAAAAAATAAAGCGGCAATTAGTTGATAATACTGATATCCCCTAAAGTTTAAGCTGATGAATACCAGTGATGTACAGACTATGCTGTTCAACCATGTCAGGGCGCGCATGCCCGGACATCTGTCGCTGGTTGATGAGGTTGCCGAATTGCTCAATATTAGTAATGACAGTGCATACCGGCGCATCCGGGGTGAAAAAACTATTGCGCTCGATGAACTACGGGTGATCTGCAATAAATATCACATTTCGCTCGATCAGTTATTACTAATACAAAACAATACGGTTATTTTCTCCGGAAATAAGGTAGATAGCATTTCATTTGGGTTTAATGATTACCTGAAAGATATCATTAATAGCCTGGAGCTTTTCAAGTCTTTAAGCGATCCGCACATCTATTTTTATAACAAAGACGTACCGATATTTCATTTTATGCCGTTCCCCGAATTGCAGGCGTTCAAGTTTTTCTTCTGGAAACGTACGATTATGAGTTACCCGGAATTGGCAAAACAGCAATTTAATGGCACGGGGCCAGATGAAGAAAGTATCGAATTAGGAAAAAGGATCATTAGTTTGTATAGCAATATTCCGTCAACCGAGATATGGAACGAAGAGAATGTGCACAGCACTATCAGGCAGATCGAATTTTACCGGCAATCGAATGTTTTTGCCGACAAGCACCTCATTTTAAAAGTTTATCAGCAACTGGATGAAATGCTTAATCATCTCGAGCTACAAGCCGAAGTGGGCAAAAAGTTTCTGTACGGTCATCAACCCTCATTCAACGCTGCTGCTTATGACATTTTTGTAAACGAATGCCTGATAGGCGACAATACCATCTTTATCAACAGCGAGAAACGGCAGATCACTTGCCTCAACCACAACGGCCTTAATTTTACATCAACTGAAGATCAAAATTTTTGCGACTATACCTATAGGAACCTGCAAAACATCATCCGTAAGTCGACCCAGATAAGCCGTGTTGGCGAAAAGGACCGGACCATGTTCTTCAATACACTCCATCAAAAAATACAAAGCAAAATAGCCGGCCTATCATAGATAGGCGTAAATTGCATCCCTTAATTACCATCTATGCGGTTTAAAAAGATCACACTTTCTGATGTTGGCACTATTGTACTAACCCTTGTTACTGCTGCGCTGATCTTCAGTACAAAAGCACGTACCTGGGCCATGATGGGATTAATGTCACTTGGTTTTTATAACCCTAAAATACCGGTAATAAAACCCGGCGAAAAATTGATGACAGCCCCTGCTATGGTGGTGCAAACCGTTGATGGCAGAACGATAGACCTGCAGCAGCAAAAAGGCAAAGTAGTCTTTATCAACTTCTGGGCAACCTGGTGCCCGCCATGTCGTGCAGAAATGCCGTCAGTGAACGACTTTTATGAGAAAGTAAAAAATGATCCGAACGTTGTTTTTCTGTCAGTTGATGTAGATAACCGGCTGAGCAACTCATCAGCTTTTATGAAAAACAGTGGCTATCAGATACCGGTTTATGGCGGCAATCTTGATGGTTTGCCAACTGCTTTTTATTCAGGCACTATCCCCACTACCTTGGTGGTTGATAAACGGGGACTGGTGGTATTTAACCATGCCGGCAAGGCCAGTTATGATGGCGATGCGTTTGCCAAATTCGTGCTGGGGCTGGCAAAACAATAAGAATCATCATCCCAATTTCATTATTGACCGTTTTTAGATCATCCTCTGCTTAAAATTATCTAATTTTAACCCATGGTAGAATGTACACCTGCATTATTTAAAACATTTGAGGCACTGAAGGATGTGCCTGAAGATCAGTTACAATGGCTGATAGACCAAAGCGATTGCCTCGAATTCGGCGATGGCGAAGTATTAGCCGAGCCCGGCAACCCTTTAATGGGAACATATTTCGTAATAAGCGGTAAAATGAGATTATACCTACCCATTGGAGGTGTAAAGCGTGAAATAGGTGATTTCGGTCCTGGTGAGATCAGCGGGTATTTACCCTATTCGCGGGCTAAAATGGGTACGGGATATACCGTGGCAATGGGCACTTCACAATTGATGATCTTCCCGAAGGATAAGACGCCCGAGATGATCAAAAATCATTTTGAACTTACCCAGGCGTTGGTACATGTGATGACCAACCGTGTACGCACATTTACCACGCTACAGCAACAAAATGAGAAAATGCTGGCATTAGGCAAGCTTGCAGCAGGTTTAACGCACGAGTTAAATAATCCGGCTTCAGCTATCGTGCGCGACTCCGAATCGTTGCTGGCACACCTGCAAATGGAGCCGGTGAGCTTTAAATCGATGATCGCCATACGGATGGAACCGGAGCAGGTTGATGCTGTAACCAATGAGTTTTTCCGTTTTTTAACCGAGCGGAAGGACATCAATCTTACCATCAGGCAAAGAGCTGATAAAGAAGATGCATTGACAGATGCCTTTGATGAATTAGGAATGCAATACCTTCCGGAGCTGCCCGAAAATTTTGCTGAGTTTGGTATTGAGCCATCGGATGTAGAGTCCTTTAGTCAGCATATTCCAAAACAATTCCTCGGTCCGGTTTTTAACTGGATGAATACTCTTTTGGTTACCGACAGGATGGTTCAGGATATAGGCGAATCGGCCCGCCGGATAGCTACGCTGGTCAACTCGGTTAAAACTTATACCCACATGGACCAGGGGCAGGAAAAGCAATATGCAGATATCCGTATCGGTATAAAAAATACTTTCCAGATGCTGATCTATAAGATCAAAAAAGGAAATATCTCTGTAGTGAAGGAATTTGACGAGACCTTGCCTCCTGTAAAAGCGCAAATAGGCGAGCTAAACCAGGTGTGGACAAACCTGATAGACAACGCGCTGGATGCCATGGAACCAGGCGGAAAAGGCACGCTTACCATAAAAACTGAAAGAGACAGGGAATTTGTGCAGGTTAGCATAATTGACGATGGGCCGGGCATACCCGAGGAGATCCAATCGCGCATATTTGATCCGTTTTTTACTACCAAGGAGATGGGAAAGGGCACAGGAATGGGATTGGAGGTGGTGCAGCGTATCGTTCGGCAACACAATGGATCGATAAAAGTAATTTCAGAACCGGGGCGCACCGAATTTAGGGTATGCTTCCCGATTGACGGCTAATTTAATTGATTGGGTGAAAACAGGTTATAAAAGTTGTAGTTGTTGTATTGGTTGAAGTGGTTAACGTAGTTGAAACATTTGCTAATACAATCAGTCTAACCAATACAACTTTTTCAACAGCTACAACCAATACAACTCAATCCCACTAATCAACCAAAAAAACACTACCATGATCAAACCCATAATATTTTCTATAGATGACGACCCCCAGGTATCGCGAGCGATCAATCGCGACCTGAAATCGCATTATAATTCGGAATACAAGATCATTAGCACTACCTCGGCAAACGAGGCATTGGAAGCCCTCGTGGAGATGAAAAACGCCGGCGACCCGGTGGCAATGTTCCTGGTCGATCAGCGCATGCCCGAAATGGAAGGGGTAGATTTTCTGCAAAAAGCCATAAAAATATATCCTGATGCCAAACGTGTGCTGCTTACAGCCTATTCGGATACGGTGGCTGCCATCAAGGCTATTAATGTGGTTCAGCTTGATTATTACCTGACCAAGCCCTGGAACCCGCCTGAAGAGAAACTTTACCCGGTGATCAATGACCTACTGGAAGATTGGCAGAGTCATTACACCCCCGACTTTAAAGGCATCAAGCTTATTGGTTATCAATACAATCCGAAATCGCACGAGATCAAGGACTACCTGGCAGGAAACCTTATCCCCTACCGTTGGTTTGATATTGAAAGCAATCCGGACGCTAAGGCATTGCTTGAATCAAATAATCTTGACAGGTCGGCCTTGCCCGTGATCGTTTTTGAAAGTGGCGAATGCGCCTGTCAGCCAACAATACGTCAAATAGCTGAGAAAGCCGGGTTAAAACCGGAGATCGAGAACGACATTTATGATGTGGTGATCATTGGTGCCGGGCCAGCAGGGTTAGCAGCAGCAGTGTATGGTTCGTCAGAAGGTTTGAAAACCTTGCTGATCGAGCGTCGTGCACCAGGCGGCCAGGCCGGGACCAGCTCGCGTATCGAAAACTATCTTGGCTTCCCGGCAGGTTTAAGCGGATCTGATCTGACCCGCCGTGCCATCAGCCAGGCTACGCGTTTAGGCGCTCAGTTCCTTTCTCCGCATTCGGTAAATGACATTCGCGAGAAAGACGGTTATAAAAAGATCATTCTTGATGACGGTCCGCACATTATGAGTCGCGCTGTAGTGATCACTACAGGCGTAGATTATCGCAAGCTGGAAGTAAAGGGGGTAGATAATTTCACAGGCGCAGGTGTGTACTATGGCGCGGCTACTACTGAGGCCAGCGCTTGCAAGGATAAAGATGTGTTCGTGATCGGTGGAGGTAATTCAGCCGGTCAGGCAGCTATGTACCTATCGAAATTTGCGCGCCAGGTGTTTATCATCATTCGTCGCGAAGATCTGACAGCAACGATGTCGGCTTACCTGATCGACCAGATCAAAAACTCGCCAAACATTGAAGTACTGCCAAATACCGAAGTGTGTGAAGCTTGCGGTAACAGCTATCTTGAAAAATTGACCCTGCTCAATGTAAAAACCCAGGAAAAGACGGACTATGACGCCAACGCCTTATACATTTTCATTGGTGCAAAACCGTTTACCGACTGGATAAAGCTGGATATCATTAAAAACAATAAGGAATTTATTGAAACGGGCCGTGATTTATCTGCCTACGACAATTTCAAAAAAATATGGAAGCTTAAACGCGATCCCTATTTGTTGGAAACCAGTTGTCCGGGCGTATTCGCAGCCGGCGACGTTCGCGCCGGCGCGATGAACCGTGTAGCATCCGCCGTAGGAGAAGGCTCAATGGCGATTAGTTTTGTACATAAGTATTTGGCGGAAGTGTAACTCCACCAATCACTATGTCATTTCGAACGAGCCAACGGCCTGTGTATGCGGCGCGAGGAGAAATCTTATAAAAGCGACTCGCAGACTTTGCAAGGCGTATAAGATTTCTCTCTATCGTTCGAAATGACATGGTTATTTTCTTATTTTTAATACTCAATCAATCCTATGGAAGATCAACCTTGCCAGCACCTGAGTGCCATCAAAAAACTAAAACATGCTGAGGCTTATGTATGCGATGAATGCATAAAACACGGTGGCCATTGGGTGCACCTGCGTACCTGCCAAACTTGTGGCGTTACTTTATGCTGCGATAGCTCGCCGGCCAAACATGCGTCCCAGCATGCCCGCGAGGCCGGTCACCCGGTAGTTATTTCTGCGGAGCCGGGGGAAAGATGGTTGTGGTGTTATGTGGATGAGGAGGCTGCGGAGTATTAATAAAATATTGTTGCTCATTGGCGACTACAGCGGACTATCTACGTGTTAAACCAAACCTCTTAATTATTTTGCTGGAAGCGTTTTTCAAAAATGTGACCGTTAGGGCATACAAAAGTATAGATGATATTTTTGCCGTCTTCTCGTTGGGGTGGCTCGAGTCTTGCTGTTAATCCACATTTCGGGCATTTTGGCGTATCAAACCCGGAAGACGCTTCCTTATTAAGATTTGCTTTCATAAAATTTAAAAAATGTCAGGCACTATATACCACTTGGAACAAAAATAATTTAATAAAATTACTTAGTCCACTTTTTTATCATACTGACTAATTCATCAACATCAAACGGCTTAGTTATGTAGTCATCTGCACAAGCGTTTTTTGCTATTCGGTCTACATACATGTTGGCTGAAATGATTATCGTAGGAATGCGGGCTGTTTCTTGATTGGCTTTTATTCGTCTACAATAATCCCCACCTGTTTCTTCAGGCAGAACATGGTCTAATAATATCAAATCGGGTTTGATTGAACGAATCTGTTCTATTTTGATTGGCGTATCGAAGTTAGAAACCTCATATCCACCAGTAATTAAAATCTCATGTAAGAGTTCGGATATATCCGGATCATCTTCTACAACAAGTATCTTTTTCAAAATGTGGGTTGGGTCAGGAAATAAAGTTATGATTTATTTAATTTTTTCAAACCAACTTTTTCAACCAGTTGTTATACAATCAGCACTGTGAGGTATGCGCGAGGCTACCTATCTATCATTTTCAAATATTATGTCTAAAAGCCCGACTCCCGCATATGGTCGGGCTTTGCTATTTTTCATTTCAATGCTGTTCGAAGTACAAACTTCGGAAAATCCAATAATGTTCGAAGTCTCCGACTTCGGACAATACGCACATTTTCTCCTGTTGTCACCAGCAAATCGCAAGTGGAAAAAATTTCATATTTTGTGGCAATGAAAAATATGCTGCAAAACATCCATCCAATCTTCTTCCTGATTGTTGCGACAGCCCTTGAGGTTAGTGGGGATGCTATAATCCGTAAAACCATATATGAACATACGGGTGTTGCACGGATAAGCTTTGGATTGATCGGCACGCTGTTGTTATTTGGTTACGGATTCTTTTTAAACCTTGCCCCGGTGGAGTTTGGCAAAGTCGTCGGGCTGTATATCGCGACATTATTTATTATGTGGCAGGTTATTAGTTACATAACTTTCAAATCAATTCCTACTTTACCGGTTATTATAGGTGGCCTGTTTGTTGTTTCAGGTGGTCTTATCATCACTTTTTGGAAGCAGTAATTCTCTTTGATAGCGCATGCATGTCGCGTGTGAAAAACCAAGGTAACCATTCAAGGTTCTGTTGTCACCGAAAAATCTAAATTATGCTAATCCAAATGCACCGTCAGCGGCTGAAAACGAGGCTGTAATCTCTTCACCGACTCAGCCATGCGCTTGATGAATAAATAATTGGTCGTCCCACTAATCACCGCTCCAACAACAGGTATTAATCGTGCAGCAGTTTTTGATCCAAGGCGCAGCAGTATGCGTTCGGAGCCACGCTCCAGTATATTTTTAGTGATCACAATTCCGGCTTCTACCTGCATGGCAGCAGCCATTATTGACACAAACTCATCGAAAGTGATATGATAAGTACCGCGGTTATGATACATGATGCCCAGTGTTACCCTGATCTGCTGGGTAATCATATTGATCAGGTCGAATGGGATGCCTATGGCCATTGTGAGCGCTCCGCCACCGCCTGAGATAACTCCGGTAGTGGCGGATAGACGCGCACATTGCTCTATATATCGATCCAGTCCCAGTTTGTCAACTCCTTGTTTTATGCCAAGCTGGTCGATATTGGTAAATATTTTCCTGAAAGTATCCTGCTGCAAATCGTTAAAACTGAGCCGGATATTTGATATGGTCTGTTTTAAGGTATCCATAATGGTAAATGATGTTATAGGTATAACATCATTTCTTAGTTATTGTTGTCAGATGCGTGTTTGTCATTAAACAAAGTGACAAACCAGCAACACTACAAACATCAAAGGGATATCTAACAACACAAGTACACGGGCCAATTGCTGACTTTTAGCGTCACCATCAATAAATACATGGTGTAAATCATCTCTGAGGTTTTTCAAGGTTTCCATAAGGCAATATCTTTAATTAATAAAATGGTTATCAGCAGGTTAATAAATTTATCTGCTATTTATTATTATGACTGCCCCGGTTAAGGAAGGTTTAAAAGAGAAGTAAAAAATATCGCGAAAATGCCCTATTGATTGAAGTTGAAGTGCAGCACCAATTCGTAAACAGTATAGCTAGCACCATTAAAATTATAAAGTGTTCCTGCCTGGTATTTGATGATCTGAGAAATGGCCAGCCCTTTTGATACCAGGGTGTCAATCCCATAATTGTTATATCCTTCGTCGGTTATAAATTTGATATAGTGGGTGGTATCTGACACATCAAGACTGTAGTTTCCTGTAGTGAGTATACCTGAGTAGCTGGTCTCTTTAAAATGTGTTGCATCAATAAATTGTATCTGGCTTAACGATTGTGCCGGTATCTTATCCACTCCCAGAAGCACGCCATATTGATTATAAATAGAGGTATACCCGGATATGGGCTTCCACAACGCAAAAAGACTGGTGCCATCTGAATAAGTCTTGGCATAATTATCAGGAGCCGTTTTGGGACTTGTTGGTGTTTGCGGAATCGGGACAGGCGCTGGAGTTTTCGATTTACTGCAACTCAAAAGCATCATCCCTGCCAAGCCTATAATAACTAACCCAGTCCTTTTCATAATCAGTTTTAATATTTAATCTAATATACAAAATATTAAACATTTAGTTGATGTATGATTAACGTTGCCGGCTAACCTGATCGACATTGCAATTTATACGTTTAAACACATAAATGATACTTTTGTCGAATTAAATTCATTTTTTAAAACACAATTTTGAATTATATTCAAAATACCAGTAAATTTACTGTATGATAGTTGAAACAGAATTACTACTCGATAAGGTTGACCTGAATATTCTCCGGCTAATGCAGGAAAATGCCCGGATCAGCAATGCTGATATGGCCCGTGAGTTGGGTATGGCGCCATCAGGAGTATTGGAGCGTGTAAAAAAGCTGGAGCAAAAAGGCGTGATACAACAATATACCACCCGTATAAATCCAGCAGCGCTGCAGCAAAAAATGCTGGCCTTTATATTCCTGAAGGCAAGCGACGGACCAGGTTGTACAGATACAGCCGAGGCGTTGTCCAAAATACCCGAAGTACAGGAAGTACATCACATAGCAGGCGACGATTGCTATCTGGTAAAGGTGCGCACCTATGACTCATCAACCCTGGTTCAGCTGATGCGCAACAACTTCAGCCAGATACCCAACTTATTGAGTACACGTACTACGATAGTACTGGAAACTGTGAAAGAGCAACAACAATTGGTAATACCCGAAAATTAAAAACTTATGACACCAGCTACCAACAAATCAGCTTCGCCCCTATTAGTGATTATAGCCTTTGCAACTGTTTATATTGTATGGGGATCTACTTATTTTTTTATACAGGTGGCCATCCATGGCATCCCACCGTTGTTGATGGGCGCTATGCGATTTTTCACAGCTGGGGTGTTGTTGTTGACCTGGTGTGCTATAAAGGGTGAGAAGTTATTTAATCGCAACAGCATTGTACCGACAGCAATAACCGGCATACTATTGTTATGTGGTGGCAATGGTGCCGTAATATGGGTTGAACAAAAATTGCCCAGCGCCATGGTTGCCATTTTGGTATCGGCTGCGCCAATTTGGTTTGTATTGCTTGACAAACAGAGCTGGGGTGTCAATTTCAAAAGTAAATCAACAATATCAGGTCTTATCGTTGGTTTTGCCGGTGTGATCCTGTTATTTGGCGAGCAACTGGATACTATATTTGCAGGTGGTTCGGTAGCATCCAAACTTCCCGGAATGTTGTTGCTGATATTGGGTTCGATATCCTGGTCATCCGGGTCATTATATGCCAAACATCACCCAACAGAGGGTTCGGGCGCGGTGAATGTGGCCTGGCAAATGATTATCGCGGGTTTACTCTTTCTACCCGGTAGCTGGCTCGACAATGAGTTCGACAATCTGAATCTTTCGCAAGTACCATTAAAAGCGTGGGGCGCATTAGGCTACCTGATCGTATTTGGATCGATTGCCGCTTATAGCGCTTATGTGTGGTTGCTACAGGTACGTCCGGCAACACAGGTGAGCACGTATGCTTATGTGAATCCCGTGATTGCAGTGATACTCGGAATGTTTTTCGCGGGTGAGCATATATCAATACTACAAATAACAGGTTTGGTCATCATCCTGGGTAGCGTACTGCTCATCAATCTTTCAAAATATCGTAAAACCAAAAGCGAGGTAGTTATTGAGACTGAGCAAATAGTTGTTAAGCCTGACGCATCCCTGCAGGAATGTGCGAAATAAGAAGATCTTGATTTATCATCCTGCGTTTGCATTTGCATATAGAGTGACATGATTGGGTAAATTGCCATGTTCAACTAAAAAAATTTTAGTTGATCTGTAACACTACTGTTTTTCAGCACGTAATGGCATTTATAAATCTAAATCACTCCAATCATGAAGATTAAAAACCTATTCATTATCACGCTTGGCCTGGCGCTTTTTTCTGCTTCCTGCAAAAAAGACAAAGCTACCGCACCTTCCAACAAAGATTTAGCCAACAAACCTGCCGATGTGTATGTATCGGGTTATGTTAATATGAACATAAACGGTTCCTCTTCGCAAGCAGCAGCCTACTGGAAAAATGGCGTGCTAACCATACTTGGCGACACTACCAGCAGCGCCTCTTTTATCTCCCTGGCACGAGGTATAGCAGTAAGCGGCAGCGATGTGTATGTTGCCGGAGTAGTATACACGCAAAATTATGGATATGCCGTAATGTGGAAGAATGGAGTACCAATAAAGCTTTCGCTAGACTCAACTGCTTCTGAAGCGACCGGCATAACCGTAAGTGGCAATGATGTGTACGTTACTGGATTCATTCATGATGTTGTAGTACAGAATGGCAATGGAACGCAGTATAGTTCAAACCCTGTCTATTGGAAAAATGGTATACCTTATAAAATACCCAATGCAACGGCTATCAATTCAATTTTTGTGAATGGCAGCGATGTTTATATAGGAGGCGCCGTCAAGTCCGGGCATAAGTATAACGATACAGGTTACGGAATGGGGTCAAAAGCTGCTTACTGGAAAAATGGCAGTTCAATTGATTCATTAAATTCTGTAGCGGATGATGGGCCTTATTACTCGTCAGCCATATCGCATATTACCGTTAACAGCACAGGAGTTTATGCAGTAGGTGCCAGTCAAATTTACCCTCCCGAAATGTGGATAAATGATACCCCTGTAGCATTAAGTGGCGGCACAACTTCCAGCACCACCACGGCTATTATGGCTAACGGAACTGACGTCTATGTGTCAGGAAGCACATTTTATAATGGCAACGACTGGGTTTCAGCTTACTGGAAGAATAATGTACCAACCTTTCTGCAAACCGATTTGCCAATAAATGCGACAGTGTACAGCGAAGCAGATGGCATTGCCTTGTACGGCAGTGATGTATATGTGGCAGGTACGGCATATGTCCAGTTCGTTGCAACGCCTACCGGTGGGGCCTATGTGTGGAAAAATGCGGTATATACAAAGCTACCTGATCGCGGTAAAGGTGCATTCGCTACATCTATAGCTGTAGCTCCGCAACCGTAATTTAAGAGTACCTCGAAAATACGAAGTCCATCATTCCGTGGTGGGCTTTTTTATTAGTGTGTGTTCGGTGACACCGTAACAAATGCTTTACATAATAAAATTGCCTCTCTATAACCATTTCAGGTTTTGAAGCGTAAAAGCGGGAAGTAAGATTATTGTTTTCTTTAGCCGCCTCATCCCCATTAACATGAATTTCAGACTGTTTAAGATCCCTGTTGGTTTTTTAATCGTGGGTATATTATGGGCGTTGTACAGTCATCCCTTGTTGGCTAGTTTAGATCGATTTCTTAGCCCATCCGGCCGCGAAATAGTGAGAAGTCTTAACCACCTCGGCTTTGTCGCGATAGCCGCAATAGTTTTATATTTCCAGATCAGGAAGCAGCAAAAGCACATATTACTTTCCGAAGAACAATACCGCAATTTGTTTGAACGTAATCCCAGTCCGCTATGGATTTTTCGTACAGACAACTTTCGCTTTGTTAAGGTGAATAAGGCTGCAACCAGAATGTATGGTTACTCTGAGTCGGAATTTCTGTCGATGCGCGTGATGGATATACGTCCGGAGAAGGAAGCAGAAGCGTTCATCAATAATTCCAAAAATGTGCCGCATGGACTGAGTGACCAGGGCGTGTGGAAACATAAATCAAAAAATGGCGAGTTCATATATGCATCCATTTTTACCAGCGATCTTAATTTCGAGGGCAACGATTGCCGCCTGGTAATGGCAACCAACATCACCGATTCAGTAATTAAAGAAGAACGCATCAAAGCACAAAATGCAGCTTTGCACGAGATTGCCTGGTTAAATTCGCACGAGGTAAGGAAATCATTATGCTCTGTGATCAGCCTCATTCAATTAACTAAGGACAGCCAAAGCGAGCTTGAACGCCGGCAATATATTGGCATGATGGAGCAATGCACCGGCGAGCTCGATGAGATGCTGATCAAAACCAATAAGCGGGTTGATGAATTAAAGGAGCACGATAACAGTGTTCAAGAGCCTGTAACGCTCTGAGAATTTACTATACGCTCAATTTCTTCGCTGTTTACCGGCTTGCTTATAAAATCCTGCACAAATGAATACTTTGATGATGTAGCCATGTCATCAGGACGCAGGGATGATGATATCACAAAAACGGGTATATCCTTTGATATTTCATCCTGCATCTGTTCCATTCGTTTCAGAAAATCCCATCCGCTGAACAAAGGCATGTTCAGGTCGACAAATATCATGTCGGGTAACTTTTCGGGATCTGATTTGTGCTCCTCGATGTAGTCAAGAACCAGCGAGCCGTAAATGGTGTAGGTGGTCGTGTCGAAGTAATTCTTCCCCCGAAGAATATGCTTCATAAGGAAGTGATCGATCGGATCATCGTCGATAAATACAAGTTTTCGCATAGGTAGATGTCTTATGACTTATAATTAATAAATTAACCAAAGATTTGTTTTAGTTAATTTAAAAGTATTTCTTCACAGGTGTTAAATATGTAGGGTAGAATAGGTTGTGTTCTATTGATAGTATAAATAGTCTAATTGTCCCGTCTCCAGGTGTTCCTTTACTTCACTTATTGCATTCAGCGCATGTTTCCTAAAAATAGCCTGGTTAAATGCATCCGGATGCTTAGACAAAAATATTTCTTCCTGCTCAAGGCAATTCAACAAGTCTTCTTTGGAGCTTGAGTGTTCTGAACATTTCTGATAAACACTAAAGTAAGCCAGATCAGCATCATGCATGGCCTGGAAGCTTGCCAGGTTAAATAATTCCTGGTATTTGGCCAGTTTGTATTTTTCGATGCCGAGCTCACTGTGCATTTTTTGAAAATAATCTGATGCCTTTTTCAAATCTCTGTTAGAACGCGTAGTAAAAGAAGTCATAGTTACAATATGATATTGGTGTTATTAATACAAACTTAAGGCATATTATAACACCATGAAACCCGTGTTTTAACGGTATTTTTATGTAGGTTTAAACCCGGAAAAATGGCGTAGATTCCGAAAATTCATGCCGTTATCAGGCCAATAAAGGCAATTTGAGGCTGGAAAATATGAATATACAATTGGATATTAGCTGCTTGCCCAATACACTTAAACAAACTTATCAATGAAGAGAAACCTTGGCATTATTTTGATCATCGCCGGAGCAGTAATGCTCATCTGGACGGGCGTGTCCTTTACCAAAAAAGAAAAGGTAGTAGATCTTGGGCCTTTATCAGTATCGGTCGATAAGAAACAACAAGTTACGTGGCCGCCATATTTAGGCGGAGTGCTTCTTGTAGTGGGTATCATATTTATTGTAACTGATAAGAAGCGGTGATAACTTAATTAGTAAGCATTATACTCCTCCTTACGTTGCGAATCTTTAAAGAAGTAGGTCAGGAATATTTTTTGCTCCGTCCTGTCTGAAAATACAGCAGGATAATTCTTCAGGTAGCGGTCATCATAATATTGAAAATGCTCAAAGCCGATGCTTAAGTTTTTGTACACGCGGACATCGATACGTGGCCTCAATATCGCTACATAGTTATTGCCCGGCGGACCATCAAACGTATGCAGGATATAATAATAGTAAGAAAATGATGCGCTTACTACGTTCCCTATATTCAGCCGGGTTTCAAATTTTGCTTCAAGTCCGTTGTTGTAGGTGTAATCTCGCACCTGGCTGGTGTCCGGGCCATAACGGGTACTGTTACCTGCCAGCGGTGTTCCGGCAATATGGATATTGGTAAGCAATTCAATTGTTTTCGTTATCGGGTATTTTGTGATTAACCCACCGCCAAAGCCCAATGCACCTAGCTCGAAGGTTTTATTATCCCAATAATCGTAATACTGGAAGGCACCATATAATACAGACAGCTTACCCCAATTGGTACTTTTGCCAAACAACAGGCCATAACCTAAAATATTATCCAGCAATTTTCTGCCGGTGCCAAAACTGAATTCCGTTTTAAACCTGAATATGTCAAACGGCTTTCTCGCGCGTATCTCAAACGGATTACCATAATCAAGCTGCAGGTTAATCATAGCATTTGTTGGCCCTGCGCCAAATATAGTCTTATTGTCAAGGTTGATTTTATGCATACCTGCAGATAACGTCACATTCAAAGGTTCCTGCTGATATACCTGCGTCCGCGTGTGTCTGAAACTTTTGCCTTCTAATAGTCGGTTGAGTCCTCTTACAGGATCTATAAGACCGGCTACAATTTCTCTGAAAGCCCGGTTTCCACCATATACACGGTCATCCAGTATATTGGAGCTTACGCGGTAAAACACTTCACCCAGAAAAGCCCCGTTGACCGGCGTATTGATCACATCATTATAAGACGGCCGGGTATTCTCACCAAAATACTCCCACATCAGGCTGCCTGCCACAGCGTAAGGAAAGGACTGCAAATAATTATATCCCTGCGATCGCGCAGCATTAAAATATAACGATCCTGTGTATGGATGGCCAACGAAATTGATACCAAAACGATCATCGTCCCACTCCCACCCTTTTTGAATATTGTACTTCCATGTACTGGCACCGATATGCGAAAAGGGTTCATTCAATGCAAACCTATCCATCGTCCAGACAAAAACATTGGTTCCAACCACTTCAACCAGCGGCTTCCATGCGGGATATTTTTTGTTATATTTAATATCGTCATTCAGCAGATCGCCATATTTGTTCTTTACAGTAGTATCAACAAGCGGGCTTTTTGCAGGTGCATTTTTCCCGGTTGAATCATTTAATTGTTGCTTTTTTATTTGCTTAAATTGCTTGATCTGTTGTTTTGGCGTCCCCTTTCCGGGCACGATAGTATCAAGATGAGTAGTGGTTTTCTGGGCAGATGCGTTATTCAAAATAAACGTGGTGAATAGAACGGTTAATACCATTATTCGCGGTAAACGATTAGCCGTGCTGCAACGTAATAACATATATATTACCGCCGCAAGGGGTATATAAATACTCATAATAGGTAGAATAGTTGGTTATTATTAACAACTGATAAGCTCTTATATATGTTTTAACAACGACATATTGCATTACTATATAGACTATTATATTCACCATATAAACAAGATCATATAAAATAAGATGCCGGAGATCAACTTACAATCGATAGTTACTTGTCCTGTATGCGGGCATAAAAAAGAGGAGACGATGCCTGTAGATTCCTGCGCATATTTTTACGAATGCGAAAGTTGCAAAGCAGAATTAAAGCCGCTTAATGTAGATTGTTGTGTCTTTTGTAGCTATGGCAGTGTAAAATGCCCGCCTGTGCAGTTATCGGGGCCTTGCTGTCATTAAAAAAAAATGCCGTTCTTACCAGGAACGGCATACCACTAATTAACCAATTTATAATTCACAGATAAAGTTCAGATAGGAATATTTTATTACTCCCAGCCGGTAAATTCGCTTATCCGGCAGATTTTCTTGTTTCTAATTGCTCGGGCTCTTCAGCCACCAGGTATTGCATTTGTATCGCGCTTTCTAAATCATCAAACGTGCTGGCATTGGGATCTGTACGTAATATAACCCTGCCGTCAGTTTCTATATACTCCACCTTTGCCCCGTAGCGCCATTGTATCAGGTGATAGTTCCAGGTTATAGTTGTGATCTTTGCCCCTTCTTTAAGTAAGCTCACCACGTTATCCTTGTTGGTTTTTACGCCTTTGCCAAAACCGCTGCTTGCATCATGCAAAAAAACATCGGTAATGTATTCGACATCTTCTGCCCTGTGTTTCCAGATCCCGGAAATATAGTAATCCCAAGTTTCCATATATATAGTAAATGTGATATCCCCTACAGCACAATGCTAAATTACTAGGAATAAAAATGAGAAACACCCCGTTTTTTCACGGTATTTTAGGGGGTGTAAAATGTGGAAAACTAAAAAAGCAGGATAAACTTATCCTGCTTTACCGATTTAATTTATCTAACTGATCAGAAAGGCATCTCATCAGCACTCGGTCCGTAACTTCCTGGGATGGGAACATTTAGCAAGCGTAAATAAACGCCCAGCTGTGCGCGGTGATGTACTATCTGGCAATAAGCCATGCGTATCACCTCACTTTTAGGGCGCACACTCAGCACCTGCTCGCCGTTTGCCAGCGTCCAGTCTTCCTTCAATACTTCTTCATTGGTTTTGCTCAATGCCTCGCCGCCTTTGCGTACGCTTTCATCCAAAAATTGTAAAAGTTCGGCAGTGTTATTAATAACAGGTTCTTTATGGCCAGTGGTAGCAAAATTAAGTCCCTCATCTTCCACTGCTATTTCAACCCATGATGGGATATCGGCAATATGGGTAGCCAGCCGGCGTACAGTCATGCTTTTTTCGTGCGGCTGCCAATCGTATTTATCGTCTGGTATACGAGCCAGCATTTTACGGGTAGTTTCGGCTTCCTGGTGCATTTCTTTTAATAATGATTCAATGGTTGTCATGGCGTGTTGCTTTTGATTTATAATTCAAAGTAACAATGAGCTAGTGACAGCCTTATGTCAGCAGTGTTTTTGCCATTTTATATTGAATAAAGTAAAACCCGAAAAGATGCTCGCGTAAAAACACCCTATTTTAACTATTAAGCAGGTAGAACATGCGGAGTATTGCATTTATTTGTAACTTTATGGCTCAACCATTCGTTTTTAAGAGCAAATTTTAATTATAAAAAACATTCGCCTATAAAACCTTATTCCACCTAATGCGGGTTGCCACAAATTCCTAGCATTGAGTTGTGTTTTTGACATTTAGGAGACCGGGCACAACCAGTTTTTAATTAAAATTGTTTCGCAGAGCGATTACGGTTTTGAAGCTAAGAGAACAGAGAAATGACCATAGAAAAATCTTTCTACCAACATATATTAGATAAGCAACAGATGACCGGTGCGGTTCCATCCAATAAAGAAATAGCGGAATGGGCGTTGCAGGTAATCCGTTTGCTTTATCCTGAACAATCCAATCGCTTATTTACTTATGTGCACCAGCTTGAATCAGAATTCAAAAAGCTGGAGCATATGCTTTACGATATACTGAATGCCACACGGGGAACACTCGATGAAAAGAATGAACAACTTTCGATAACATTCTTTAATGGCCTGCCCGAACTGTACCGCATATTAAATAACGATATACAGGCCACTTTTGATGGCGACCCGGCTGCAAAAAGCGAATTTGAAGTGATACGGGCCTATCCGGGCTTTTATGCTATTTCATTCTACCGGCTGGCACATGCCCTGCATCAATTAGGCGTAGCGCTGATACCACGTATATTAACTGAGTACGCCCACTCAAAAACGGGCATCGATATTCACCCGGCCGCGCAGATAGGCGAATTTTTTCATATTGACCACGGTACAGGCGTCGTAATTGGCGAGACTTGCGTTATCGGTCAGCATGTAAAGCTTTTCCAGGGTGTTACCTTAGGCGCACTAAGCGTAAGCAAAACCCCGGCACATACCCAGCGCCACCCGACAGTTGAGGATAATGTGGTTATTTACGCCGGAGCAACTATCCTTGGCGGCCGCACTGTGATTGGTGAAGGCAGTATTATAGGCGGTAACGTATGGCTTACTAAATCGGTACCGGCATATTCAAAGGTTTACCATACACACGAGGTGAGCCTGCTGAAAGAGAAAATTAAAGATTAGTGGGGGGTGGTTGAAGAAGTTGTAAAAGTTATAGTGGTTGAAGTGGTTAAAGCATTCACTAACTAATACAACCAGTTCAACTACTACAACCTTTATAACCATTACAACTTTTACAACCAATACAACATCTACAACCAATTTAACAAAAACATGTCCACCATAATCGACCTGATCGGCAATACGCCGCTTGTAGAACTAAAAAAGCTCAGCCCTAACCCCAACGTCACTATTTATGCCAAGCTGGAAGGTACCAACCCCGGCGGAAGCGTAAAGGACCGTGCTGCTTTGAACATGATCCGGAGTGCAATTGAGCGGGGAGATATCAGGCCCGGCATGAAGTTGATTGAAGCTACCAGCGGGAATACAGGTATTGCACTGGCCATGATATCTTGTATATATGGATTGGAAATAGAACTGGCATTACCGTCAAGCTCTACGAAAGAACGTACCCTGGCGATGGAAGCATTTGGCGCCAAAGTTACTTTGCTGGATGGTATTGAAGCCTGCCGCGATTATGCAGAGGAGAAAGCCGCAACAGGCGAATATTTCATCCTGAACCAATTTGCCAATCCCGATAATTATAAAGCGCACATTAAAACTACCGGACCAGAGATCTGGCGTGATACGGAGGGCAAAATAACCCATTTTGTAAGTGCGATGGGTACTACCGGGACCATAATGGGTTGCTCCAGATATTTAAAAGAACAAAATCCCAATATACAGGTAGTGGGCTGCCAGCCGACTGACGGCGCATGCATACCAGGCATCCGCCGCTGGCCTGAGGCTTATCTTCCTAGAATATTCGAACCTGCCCGTGTAGACCGTGTAATGGACATCGCCGAAGCGGAAGCAGTTGAAACAACCAGGCAACTGGCAAAGGTTGAGGGCATCTTCGCAGGCATGAGCAGCGGGGGTGCTGCGGCGGCTGCGATAAGGCTTGCGAAGGAGCTAAAAGAGGGCGTTATCGTATTTATCGTTTGCGACCGTGGCGACCGCTATTTGAGCAGCAATCTGTTCGGTTAATGAATTTTTGATAAAAATTACTATAGTAAATTACAATATTGATATAAATATAGTAAAATCGCCCTATCAAAATTATCAATATATCAAAAACTAGGCCAAAAAACAAGTTTTTAGTCGCTCATTACCCTCCCAATCAAAAGTTATTAACATTTTTTTCGAAAAATGGTGTATTTTAATATAAATGTTGAAAAATTAGCATTAAAATAATAAAAAACTATTAGTCTGTTAACCCGATAGACTTTATATTTGTATTGATTCTTAATTATCAATCTAAAACAAAAACTTCGTTCTTTATGATTTAATTATGAGTTCAGTTAATTATTGAGAAGAAGAGAGAAAGCCCCAAACTTTCTCTTTTTTTATGCCTTAACTTTTCCGGGCACTTTCCTATCCACTTTGCCTACTGCAAATTGGCTTTTCCCGTCTTCAGTTTTTATCCAAACAATATCCCGCATTCTTCCAGATTGCTGCTGTATAATTGAGAAAAATCAAACGCAGATATCATGAAAAAAACAGCATTTATTTTACCCGTAATTTTTGCTTTTGCAGCAATCACCTATGCCCAGGACATTAAAACGAAAGACGTTCCTGTAGCAGTTAAAGAAGCGCTGATTAAAAAATACCCCAAGGCCACCAAAGTGAGCTGGGAAAAAGAGAAAGGAAATTACGAAGCCAACTGGGGCGGTAAGTCTGGAGAAGATACTTCGGTAGAGTTTACGCCTGCCGGCGCATTTATTGAAGAGGTAGACGCTATCCCGGTTAGCCAGTTACCTGCAGAAGTTGCAGCTTATGTGAAGGCACATTACAATGGTGCCAAAATAAAGGAAGCCGGCAAAGTAACTGATGCTTCAGGAAAACATTTTTTTGAAGCAGAAATAAAAGGAAAGGATTTAATTTTTGATGAGGGTGGGAAGTTTGTGAAAGTGGATTAATCCCGTCATAGCCATTGTGGCTATACTTCTTAGCTGGAATGAATTAATGACCCGTAGGGTCTACCGCTTTGTAGAAAACAAAAAGCCCCCCCATTTGCCTCGTAGAGGCTTCCCATCTTCGCCCAAAGACGTCGCATTGTCGGTTTGGGGGTAGCCTCTACGAGGCAAATTATATATTATTGTTTTTTTCTACAAAGCGGTAGACCCTATGGGTCAATGTTAAGCGACATAAAAACCCTAAGTGATTTGATTACTTCCCTACCCTATCCTGCAATTGTTGCGGATAACGCGCACCTTCAATAGTGATCTTTGAGGAAGCTTCTTCGATCTGGTGCAGATCATCAGCCGTTAAGGTTATGTTAGCCGCACCAAGATTTTCGTCCAGGCGATGCAGTTTTGTGGTACCCGGAATAGGCACTATCCATGGCTTTTGAGCAAGCACCCATGCGAGCGCGATCTGGGCGTTTGTCGCTCCTTTCTGCTCTGCTATTTTACCGATCATATCAACCATTGCCTGGTTAGCTTTCCGGGCCTCCGGACTAAAACGTGGAACTATGTTGCGGAAGTCATCGCTGCCAAACTGAGTGTTTTCATTGATTGCCCCTGTAAGGAAGCCTTTACCTAGGGGACTGAACGGTACAAAACCGATGCCCAGTTCTTCCAGTGTGGGCAATATTTCGGCTTCAGGTTCTCTCCACCAAAGTGAGTACTCACTTTGCAATGCAGCAACCGGCAATACAGCATGAGCTTTGCGGATGGTCTGCGCACCAGCCTCTGACATACCAAAGTATTTTACTTTGCCTGCCTGAACCAACTCTTTAACTGTTCCTGCAACATCTTCAATAGGCACCTCGGGATCAACACGATGCTGATACAGCAGATCGATACGGTCGGTCTTTAATCTTTTTAATGAAGCGTCCGTTACGGCACGTATATTTTCCGGACGACTATCCACGCCTGTAAATGGCGATCCGTTTTTAAAACCAAATTTAGTTGCGATAACCACCTGGTCGCGGAAAGGCTCAAGAGCCTCGCCTAACACTTCCTCATTCACATACGGACCGTAAGCTTCAGCCGTATCAAAAAAAGTAACGCCTTTATCAAATGCCGCTCTGATCAGTTTTATAGCATCGTTTTTATCTGTAGCGGCGCCATATCCAAAGCTTAAACCCATGCAGCCCAGACCTATGGCCGAAACTTCAAGATCTTTACCTAATTTTCTTTTTTCCATTATTGTTTTCAATTAAAATTTCATCGCTGATGTGCGATTAACAATACGATACAAAAGTAATCCGCTTACAGAGCGGCATGGTAATGATTATCAAACAAAAGATTAAGAAATTCAAACAGCTTTTATCCTTAACGACCTGGGTACTGTACCCGTTATTCTTTTAAAATAATTGTTAAAATAAGTAGGATACTCAAAGCCTAATGCATAAGCAATTTCAGCAATGCTCCACTCAGTATGCTGCAATAGCGCCTTAGCTTCGCTGATGATCCGGTCTGCGATGTGCGAGGTAGTAGGCTTGCCGGTAATTTCCCTTACAGAGCGGTTCAAATGATTTACATGTACCGAAAGATTATTGGCATAATCCTGGGCGGTTTTCAAACGCAGGGGGCGATCGATACTTTCAATCGGGAATTGTCTTTCCAGCAATTCAAGAAACAGCGCCGTTATACGTGACGACGCATTTTTATGCATCACATAATTGGCCGAAGGTTGCATCTTCAATGCCTCATGAATGATCAGGTTTATATAATTGCGTATCAGGTCGTTCTTATAAATATAATCCGTTGCTCCTTCGTCTATCATCTTTCTGAAAACTGTACCAACAAACTCAGCCTGGTCGGCATTCAACGGAAAAACTGGCGTGCCGCCTATTTTAAACATCGGCGACTCCTGCAACATGCCGGAGCGGTCGTTAGCAGCCATAAAATCCTCAGTAAAAAGGCAGGCATAACCTAATTGGTTGGGCGATAACAACTCTACGGAATATGGAACATGCGGATTGGCGAAAAATAAATTATGCCCATTAAGTTCAATGCTTTTATCGGCATAGTGGATAATACAATTATTATGAATGATACAAACTTTATAGTAATCGCGGCGGCTATAAACCGGTGGCTTACTCTCCCCTGTTTCAATCTGGTAGACGTTGAAGCCTTTTAATTTCAGAGTGGAAGTATTGGACACAGCGATATCCTGATCATTGTTTTTTTCCATACCGCAAAATTAAGGAAAACAAACACAATGCGTCAACTATTCCCGGATCGGATCAAAACAGCTGCGCTGAGTATGTTTTCTACTTAAATTCAGAAATTTCACAGTTTTTTATCGTTCTAATTAAACTTTTTTAAAATAGCATTGTTATCTCTACATACAATCAGTAATGATAGTATGCCTTTTAAATAATTAATTAGGGGAAATAGCCGGACCGCAAAGTCCGGCTATTGTTTTTAGATCATTTATTTTTCAATTGTATATCGGTCAACGTTGGGCGTAAATAAGGAAATATGGATATGCCTAAATTATTTTATAAAATGCTCTATAAACCCAACTAATATTTTGTCATTATCTCGCCATTGAAACCATCCCAAAACTTTACCGTTTCCGCTCATTCGTGCCCAATAGCCTTTTACTGAATCTACATGTGTATTGTAAATCCTTTCCACATTTATTCGTTTGCCATCCGGCTTATCAAAGATAGGCACAACTCCATTATTGTATCTATCCAATCGGAATACTGATGCAACCCTCTTTAGATAGTGTTCCCAAGTCTCATAGAGAATGTTAGCCGATTTGTCTTTGGGGACTTTAATTATAGTCGTTCTTTTTTCCTTCTCGGAAATAACGACTTCAAATATATTGTCAGTATGATTGATTACTCTAAATATTAACCGCGTTTCATTAGGCCCTAATCCACTGTTAATTAAATATTTACTTTCTTCATCACTACTACCTCCCGAATGTTCGTAAGGATCAAATAAAACTTTTGATTTGCTGGTATAAAATCTGAATGATCCTTTTTCTTTCCCCTCTATGATTCGACTAATTTTAATTGTATCAAAAGGCACGTTACTTTGTCGTGAGATGTAAAGTGGGATGTCCTCCATTTTGTAGGCAAACAACAACCCAGTTCCAACATGGTCAAATTCCTGAGATTGGTTTAAATTACGAGTATAAAACTCATGCTTCCATGATATTAAAATCAGTGCGGAAAGTGGTAATAAAAAAAATCTTTTCATACACCTTTGATGCAAAAGATTCTGTATTTCCACAAAATATTTAAAAAGAAAGGGTTATTTTTTCAATTGCATATCTATCAGTTTCTCCAACTGATCCAGGCTTTGATTAAGATAGGTGATGTCACCTGAGATTTTGGACACCGTAATGCCACCTTCTATCATAGCGATCATTAGCGATGCGAATGCCGCAACATCTACATTTTCTTTCATCTCACCCGAGCGTATGCCCTGGTGAATAATGGCCGATATGCTGCGATGCCACGAGTTTATTGCCTCACCTACCTTTTTCTTAAGCGGTGGATGCGTATCGTCAGCCTCAACGCCTGCATTTACGATTGGGCATCCAGCAGATAGTGTCGGATTAAAAAGTCCTTTACGATAAACGTTCACGTAAGCTAGCAATTTGCCCATTGCTGTAGGGTTCTCGCTTTGAACAGACATTACACGCTGCCTCATTCGCGTCAGGTTGTAGTCAAACGCGGCTAAGGCTACTTCATCCTTATTTTCAAAATTGCCATAAATGGCACCCTTGGTAAGCCCGGTTGTCTCGGTGAGGTCAGACATGGATGTACCGGCATACCCTTTTCGATTAAATACGGGAGCAGTCTTCTCAACTATAAACTCCCGTGTGCGCTCTGCTTTTCCCATATACAAATATAATAAATTATACCGATGGGTATATTGATCCGTATGTAATTTTTTGTGAGGGGGAATAGATTATCTAATCTACTAATTTTCAGGAAGGAATAAAAGGATATTAAATTATAAATTAATTACCGGCCGGGAGCTTTTCAAGCAACTTCATCCCGTCATAAGCTGTCTTCATGGCCACAGAATTATGATCGTCCTGGTCGTAGAATTTATAACTGAAGTGCAGGCCATTCCCCGGGTTTTGTTGAAGGATATCGCCCAGCTCAAAAATGCTGCGAACATGATTAGTTTTGTTTGAGGTATCAGTTTGAATATGTTCTATATCCTTAAAAGCCGGCGCCGTATTAGCTATGCTGAAATAAAGCCATTTGTTATCAAACTTTTCCTGGCTCAGTATTTCACGGGCTTCGTTCAACATCATTTTATCGTCCCACCACATGCTCGGGTCGCTGGCAATGTAAGCGTTAAACATTTCAGGATGATGCAGGAGAATATTGATGGTTGTCAATCCGCCTAATGAATGTCCCATCAAAATACGATCAGCTGAAACAGGGTATTTCTCTTCTACATAAGGAAATAGTTCTTCTTTAATAAAAGCAATAAAATTATCCCCGCCACCGGAAGGCCAGAACTCCCTGGTTCGTTTACCCTTCGAATCCCGAATGGAGTGAGTAGGTGTCAGATCGCGGCTACGGTTGGTATTGCGTATGCCTACAACAATAGTATCCCTGAACACTTTGCTGCCATCAGGGGCTTCTTTTTGCATCAACTCGCGGAAACCTGCGTACTGTTCTTCTGCATCAAATAAATAAACTACCGGGTATTGGTGCTGCTTTAATTCAGGATCGTCTTCTGTTTTGGGCAGGTAGATCCAGATGTCACGCTTTTCGCGGAGTATCTCTGAATAAAGACAATCGCCCTTGCAAATAAAAACCGACTTGCGTTTGATGGTACGCGCACTGATAATGATCATCAGGATTACTACAGCCAAAAATATCGCAAGCGCCATACGGTTTACTTTGAAACCCTAAACTATAGATTTTTGATAAAATAAGGAAATTAACGGCACTTATCCTGCAGCCTTCTGTTCGCCTGCATCCGGGTTGCCTTGTAACTCTTTCAGCTGCAACTCGAAGACACGCATACGCGCATGCAATATATCAACCTCGGTACGCAGCATTTGTATTTCGGTAACCAGCTTGGGTGAATCCGTCTTATCTATCTTTTTTTCGCCGGTTCCGAGGATGAGCCATTCTGGCGAGTATTTAAGCTGAAAGCAAAGCTTTTTGATCAAATAATAGCTTACCTCCTGCTTGCGGTTGATGACCTTGCTGATAAAGCCCTGATCGACACCGATGCTGTTGGCCAAGGCCAGCTGACCGCCATGATCTTTTACAATTACTTTTAAGCGTTTTACTATTGCATCGTCAGACATCCGGGCTGTTTTTCTGCAATAATAATTTATTTGGTGGGGAAAATGAAAAAGGTTGAAAAAGTAAAAACTTAATCAACCTTTACAATCAATCAATCAACTGATATTATGATAATAGAATTCTAATTAGGCATGTACTTCAACCGGGGTACCTACTGACGCCCTGAACTTGTTTACGCTGATAAGCAGCGAGCCAAGTTTGGCATAATAAGCAGTAAGTGGCATTTCGCGGTTCTTATAGCCGGCAACCAATTTGTCCAGCTGTTTTATCAGGCCTTCTTTTGCCTGCTCGGTTTCATTATCACCATAGTCGGGGATATTTAACGCCGACCTGATAGCAGCAATTTTCAACTCCGCCGAACGCAGCATAAACAGCGGCGGCACATTTTTATTGTGTCTTAAAATGTCATTAACTTTCTTTCTGTTCCTGATATCATACATGATGATCATTAGAACGATGAAAGAGCCAGCTCCTAAAAACAGATAAAAGTAGTTCATAACAGCGAAAATTAATTAAGTGAAAATATTGCCTGATATTATGTGTTATTTAAACACAATAGAGAGTTCTACGCAATTATGAATTAACTAGTTACGCTGATTGTAAAAATGTTATTAACATTTTATGGAAACTTTGAGGGGAAAGAGATGATCCAGCCATTGGTGGTCACGGTCTCTTCGCCGGATGCGCTGATATCGCCTGTTATTGGCAGGCCATCTACATAGGCATTAATAGCAGTATGCAGTACATTACCCAATACATCTACCTTTAACTGATCTCCTGCCAGGGCGGGTACTGCTATAAGATAAGGGTGATTGATGTTAACTAAGCTGTCAACCAGTTTTGATGCGCCTCCGTGTATCAGGTATACTTTTACACTGTAAGCTGAATCGTGCGTTACTGCAACACGTACCAATTGACCGTTAATATCTGCTGAATTGAGTCTTTGCATGGCTGTGCTCGTTACAGCAACCGTGGGTGTCAGTACACCATCATGATAATATACGTATGGCTCCGACGAAGCTATTGTAAGCGAAGTACCTGTCAGATTAGTGATCTTAAAATCCTGGGTGGAATTATCTGCATAAACCACATGGATATTAAGCTTGCCATCTGTGGTTCCTGACAAGGCGTATGTGCCGGTTTGTACTGTCGTAGGATCGGGCCTGACTGTAACCGTATTTAAGCCGTCAAACGCAAATGCAGCAGCAGGCAGGTTCTGGCCGGGCAATAATGGTTTGCCTGAATCATCAACCACAGTCAAGGTTTTAACGGGAAACACCCACGTTCCTTTCAATTGTGTATTTACCTGGGCAATGTCAGCCTGGCTAAGCGTAACGTTTGATTTCGAATCCTTTTTACATCCGCTAAATGCAATCCCTGCGACCAACAAAACAAGTAATAACTTTTTCAAAATGATTCGTGTTGAGTATCCGTTGTAAAATTTGTAAAGGCAAACCGCGGTACTACCGGCTTGCCTTTATACGTATAAATATATGTCTATTGTTTCAGCGTATGTGCTTAAAGCTCACGCACTTTTATGTTTCTAAACTCAATATGGTGCCCATGGTCCTGCAAAGCAATATGCCCTTTATGGAACGTACCAAAGCCTTTCCATCCTTTAAATTTACTTTTGGCAACCATTGCATTCCAGTTATCATCCCACATATGGGTCTTTACGGTTTGTACACCATTCAACCAAAAAGTGAGCTCGCCATTTTTTAATTTGATAACCGTGTGGTTCCATTCACCTGCCGGTTTCTCAACTTCTTTAGCAGGTGCTATCATGTCATACAAAGAAGCAGCCAAATGGTTTGCCTGTTTGTTATCTTCAGCTTTTTTATCGTCAAGTAACTGATGTTCAGGACCTGTGAGATAAGTAGCGTCATACGCTTTATCCTCATGCACCAGGAAGATAATACCACTGTTGCCTTCTTCTGAAATGTTCCAGTCGATAGACAATTCAAAGTTCTCGTACTCTTTATCGGTCACTATATCGCCTCTGCCCTCTTTAACCGCAGCATCAAGCTGCAGTGTACCATCTTTAACTGTCCAGGCGGGGGTTGCTTCTGTTTTCAGGTAGCTGTGCCAGCCTTTTGTTGTCGTACCATCAAACAGTAGCTGCCAGCCGTCTTTTTTTTCTTTAGCCGTTAGGGCATTGTTGGTTTGGGCCATAAGGCTGCTACCGGCCAGCAAAAGAGCTGGTAGAATAAGCATTCGTTTCATTTAGTTGATTTTTTAAAGGTATTTGTTTTAAAAAGGTAAATGTAAATAAATAAGGATTGTTTGAAAGCCCTGTGGGTAAAAAGTAGGAATGTGGAATGTTATTGTTACTTAGCACGATTGGGAAGTGCGCACGGATGCTTTTGTTAATGAAGTAATTAACAAATGGGATGAAATTCTTGTTGGAGACAACTCCAACAAGAGCTAGCACAGAAATTAAAATTTCAGGAATTAAGCTAAAGCAGGAGAATAGCTATCGACCTGATTTGTTTTAGTCCCCGGGCGTGAAAGAATATTTACCAGGTAGTTGCATTGTTTCTGGAATTGCATGCAACAACATTCTACACATACATGGCCGTCGCTATCAATGGAAACCTCGGGGTGCTGTTTGTGATTGGTGCAGTAGATCGATTCAATAAATGTTTTTACCGTTGTTGCCTTCATATCAATGGGGGAATATGCGTTTATCTTACTGCTATAACAACGGGTTTTCTCAAATGTTTTCGTAAACGTTAATATTTTTTACACAGGGATAAAAAAGATTAAATTCTTTTAGATAGTCAAAAACACACAATCTACTGATAATCAAAATATTCTCATTTTAATTTAAATAATGGCCATGAAAATGCTCATATCTTTTTTAATTGCCATGCGTACAATGGGGTATTCAGATAATATGAACAGATTAAAACAAATCCAGAACCTGATTAATATGCGTAAAGAAGAAGTGATCCGTTTTTTACAACTGTTGATGTACTACGAAGTATTACCTCTGAATGCCGAAGTAGAGACAGATTACAGTGAAACAGGAAAATATTGCCTCCGTACCGGCTTTGTTAACGCAACTCCTGACGGAAATTATATTATAGCTGCCAAAGGATGGGATTTGCTGACCGGCAAAATTCAATGGGATGACCAGCTACCTTACCTGAGCACCAATTCACAGGTAAGTGATAAAACCGTTAAAACAACTTACTGGCTCGCGGGAGCAGCGGTAGGCGGAATATTGGTGTATGAGTTGGTGATAAAAGTAATTTTTAGATAATTTAGTGAGTGGTCAATGGTGAATGGCGAATGGTCAATAGCATATTCATCAACTCACTAATTCACTAATTCACTAATTCACTCATTCACTAATTCGCTAATTCACTCATTAACAGGCAAAGTAAACCAAAAGATGCTTCCTTCGCCTTGCTTGCTGTCGACCCCTATTTGTCCGCCGTGCTTTTTTATAATTTCCGAACTAATATATAATCCCAATCCCAGTCCTGAGTTATTAAAGTTATTAACCTCAGCGCGATAGTACCTGTCAAAAATATAAGGTAACTTTTCAGGAGCTACACCGGGACCATTATCCTTCACCGAGATTCTTGCATCGCCATTAGCCTGCTCCACTCGTAAAAATATATCTTTTGATTGAGGCGCGTATTTAATAGCATTATTCACCAAATTCACTACTACCTGGTCAATTCGCGCTCTGTCGGCACATACCTGCAATTCTCTGTCACCTTCTACTATCAGGTTATGTTTATCAGCCGAATGTATATGGTGGCAGCATTCCATTAAAAGATCAGTAATAAGAAACTCTGTTTTGGCCAGATGAAGGTGCCCCTGCCCTATCTGACTTGCATTCAGCAATTCTTCAACCAGCTCCGTTAGTTTATCAATATTTCTTCTGGACCGTTCTATCAACTTTGGCAACATGTCATGCTGCGGGTCTGATTTCATCCTGTCCAATAACTGTATAGAAGCTTTAAGCGTTGTGATCGGCGTTTTTAGTTCGTGGCTGGCAATTCCTATAAAATCGTCCTTCTTTTGCTCCAATATTACCCTTTCCGTCACATTATAAAAATTGGCCACTATTGCACAAACTGCTTCATCATTCAACAGGTTAGTGATCGAGTTTTCCATCCATATCCACCGGCCATCCTTATGCCGCATACGATGAATAAATGAAATATTTTCACCCGGATGGTCTAATAGCTCTTCCATCCTGGCTTTCATTTCCGGCAACTCATCCGGATCGGCTAATACCCATGGTTCCATCAACAAAAACTCATCAGCGGTATAACCGATGATACGTTCGATAGACGGGCTCACATATACACGTTTCCCTTCGCGGTTAGTCAGTACAATACCCTCTGAGCCCTTCTCTATCATCGCCCTGAACAAGGTCTGTACCTGGTTCACGCGCCGGTAAGCGGACATAATAGCCGAACTTAAAAGAATTATAAAAGCACTCTCAGCTAAAAAAACTGCTATTTTATAAAATGCCAGCCCTGTAAAGGTGAACTCATTTTGGGGTAAGATGAAAAAATAATCAGCCGCAATAGCTGACAGAACAATAGCCACCACCGCCGGACCAATACCTGCTGTTATAGTGCAGAGGCAAATTATTGCAAAATATAAAAGAAATGGGCTGCTTGAACTAAGGGAGCCTAGTAGCTGCAATTTCAAAATAGTGGCAATTATAACCAGGACTACCGGCAAACCATATCTGAAATAGAACGGCCCGTTCTTACGTTTTTCAGACCATATCAGAAACCTGTGTACAGTGTTTGTTTCGCTAAATAATGGTCTGACGTTTCTCATTTTACAGAAGGCATTTGCAGATAAGGCGAACTACAAATATAATAATCTAAGCCACTTAAATGTTTTATCTTCTGACAGATAAGTGCTATCGTCAGAATTGTATAATTTCACAGCGGAGTATAAATAACGTCGCCAATAACAATGACTGTTACCTATCGGATTGCAAATACTAAGGAAGATTTTGAAACAGGTAAAAAATTATTTGAGGAATATGTCGACTCTCTAAACGTTGATCTATCGTTCCAGGATTTTTCAAAAGAGCTGGATACTGTCAGCCAGCAATACAATGAACCATCCGGTGGTTTACTGCTCGTTTTTGCTGACGGCCTGCCTGCCGGATGCGCGGGCATAAGACGATTGGATGACGGTATCGCCGAGCTGAAGCGCATGTATATAAAAAATGAATACAGGGGATTTAAGATTGGCGTAGCACTTTTGCAACGATCCATTGAACTCGCTAAAACCCTGGGATACAAAAAACTCAGGCTGGATACCCTTGCCAGCATGACAAAAGCGCAGCAACTTTATAAATCGTTTGGCTTTTACGAGATCGGGGCATATCGTTATAACCCACTTGCAGGGACTATTTATATGGAAAAAGAACTGTAATCTGACACTTAGCCAGAAGTTCTTAAATAACTAAACATTTGGGAGTTCACATTATTTATCTGTAATTTTGTTAATACCTGTTAAAGTACCTTAATGCCGCATTACGGTGTATTATTTATCGTTATTAAACTAAACCTTATAACTAATGAAAACACTTACTTTAAAAAGAACTTCGCAGTTAGCATTTGCATTTGCCATCATTTCCCTTTTGATCGCATCATGCACAAAGGACCTTGCAGTTGACAACAAACCTGTTCAAGATCTGCCCAAGCCCAAACCGCTGGATACTGTCTATTACCAATGGGGAGAATTAAGTATTGACCGTAGCGTTGTTACGGATATTATAGCTTACAACAACGACGGAAAAATAGCCAGTGTTACAAGCACAAACGGATCACTTTATCCTATATCTATCATTTTCACCTACCAGGGCAACCAGTTATCGCTCAACACTGCCACAAAAGACATTTATACAATGGATAACTCCGGTAAGGTTATTTCGCACCAAAGTACAGAAGTACAAAACAATATGACTTTTGTTCATACCGAAGAGTACAATTACGACAGCAACGGCTACCTAAGTTCGATAGCTATGAAATTAGGCGATATCACTTATTCAACAATAAGTTATAAGGTTCAAAACGGGAATTACACCAGTTATACATTGTCAAACACAAGTGATGGGGCTATCACACGGCAATATGATTTTGTATATGGAACTGAAAAAGTAAATAGCGCTTTTGCTTTTTTTACTCCAATTTTTGGTGACAACACCTATGTGGCAGTAGAAAAATATTTAAACTTCGGCAAACAGTCTGCAAATGTAATTTCGGCGATAAATTATACCATAGGTGCTGAAGATAGCGGGGTGCCTAACAAGGGCACTCTAACTGCTAGCAGCCACTTTGATGCAGCCGGAAACCTGAGCTACCTTGACATGACTGCAGCATCTCAAATTTATGGCTTCCCTTTGGACAACTTGTCGCCTTTGCCGAGGTATGTTAAGTTTTCTTACTCAAAGTAAGAACTGAAAGTACCCTGAAAGTATTTCAAACAAGATTTTCAAGGAGGAACGTTTAGATAATTTAAAACAGCGGACAACCAAAGCGTGTCTCAAAATACCGCTAAATCGCCCCAAAGAATACCGTGAAAACACTGTGTTGATTATTCTTTTTAAGCGCTACTATTATGATAAATTAACCTTTATCATTTTATGCCACCAATCACACTTCCAGGCAATGTTCAACAAGCACCAGCAGGTACTTTGGGCTTTGACGCAAACTCTGTACTATCTGCCACCAACGCACAGGATCTTAAAAATGCAGGATATGATTTTTGTATTCGTTATATCCCCCGTGTTGCAAGCCTTGCCGCTGGCAACCTTACCAACGCAGAGGCTTTAACTATTTTAAACGCGGGGCTGTCACTTATGGCCGTGCAGCACGCAGCGCTACCCGGCTGGGCACCCAATGCAGGTCTTGGAACTGCCTATGGAAGTTATGCTGCCACATATGCAAGCCAGGTAGTAGGAATTCCGCAAGGTGTCAACATTTGGTGCGACCTTGAAGGTGTTGCTCCAGGTACTGCAGCTGCAGATGTTATAGCTTATTGCCAGGCATGGTATGATGCGGTGAACAGTGCAGGCTATGTACCAGGGGTTTATGTAGGCTATGATACTATGCTCACATCTGTGCAATTATATAACCTTCCATTCGGGCATTATTGGCGGGCGTATAATGGTCCGCAAGTAGCTACACGTGGATTTCAGTTGATACAAAAGACACAAAAAACGGTTGGTGGTGTCACTATCGACCCCGATGTCACACAAAATGACAATATGGGCGACACCGTTCTCTGGCTCTCTTAAATTTGATCGTCTGATTAAATAACTTCGTCATCAAAAACTTCCCAACCAAGCGGTTCAGTTAGGTCCGTTAGCTTTTTCAACGAATGTGCAGGTAATGATTTCTTTCTCACCCTTCGGGTTTTACCTGGAGTTCTCGGGAAGCTTGATTTATAGATGTATTTCCTGGTTGAAAAATTAAAATCCGAAGAGCGTTCATACCCACCCGAGTGGCTTGTTCTGCTGGCATCAACCAGGTAGAAATCATTCATTTGATACCCGATCACATATAGCAGCTTATCTTCGCCACCATCATGCGCCAAATCGAAGTGAAGATATAAAAGGCCTTTAGCTATCGTTATATCTTTGTAAGGATCAGCGTCATACACTTCGCGGCTACGCAGTATAAAAGTATTGTGCTGTAATTTTAGCTCATAGTGATTACCGGTATTGAAGGCTATCATTAATATTCTTGGGTGAGTATCCTCGCCATGCTCGGTGATCCTGCGGCGGCATTCCAGTATCATCGCCACGTCTGGCCTTTTATCTCTATTTAGGTCACCTGTTACTGTATCTTTTATCTTCCAGCCTTTTGGCACAAAATCCTCAAGACTTTTGGCATATTTAGGGAGCACAGGAAATATGGAAGGCTTTGCTTTATTGAGATGTTTTGCTTTCTTGTGATGCTGACCGAAAGCGGCTTGCATACTCATGACATGAATAGCAACTAAGCAAACGACTACAAGGGGGGCTCGTCTCATTGTGCAAGGTTTAATTATTATACGAGACAATGCCGTTTAGGGTTTAGATTATCAACACTTAACCGGGCCCTTCATACTTTAGCCAGATTGGTGAGCGTTCACAAGCGTTCATGGCGTTCGTGAACGCTACAAAACCCTATAAAAACAAGAAAAGCCTTAAAAAAGGCTTTCTTCTAAAAAAACTACTTGGAAATGATACCTGCTTTGTGCCCAATTTCACGCCACAGGCTTTACTGTTATGTTTGGTAAGATTTATTAAGCTGCTTCTGTTAGTTGCGAATTAGCATAGTTGTAATTCGGAATAGATTTATCGCACTTACTGCATTTGCATGTAGTGCCATTGTCCTGCCAGTCATGCGAACATGGTGTTTTTGCATTTAGCTTCGCCGTGACTAAACCTATCACTGCTACTAAGACGATAAAAGAAAGTATGTAAATCATGGTATAAGTGTGTTTTTATGTTTTTCGTTTTATCTTAGGCAAAAGTCAGACCAACCGTTTTTGAACTTAAAATGCAGTTTTGGAGTGTATAGTATTGTGGAAAGTGAATATTTTATTCCCCATCTGATACTCTTTCGCCCCAATTTGTGTATCCTCAAACCTGGAAAAAGGGGGGCCAAACCGCCTGTTTTCCGCCAAAAACAGCCAGAAACATAAAATTGCAGACACTGTGCTTTAAATTTTGGTCAGTGTGGTTTCTACACGCCCCAAACCACCCCGGTTTTGCCCCCAATCGGTGTTAAAAGAATATTATTTTATAATAAAGCTTTTGTCGGCTTTGCTTTTTACTTTTACCAGCATGATCATTCGCCCTGCTATATTAAAAGACATTCCCGGTATTATGCAACTCATTGCCGAGGTAGTACCTGTAATGAATGCTGCGGGAAATTTTCAATGGGATAACTCCTACCCCAATGCTGAAGTGTTTGAGAAAGACATAGAACTGAACCAGCTTTGGGTTGCAGATGCCGATGGTGACATTGCAGGGGTATCGGCCATCACAACCGACCAGGAGCCTGAGTATGCACAAGTTGGTTGGGACCTTGACGAAACTGCCATCGTTACCCATCGCCTGGCTGTGAGTACCCGGTACCGCGGGAAGGGCATTGCTGCAAAACTAATGCAGCAGGCCGAAACCGAAGCAGTAAGGCGGGGAATAAAAACGCTTCGGATCGATACCAATACCAATAATAAGGCTACACAGGAATTGTTCCCAAAACTCGGCTACAAATACGCCGGGGAAATAGGTTTAGGTTTTCGCCCCAACCTGCGATTTTATTGTTATGAAAAAAGACTGGATTGATTCCTGCCCTCTGATACCTATCAGATTAATTATTGGTTATTTAATTGTCTCGTTTGCAACAAAATTTTTACAGTATACACATTCAATTGATGTACAATTAGATACAAATCCCACCTGTTCAAACATGGTTTTACGCGTTTTTCCGAACAATTTGTATCTATCTGATAATCAGTATTAAAAATATCAAAATTTTAAAAATATCCTTTAAGGCAATAATCGCCATAAACGGATTAATAAAGCCCACTTTCTATACTTATAAGTTAACTATTATTGCACAATAATTAATTATAAGTATATTTGCATCTCCCCTCTGCACTATTGCTTTTTTAAACATTAGTTACGTATATTTATTCCCCCCGACTATGGCGAATAACCTTTTCCAACTCATAATCAACAACTTCAGCGTAGGCACCTGGCTGCAAACCCTCGTTTTTTATTTTGTGTTGTTCGCTCTTGCCCATATTATCCTCGTTCAGCTCGATCTGTCAATTATCAAATTAGGAAGCCGCAGATCATCACTCGACTGATCAGTTCGATCTTTATCTTAATAGTTCTTCAAATTATTCTTCATTCGTCCGGTATTGGCTGCGTTTTTTATTTTCATCTATCTCAATACCAGATAATTTGATTAAACTTGATCATACAAAACCTTCACACGTATGAAAAAGTTATTACTTGCCGCAGCCTTTTTGATCCCCTTATTTGCATGTGCCCAAACCAAGCAGGATCCATTTAATTACAAAGCCGAAGACCGCTACCTGTATTATGGCGACGTGGTAAAAGTGGATTCCTCACTCACTGTTTCCGATCTGTATAAGGATGCCAAACTCTTTGTTACCAAGCTGGCCCTGGTCAATACTAAAATAACTACTGATGATCTGGCCGGAGGTACACTGATAGCTGACATTGAAGAGCCTGCAACCTACAAGACCCAAACCGGCATAGGCGACGACCCCATGACACTGAAATACTCTATTAAGATTGAGATGAAGAAAGGGCGCTACCGTTACACCATTGACAATATTGTGGTAAGTTATGAAGACGATAAAAAGACTGCTCCACATACGCTATATGACCTGAACAAAGAAAAAGGCGGCGGCATCATTGGCGTTGGAAAAGAGAAACGCGTACTAAAAGCAATGGACGTCCTGTTTTTAAAGAAGATCGATTTATTGGCGGCCAACATGAGTAAACGCTCTGACGATTTTTAATCCTTTCATCCTTTACCGCACAAGCATCGGATTTCATTGTTGTAACAGTTAATATATCTCAACAAAAGTGGAGAAATTGGCCATTTTTGGCCGTTTTTATTAACTTTAAATCAATGCGCTTGTAATCTCGTTTACATAACTTTATGCCTGTAAACCAAAAACAGATTAATTATGAAAAACTTAATTTTAGTGCATGGTTTTTGGGCAGATTCATCATGTTATTCTGCCATTATCCCGGTTTTACAACGGGCAGGTTACAATGTATTGGCACCACAAATGCCTTTGTCGTCTATTGCTGATGACGTCGCAGCTGTAAAAAGAGCGCTGGACACTATCGAGGGTGATTGCTTGCTGATTGGTCACTCGTATGGTGGTGTAGTTATTACCCACGCAGGCACCCATCCTAATGTGAAAGGGCTGCTTTACATTGCAGCATTCGCTCCCGAGAAGGGCGAGACAATGAACGGTTTACTGGGTAAAAACCCACCGACACCGGCACTCCCGTATTTTGAGGTAAAGGATGGCTACGTATGGTTACAGCAGGAGGGTTTCCGTACAGCTTTTGCTCAGGATCTGCCAACCGAGCAAATTGATGTGTTATGTGCCGTTCAAAAGGTGCCTAATGCCGCTATTTTAGGAACTCCAGCTACTGAAGCTGCATGGAAAGACAAAAGATCATGGTTTATTATTTCAAGCGAGGATAAAACCATTGATCCTAACCTGCAGCGTTTTGAAGCTGAACGGATGCAGGCTACAGTAGAAGAAGTTGCTGCAAGCCATGTTTCCATGATTTCACAGCCTGCCAGGGTTATTAAGTTTATTGAAACAGCCGCTGAAGAACTTTTAGAGCGTCAGTTCGCCCACGTTTAGAATCAGGATTTATTATTTAAACCTTATCTGGTTGATAAATAAAAAAATGAAAGCCCGGTAGTAAGAACTGCCGGGCTTTCATTTTTACAGGTAATCAATTATTTACCCATTTTCTTTGAAGTGTCCTTCTTGGCGGTGTCGCGTTTCATTTTATGCTTCTTAGTAGTATCCTGTTGCATAGTTGGATGAGCCGACACTGCAATTGCTCCTAATGTGAATGCTGATAACAACAGCGCTGCAAATAACTTTTTCATAGTTTTAATTGTTTTTTTGGTTAATCAATAAGACAATTATCTAAAGCAACCCCATTTGCAACAACTTTGTTTAAATTAATTTTTTTTATTTCAATGAAATATTTGTTGCAACATCGATACTTTAAGTTAAAATGGTCAATGGTGAATGGTCAATAACATTTACTCACCCATTCGCTACTCACCATTCACTACTCACCACTTGCATTCCATAAAAAACTTTTTTAACTTTAGATATATCGATTTGTAATGGAAAAGTTACAGTGTCCGGAATGTAAATGTGAGAATATCGCTGTTCATAGCAAACGTCGTTATTTTCTGTATGCGGCTATTTGCCTGTTCTTCGTAATGCTTGGCTACCTGGTAATTCGTACACCTCTATTAAAACCGGGCGAATGGAATGCTAGCTTGATGATGTTTATCATATTCAGCGAAACAGTGTTTTGTATCGGTATTGTCCTGGCTATTTATTACATCGCTCTTGGCATCCTTAAAAAACATACTACTTATTTTTGCCGGAGTTGTAAGCATGAGTTCGATCATGCGTTCGTAGTGCATCACAGCACTCACAGCAAGTAATATTCTTTTTCCTCATCCCGGTCTGGTTTTTGCGATAACTAGGTACTTAATTGCCTTAGACTAACCTTATTGCCGATGCTTAACCATACCGGGTCACTTAAAAAATCGAATATAAATCCTGAAGTATCCGAATACATTTGGGATTTAAAAACGCGACGTTTTAAACGAAACCCCTATTATCGACCCGACCGGATTGCTACACAATATATTTGGGGAGGAGCTATTATATTGATCATACTGATCACGATCGTGTGGTGTCTGAAATAAGAAATGCTGCACAATAAATTGATAGTTTAAATTTCTCCTTTTCATTTCGGGTAATATCCACCCCAATTTCGTAACAATTCCGCGATAGGTTTTGAATTGTAATTCGGACAGATAATATTTTTGATAGATTTGTTTTCGACAATTAAAACAGCCTTTCATAACTCTTTCATGCGCAAAATATTCTCACCACTAACCTGCTTTATTTTAGCCCTTATCATAATTTCAGGATGTAATAAAGCCACTAACTCTGATAATAAAACACCGAGTAAAACAGATTTGAAATTACCTGATGGGTTTTCATCCTCTATTATTGCTGATTCTATCGGCCCTGTAAGACATCTGGCTGTAAATAAGCAGGGCGAGATCTATATAAAATTGAACGCCCTGAAAGATGGTAAGGGAATTGTGTTTCTTGCCGATACAAACAATGATGGCCTGATGGAGCAAAAGTTTGCTTTTGCAGGCTACCCCGGCACTGGCATTCGCATCAACAATGGGTATTTATATTCCTCATCCAATTCGGCAGTTTACAGGTATAAATTAAATGATAAAGAGGAAGTGGCAGATACTTCAAAATCGGAGTTGGTAGTAAAAGGCCTTGTTGACCGCAAGCGTGATAATTCCAAATCGATCGCACTCGATGATCAGGGTAATTTATATGTGGCCGTTGGCTCTTACAATGAAAGCTGCCGCAAGGAAGGCTCCGGCGAAGGTATACCCGGCTGTCCGCTGCGCGATTCTGTTGGCGGTATCTGGCAATTCAAGGCTGACAAGCCCAATCAAACTTACAGAGATGGCGTGCACTACGCTTTAGGTTTAAAAAATTGCGTCGGGATTGATTGGAACAGCAATACCCATTCCCTGTTTGCAATGCAGCATGGCCGTGGATCATTTGATGATAAGTTTCCTCAATATTATACCCCCAAACAAAGCTCAGAGCTGCCTGCCGAAACGATGTATGAACTGCATAAGGGCGACGATGCAGGATGGCCGTTTGTTTATTACGATCAGTTTAAAAAGCAGAAAATGCTATCGCCCGAATATGGTGGCGATGGTAAAAAAGCCGTCAGTGATAAATACATTGATCCTGTAGTAGCTTTCCCCGCTCACCTGGGACCAAATGACCTGTTATTTTATACCGGCGATATGTTCCCCGAGAAATATAAGAATGGCGCTTTCATAGCTTTTCATAATCAGTCGCCGGAAATAAAGAAAGGCTTTCTTATAGCATTCGTGCCTTTTAAAAACGGCAAACCATCAGGCAATTGGGAAGTATTTGCCGACAACTTCTCAGGCGTCGATCTCAATAAACCTTCTGGCCCTATAAAATACCGTCCGATGGGCATAGCACAGGGCCCGGATGGGTCGCTGTACGTTGCCGATGATCTGAAAGGAACTATCTTCAAAATAACTTACTCTAAATAATTTGATACCAGGCAATCATTAACATGCTGTCCGAAGTTTAAAAACTTCGGACTACTACGCTTGTAGTCTGAAGACTACACACATAAACGTTCGTAATCAGAGATTACGAACAGCAAGATTAAATAATCATTCACACATTCACTAACTCGCTCATTCACTCATTAAACTCAGTGTGCCCTGTTCTGTTCACTTTCTGAACTGCCCGTTTCGCGCTTATGGGGACTACTGACTGCCTTGCCAAAACTATAAGTAAATGCCAGCGTAGCCACACGGGTGTCACTAAAATTAGAGAAAGTGGATGTGGCATTGGGAATGTCGTTAATAATACCCCTCGACCCGACTGTATGGAATATATCACGCACATTGAGCTTTACCGAGCCTTTGTTTTGGAGGACCTTCTTTTGTATCCCTGCATTTAATGCCCCGATAGGTAGATTAATAAATTGCCCGTTCGCTCTACGTGTGATATAAAAGCCGCTGAGTTCAGCGCTCCAGCCATTTGAAAAAGTAAATTGATTATTGGCATTACCAGAGAAAGCGGTAGCTGATTGGTTAAGATAAACAGTACTCAGCGGCCCATAAAATGCATTATTAAATACTTCTGCATAAACATTTACCGACCACCATTTAGCAGGCTGCAAATTACTATTGACGGACAGATCAAGACTACGGCGCACGCCAATATTACCCGTAGTACTGATAAATACATTGCCGTTTTGCATTATTACCTCATTCTGGTAATCGGTAGTGTAGTTATAGGTAAAGGCAACGGTAAACAAACTCTTATAGCTGTAGGCCAGTTTATAGTTATCTGTAAACTGTGGTTTCAGGAATGGGTTACCGGCGAAGTAGGTAAACTTGTCTACAAAGAACACAAAGGGGTTCAGGCTTCCGTAATTGGGCCTGCCTATACGCCGCCCATAGGACAACACCATTACATTATGCCCTGTTGTATCCAGTTTGTACGAAAAATAAGCTGTGGGAAAAACGTTTGTGTAGTGATTCACAAATGACGAATCCTTCTTCTCAATATTCCCTAATTGGTGGCCGTCGCCATTGGTGTTCTCAAAACGTAAACCTGTTTGCAATGTAAAACGCTTCCAGCTCTTGTTCAGGTTAACATAAGCGGCATTAATATTCTCTTTATAAAGAAACCGGTTTGTGTTGTTGTAATCTGGCGTGCTTACTCCGTTTACCAGGTTAAAATAATTGGCAGCATTGTCCGTATTTACAAAACTGGTTTTTATTCCGGCATCAAACTCAAGCTTATTTTTAAAAGGGATAGTCAGGTCGCTTTTAACAGCGTAGATGTTTATATGCGAAGGCAGGTTGTCGGTCAATGTTTGGGACGATTTTAGTGTGCCATCAGGGAAATAAGTGTCATTTACAAATGTTTGGTCACTGCCGGCAACATCGTGCACGTAATCGGCATCAAAAGAAATAACCTTACCCAGGGTGTCAAATTTATGGGTATAGTTTACATTGACCCCACCATTGTAAAATGTATTTTTCGACGTATTGAGGGCATTGATCGTCGAGTCCAAAACATGATTGGGCCCATACAGGAAACTGTTTACCGGACTGCTGTCATGATCAGGCTCTATTGCGCCGGTAAAAACCACACCCCAGGTAGTTTTGGGCGATAGATAGTAATCGGCCCCGATTTTTATATTCACATTGGCAGCATGCGGCCTGAAGTAGGAAAAATCTTTAAAGTAAGACGTCGGATTGCCGGCATCATCAAAGTAATTGCGATCTATCTCCAGGCGCCGGTAAGTGTGGTTATGGTTATAGGAAAGATTGGTAAACAGGTTCAGCTTATCTTCCCTGTAATTCATGTTCAGACTCTCTGTAGTACGGTTATAATATCCCTGCTGATAATTTGCCGACGCTGTCCCATTAACCCCACGCAGGTTATTCTTTTTGGTTTTGATGTTGATCACACCCGCATTGCCCGCAGCATCATATTTTGCAGGCGGATTATCCATCAGCTCAATTTTATCCAAAGCCGTTGATGGCAGCGATTTAAGATAGGTAGCCAGGTTAGCCGCCGAAAGATAAGTGGGCTTATCGTCTATCATTACCAAAACGCCGCTTTTACCTTTAAAGGTGATATTGCCGTTCTCATCCACCATTACGCCGGGCGTTTTCTCCAGTACTTCGAGTGCATTGGCGCCGCTGTTGGCTATCAATGCATTTACATTAACTACGGTGCGATCTATCTTTTGCTCGATGTATGCTTTTTGAGCGGTGATCTCCACCCCACTCAACGCTTTACTATTGGATACCAGCACGATTATTGGCAGGGCAACTGGTTGCTGATCTTTTATAGCGATCGTGTCACTATTATAGTTCTTATAACCGACGAAGGTGATAGCAAGCCTGTAGGTATTATCGCTCAATCCATCAAAAGCGAATGTGCCATCAGCATTGCTCAAAACACTTTTCACAGTAACCGAATCTTGTACAGTAGACAGTATCACCGTAGCCCCATCAATTGGTTTCTTGTCTGCCCCCTGCACGGATCCGGTAATTTTACCCGACGTCGTTTGAGCTTGAACAAAATTGAAGGCAATAAGAAGCCACACGGCCAAAAAAGCCGTTATTGATTTATTTTTCATAAGGTTAGCTATTTTTTAAAAGGCATGGCAATGCCATGCCGGGTGTTTTCATCGGTTACAAATGGTGCATAAAAGTTCGTTACTTATTACTCGTGGTGCGAATAGGTCCAGTTCCAGCCGGTACCTGTGTTGTCAGGCATGTATTTGTCCTTGTATTTTTTGTAGACATCGTCGCTTTGCTTTTTGCCGTTGATCATCAGCTTATCGTAACTCAACGAAAAGGTCACATTTTTAGGATCGGTAATCAAACCATCCTGTACCAGGTCGGCAACAAGCTTTTTATCCCTTTCATTATCCAGCCGCTGGCGTTCTTCGGCACTGCGCCTGCTATAGGCATCCCAATCCTGCGACCTCCATGAATCCTTAGGAGGATTTCCAGGATAATTATTATAGGTCCAGTCCCAGTTGTCGCCCGCATTGGCTGGCACATATTGATGGCGATATCTTTCAAATACTTCACCGTTTTGTACAATACCGTTGATGACAAACGTTTTGTCGGTGAGCGTAAACGATAGATCCTTCCGGTTCTCGATCAGGCCCTCACGTTGCATTTGATCTACGATCTTTCTTTGCTGTCCTGCCCAAAATTTTTGCTGCGCCAGGTTTTGGGTTTGATAACCACCAGTCGATGATTTGTATGCTTCACTTTGACGTTGATAATCATTTGCTGGTGAGTCGTCGGCATCTGATTCAGGATTTTTGCTCCGATAAGATTGCGCATTTTTGTTCCTTTGGCCAAACTGCCTGTAGATCTGTTCATGTATCTGCCCCGGCATTTTTACATTGTTGACGATCAGTTCATGCTCGTTAAGACTGATGCTCAAATGATTGGTGTCAGTTATCAAATGCCTGCGATAAAGCTCCAGCCCAATGTCATGCATCACATCAAATGCTTTCGGATTAAGCATCCGTAACCTTCTCGCCGGATTCGTATCCGTCTTATTTTGCAACAATAGCAGCTTATTGTTCAATAGGTTCAACTGCTTTGTGTCTGCTTGTTTCAGCAGTAATACAGCATTATTAGCATCTCCTCCATTAAGGCCCGACAGGCTACCGTTCAAACCAGACAAGTTAGCCTGTAAACCGGATTGTTGTGCATTAATGCCCGATTTTAAACTGTTTGTACCTCTTAATGAATCAATATTAAGGTTTAGTTTATCCAGTACAAGGTTGCCGGTGCTTTTAAATGTATCCGGATGAAGCAGCTGTATCTTATTCAATAAGTCATTGGTCTCATTCAGTGGCGTAGCCGACTTCTTCTTTGTCGTATCAATATTAGCAACTTTTGCTTTTACCTTGACCTGTACCTTATCCTTATGGATAGTAGCCACTACTGTTTTCAATGCCTTCTTTATATCCTCGCGTGCCGTAAAAGCCGAAACACCAAGACCAAGCACTACAAGACCAACAGCCAATACAGTTTTTTCGAACAGGTTGAGCGAATAGTTGCGGTTGTTAGCCATACGCCTTACACGGTGTAACAGCGTATTCCTGGTACCCGACAGGCCCATGGCATAAGGCGGCACCGTGGCCTGGTATTCCTCGCATGAAACCAGGGCCCGTATATAGCTCAGCTTATCGTTATTCTGGGCCAGGGCAAGATCATCACAACAATTCTCACGCTCGGTTTTGATTAATGCGGATACCCATAATACGGCGGGATTAAAGAACAAGACGATCTCTACCAGGCTCTGCAACATGTTCACCAGGTAATCGCGGCGTTTTATATGAGCTAGCTCGTGGATGAGGATCGCTTCCACTTCTGCGGCCGAGAGCGCAGTGAACAGACCAACTGGCACCAGTATTACAGGCTTCAGGTGACCGATCACCATAGGTACTTTGGCTATTCCCGATTCCAATAACCGGACAGCCTGTTTGATGTTTAAGCTATCAGCCAGTTTTTGCAAGCTTTCGGTCCATTGGCTGTTGACAGCAAAAACGTTTACCCTTCTGAGACGATAAGTCCCATATAAACCGAAAGCCAGCTGTAGACTGCGTGCACATACGATCAGGAACCAGATGAATACAATACTATCGTGATGATCGGTCAGGAAATTGCCCCAGCGCTCGCCAAAATCCGGTAATGTTTGTTGCCGGCCGTTAATAAAAACGCGTACCGGTGGTACATCTGCATTTGGCTCATTTACATGGGGCACATTTACATGAGGTGTGTAAATGTGCGTATATGACATCGGCGAAATTGCTACACCCAACCGTGCTACGCGTTCATATTGCCACACAAAGGTCCCAGCCACACCCATCGCAAAAAGCAATAACACCGAAACCAATAAATTATACCGCAATGCCGAACTAGCCTTGCGGGTAGAGATAATGATAATACCGGCCAGTGCTGCCAGTATAATACCTTGCCACAGCGAGTGCAGCAGCGTATTACAAAGAGCGCTGAGCAGTCCGTCGGTTATATTGCTGTTGATGAGTTGAGGTGCCATGTCCTTTACTTTTTTACATGAATACTTTATTTCTTTTCCAGTTTATCCAAAATCTCCTTGATGCTGGCTATATCCTCTTTTGAAGCTTTTTTATTGCCCAATAGCTGCATCACCAGCTTACCTGCCGAACCCTGGTAAACCGAGTCGACAAATTTATCCAGCAGCATGCTTTTGGTTTTCTGTTCCTCCTCGGCCACATGATAGACGTGCTTCATCTGGCTTTCGTCACGAACCAGGATGCTTTTATCCGTCATGATCTGCATCAGTTTCAGCGTCGATGTATAATTCACATCACGCTGCCCGTTCAGCTTTTCATTTACAAAACGCACCGTTGATGGTCCATGCTCCCAAAGCACTGTGAGTATTTCCAGTTCAGCTTTTGTAGGCTCCTGTTTGCGGATTTGATCTTCTTTTTCCAATTTCATAAATCAAAGCTAGGAAATTTTTCGTACGAAACAATAGGTAAGTTTATTTTCCTTATGCAGATTATTATAAATAATTGATAATCAAATAATAAATTTTAAAAACTATCTCCTTGACGCTCAATAGCGACCAACATATTGCTTAATTAAGAGTAATCACCTTTCTTTTTATAGTTTTCTCTTCAAGCATGGATTTTCGGGGTAAACAATGTTTTGTAACCACTTTGATACATTAATTTTGAAACTTTTTTAAACACAAGTTAATATCGTTGGTTACTTAATTAATCAATTACTAATATTATGGAATCTGCCGAAACTGTTAAATCAATCATTGAGACTATGGTGTGCCCCATTCACGATGTGCACCCGGTCGTAGAAATATTAGGAAATGAGCTCCAGATAGGCTGTTGCTGTAACGAGTTCCATGACGAATGCACGGACGAAGCCAGGGGGTTATTTATGCTGAACAAAGAATACCCATATTGGGTATTACAGGATTAATTTTCCTTAAAATTAAAATATTTACTAATTATTGAAGTAATGGCATAATACTTGTTCTAAAGATAATGTAGTTAAATTAATTAGATAACTGTAGCTGGGCGCGAGGCCTGGCTATTGTTATTTTGGGGCATACCGTATCCTCCGGAGATTTTAAGTAAAATATTGCGTAAAAACCGTAATCAACTCCGGTGTTTTCACTAGCCCGTTTCAGCCGTTTTGTCTATAATTTTACATCAGTAAGCAATATCCGATAACTGAGGAGCAAATATTTTCAGGCAGCATATATGAAGAAGAACGAGCAGGGAATACCAATAAAAAGCCAGATATGTCCTATACCTATGTCTCACCCGGCATTGGTTGTTGATAGTGACCGTTTTACCATACGATGCTGTTGCATTTTCCTTACACGACAATATATTTCAAAATTAGAAACAAAATTAAAAGGCCTATCTTTTGAAACTATTCTGGGTGACTGGGAGAATGATCTGTTAATAAATGAGTTACAATCAAGTATAATGAGCGAACAAGGCAAAGCTATTAACACAATGTTGACAATTAAGAAAGTTCAACAACAATAATTGACCGTAATTTTACAACACATCCACCAGATAGTACCTTTACCATGAATTACGCTACCATAAAACTAGATCTTGAAACCAGGACCTGCCCTTTACACAACATAAGGCCACTGGTTAGATTTGAAAACGGTCAGATCATGCTCCGCTGCTGCTGCGATTATTTTACCCGCAAATGCATGGCCGAACTCGATCAGAGACTACAGGGCAACGAGCTGACAAACAGCATCGTCGACGCCTGGCAACAAGAAGGGACCAACCATGAACGCCAGGTAGCCTAGCTCCCCTCTCCTCAACAAAACGGACGCTAAAGCGACCGAATGGGTAAAAATCCCCCTAACATTTTACAATTACAAGGCAACAAAATCCTTCTTTTTGGGGTAAAATGGCTATTTTAGTCGCGGTTTGATATCTAACAAGTGTCAGATCCGCCTGAAAAACATTTTACTATGATTGAACCCGGTGCGAGTAGTTTTATACTTACGCAGCGAACTAATTTGCAAACTGCATTGTTATGTTCGGGGGTTGTGGGCGCCGTATTATTTACTACCGTATACTTTTGCTTTAGTGTAATATCGCCCAACTACTACATGATACACGAGTCGATAAGCAGGCTCCAGTTACAGCCGCATGGGTGGATCCAATCATTGAACTATGTTGTATCAGGTGTACTTATCTGCACATTTGCTGTGGCTTTGCGCAAAGAGTTGGTAAGCGGATTTGGAAGCATATTGGTTCCATTTTTCCATTTGCTTACAGGGATAGGTTCTATCGTGATGGGCCTTTGTCTGGATCCACAGGTGCAGCTTTACACCGGTGGGCTTATCTTTTTTTCACTTATTACGAGCCTTCTTTTGCTTACCCGTCGCTTCTCTTCCGACCCTCAATGGCACGGATGGACAGGATATACTATCGTCACCGTATTGCTAATGATCCTGCTGGGTATTTTATTTATTTATTCCGCTAAAGAAGAAAGGGGTCTGGCTGGTGTATTTGAACGTTTAATAGTAGTTGCACGGTTAGTGTGGCTGTTCTTTTTCACCGCCCGTTTACTTGGTGGTCGCAGCATAGCACAGGTAATCGCTGCCGATACAAAGTCTATCGCAGCAGAAAGCTCCAAGTTTACCGGGTCAGTTTAAAAATATACTCCTCTGATCCGGGAGTTACACCATTAAATTTTGTATTCCGTTTATGACTGAATATAAATTGAGATGACGTTAACGAATATATTTTACAGTCTTCGCTATAGGCGTTCTGCCCTGTATTATAGATGACGAAACTGGTATCAGTTACCGATTTGTAAAGACCTTGATTATTGATATCATCCATTCCGTCGGATATGAATTTAGACACCCAACTGCCATCTCTATTAAATTGATAATAAGCATCGGGCGGATTGGGATAAACCATCCCGCTCGACAGTACATTTCCAACCGAATCCCGAAAGACAGTAGTGACTGAAACAAACGTCCATTTGCCTTGCAAGCCGTTATCAGGCATCGATGAAGCAGGATGATCTTTTTTACAGGCAATAAACAAGGACATCAACAAGATAAAACAGGCTAATTTTCTCATGATCGGCTCTTAATTTCGCAGTATTAAACATGAAAGATACTGGACTAAAAGTCAAATGGTTGCTTCACCCATGTTATTTAGAAAATAACTCAATTTAATCAGGCTGTATCCAAACTTGCAAAATCGGCCGCAAAAAAATAGCTTTCTGCTTTCACCTTTAAGCTTTCGCCTTCTCAATGATTATGCTTTTTATGAATATCCTTCACCAGGCATAGCTTCTTAATGTCCTGTTTTTTGATAACAAATGGTGCATATTTCAGGCGGTCACCAATCAGTTCTGTTGTATTATCGCTATGTGCGATCACTTCGTCCTCCTTATCCCCGGCAAGCAGGCGCTTATACATCCGGTAATCACCCCATTCGATATAATATACCTCGCCCGGCAATATTTTATTGTCATGGATTACCTTTAATGCTACCCAGCAGCCATTTTCCAGATAAGGATACATGGAATGCCCCCAAACCGGCAATGCAAAGTCACAATCCTCAATACCGGGAAAATTCATATGCCCTATTGGCGTGGTATCATTGATATCTTTATATACCTCTACACCAGATGCGGTGGCGACCACTTCGTACATGGGTATGCCTTCATATGATGAAGCCTGAGGCGCAGTAGCTTCAGTTGATTTTGCACTAATCAGGAAATCTTTGTATTTATCTTTAAAAATCTGAAGTTTATCAGGATCTATATTCTGCCGGCTCTTTATAATTTCAGTAATCGAGGCGGGCGAGTTGAACCCGAGCACTTCAGCCAGCTGTGCGTTTCCATTAAAAGCCCTTCCCCTAAGCTGATTATAAAGGATTATAAACTCCAGAGTTTCAGGACGAATCCGTTTTACCTTATTTGTTTTTGATTGATCTTGCATAAATGTGGAAAAGTTTTTCTTTATTAATTCTTGTAAAATTACTGAAAAATCTTTAATATTGCATTGTAATTCTTCACCAAAGTACAACAAATTTCCAATGATTCAGTTTTAGTCTACAGAATTTAAAGAAAAAACTTTCGGAAAGCATTACATACCAAACCTTCATATTGTAAAGATCAGTGATTATGTACTTAGCTTATTCTGCCTTACGGCCATGCGCCGAATTGAACGGGAGCCACCCCGAAACCAACCCTGAATTACTGTTACGCTACCAGGCCTACCTAAACGCCTGCAGCAAATACAGAACCCACATTGCCGAAATACAAAAGTATTTCCCCGGCTGGCAGCCCAAATTCAGGTAGTCCTTTTTTGTCATTGGTCATTAGTCATTAGATGATTTTCCTACCGGAGAACATGGTGACTTATGCCCAATGACTTACCAAGGCTACCTCCTGCACTCCGCCATCCAGCAAGTTCTAATGACCAGTGACTAATGACCAATGACTAAGCAATAAACAAACAAGAAAAATGATAAAACTAAACCAAAAACTCAAAGACGAGCTGTGGTGGCTGGTGATCTCGGTAGATTACGACTACAGCCGCATTTCTATTGCCGAACATGAAATTAACGGTGATATCCTAACCCTCTGGCTGGAAGATAAACAAGATTTTAAAAACTCGCTGGACGAATGTCTGCAGCTTGATATCACGTTGAAAAACTTTGCCAAAATCATCCGTTCTGAAAACCTGAACAGTTATGAGGGCACCAAGCTACACCCTAAGGGCAACTTTGCCTACAAAGCCCGCATAGAGATCAGCGAGCCTATTAAATGGTACCGTGAAGATGCAAGTCCCACCGAGCAACAGTGGGCGCGCGAAGCTGTACTTAAAAATATCTTGACCCAATTAGTTGAAAACGAGGTTTATGATGAGCAATAAGAATTAATTCGGCACATTGATTTATGCCAATTAGCATATCATACATTGACTGTAAAATCCTTATTCTCTTGCAATTAATGTAAATAGCCTTTTATAAATATCTCATAAAACACTAATACACATACAGCCGCACAAGCAAGCCAGTAAGTTGCTTTTACCGATTCATCCTTTCGTTGCAGCTCTATTTCGAGCAGTGACTTAGGCGAAACACCCCGGCCTTCTGTGGTCAAAAGTTTAACACCTTTATCAGAAAGAACACACAGATCATCGGGGGTAACTATAACCAGCTCATTCCAGCGGCAGTATTTAACCATTTTTTTGTAGGGCGAATGTTCTTTATTGATAGGGAACGCCTCGTAATATTTTACCAGTTGAAGAAACCGGATCACTTCATCTTTACTCATAATTGTATTTGGCTTAGACTGATGTGAATTTACATACCCTTGCCAATCTATAACTATTTAGATATCAACATTTCCACATTTGTTAACTAAAGTTGTTAAGAATTGCCGTGAATCAGCCATTAGCATTCGGTTATCAGGGTTATTGGTGTTTAGACTCTTATTAAACATACAACCGTCGTTGCTCATTTAGTTGATTTTGTTTAAATTGCAGCTAATATCTCAAGCATCTTCCGGGCTGATTTATTAAAACTAAACTTATCACAAAATAATGAACCAATTAATTCGTGCAGCGTTAATCCCTTTTTCCTGTGCGAACTGCAAAAAGGCAGTTCTTAAAGGGTTATCGTTATTGTTCCCGATCCTATTTACACAGAATGTTTTTGCGCAGGCGCCCAATATTATCTACGGCAACAATAACAACGTCAAAGTAACCGGAACTATTCCGTTCACTACAACCCCTGCAAACTCCGGAGGCGCGGTTCCACCCACGATATATGGGCAGGTAAGCACCGTTGCGGGCAGCCCGACAGGTCTACCGGGTTTTGTAAATGGCTTGGGTACTGCAGCTCTGTTTAACAACTCGCAGGACATGGCTAAAGACGCAGCAGGCAATTTATATGTAGCCGATGCAAGCAACAATGCAATTCGTATGATAACGCCCGATGGCCTTGTGAGCACATTTGCCGGCAACCCTAATGGCTTACCCGGTTTTGGCGATGGCCAGGATACTACAGCGTTTTTTAATTATCCCGATGGCCTGACCTTTGACTCATCAGGAAATTTGTTTGTGGCCGACTATTATAACCAGGCCATACGCAAAATATCACCGTCTGGCATGGTAACCACAGTTTATCAGAACCTCACGGAGGAATTTGATCCTCAAAGCCTGATGTTTGACAGTACAGGCAATTTAATCTTCGCACTGCAATACGGCTACCAGATTGTAAAACTTTCACCTTCCAATGTACTGACTACTATTGCCGGCACCAATGGCCTTCCTGGTGCTGATGATGGCATCGGAGCTGCCGCACGTTTTGACGGGCCTACAGACTCCAGGTTCGATCCTGCCGGAAACCTCATTATAGCTGATGCTTTAAATAACGAATTAAGAAAGATCACACCAGACGGCACTGTAACTACCATTGCAGGTAAATATAATGATGCCATACTATACAAAAATGGACTGGATACAGCCGCCCGGTTTAATTACCCTACCGGTGTCGAGATTGTACAGGGAGGGATTATCTATATTGTTGATCTTCTGAATAATGATATCCGAAGGATGATGCCGGATGGCACTATAACCTTACTGGCAGGCAGCCCGACACAAACACCTGGCAACGCAGATGGTATACGAACAGCCGCGCAATTTGACGAGCCCTGCTATTTACGTATGGATAAAACCGGCGTAGGCTATATAGCCGAATGGGGCCTCGGCGGTGCCAGCCGGATCAGAAAAATTATACTAACGGGCTATACGTTAGACGGAACACTTCCACCAGGACTAGCATTTGATCCGACTACCGGCATAATTAGCGGCACAGTTACCGCGCCGTTCACTGCTCAAACCGATACCATTACAGCTTACAATGCAACTGGTTACTCCACGGCAATTGTTACGCTTACCTATCAACCGGCCTCAACTGTTGCAACGCTAATCAACCTGGCACCAAGTGCGGGCGTTTTAGATCCATCTTTTGTCAGCTCCACAACCCATTATGTAGACAGTGTATCAAACGCTACCAAAACTATTACCCTCACTCCTACCGTCACCGATAGCACAGCTACTATAACAGTAAACGGAAAGCCTGTGGCTAGTGGAACACCTTCGGACGCTATACCGCTTGCTGTTGGCAGCAACACCATTACCGTGGTTGTTACGGCGCAGGATGGCGTAACTACTGATACCTATACTGTAGTGGTGTACCGTGGAGAAGCGCCTGACGATATTAATTGCAACAATGTACTGACACCAAATGGTGACGGCAAAAATGATTACTGGGTTATAACAGACATCGGGTTGTATCCTCAAAATAATGTGATTGTTTTTGATAAGGGGGGCAGAGTTGTATACTCCAAACGAAGTTATAATAATGAATGGGACGGCACCCTAAATGGCCGTCCGCTGGCCGAAGGCACCTATTATTTTGTAGTTGATCTAGGGCCCAATCTTCGCAAGTTTAAAGGTTCTATCAGCATTCTAAGAAATTAATAAGGTCGGGGTTGATTACTGAATCACAGATTAAAAGATGATCACTATCATAAAATATAACCAATCAGCAAAAAACTCAAAGAGGCGATTATGCACCTGTTTTATGGTGGCTGTATTGGGGTTAATCGCTGCTCATTGTAAAGCCCAGCTTAACCCCTACCAGGGGATATATTATCAAAACAGATACTTGAATAATCCGTCCGTTGCAGGTTTGGACAAAGGCCTGAACATCAACCTGGGCTATATGCAGCAGTGGAGCTCTTTTCCCGGTGCGCCTAAATCGCAATCACTTACCACTGAATACCAGGCGATAGAAAAAATGGGATTGGGATTGAACATTAACGATAACCAATCAGGCATTTTCAGGCAAACCCGCATAATGGGGAGCTATGCTTATCATTTGCCACTGGGAGATCAGAACCAGAAATTAAACTTTGGCTTATCGTTTGGCATCAATGACTCCCGGTTAAACTATGATGCAATTAATGGCGATCTGTCTGATATCAAAATACAACAATACAACCAGCAAAGCCATTATGTTGATGGCGATCTTGGTTTATCGTACACCAGCAATAATTTATTTATAGAAGGCGTTTTGCCCAACCTGAATACCAATATTTTCAACAGTGGCGGACAGCGGCCTGATGTTGACCGTACTGTATTCTTTACCGCAGCCAGTTATAAGTTTAATTTGAGTAACATGGGTGCTTTCTCTCTTGAACCGCTTATCGCATTCAGGGAGATAAAAGGATTTACGGATATTTTCGATGCCGGATTAAATTTGAGAATGAACAGTTACCATCTAGATCTTCAAACCATTTATCACAGCAACAATAATTTAGGATTCGGGGTAGCATTTGACCAGCAGAGTTACACACTCAATTTTTCTTACAATGTGTATTCCGGCCAAATTACAAATTATACCAACGGAGCGTTTGAGGTAGGGATTAAGCTAAAGCTGTTTAATAAATAGCATCTGTTATAAAACTAAAAAACCTCTCTCCTTCCGGGGCAACAACGTACGAATTTACACTGACTAATTCGTAAATTCGTTAATGCGCTCAGTGTTAACGAATTTACTACATTTTTCAATATTCATTATACCCCCGTTCGCTCTGCTATCATTCAGAGCGGTTCCATTCGTTTATATTTTACTTATTATAGTGTATATTCATGCTTACTTTTTAGAAATAAAAAAGAGAAGCAGAATATAATTATGTGGCAAAAAATACCTGCTATTTGTAGCAAGTGCGGTAAGATATCCTTTGATCTTTCTTTTGAGGTCAATACAAAATTAGTTAACGTTACCGGCCCGGTTAAATGCCCTTATTGCGGTGGCAGGGCGGAGCTAAGAATGGATATTTACAATATCATCCACAATATTGTCGATGAACTTAACAATGCGTCCGACGATAGAATAGATGAAATAAGGGAAATTATCAAGCCATATAACCAACCGCTCATAGGTAATTTCAACTATTTTAATATCGCTTCTGAAATTAGCAACAAAGCCTCTGAGTTAAAATCACTAAAGGATTTATTGCCCAAAACACGCACTGAATTGTACATGGTAATAGGGATTATAGTAAGCGTATTGGTATTTATACAACAATGTCGATCTAATAATACGCCAACTAGCGTAAACCAAATAATTGATAATACAGTTCCAGTATCAACCAAAAAATTACCCCCTATTGTCGCGCCTAAGACTGATACCCTAAAGACTAACTTAAGCCGTAATGATAAATGCCATTGCGGAAGCGGAAAAAAGTTTAAACATTGTCACGGGCGATAGTATTTTACTTCTCCCAATTTATCCGCAAGCCCTAAACATAGCAAAGCCCGACCATATGCGGGAGTCGGGCTTTTCGACATAATTAGGAAAAATGTTGGATAGGTAGCCTCGCGCTACCTGAACGGTGCTATGCGTATAACAATTGTTTGAAAAATTTGGTTTGAAAAAAGTTAAAATTTTCGTGTTTCTTGCTGGGTAAATTCCGTCTTAAATATTAGGTATATTTGGGGAAAAGGAAATTATATGCTTGTTACCATAGGCGATTTAGAAGTTATTAAGTTTTGGGTAAACCCGGACTATAAAGTAGGTCAACTGGCTTTAACCAAACACGAAGTTATTCCGACATCTGTTATAGAATATTTAGATCATATAAATAGAAAGCTCACCCTAAGTATTGATACAACATTTGACGATAAGTCTACCGGGGTAAATATTTGTTCAGCTAAATTCAGTCAAACATTTGATGTGCAGATAACTGGTGAGCCAAATAACGATTTAGAAAGGGATGTTTTTCACAATGATATTATAAAGCTTTTCGAAGACTTGAGAAAATATCTCTCAGCCAATATCCCAAAAGAAATAATCCAGTTAGCGACATTCTTAATACCTTCATTCGAAGTAAGAGAATTAGCATTTTCGATTTACGAGGAACTAAAAAAACGTTAGCTACAATTGGTTTTGAAGGTAAAATAACTGTTCTTTTAGGGTAATTTTCATTTTTCACTCATTTGGTAAATTCCATTTTTGAGCTTTACTATACTTTCTTAAAAATTATTTTCAACCGTTTTAATACATTAAACTTAATCAACTCAATTTTTAACTCAATGATAATCAATAATTTGTAACTTTTTTGAGCGTGTTTTTTTGAGTTGGTGTAAATTCATATGTTAGTGCCCCTTCCGGAGAGAGGCCAGGGTTGAAACCACTCTCACTCAATTCGACATATTAAACCCGTTAAAGTTACCATCCTCGTTATGGCCATGTGCAAAACGGGGATATTTCTTTTTGTACTTTTCAAATACGGTATCGGTGATTTTTTTGCCGTTCACCCACATTTCATCTGCGTTCATGCGCAATGAGTGCACATCATCCTCGCTGGAAACGATGCCATCCTTTACCAAATCGCCCATCAATAGTTTTAGTACACGCTGATCTTCTAAAGCTTGCTCCTCGTCATGTTTTGCTTGTATCTGATCACGTCCTGCCTGCTCCTGGTCGCGTTTTGCTTGTTCCTGATCCCTTACGGCTTGTTCCTGGTCACGTTTCGCCTGCTCCTGGTCCTTGTCTGCTTGTTCCTGATCGTGTTTTGCCTGCTCCTGATCTTTCAGGGCCTGCGCCTGATCTCTCCTTGCCTGTTCCTGGTCGCGTTTTGCTTGTTCCTGATCTCGGCCTGCCTGTGCCTGGTCACGTTTGGCCTGCTCGCGGTCGAGTCTTATCTGTTCCTTTATCTCCCCTATTACTTTGCTGTATTTGCCGTAATCAGCAGGAGCAATTGTTTCGCCATCTACTACCAATGATGTAACCTTACCGCCCACCAGTTTCATTTCGTAACGGTCGCCCTTCCAATTGGTTTCTATATATTCATGCAGCACCCCACCCTTTTCGTTGAAGGTATAAGTGTTGTTGCCGTAGTCCATGTATGCCGTTTTCTTTTTGGCTTTTTGCTGCGCCATGGCAGCCGTGCTTAATATTAGCGCCCCTATCAGCAGGGCACTTTTCAATGTAATTTTCATCTTCTGCTTGTTTTTAATAAAATATAAACTGTGATACACATGGTTAAGAAAATAATAATGCAAAACGGTCCCATTGTTTTATGTTTTTAGTGTTTGCCTGTCAATTATTTAATTACCAATTTCTTATAATAAACCCTGTTAGTTATTCTGAATAATACCGTCCCGTGAGTAAGTAAACCCATTTGATTGCTTGCTATATTTTTCGCTATACTTTTTATAAACTGAATCCGGTTGCTTTACGCCATTCACTACCATTTCTGCCTTATTCAGGCTGAATTCCTTCAGACTGTTGGCGTCCGGGATGATCTTATCACTCACCAGATCTTCGGTAAATTCTTTCATAAAGCGCTCATTGGCCGCAGCCTGTTCCGCATTACGTTTTGCCTGCTCCCGGTTAACGCCATTCTGTTCATCATTACGTTTTGCTTGCTCATCGTTGCGTATAGCCTGCTCGGCGTTATGTTTTGCCTGCACTTCGTTCAACCTGTCCTGCTCCTGGTTTCTCTTTGCTTGCTCCGCATTGCGAGCCTGCTGCTCATCATTCTTTTTAGCCTGGATATCGTTGCGTACAGCTTGCTCTGCATTGCGCTTTGCCTGCTCGTCATTCAGCCTGCTTTGTTCATCGTTCTTTTTGGCCTGGATAGCATTAGCTTTGGCTTGTTCCCTGTTCAACTCCAATTGAACACGGATAGCTGTTACTGCACTGGCATGCTTAGCCCAGTCGGCTTGCGGTATCTTTTCGCCATCCACATACAGTTCGGTCATTTTATCATTTACTAATTCGGCTTTGTAAACTTTACCGTCACGGTGCATTTGTATTTCCTCTACCTTTTTGCCGTCAACCGCATGTATGCGATCGTAGTCGTTGTACCTGTCACCATTGTAGGCTGTTTTAGCAGGCGTTTTTGTTTGTGCCGATACGGTCACCGTAGCCAATAGGATCCCCATTAGCCCAAGATATTTTGCTTTCATTTTTGTTGATCTTAAGTTTAAAAATTGGACAATAAATTACCACCCCACCCAAGGGCGGATTTTTAAAAACATGAAATTGTTAGATTTATAAGGAAGCCCGTTCTATTGGATCGACTGCGCCTGTCGTCCCGTCAAACCGACCGGATTATACTGTTATTAGTTCTGTACGCTTGTTTGGTTCTTTTTTGCCTGTTCGTTGTTTTTCCTGCCTTGTTCTTCGTTTCTTTTTGCCTGTTCAGCATTAAGCCTTTCCTGCTCCCTGTTCCGGGCATTTTGTACTTCGTTTCTCACTGCCTGAGCTACATTTCTGCGGGCTTGTTCAGCATTTTTATCTGCCTGATCGCTGTTCACCTGGTTTTGCTTATCGTTAAGGCGAGCCTGATCTTCATTAACCTTTGCCATTTGCCTGTCGCGAACTGCCTGCTCCTGGTCGCGCTTGGCTTGTTGCTGATCCAACAATGCCTGCTGCTGATCGCGAAGTGCTTGTTCCTGATCTCTTTTAGCCTGATCCTGGTCACGTTTGGCTTGTTCCTGGTCTTTTATCGCCTGGTCTTGCTCGCGTTTAGCCTGTTCCCTGTCTTTTCCATCCTGTTCCTGCGCCCGGGCCGCGTCTTCCTGATCGATCTTCTGCTGCTGCAACTCAACTGCTTGCTCTGCCTGCTGCTTTTCCTGCCTTTCTTTCCGTTCGACATTGGCTGATTTATAAGCTGCATCAGCATACTCCACCGGACTCTGTGGTTCGTCCGATTTCACAACAGATTTATAGTAATAAGCCTTCTTTCCCTGGTGTATTGGTTTTGCAGGCGGCGGTGTTGCACCGGTAAACAACATGCTATCGATTTTTTCCTTAGCACTCTTATAATCAGCAGGTCTGATCTGCGCAATTGCCGCAGTAGCTACCACCAGCGACAGCGTAACGATACCCATCATAAAAAACACCTTTTCCGACGGACCAAGCGTTTGATTTTTGTTGCTCATAATCCGGCTTACGCGGTGAAGCAGGTGATTCTTTTTACCCGGGAAGGCAATGGCATACTTATCAGCATTAAGTGCATGTTCTTTAAAGCTGATAAGCGCTTGTACAAATTCACGCTTGTTTTTTGTTTGCTCCAGGGCGATATCATCACAGCAATTCTCGCGTTCATCTCTCAGCAAAGACGATATCCATAACAGACCAGGATTAAAGAAGAACATGGTTTCAGCTAATGTTTGCAGCAGGTTCACTACATAATCATGGCGGCGTATGTGCGCCAGTTCATGTAGTAAAACAGCCTCAACCTGCTCAGTGGGCAAACCAGTTAGTAACCCCACAGGCATCAGTATCACAGGCTTAAGATGACCGATCACCATAGGCACTTTTACATAGCCCGACTCCAGCAAACGGACTGCCTTGTTGATCTGCAGTTTCTCGCAAAGCACCTCCACCCGTTGTTGCCAATTGGCAGGCGGCACATAGGTATACTTGCTTTTAGCGCGATAGATATAAACCAGGCTGCCCATCATCCTCACCGAACGGAATACAAACAATATAGACCACAGCAATACCACCATTGGCGCGTTGGCAGTAAAGTAGGTAATACAGGTTTGGGCAAAACGCCTGATGCTCTCTGCATCCAGGTGAAACCATTGCGTGGCCTCATTACCAATGGTCCCGGCCAGCGGACCGATCGCTTTTGCAGGAACCTGGTACCACTCCCACACAAAAGTGCAGCAGCAGGCTGCTACAAATAATAAAAGCTGCATTGCAACCAGGTTATACCTCAGCCTTGCACCCGACTTCTTAGTAGCGATAAGCACAACTGCCGTTACCACTGCCAACAACAAACCCTGCCATAGCGAATGGATCAGCATCCAGCTGAAGGCCTGTATGATGTGTTGCGCCGCGGTATCAAGGTGGAGGTTCATATTGGTTGGTTTTTAATTATTTACCATCAAACTCTTTTAGCAGATCTTTTATCTTTTTCAATTCCTCTGCCGAAGTCTTATCGTTGCCAAGCAAAGCCATCATCAAACTGCTTGGCGATCCGTTGTACATCGAATCAACAAATCGTCCCAGCATGCCTCCTTTCACCTTATCTTCCTGCAATGCTGCACTATAGACGTGTTTCATGCTGCTTTCGTCACGGTCAAGCATCCCTTTTTCTTTCATCACCTGCATAAGCTTCAATGTGCTGGTATAAATCACCGCCTCTTTCTGCTCGTTCAGCTTATCGTGAACAAAACGCACAGTCGACGGGCCATCTTGCCACAAAACCTGCAACACGTCCATTTCGGTTTTTGTGGGTACCATTTCAGCGGCAATATCCTTTTTAAATAAACTCATAAACCAAAGGTATGTATTAAAAACGTACGTTGCAATAGTTGAGGTTAAATATTTTTATTTTTTTTATAAAGCCAGATTTGACAAATCACATTACTCACTGATTTTTAGCCAATAATGCAACCTATTTAATGTAGACGCGTAAAAGTTGCAAAACCTTTAACAATTTATTTATTCATGAGAAAGACCCTTCTCTTAGTTTATTTTGTTTGTGCATCATTTATTGCGTTTGGACAAGCCGTCCGTTTGGAATTTAAGGCGGGTGCAAGTCTTTCAAATCAATCGGTCAAAACGCTGGGCATGGCCGTTAAGAGCACTAACCTGTTAGGCTTTCATGCAGGTGCAATATTTAATATCGATGTAACAGATGAAATATCAATTCAACCCGGCGCATTTTATAGCAACAAGGGCTATCAATACAACCAGGCATTATCCAACGGGACCCAAACTGTGCCCAAACCGATCATCGGCAAAATACAGTTAAACTACCTGGAGGCACCATTAAATGTGATTTACAAGGTTGAAGCTACAAGAACAATAAAGGCTTATTTTGGCGGCGGCGGATATTTAGGATACGGACTTTCGGGCACTTACGCCGTGCAAAACCAAAGAAGCGACATATCCTTCACCAAATCGATTGAAGGTTACCAGTATAAAAATCCTGACTATGGCGTTAATGCCGTTATAGGTTCCGAAATATCAAAACACGTTATTATAGAAGCTAATTATAGTATGGGGTTAAATAACCTCTCCTATTATCAAAGCTCAACTATTCATAACAGGTCAATGGGATTATCCTTTGGCTATATGTTTTAAAGGTGAAGGTAAAATACTAAGGCTCCGTTTCAATCGCTGATCTGGAGCCTTAAACCTAAACCTTATCACAAAAACACAAGTAAGGGATACTTTGTGCCTTCTTGATTACAAAGTTAGCTAACCCGCATCGGGCATAGGATTAGAAATAGATTAGATTTATTTAAAATAAAACTCTCAGATGGGATAGCTGTATACCCGATCAGCTGCCCGGAGCGCGGTAGTTAACCGACATTTTAACTGCGGCATCAACATCCTCGGGATCGAGTAAAGTGGTAGTCGTAACCGAAACCAATAAAGATGTGTTGATATTGAGCGCCAGCGCAGCAGCCGTTGTGCTATCCGGCAGCGACACGATTACAAAAGCGTCGGCGTCGCCAAAGGCAAAATAAAATGCCTCGAGTTTGCCGCCCATGTCATTAACAGTCTTTTCAACAGCCTGCCTGCGTGCGGTTCCGCCACTGCGAAGCAGTCCTTTTACACCCTCCGGGGTATAAGAAGCTTTTACCAGGAACTTTGCCATGATGTGTTTGTTTAATTGGTTAGTGTTGGGATATGGCTTAAAATGCAAATAAAATTAAACAAAAATTCAATTAATTTCCTAGTGTAATTTTCTGACAATCAGAAAGTTTTATCAATTAAAAAGAACAAGTTCCAATCGGCCCAAACAAGCAAATACTCACCTCGTTCCTTACTTATATTCCATTTAAATTCCATAAATTAGCATTCAACCAATTTATATACACTGTGAAAAAATTAGCCATAGTTGAAGAAGATAGCGACGCTCGCGAAATGTCGGCATTTACGTTCGAGAACAGCGGGTACGAAGTGTTTAGATGTAAAAAAGAAACTGCCCTGGAAGATATCGGTCGTATCAGGCCACACATAGTGGTAGTAGGTGATCAGTTAGGCAATACGTCGGGTAATGATTTGTGCGCCAAATTAAAATCTAACGCACAAACCGGGCAAATACCCATCATCCTTTACTCGCCCACTAAAACAGTTGACGAGATATCTAAATGTGGCTGTGCCGACGGCTACGTGGCCAAGCCAATGCAACTGGATGATTTTGTATACCTTGTACATCGGATATCGTTGAGTTAAGTAGAATCAAGAAATTTCACTTTCTTAAAACCACTTGCTTTTAAGTATTGTTATAATATCAGTGTTGTTTGGATTATAAGGAACTATCCTAATAGTTTAAACGACCCAAAACCTCGTACGGAGCACGTGCGGGGTTGTTTTTTTATGGTCTATAATTAAAAAGCAACTCACTATTCATTATTCACCATTCACTACAAAATCCGTATATTTATTTAACCAATTTAAACGGCATATCCCAAACCCTCAGGTTATGAAAAAGCTGTTGATAGTGATACTCATCGCCGGCAGTGTAACTGCATTCGCCCAGAAGAAGGTAAAAAGCGGCGTTATTTACAGCGAACATCCTTACATTGAAACCATGCGCCGGTTTGCGCAGATGTATGAGAAACAGGATACCGCAGCCATGGGACGTTTCTTCGCCGACTCGGCAAAAATTTATGGAATGACGCGCTACGCGGTTGACACCGCGAAAGCTGCCCAATGGTCGGTACCACCGCCAAAAACGGTTGCTGAAGCCAAAGCCGGCTGGGAGCAGGTTTTTGAAAGTTGGGAGCACATCACCATGAAACCTATTGGTGTCCCGGACGGACTAGAATATAATAAATCGCGCTTTACCGTGCAATCGTGGTGGCTTATCACCCTTACCAACAAGAAAACGCTGAAAGTAGCCAAAATTGAGATGGTATTGTTTGACATCTTCAACACAGATGGTAAAATTGCCGTCCAGGTAGGTTTTTATGACCCGACGTCGTTGCTGATAGCGATGAAATGAATTGGTGAGTAGTGGGTAATGGTGAATTGTTTTATTGCTGCATTGTTTTATTGTTTGTAATTTGATGAGCTAAATTCTTCCGACTTCCGACTTCCGACTTCCGACTTCCGACTTCCGACTTCCGACTTCCGACTTCCG